>Ga0078972_1001172_pt1 | contig 101397 bp, 89 predicted proteins | sample YelNatPaOPGAMG01_FD_67568 | JGI IMG/M metagenome (GOLD analysis project Ga0078972, IMG submission 67568) | Hot spring thermophilic microbial communities from Obsidian Pool, Yellowstone National Park, USA - OP-RAMG-01 (SPADES assembly) (version 2) | ecosystem: Environmental > Aquatic > Thermal... | reverse complement strand
CTGCCGAACCGGGTTAACTACCAAAACTTCTTGGGAGCACTCACTTCACCCTTCTTTGGGAAGCCTGTGGCGGCGCAGCCTCCCAGGCGTGTGCAACTCGGAATTCGGCTGCAATTTTAGAACATCGAATCGGCGCGCACCGCCTATGTCGGTTCCGCCTTTTTGGGAACGGTGAAGACCAGCAACTCGTTTACGACGATTTCAAACACCTCCGCTTGGTGTTCTGCGGATTCCATCCTGCCCGCTGGTTAAGGCCCCTCTCCGCCCGTAACTCCACAACTAGGCGCGTTTTTGCACTTCCGCTTCTCTGGTTTGCGCGCCGTATCCAACTTGCCGCGCCGACCTGCGGCTTCGGATGCGAAATTGGGCCTGTACGGCCGGGTTGTTACAATCAGCATATGGCTTGGAGTTCCTCGTTCTGGCGACAACTGGAACACCGTATGCACAACAAACTCAGCCAAGCACCCTCGGAACTCCATGCCTGGCGCAGGCTGGCGCGTGCTTCTCGGAAAGTCCTGCGGGCCTATAGCACGAACTTCTTTCTAGTGACCCGCTTTTTGCCCCCGCTGGAGCGCGCTCAAGTGGAGGTCATATACGCTTCGGTCCGTTACCCGGACGAGATCGTCGACAGCTTCCAGATCCCGGTCTCAACAAAGCTGGCATTACTTTACGAGTGGGAAGCGGCCTACCGTGACGCCCTCCAACGGCAAGGCCTGCGCGACGCGATCCGCTCCGGCATCCCTTGGATTCTCGCCGGTTTCGGGGAATTGGTGCGCCGTCGCGGAATTCCGCCCCAACACTATCTGAGTTTCCTTCAGGCTATGCGGCGCGACGCGCAGCCCACTTTCTTCCCCAATCTAGCGGCCCTCATCGATGACTATGTGTATGGAAGCGCCATTGTCGTGGGCTATTTTCTCGCTTACGTTTACGGGCATGCGCCAGAGGCGCGGATGGAAGATGTCCTGCACTGCTCACGGGAGCTCGGCATCGCACTCCAGTTGACCAATTTCGCCAGAGACGTTTTCGAGGACTACGGCCGCGGCCGTCTCTATATCCCGCTGGACATGATGGCCGAGGAAGGCCTGACCCCTGACAATTACCTGGAACCCACCCACGAGCCGGCCTTGCGCCGGGCCATTGCCAGGCTCGCACTCCATGCAGAGGCGGGGTACGAGGCCGCACGGAAAAATCTCGGCGTTTTCGCCCCGGGCTGCCGCGCCGCCATCGGCGCCTGCGTGGAGGTTTACGGGAAACTGAACCGGCGGCTCTTGGAGGCCGGCGCGCCGGTGCGGGTGCGGGTGTCGGTGAGCCCGGCGCAAAAATTCCGCGCTCTGCCTCCAGACAAGTACTGGAGGGTGCCGCTTGCCTACGCCGGCTTGGTATAACACGCCCCTGAAGCCGGCCGGCTTCCCTATGCGGCCGGGAAAAACAAGAAGGTCTGAATTTGCTTCTTCCTCCACGTACGGTGTTTTTCTGGACACTTCTGCTCCCGTCCGGCATCCATCTTAAGGAGCTCTGTTTCGTACATGTCCCTGGGTAGCAAAAGACAGGCCGTCGTGATCGGAGCTGGACTTGGCGGCCTGAGCGCGGCTATCCATCTCCGCTTGGCCGGGTGGCAGGTGACTGTGCTGGAGGCCGGGCGCTCCACCGGCGGAAGAGCCAACCGGCTCATGCTCGGCGGACTGCCCTTCGACACCGGACCTACGCTACTGAACTATCCGTGGATTTTTCAGGACCTATTCCGCGCGGCGGGGCGCGATCTTAGCCAGTACGTGAAACTCCTGCCCGTCGACCCGTCCATCACCTACCGCTGGCCTGACGGCGCCTACCTGACACTCTCATCGAATCTGGAACGGCTGCGGGAGGAATTTGAGCGCCTGGAGCGCGGCGCAGCGCGCGGGCTGGATCGGTTCATGGAAGATGCAGCCGCAAAATTCCGCATCACGTTCGACAAATTGGTTTTGCGCAACGACCGGAATCCGCTCCGCTACTTCTCCGTTCTCTCAGCGGCCGAAATCCGCCGGACGGCGCTGTGGCGGTCCATGTATCGTGAAATTGGCCGCTTCTTCCGCTCCCCGCGTCTGCGTCAGGCGCTGGGTTCTTACGCCATGTATCTTGGCGGCTCGCCGTTCGATCTGCCCGGGCTATTCACGATCCTGCCCTACGGCGAGCTGGCCGAAGGGTTGTGGCTACCCGAAGGGGGCATCTATTCGCTGGTAGCGGCTACGGAAAAACTCGCTCGGGAACTCGGCGTGGCGATCCATACCGGCAAGCGGGTTCGGCGCATTCTGCATCGCAACGGAAAGGTCGTCGGAATCCTTCTAGAGGACGGCGCCGAGATCGGCAGCTCGGTGGTGGCGTCCAACGTCGACGTGCCCTCGACGCTCTCCGATCTCGCCGGGCAGCCCGTGCCCATGCTAAAAATGTCACCTTCGGTCATCACGTTTTACTGGGTGGTGGAGGGCCGTCGCCCCGGGCTGGGACACCACACGATCTATCTGCCTCATGATTACGCCGCGGCTTTCCGCGAGCTGAACTACGGCCGGGCGATTCCCTCCGATCCCGCTTTTTACGTTGCCGCACCCGCCGTCAGCGATCCAACCTTGGCGCAGGATGTCCGGTCGGGAGTGTTCGTGCTTGTCCCGACGCCGCTGCTGGACCGTCTGGCCGGGGTGGATTGGGCGGCCGAGACATGCCGGGTGCGTGAGATCGTCTTACAAAGGCTGCAAAGATCTGGCGCCGGCCTGACGTCAGCCAGCATCCTGATGGAAAGAGTGTGGACCCCCTGGGAGTGGAAACAACGCTTCGGCCTTTACGACGGCTCGGCCTTTGGCGCCGCGCATACTCTAAGCCAGATGGGGCCATTCCGCCCGCCGAATTACAGCCAGCGGCTGCGGGGGTTATACTTTGTAGGTGCTAGCACCACCCCGGGTACCGGCATGCCCATGGTCGTGCTCAGCGGTCGGCTTGTTTCGGAGAGGATTCAGCAGCATGTATGTTGAGCGCTACGGTGACGGGCCTATCCGCATTCTCGGCCTGCACGGCTGGAGTGGAGATCACCGGACTTTTGCCCCATTACGGCCCCACCTGCCTGCCGATGCTTCGCTCTTCGCGCCCGATCTGCCCGGCTATGGACGCAGCCCGGCCCCAAAACAGTGGCGGTTGAATGCAGTGACAGCGGAAATCGTCGACCTAGTCCGCAATCTCGCCCGGCCCAGGCTGGCCATCCTCGGCAACTGTAGCGGCGGCCTGCTCGGCCTGTGCGCTGTAAAAGAATTACAACGGCGCGGCCTTGCACATTTCGTGGATTCGATTGTACTAATCGATCCGCTCGCTTTCTGGCCTTGGTATTTCAGCATTTTTACATCCCGGTCCATCGGAGCCTACGCCTACGCCTGCTCATTTCAGAACCCGGTCGGGCGGTGGCTGGTCAACAAGGCGCTGGCCGGACGCCGCAGGGAGGATACGGATCTGACCGAGGGACTGGAGCAGATTCCCTCCCACTTGGCGCTGAACAGCCTTCGTCTCCTGCGGGAAATTCCGAACGTGGATGTTTTTCGGGACATCCGCGTTCCTATTACCATTCTTTACGGCAAAAAGACGTTCACCTCGGTGCGCCGTTCCGCCGAGCGCTACCGGCAGGTGTGGCCGCAGGCCGTCGTGAAGGAGATCCCCGGCTCGGGGCACATCCCGTTGCGCGAGGCGCCCGCAGCGGTCGCCCGGGCGCTGGAGGAGAATCTACGATGTCTGAGAAGCTGAACGCTTTTGCCGCTCTCCACCGGCCTGCCATCGAGGCGCGGCTTCAGCAGCGCTGCCCGCGTTCCGTCCTTGCGGGAACCTTCAATCTCAACGAAGCCCTGCGGAACGCCGTCTCCTGCGGCGGCAAACGTATCCGTCCTTTGCTGACCCTGCTCGCCGCCAGTTCGCTCGGCGTTCCCACGGAGGATGTCCTCGAGATCGCATGCGGGGTCGAGTTTCTCCATTTGAGTTCTGTGATTTTGGACGACCTGCCGGCGATGGACGACGCCCAAATGCGCTATCACCGGCCAGCTTTGCACATCCTGTATGGGGAGGCTACCGCGATTCTGGCGGCCATGGCGCTTTATGCGGAGGCGTTTGGGATTTTCTCCCAATGGCCGTCAGTGGTCCGCGAGGCTGTGCGCGCCGTCGGTTGTGACGGGATGGCTGGCGGGCAGGCCGCCGATCTGCTTGGCGTGCGCCCCAGTCTGCTTGCCAAGACCACCTCATTAATCCGCTTCGCCCTCACCGCTGGCGCACTGGCCGCACAGGCGCCTCCCGAACCGCTGCGCGCCCTTGCCCGCTTCGGCGAACTGATCGGCGAAGCTTACCAAATCTGCGACGACCTGATGGATGAGCTGGCCACGGAAAGTTACACCGGCAAAAGTGTAGGTCAGGACCGGCGCCACGGACGGTCGGCGCTGGACGCCGGCTGCGGCCTGGAGTCGGCCCTCGCCCGCGCCTGTCTTCTTGTGGAGGCTGCCGTCAAGACGCTGAACGAGGGACTTTCGCCTTACGGCGAAACCGACACCCTCTGTGATTTCGCCGAAACCATTATCCAGCGAATCAACGATCTCGTGGAGGGGAGCCATGTGGATGCTGGCGGCAGTCGCCGTGCTGCTCATGCTAGTGGCGCTGAATGTGACGTTATGGCCGCGGATCCGGACAGACGCGGACGGTCCCGGTGAACCGGTCTCTGTTCTCATCCCAGCGCGCAATGAGGAAGCCAGGTTGCCCGCCACCCTGGAGGCCGTTCTCGGCCAGCCCTGCGTCGGCGAAGTGCTCGTCTACGACGACCACTCCAGCGACGGCACGGCCCAGGTCGTTGAACGTTACGCCCGCCTTGACCCGCGCGTGCGCCGTATCCCGCCGCTGCCGCTGCCTTCGGGCTGGTGCGGCAAAACCTTCGCCTGCCATACGCTGGCCCAGAACGCCGCCTTCCCCTGGCTGCTTTTCCTCGATGCAGATTCCATTCTCGCCCCGGCGGCCGTCGGTCGCATCCTCGCCGAAGCGCTGGGGCGGAACGTCACGCTGCTGTCCTGCTGGCCCCGCCTCGAGATGCAAAGCTTCTGCGAAAGGCTGTTGATGCCAGTGCTGAACTTCGTTGTGTTCAGCCTCTACCCGGCCCCTTTGGCGCTACGCCGCCGCGACGACCCTTCGCTGGGGCTGGCCCACGGTGCGTTGATCCTGGCATCCCGCGAAGCTTATCGCCGGGTGGGTGGCCACGCCGCCGTGCGAGACGAATTATTCGAAGACACAATGCTGGCGCGCGTGTGGCGGCGGGCGGGCGAAGTTTCTCTCTGTCTGGATGGTCAGGATGTGGTCCGGACGAGGATGTATGAGGGACTCGGCCAGATCTGGCGCGGCTTCCAGAAGAATTTTCGCCCGGCTTTTCATTCGGCGGTGAGCTTCTGGCTGTTCTTGACGCTGCACGCGGTTCTGTTCCTCGGTCCCTTTTTGGCGCTGCATGCGCCGGCCGCGGGCTGCGTGCTGGGGATGCGCCTCTTGCTGGCGCTGCGGTTTCGCCACCCGCTGTGGAGCTGCCTGCTGCATCCGGTGGCTGAAGTCTTCCTTCTCGCGCTCGGATTGGCGAGCTGGTGGCGCGCCTCTCGCGGCGGCGTCGAATGGAAAGGCAGGAGGTACGCAAAGTTATGAAAGCCATCATCGCCGGGGCAGGACTCGGGGGTTTGGCGCTGGCCCTGCGCCTTCGCAGTGCCGGCTGGGACGTTACCATCTGCGAGCACGGCTCCTCGCCGGGGGGCAAGATGAACCGCTGGAACGCGGACGGCTTCATCTTCGACACCGGGCCCACGTTGCTCACCATGCCGCATGTGCTCCAACGTCTGTTCGCCTCGCTGGGCGAACGCCTCGAAGACCACCTGGTCCTTGAGCCCCTGGATCCCCACGCCGAATACATCTACGCCGACGGCAGCCGCCTCACGGTTCCTGCCCGCTTCGAAGATTGGCTGGAGACCGTCCGGCATCTCGCCCCGCCCGACGTGGACGGAGTCCGCAAAATCCACGAGACCGGCGAGCGCATTTTTCTCCTGTCCGAAGGCACGTTCTTTCGGAATCATCCTTTGCTGCCGCTGGGTCCCCCGCCGCTCGGCTCATTCCGGCATCTGCCTCTTCGCCACGCCTGGGGCAACTATGCTCGCACCGTGGCCGGCCTTGTGCGGGACCCGCGGCTGCGATTCATCTACAACCGCTACCCCACATACGTCGGCTCTTCTCCCTATCTTTGTCCGGCCACTCTGCTCGTGATTCCTTACATCGAACACCGCTTCGGAGCGTGGCGCGTGCGCGGGGGCATGTACCGTATCGTGGAAACGCTGCTCAGGCTGGCTGCCCAAAGGGGCGTCGAAGTCAGAACCGGTTCCACCGTCAGCGAGATCCTCTTGCGAGGAGACAGCGTCACCGGCGTTAAGCTGGAAGGCGGCGAGACATTGGATGCCTCGCTCGTGGTTTTCAACGGCGATTCCGCCTATTTGGACGTGCTGCTCGGGCGCGGGAGAAAGGCGCGCGCCGAAGCCCGTTCGCTGTCCGGCGTGGTCCTGCTGGCGGGCGTGCGGCGCGCTCTGCCCGAGTTGCAAACGCACACCGTTCTGTTCTCTCCCAGCTACGAAAACGAGTTCGACTGCCTCTTCGAGCGCGGCGTCTTTCCCGAAGATCCCACCGTCTATCTCTACGCTCCCCGGGACCCTGCGCTAGCGCCCCCGGGCAGCCACTCCCTGTTTCTCATGGCCAACGCGCCCGGCAACGGCCGCACTCAGTGGGACGCGGCTGCCGTCCAATGGGCCGCACGCCGTGTCCTCGAGCGCTTGCGGCGAAGTGAGCTGTCCGAAGTGGCCGATTCAGCGGAAATCTTTCACATTAGACACCCAGGGGATTTTCAAGAGCGTTTTCTCGCCCCCGGTGGGGCGATTTACGGGCAGAACTCCCACGGCTGGCGCCGCGCCTTCTTCCGCCCGCCAAACCGGGCGCCGGGCTTGCGCGGCCTGTATTGCACCGGAGGAAGCTATCACCCAGGGGGCGGGGTCCCCATGGTGCTCATGTCAGCTGAAATCACTGCCGCGCTGATTGCAAAAGAAGGGAGCTGGACCGGATGACACACCGCTGGTGGGTCGGGATCCTCGGCGGATTCTACGCACTGCTCTGGACCGGCGGGGTCGTGGCGCACTTGTTGTGGGGGCGAACCCCTGCGGAAGCCGGTTGGGCGGCGCCCGCTTTTCTCGCCTGCGGCGCGGCGCTTGTCTTCTTAGGTGCGAAAAGCGGTAGAGGATGGCTTGCAGCGACCGGGGCAGGCGGATTCCTGTCCGAGGTCGTCGGCATCCGTGTGCCGTCGCTTTACGGATCTTACTCCTACACCGAGGTTGTGCAGCCGCAGGTGGCTGGAGTGCCGGTCGTCATGGCTTGCGCCTGGGTGATTGTGATCGGCTACGTTAAAAACCGCCTGCGATTGCTGGCGCTGAAGCCGTGGTCCGAGGTCTTTGCCGGGGCAGTCTGGATGACTGCCATTGACCTCCTCATTGATCCGGTGGCGACCCTGGGCGTTGGCTACTGGGTTTGGCGCAACCCCGGCCCCTACTACGGAGTTCCGCTTTCAAACTTTCTCGGATGGCTGATAGTCAGCGCCGCTTTGCTTGCGGCCGGCCGGAGGGTTCGGGTCGAAGGAGAGCAATACACTGCGACGGCCGGCTTTACCTTAAACCGGACAAATCCGCGCATCGGGTTAAGAGACCCGGCTACGCCATGGAGAAGGCGCCGCAGCGACAGCCGGGACTGCAACGCAGGCGACGTCTCGCCTGTTGCTGAGGTCTTGGCGACTCCACGCCGGGTATTTCATCGCATGCGTGTGTGTGCAAGCGAGACGCCGCACTGGATTGGGCTAAGCGTTATCGTGTTCTTCGGCCTGCTCGCGACAGCCCACCGCCTGTGGTGGCCTGCCATCGTCGCCCTGGCGCTCGCCGCCTGGGACGGTTGGCTCTCTGTGCGGATCTGCACTGCCTTTGACCGCATAGAGTCTCACCCACCCTCCGCCTCCGTTCCACCCTAGCCCTCAGCCGGCGGAATTTGGGCTCTCAGCGGTTCGATCCAGCAGGCCAGCCGCCGGCGAGAGCCTTGAACAGCAGCACGGACTGCACCAGAGCCGAGGTGCGCGCTTGAGCGATTGCCTGCTCTAGTTCCAAAACCGACCGCTGGGCATCCAGTACATCCAGGAAGTCAGCCAGGCCAGCCTGGTAGAGGTCTTGCGACAGCCTGAGAGCCGAGTGGGAGGCGGTTAAAGCCTCGTTCAGTCTATCCAACCGCGTCTGTTCCGCCCTGTATGCGGCGATGGCATCCTCCGCCTCCTGAAACGCGGCCAGGATTTCCTGTTCGTATTCGATCCTCGCCTGATCCAGGCGCGCGTCACTCGCATCGATGTTGGCCCGCAAGCGGCCGCCCGTAAAGATGGGCAAAACCAACTGCGGCCCAACGCCGAAAAAATTACCGCTTCCCAAGCTTAAGCCCGTAAGGCTGGTGGCTTGGCGGCCGGCTAGACCTGTCAACAGGACCCTGGGGTATCGCTCCGATTGGGCGGCCTTCAGGCGGGCGGTGGCGGCCAGGATTCGCGCCTGTGCCGCGCGAACGTCGGGACGGCGTAACAGCAACTCCGAGTCGATGCCGGCCCCAAGGGGCGGGATCACCCATTGCTGAGGCCGAGCTGGCAGAGATGCTTTCGCCAGGTCGCGATCGGCCAGCAAAACCGCTAGGCGGTTGCGTTGGATCTGACGCTGCGAGTCGAATAGCGGAATCTCGGCTTCCAGCGCAGCCAGAGCGGAGGCCTGCCGCTCCACGTCCAATTGGGTGGCCAACCCTGCACCGGCGCGCCGCCGGGTCAGTTCCAACAGGTCAGCCCGGCAGGCGCGATTTCGGCGGAGCACCTCCAATTGCTGCTCCGCACCGCACAATTCAAAATAGGCCCTAGCCACCTCGGCGGCCACGATCAACCAGACTTCGTTGGCTGACTCTTGCTGAGCAACCGCATCGATACGAGCGGCATGGGACAGTTTCGAGTTCGGCCCCCAGAAGCTCAGCTCCCAGCGCATGTCCGAGCTGGCGGAGAGCAAGCCGGTTTCAAAAGGCGTGATCAGGCTAGGGGCGCCTGCTGCGCCGGACGGCGGAACTCGAATGATCCCATTCTGAAACCCACCGCGCAATTGCTGGGTGGAAATATTCAGGTCGATAGACGGCGCCAGGGCTGACTTCGCCTGCCTGCTCAGAGCGCGGGCTTCCGCCACACGAGCGAGTGCGTTCTTCACATTCAGGTTCTGCTGTAAAGCGCGCTGGACCAAACGGGTCAGAACCGGATCACCATAGGCGCCCCACCATGTGGAAGGGTCGGCGACGGCAGTGCAAAGCAACAGAATTGGCAGCACCATTATCAATTCTCCGACTCGATATAGACGTCCATCTGCTGGCCTGCTTTCACAGCGGCGCCCTCCGGCAGTCTATAAATCACTTGCAGAACTCTGGTGTCAGTCCGCTCGGTGGTCTCCCCGGTCAGATTTCGCTTCGGAACGACATAAGGCTCAATCCGGACAAAGGTGAGGGGAACGCGTAGCTTCGCATGGCCACGGACACTCGCATAAGCCCGCGCCGCCGGGCTCACGCGCCAGGCGTCTTTTTCGTCGACATCCACGCGAACGTGCAGCGCCCCTGCTGAACCCATCAGCACCAGCGGTTGCGCGAGCGAGCCGGCCACAGCAAACTCTCCAGAACGGATCTTCACCTGGAGGACGACACCCGGGATGGGCGCCGTAATAGTGAGGCGCTCTAAATCCGCTTTGACTCTCTCCACTTGCTGGCGGGCCTGATGAAGCTCGGCTTGCGCCACCAGGATGTCCTGCTTCCACGCGCCGGCTTTCAACTGCGCCAGGTTGGCTTCGGCTTCCAGCAGGGCGGCGCGGGCGCTGCTGGCAGCCCAACGCCGTTTCTCAAGGTCCTCAGCGCGAATGGCTCTGCGGTCGGTGACCGCTTCGATCATCCGCAACTGGCTTTCCGCATCGGCCAACCGTGCCTTGGCCTGCTCCACCCGCGCCTCAGCGGGCGGCACGTCCTCAGCCCGCGGGGTATTCTTGAGACGCTCCAGCCGCGCCGCGGCGAGATCCACGGTGGACTGGCGCAGCGCGAGTTCGGCGCGCAGTTCGCGGTCGTCGAGACGCAGCAGAGCCTGACCCTTCTTCACTACATCGCCCGGCTTGACCAGTACTTCGGTGACGAGTCCCGAAACCGGCACTCCAATGGAGATGTTTTCTGACGACGGCTCCACCATCCCGACGCCACCCACCTGACGCTGGAATTCGCTCGCGGGAGGATCTTGCGGAGGCGCGGCACTCACATGGGCCGGCGTCATGTGCCGGACGCTGAAAATGGATAGCGCCAGCGCCAGCGCCCCCAGCACGGGAACACCATACTTTGCAACCATCCTATCTTGCTCCCTTCGCTGTAGTCACTTTTCCAATCACGCCGTCACTGATCTCCGCAATCCGGTCAGCGAATTCAAGGATCCTGAAATCGTGCGTGACAACCAGAACCGCGCGGTCGGGACTCAGCGCGGTTTTGCGCAACAGTTCCATGACATGCCTGCCCGTGGGCCCATCCAGCGCCGAGGTAGGTTCGTCGCAGATCACCAACCTGGGCGACTGGATTAGGGCCCGGGCAAACGCTACTCGCTGCTGTTCGCCACCGGACAATTTGTTGGGAAGCACGTCGGCCCGGTGAGCCATGCCCAGATCGGCCAGAAGCTCCCGCGCCTGGCCGATCGCATTCTTCCGCTTCCAACCGGCCGCCAGCAAAGGTACGGCTGCGTTCTCGGCGGCGGTTAGCGCGGGGATGAGGTTGAATTGTTGAAACACAAACCCCACGTTTCGCAACCGAAACAGCGCGGCTTCTCCGTTACGCAGAGTCGCCAGGTCTCTACCCAACACCTTCACGTCACCCCGGTCATGTTTGAGGAGACCGGCAATGATGCTAAGTAAGGTCGTCTTGCCTGAACCGGACGGGCCGAGCAGGAAAGTCAATTCGCCGTATCGGGCCTCAAGATCCACGCCCCGCAATACCTGCAACCGAGTGCTTCCGGCGCCAAACGCCTTCTCCACTCCGCGGCAAATCACGGCCGCAGACCCATTGTTGGATTCGCTCATCCAATGTTCCATCCCTAGCCCCTGAACACCACAGCCGGATCCACCACTACTACCCGGCGAACGCTCAAAATGGTGGCGATCATGACTACCACGAAGATGAGTCCCGCTGTCAGCAACATGACTTCCGGAAGCAACCGGAAGCCTCGCAGATCCAGATTGTCTTTAGTCAGTTCAAAAAACAACGCCGTCAGGGAAATGCCCACTGAATAGCCGATGGCAAGCACGATCAGCGCCTGCATCACGATCATGCCCACGATCCGGAGGCTAGTCACCCCGATCGCCTTAAGCGCCCCAAAATATCTCATGTTCTCCAAGATGAATAGCGAGAACGTCTGACCGGAAACTAGCGCGCCCACCATCAGCGCAATCGAAATCGTTATGCCGAAGTTGATGGGGATGCCGGTGTTCTTAATGTAGTACCAGATCGTGACCCAACCCAGAGAATCTCCGGTGAGAGCTTTCAACCCCGTCGCCGCATGGATCCGGCGGCAAAGCTCCTCGGCGCTCACCCCCGGCCGCGCTTGGCACAGGATAAATGACAACTGCCGGGGCTCGCGGCCCACCATGTCAAGCGTCTCACTAAACCGGCCATAAATGACCGGTAGATTCACAAACGGCGGTGAGGCATCCACCACGGCGCCCACACGCACCAACTGCGACCCCAGCTCGAGCTCCTGGCCCGTGTGATAAGGACCCTGACCAAAAAAATACTCGTAACCCACACGATCGATCGCCACCGTCTTCGGGTTGCGCAGCGCCCGCCAGTCGCCAGCAAGGAATTTTTGCGGCAACCCTGTCAGGCTGACGTCATCAACGCCCATAAGGATCGAGTTGCGAAAAGTGCCATCCGCGGCTTTGGCGCGGGCCACTCCCTTTAGTAGCGGCACGGCCCACCGGACGCCCTCGACGCCTCGGACGTAGTACAGATCCTGAAAGCTCAGCGCGCGGACCTCGTCGACGTACTGCGTCTTCGGATCCATCACCCAGACCGAAGCGTCCTGTACGTCCCGAATCTGCGATCGCGTCCGGTCCAGGAGGCCGACGAAGATCGACATCTGGTGTGACATCAGGAATGTAGAAAATGCGATCGCCAGCACCAGCCCGAAGTACTTCGGGCGGTCGCCAGTCAGCATTTGCCAGGCGATGAACCGCAATCCCGATTCTGTTTTCATTCGAACACTCGATTAGATTGAACACTGTTCAATTACGATGCATCTTTTGGGGCCCGGTTTTTAGGCTTTGCGAATCCCGGCAATGAGGATCGCCACCTGCCGACGGGCCAGACGCTTGCGAGCGGCAAATGGAAAACCTTCAGCAGAATGAAGAAGATGGATCAGTCCGTGGATGGAAGCCCAAAGAGCCTGCGCAATCTCGTCGGGGCTGCTACGTCTTGTCCCCAGCAGGCCTTGGGCCATAGCCTCTTCACAGAGGACGCGGATTCTCCGGAAGCAGGCGATACCCCGGGTCTCGAAAACGCTCCTCACATTGGGGGCTAACTGACTGTGCCCGTGGGTGAACAGAAATAAGTACTCATGTGGATGTTCAAACCCGAACTCGACATAGGCGTGCAGCGTTTGTTGCAAGCGGCGCAAAGCGTTACCCCCGGATGATTCATAGCGCGCCATCCGCTCATCCAGCTTCTCGAAGGTGCTTTGCACAAGGCGGGCCAATAATAGCTCTTTGCTGGTGAAGAAATGGTAAAGCATCCCCGGGGAGCATCCGGCGCGCTCTGCGATGCGGCGGACCGAAACTCCTTCGAAGCCCTCCCGCAGAAACAGATCTCGAGCCGCAGCGAGAATTCGCTCGCGAATGGGCGCTTCCAGTCGACTGGCGTTCTCTTCCAATCTGGGCCTGTCCTTATTGAGATGCTACAGGCTGGCAGCGGACTGAGCAAAGTTTTCGGAACGGCGCGGTTCGTGCTGAAAAGACGTCCCGCTGGCAGGGCGCTAGCAGTGGCATCAAGCGATTGTAGAGAACGGAAGGGCGGCCGGCTATGATTTACCTTCACAGTCGAAGGACGCCCATGTTTGATCTCAGCGACAAGGTGATGATGATCTCGGTGACCTTCTCACGCCCATGGCAGTCCTCAGCCGTTCGCGCTAGAGTAAGTATTGCCTCATCGGAATAGAACGCTATGCGCACAGTGACACGACGCCAGTTATTGCAGCTCGGAATTCCGGCGGCAGCGGCGGCGGCCGCAGCGCCGCGACGCCCCAATATCTTGTATGTGTTTTCGGACCAGCAGCGGGCTTCCTCCATCGGCGTTTATGGTGACCCAAACGTCCGTACGCCTACTCTGGATGCTTTCGCCAGCCAGGGCGCCCGCTTTGACGCAGCCGTTTCCAACACGCCGGTCTGTTGTCCGCACCGCGCGAGCCTGCAAACCGGGCTCTACAGTCATCATCACGGAGTGGTAAGCAACGGCGTCCGCTTCACGCGCAAGGCGCGCGGGCTGGCGGAGCAGTTTCGCGACGCAGGCTACGTCACTGGTTACGCCGGCAAGTGGCACATCCCGCCGGGCTATGGCACAGAAGATACGCAGCCGCTCGGCTTTCCCAAGGAAGCGCTTAGGAGCTTGACGCGAGGCGACGGCGCGCGTCCCCACCATATCCGCATCGACGGGCGCGAAATGTATGTACCCACGGTGCTTGCGGACCAGACTATCCGCTTCATCGAAGAGCACAGCAAGCAGAGCGCTCCGTGGGTGTTCTTCCTTTCATGGCTGCCTCCGCATTCGCCTTATGTCGCACCCCCGGAGTACCGGAAGCGGTATGAGCGCCCGCTCCAACTGCCCCCCAACGTGCCGTCCGGCTTGCCTGAGGACTTTACCCGCAAGGTCATGCCGGACTACTACGGCATGGTCGAAAGCCTGGACTACGAATTCAAGCGCATCCTGGACGCTCTCGAGCGCTCGGGCGTGAGCCAAGACACCATTGTTTGTTATTCCTCGGACCACGGCGACATGCTCGGCAGCCATGGCTACACCGCGAAGCGCTGGCCCTACGAAGAATCCGCCCGCGTACCGTTTCTGATCCGCTACCCCCGCGCCATCCGCCCCGGACAGGTCATCTCGGCGCCGTTCAGCACCATCGACGTGTACCCCACACTGGCGGCGCTGGCAGGCTTAAAGCCCCCGTCGGGCATTGACGGTATGGACTACTCGGCGCTGCTCACCGGGAAAAGCTCGAAGCCGCCTCGGGAGTACGCCTTCCTGCAAATGATGTACGCCTACGTCCCTTGGCCTGGCTGGCGCGCCATCCGCACGCAGGAATACACTTACGCGCGAACGGTCAAAGGTCCGTGGCTGCTTTATCACACGGCTAAAGACCCGTTCCAGACCAAGAATCTGGTGGAGGAGCGTTCCGCCCGGGCTCTGCTGTCCGAAATGGACAAGCGCCTCACCGCCCTCATGAAAGAAACCGGGGATTCCTGGGAGTACCAAGCCACCACGGGCGACTACCGTCTCTGGCTGACCGGAGGGCGGAAACAACAGGAAGGGCAGTACCTCGGCGTCCCCTACCCGGGACGTGAGGCCCCGACCCCGAACACCCGCCGCTTTCAAAAAAAGAGCGTGCGGTAGCCGCCGGCATGTGGCGCCCCAATGCAGAAGGATCGGGGGCGCCATTAAGCAATGGCTGCTGTTTGGGTTGGCCGCGCCCCCATCTAGCCCAGTTCACTATATAATGCACGCAAGCACCTATGACTCGACGGCAATTTCTCTCGCTTGCGGGCGCCGCCGCAGCGCCTGCTCCGCCACAGCGGCCCAACTTGATCTTCATCCTTGCTGACGACTTAGGATGGGGGGATTTGGGAGTGTATGGGGCCCAGGAAATACGCACACCGCACCTGGACCGCATGGCAGCCGAAGGCGTGCGCTTTACCAGCTATTACAGCCCTGCATCCGTGTGCACGCCCACACGCGCCGCGATCATGACAGGTTGCTATCCGATGCGGGTGGGCCTAGGCTACCGAGTGCTGTTCCCTTACTCGACCATAGGCCTACACCCGGACGAGATTACCGTGGCTGAAACGCTCCGGAATGCCGGCTACGCAACCGGTTGCGTCGGCAAGTGGCACTTAGGCTTTCAGCCGAAATTCCTTCCCACCCGGCAGGGTTTTGATTTCTATTTTGGCATTCCCTATAGCAACGATATGGGGAAAGTCGATTACAAGGTTATTTCCTTCGTGTCCCCGCCCCTGCCGCTGATGAGGAATGAAAAAGTCGTGGAGAGCGGACCGGATCAGCGTTACCTCACCAAGCGTCTGACCGAAGAGGCGATTGCTTTTATCGAAAAGCACCGCGACCGCCCCTTCTTTCTGTACCTCGCCCACCATATGCCTCACATTCCTATTGCGGCTTCGGAACGCTTCGCCGGCAAATCGCCTTATGGCCCATATGGGGATACGATTGAGGAGCTGGACTGGAGCACCGGAGAGATCCTTTCCGCGCTGCGCCGCTGGAACCTGGAGGAGAACACGCTGGTGATCTTTACTTCCGACAACGGCGCCGTGGTTTGGGAAGGGCTGGGGCAGCGCGGCTATCGCAGCGGGTCTTCGGGGCCCTTCCGTGGCGCAAAGGCGACCACATGGGAAGGCGGCATGCGTGTGCCCTTCATTGCGCGCTGGCCGGGAAAGATCCCAGCCGGCCGCGTGTGTCATGAGCTGGCTACCGGTATGGACATTCACCCTACTTTCGCCTACTTGGCAGGCGCGCAAATGCCCTCGGACCGCATCATTGACGGCAAGAACATGTGGCCTTTGCTGGCGGGCGAAAGAGGCGCTAGATCAGCATACGAAGTCTTTTACTATTACAACGACTTAGAGGAATTGAATGCGATTCGCAGCGGCAAGTGGAAGCTGCACCTGTACCCTCATCCGCGTTTTGCAGATCCGGGCATGAAGGCGCCATTGCTGTACGATCTCGATGCCGACCCCGGGGAGAAAAACAATGTCGCAGCGCTCCATCCCGACGTCGTGCAACGTTTGACGGCCTATGCCGAGCGCGCCCGGGAGGACCTCGGGGACGCCCGCTTCCGAAAAATGGGTCGCAATGTGCGCACCGTTGGCCATGCTTAAACATGCGTTGGATGGACCGCCGCGCCAGTGTGATAGGCAAAGAAAAATCGTAGAGTCCCCCTTTCGGCTAGGACACATTTTTCCCCAAAACTCCGCGTAGAAAGCAGACGGGATAAAATAAAAGATTCGGCAACCGGTGCGGTGCGGAACCGTGCGCCGGGAAGGAGCAAACTAGGAGTCATCATATGGAACCCAAAGGCGATATTGCATTGATCGGTTTGGCCGTGATGGGCCAAAACCTGATCCTCAACATGAACGACCACGGCTACACGGTCGTGGCTTTTAACAGAACCGTCTCGAAAGTGGACGAATTCTTGAATGGCGCCGCCAAAGGACGCGACACGATTCTCGGCGCAAAATCCATCGAGGAAATGTTCCGCCTGCTGAAACGCCCGCGTAAGATCATGCTCATGGTGAAAGCGGGTCAGGCGGTGGACGATTTCATTGAGCTATTGCTGCCGCACATGGAGCCGGGCGATCTGATTATTGATGGTGGCAATTCCCACTTTCCGGACACCATCCGCCGCACCAAGTACTTGGAAAGTAAGGGTTTCCTTTACATCGGAACCGGTGTGAGCGGAGGCGAAGAAGGCGCGCGTTTCGGCCCGTCGCTGATGCCCGGTGGTAGTCCCGCCGCCTGGCCGCTCGTCAAAGATATTTTCCAGGCCATCTGCGCGAAAACGCCGGAGGGCGAACCCTGCTGCGACTGGATCGGAGAAGGCGGCGCGGGGCACTTCGTCAAAATGGTCCACAACGGCATTGAATACGGCGACATGCAGCTCATCTGCGAGGCTTACCAGATGATGAAGGATGGCCTCGGAATGAGCAATCAGGAAATGCACGAAGCTTTCGCGGAATGGAACAAAGGCGAGCTGGATAGCTACCTCATTCAGATCACGCGCGACATCCTGGCCTATAAAGATGAAAACGGCCAGTACGTGGTCGACTTGATCCTGGACAAAGCCGGGCAGAAAGGAACCGGGAAGTGGACGGTAATCGCTGCCCTGGACAGCGGCACTCCATTGACGCTTGTGACCGAGGCCGTGCTGGCTCGTTGCCTCAGCGCGTTGAAGGACGCTCGCGTGGCCGCTTCGAAGATTCTGACGGGTCCAAAAGGCAAGATCGAAGGCGATAAGGCGTCTCTCATCGAAGACATCCGCCGCGCGCTGCTCGCCTCCAAGATCGTCAGCTACGCGCAAGGCTTTATGCTGATGCGAGAGGCCTCGAAAGAATATGGCTGGGACCTGAAGTATGGGAATGTGGCCTTGGTTTGGCGTGGCGGATGCATCATCCGTAGCGTGTTCCTTGGCAAGATCAAAGAAGCCTTCGACAAGAACCCGAACCTCGAGAATCTCTTGCTCGACGATTATTTCAAGGGCGTGATCGATCGCTGCCAAGATTCCTGGCGCCGCGTGGTAGTCAAAGCCGTTCAGGCCGGCATACCCGTACCTGCCTTTACGACTGCTTTGTCATTCTATGACGGTTACCGCTGTGAGCGGCTGCCGGCCAACCTGTTGCAAGCGCAGCGCGACTACTTCGGCGCGCATACTTATGAGCGCGTCGACCGGCCCCGTGGCGAATGGTATCACACCAACTGGACCGGCAAAGGCGGCAGCGTGTCTGCGACAACGTATACAGTCTAGGTGAAACGCGCGGGGGCGGCGCCGCCGTCCCCGCCCTCCCTGCTTTATGAATTCCATCGAAGAACGGGCTTCAAAGATCAAGGTGTTGCTCATGGACGTCGACGGCGTCCTGACTGACGGCAAGCTGTACTTCTTGCCAGACGCCAGCGGAAATATCGTTGAAACCAAGGGATTCGACTCCCAAGACGGCATCGCGCTGCGCTGGCTGGAATGGAGCGGCATCAAAGCCGGAGTGATCAGCGGGCGCAACTCCCCCGCAGTTGTGGAGCGAGCGCGCCAATTGCATTTCGCGTACGTGTACCAGGGCCACATTGAAAAGGTTCCCATCCTGGAAGAAATCATGGCTGACGCTCAAGTATCCGCGGAAGAAGTGGCGTTTGTCGGCGATGATTTCACGGATGTGATTCTATTCGATCGGGTTGGTCTCGCTGTGGCGACGGCGAACGCGCGCCCCGAGGTCAAAGCGCTGGCGCATTATGTCACCAGCGCCCCCGGGGGAGCGGGCGCAGTGCGCGAAGTGTGTGAGCTGCTGCTTCAGGCGCAAGGTCATTGGGATGGGCTGCTAGCCAAATACGGTATAACGAAATAGGAGTATGCCTGAGCAAATCGCTCTCGTGGTCGAGGCCGAGCCAGGACCGGGCGTATTGCACCAAGTCTCCGGCGTCATCGCTCGTTTGGAGGGCGACATCACTTGCATCGAGATACTCACGCCCGAGCGCACCTACTTCGAAATCCGCTTCCCAACCTTGCCGCCAACCCTGGAGTCGGATTTGCGGGCCTTGCCAGTGGTTCGTTCGCTAAGTATCGAGAAAACACTTCAGGCTATTTATGGGAAGCGCATCATCATCATGGGCGGCGGCGCCCAAGTCGGCCAAGTCGCCATCGGCGCCATTTCGGAAGCTGACCGTCACAACATTCGCGGCGAGCACATCTCCGTGGATACGATTCCTTTAGTTGGCGAACAGCCTCTGGCGGACGCTGTGCGCGCCGTGGTGCGGTTGCCGCGCGCTAAAGCGCTCGTTTTGGCTGGCGCCCTCATGGGAGGCGAAATTGAAAAGGCTGTCCGAGAGGTGCGCGCGCAAGGTTTGCTCGTGATTAGCCTGAACATGGCCGGCAGCGTCCCGGATGCGGCCGATCTCGTCGTGACGGACCCGGTCCAAGCGGGTGTGATGGCCGTCATGGCGGTGGCGGATACGGCCAAATTCACCGTTGATCGCCTCAAACGTCGCGTGTTCTAGATATGCAATGGCTGAGAAGACAGCAGCAAAGTCCCATCGCAGCGTCCGTCTGATCCGGTGGTTCGCTTTTCTGCCTCTCTCGCTGTTTGCTAGTCAGCCTTCCTCGCTTATCATCGACTATCCGGCGCCGGGATCGGTTTTTCCGGCTGAATTTCCGCCGCCAACGTTTCTTTATCGCGATCCCACGCCCGGAGTGACCCGGTGGATAGTTACGATATCTTTCGCTACGGGTAGCCCCTCCCTTCGCATCACCGCTCCCGGTGAGCCCTGGCGTCCCGGGGAAATCGACGCGCGAGCGGCAGCTCCTACCAATCAGCTTCCATCCCTGCCGCAAAACCGCAAAGGCACACGAACCTGGAAGCCCGATGCTGCCGCCTGGTCCCTCATGAAAACTCGATCCAGGCATCGTCCGTTCATTGTCGCGATTGCCGGTTATCGCGAGGCAAACTCAGCCGAGCCGGTCTCACGGGGCACGGTTTCCATTCAGTTTTCTCAAGACCCCGTCGGCGCACCAATCTTTTATCGGGATGTCCCGCTCATGTCTTCGGAAACCGAGAAGGGGATCATCAAACCGTTAGCCTCCGATGCGCTGCCCCTGATTGCTTGGCGCATACGGGACGTAGCCAAAACTCGTAGCCGCGTGGTTATGGCGGGTTTGCATACTTGTGCAAACTGCCATTCGGTGTCGAGAGATGGCAAGACCCTGGGCTTAGACATCGACGGACCTCAGAACGAAAAAGGTCTTTACGCCCTGGTTAGCGTTCGCCCACAGACCGTCATCCGCAACGAGGACATGATCACTTGGAGCACTTTTCGCGGGAAGCTGGGAGGGAAATTGCGAGTGGGCTTCATGTCGCAAGTCTCGCCGGATGGCCGGTATGTCATCACTATAATAAATGACCCCGGCCCCGAGCAATCCGAATACGAGCGGCGAAAGAGCAATAGCTTTCCGAAGGTTTCTCCTGATGGCCGCTGGATCGTTTTCGTCCAGGCGCGTAACGGGCTGCTAATGCGCCCGGACAGCCAGCTTTACATAGTCCCATTGGCAGGAGGTGTGGCCCGCCGCATGCGCTGCAACACTCCTCTCATGAATTCCTGGCACAGTTTTTCACCGAACGGGCGCTGGATGGTCTTTTCTTCGAAGAGCCTGTCGCCCTACACCCAGATGTTCCTGACCCACCTCGACGAGCAAGGTAATGACACCCCGCCCCTACTGTTCGAAAACGCAACCGCATGCTCGACCTTCTGGCGCAAATGTACGCTGAAACCGGTCGGTGGGGCGACGCCTTGCGTACAGCCCAGTCAGCGCTCGCAGCCGCCGAGCGGGAGAGCAATTTCCGCCTGATGGGGGCGCTAAAAGTCAGAATGGAATCTTACGAAGCGCACCTCAAAGATGAACCCCACCGTACACGTTGAACGGGTGATGCTGAAGGGTCTGCCCCGCGCTTCTCCTCACCCTTCAGAGTCGGCCCTCGTTCGTCCGCCGGCGCAGCCGGAGAGCTAACAACGCTCCGCCCCCCAGCACGCAAGCAAGAGTTCCCGGCTCCGGTATCACTCCGGTTTCCAGGTACGCTAAACCGTCAATGCCATTCCCTTCAACTGCGCCGTTGGGGCCAATCCACGTCGCCAGCCCAGTGCTAGGGTCAACCCTATACAGTGAGTTATCGCCACCGCCCGTGTTCAGGAAGAGAGTGTCTGAGTCAGGATCGTAAGCCAGCCCCACTCTGTAGTTTCCAAGCCCCAAGCTTCCTACTGCCGTGACGGCGCCAGTGCTCGGATCTATGGTGTACAAATTGGCCTGGTCCACACCGTACAAAATCCCGTGGTTGGAATCGTACGCCAAACCGCGAATATCTGTGTATGTAGGGCCAATGAGGCTGATCGTTCCACCCGGGGTCACGGAGACCAGCGGCTTTGAATCCCACACGTCAAGGTCCACCGAGTAAAAAAGGTTCAACGCGGGGTTTGCAGCCAGTGCGTGCCAGTTAGCGCTGCCGCCTTGATTGTTGATCGCTGTAAAAGCGCCCGTGTTCAAATCGATCGTCCCAAACATGTACACGTCGGTTTGAACATCGTAGATGTCCGTGGCGTACAAAACGCCATTGAGAAACTCTAATCCCACATAGCTGGCCTCACTAACCCCGGTCAAGTTCACTAACGCCGTAGCCGCTCCGGTTGAGGGATCGATCATGTACACTGTGCCAGGCGCACTCGACGAGAGCCCATAGAGCGTACCGGAAAACGCCGGCGCACTGAACCCTAGCGTGCAGCCAAGAATCCAAAGCCAACGCATTGTCTTGCCCATTTAGGACAATTTTATACTTGTCGTGCCGGAGCGTAAACACCCACGATTTTGTGGTGTCTTCATCCCTTCCCATGAATGCCTGAATCTGCCAGCCGGCTTCGCAAAAAGCGCCGACCGGATTACAATAGCGGTTTCCATGTCTGAGAAACCCATTGCTCTCATCACTGGCGCATCGGCAGGGCTGGGGGCGGCGTTTGCCCGCAGGCTTGCGCGTGATGGTTATGATCTGATTTTGGTCGCGCGACGGCGACAGCCGATGGAGGCGCTTGCCGCCACGCTTAGCGCCCAATGCGAAATCCTCACCGCAGATCTTACCGTGGACGAAGAGCTGGCCTGTGTTGCGGCCCGGATCGAGCGCGGCGACGTGAATCTCTTGATCAACAACGCTGGATTTGGGACCCGTGGTCGCTTCTGGGAAACTACGTTCGAGAGCCAAGAGCGGATGCACCGCCTGCATGTGCTCGCCCCCATGCGGTTGACTCACGCTGCGCTTCCCTTCATGGTGGCGCGAGGGCGCGGCGCAATCATTAATGTTTCTTCGGTCGCCGCCTTTGGCCGCACGCCGGGAAACACAAGTTACTGCGCCACCAAAGCCTGGATGAACGCTTTCACGGAAGCGCTGTATATGGAGCTGAAGAGCGCCGGCTCTCCGGTGAAAGTGCAAGCTTTGTGTCCCGGTTATACGTACACGGAGTTCCACGACGTGATGGGAGCCGACCGCTCGGTGGTTCCTAAAGGCTGGTGGATGGACGCTGATTCTGTCGTGAATGCGTCCATCGACGCGCTAGATCGCGGTCCGTTGTTTGTCATTCCGGGAGCTCGCTATCGCTGGCTGGTGCGACTCATTAAGGTAATCCCTGACTCCTGGCGCATTTGGGGATCGATCCGCTACGGGCGGAAGATGAAGCGGACATAATCTCCTTCCGGGGAGAACTCGCGTATATACTCAGGAAGTGATGACTCGAAGAGACGTAGCGCGCGCGACGGCGGTCTCGGCGCTCTCATATTCACGCATTCTACGCGCCAACGAGCGTATCGGACTTGGCGTTATCGGCACGGGGACCCGTGGAACATATGTCATGACGAGGTTCCAGCAACAACCCGAGGTGGAAGTGCGCGCGCTGTGCGACGTTTATGGGGTGCGTCTGGACGAAGCGAAGACGAAAGCGCCCAATGCAAAGACGTTCGTGGAGCATGAAAGGCTGCTGGAACTCAAAGATGTGGATGCGGTTCTCATCGGATCCCCAGATCACTGGCATAAGCAGCACGCCCTAGACGCCATGAACGCAGGCAAAGACGTTTACGTGGAAAAACCGTTATGCCGCGTGATCCCCGAGGGAGCCGAAATGGTCAAAACGGCGCGAGTGACGGGACGGATATGCCAGGTGGGCTTACAACAACGTAGCGGGCAAGTGTACCTCGAGGCGCGCGAGCGATTCCTCCGCACGGGCATGCTGGGGCGCGTGGTCCACGTCAAAGCCTTTTGGAATAATGGGCCAGTGGGTCCCGACCGCCGGACACGGTCGATGCCCAAAGAAAAGCCTTCCAATCTCGACTGGGTGCGTTTTTTAGGTCCTGTCCAATGGCGCGAGTGGAATCCGCTCATGTACTTCAACTTCCGCGCATTCCTAGAGCTGAACGGTGGGTTGATGACGGATTTCGGCCATCACTGGATGGACGTAGTTCACATGTTCATGGGAGAGCGGCCTCCCTATAGCGTTTCCGCAAACGGCCTGTGGATCGCCAAGGACGGCAGAACTGCTCCCGACGAAGTAGTGGCGCTATTCGATTACGGCGATTTCCACGTGGTGTTTGAATCTCTGCGTATCGGTAACCCCAACGAATACGGCGTTGAGTTTTACGGCGACAAAGGCAAGCTGTATATTAACCGCAACCGTTATGAATTCACGCCCGCGGGAAAGGGTGCTGAGAAAATCGTGAACAAATGGCCTGGGGACATCACAACGGACCATGTACGCAACTTCCTGGATTGCATCCGCTCACGCAAACTGCCGAATGCGGACGTGGCGCTCGCTTACAAATCCGTGCAGCCGCCTCTGCTTGCCGTCCAATCGATGCTGGAAAAACGCCGCATCCGGTGGGACCCCGACCGCGAGGCGGCGTACCCATTCTGATGCTTTTATTTCTTCTGAATCCGCCGGCAAACGGTTTCCGCTCCGGTGGGGTCGAGAGCAGAGTTACCTTCCTCGATATGCTGGATTTTTCCCTCAGGATCCACCACGAACGTGGCGCGGTTCGCGATTCCGCGATCGGGAATGAGCACTCCATACGCTGCGGCGGTTTTGCGCATAAAATCGCTGAGGAGCGGGTAGGCGGCGTTTAACTCTTTCGCCCAGTGCGCCAGCGTAGGAACGTTGTCCGTGCTGATCGCCAGCACCTGCGCGTCCAACTCCTGAAATTTCGCAATACCAGACTGGTATGCAGTGAGTTCTTTGGTTCAACCTCCCGTAAACGCTGCTGGGAAAAAGGCCACCACAACCGTTTTGCCGCGGTAGTCTTTGAGCGATATAGGCTTACCCCAAGACGACGGCAACGTGAAGTCAGGCGCCGGATCGCCGACCTTTAGATGTGTCTTGGGCGGTTGCGCCGGTTGCGCCATTACACTGGAAACCATGAAAACGCCCAGTGCGCCAAGCGAAAGAAGTCGCATCCCAAATCCCTCCTCTTAGGGACAGTATTACACATTCAGGCGCCTTCGTAGCCGGTAGTGACACAAACTGACGGGCTCCACGCGGCGCCCTGAAGGGATCCCTCTCCGCGAGAATCCCCACATCCATGGCCCACCCCACTCGAGAAACGGCATCGACTCCATGCTGCTCCACTATGATCTTCGAAACCAGCCTCGCACGCGGTCCCAGGACCGGCGTAACCACGATGGCTCTGGAGCGGGAGGCAGAGGTTCCGATCCGGTTATCTCTTGTAATCCAGACCCGAGGGCGCCGGGTCTTTCCCACGCCGCCGTCGCCACGTTTCGCACACGGTACACCTGAAACGAGTACGTCTTCTTCCACACCTTGCCTTCGTCGTCTTCGAGAATCAAGCTGAAGCCGGGGGTTTCGTAAGTCTTCTTGCCCTCCGTAATCTTCACTTTGACCAATTCCACCGGATAGTAGCCACATACATCGCGCTCTCGGTACGCGGTCTCGTACCGTGAGCGCCGGGTGTTATACACAAACACGCGGAACCCATCAAAATCGCAGCGTTCGTTTCCAGGCGAGAGTGTGGTCCACAGCCAGTGGTGGCGAGTCTCTCCATCGCCGCCCTTTACGTCGCCGAGAGAGAAGTAGGAGGTGATTCGGTGCCCTTCGGAGTACTGCGCGACCTCGTCAGGAATGGCCATCATGATCATGCGCGCCAGCGCCCAACCTACCTTCCCATCTTTGGTGCGGACGAGGTTCCATTCATCATATTTCACCGGCGGCGCTTGGCTCGGCGGCGTGTGCTCGGCCACCTCTCCCGGCGTTGCAGCTTGTCGGGAAATCTCCAACCAGTTTGGCGGAGGCGGCGGAGGGGCCGGGCGCGGCGGCGGCGGCAGGCGCCCCCGCGATGGCTTTTTCTCTTTGTCTTTGCCATTTTTCTTGACCGACTTCGACGGCGCAACTTGCGGGATCAGCGGCGGGCTGACGTATGCAACGCGTGGAGTCACCTTGCGCCCTATTACCTCAACCACACCTTTTTCCGGAATTTGGGCAAAGCTAGGCGACTGGCGGTTCGGATCGATATGAATATTTAAAGATTCGTGGACGATTCCCTCCCCTTGGGAAGGTAGTTTCTTCCCATACTCCGCCAGCGCTTTCAGAGACTCCATCTGCCCAGACGTGAGCAGTTGTCGATTATCGGTCCAGCCCTCAATGCCTTTTGACGTCCGCACCTTCACGAAGCGGCGCCGGATCTGAAGAATCCCGACCTTTTCACCATGCCGCAGCGTAGCCACTTCTTCCGACCGTAAAGAAATGTCTTTCCGCAGCTTCAACACAGGCGGCGCCACATAAGCTTCTCCAATCACGGGCGCCGGTTCGGGCCTCCTATTGCAGCCCGCAGTCGCCGCAATCAGGAGCGCAACACCGGCCAGAGATAGAACACGGGAACGAAACGTCAACGCCATCAAGCGCGGAGGAGCAGCCTAGCTTTCTAGTGTACCAGGACCGGCGCAAAAGTCGACAGAAAAACGCTTGCGCGCTCTGGCTCCACCTCCACCGGCGCGCCTTCGGGCATCAGCCACGCCTCACCTGCGTGGTAGCTCTCTCCGTTGAGCCTTCCCGTCCCTTCCACAGCGATAAGCACATGGGAGGTCCCCGGCGCCGGCGGAAACTGAGCCGCGTGAGGGATCTCCCACCGTTCGGTGCTGAAGTATTCACAGTGGACTAAGCGAGTTCTCATGCTATCCAAACGCACCGGCTGCGGAGGCGGATCCGGAGGGCCCAAGCGGGAAACCGCCACTCCGCGATCAAGATGAAGTTCGCGCCCGCGGTTGTAATCGTAAAGGCGGTAAGTCACATCACAATTTTGCTGGATCTCCACCAGCCGGATGCCTGCTCCAAGCGCGTGAACCGTGCCGGCGGGAATGAAAACCGTATCTCCCTTATTGGCTGGCACAAAGTTCAACAGGTTGAGGATTTCCCCTGTGACCGAAGCCGAGCGTAAGCGCTCTCGTGTGATGGGCGCTTTAAAGCCCAACGCGAGGGAAGCGCCGGGCTCAGCTTCCAAAATGCACCACATCTCCGTCTTGCCCTGCGGTCCCCCGGGATGAACCTGCACCGAAAGAGCTTCGGTCGTGAACAGGAACTTGATCAATAAAGGCAACGGAGGGACGGCGGTCAGCCAAACTTCACCTATCCTTTCGGAGGGACGAGGAAACCACGGACTTAAATCATAAGCTCCCCAAGGCCGGGCGTGAAACGAAACATGGAGCTTTTGCGGACGCTCACTCATGCGCAAAGCCCCTCTACGAATCTTTGAAGGCGGTCCAGCCCCTTAGCTAGTTCCTCCATAGATGCCGCATACGAGATGCGGACGTGCTTGTGCGTGCCGAACGCCTCGCCAGGAACCACTGCCACTCGGGCTTGTTCCAGCAACCGTGTGGCGAAATCCAGGGGCGTATGGATTTCCCTGCTCCCAAACACGGCGCTGACGTTCGGGTACACATAGAAAGCGCCCCGCGGCTCCGCACAGGTAACGCCCGTAATCCCTCGTAGGCGCTCCATCACGAAATCGCGGCGCCGGCGGTATTCCTCAAGCATAGCTTTCACAGCGTCCTGAGACCCGGTCAGCGCCTCGATAGCGGCTTTCTGCGCCACCGAAGTCGGATTCGACGTACTGTGGCTTTGCAGCTTCGCCGCCGCAGCGATCACCGCAGATGGACCCAATCCGAAACCAATGCGCCAGCCCGTCATCGAATACGTCTTCGATACCGAACCGACCACCAGGACGGTCTCCTTCGCCTCCGGCAGCGAAGCGATAGAAAAGGGCGTAGAGTCGTATAGGAACTGGCAGTACGATTCATCGGTGAGCAGCCAGATTCCCCGCTTCGAGGTCAAGTGCAGGATACGTGCGAATTCTTCGCCGTCTAAGACCGCCCCGGAAGGATTGGACGGCGAATTGATAATCACCATCTTCGTCCGGTCCGTGATGTGCCGCTCGATCATTTCAGCGGTTAATGCGTAGCCGTGCGCTTCATCTGTGCGGACAAACACGCAGTGCCCGCCCGCGTAGCTGACCACATCCTTAAAAGTCACCCAGTAGGGAACCGGAATGATCACCTCGTCGCCCTTCTGGATCAGCACCTGTGTGAAGTTGAAAATGGCGTGCTTTCCACCCACGGTGATGATGCATTCCGAGGGGGAATAGCAGGTTCCAAAATCCTCGGCGTGCCGCCGGCACACAGCTTCGCGGAGCTCCGGCGTGCCGGCTGCGGCGGTATATTTGGTGAAATTCTCCTCGATCGCTTTTACAGCGGCGCGCTTGACGTTTTCCGGCGTGGGAAAGTCCGGCTCGCCGGCGCTAAGATCCACGATATCCGCCCCTTCCCGCCGCAAGCGATCTGCCTCCGCAGCGACCTTCATAGTGGATGACACTGTAATCCGGCCGATTCGATCGGCCCATGCACCCTGTGGTTGCATTCCCTATTTTTTGCCTCCCAGCATGCGAGTTTTGAGCCGCGCCTCCACGCAGGAAGGCACTAGCCCGGAAACATCCCCACCCAGACTGAAAACCTCTTTCACCAACTTGGAACTGATGAACGAATACGCTTCCCCAGCCATCATGAATAGCGTTTCGATTTCGGGCCGCAAACGCCGGTTCATCAGGGCCATTTGCAGTTCGTATTCGTAGTCGGAGATGGCTCGAATTCCACGAATGATGGCGGTGGCGTTGCGCCGTGCGGCGTAATCCACCAGCAACCCGTCGAAACAATCGACCTCGACATTCGGGAAACCGGCAGTCACCTCCCGCAGCATCTCCATCCGCTCTTCCACGGTAAACAGCGGGCTTTTCTCAGCATTCCGAAGGATGGCGACAATCAGGCGGTCGGCGATGCGGGTTCCACGCGCAATCAAGTCCAGGTGCCCGTTGGTAATCGGGTCGAACGTCCCGGGATAAACGGCGATGATGCTTGAGGATTTCGTGATCAAGGCGTTCCTTTCATTTTAACTTGTAGGTGTCGAATGCGCCCGGGGCGGCGAAGCGGAGGAGGAGACCAAGCGGCGTCCCTTTTGCCAGTTCCTTTGCAGGCGCGGTAAGATCGCCCAGTGGACCGATGGAAGCAACCGGCCGCCCCGCTCCTTCTGCTGGGGCTTTGCGTGGCCTTTTACTGGAAGCTGAGCCTAACCGATCAATATGTGTGGTGCGATTCGTACGACATGGCCAACATCGAGATTCCGCGCCTCCAACTTCAAGCGCGAGCCATGCGTAGCCATGAGTTTCCGCTCTGGGCGCCCTATACGTGGGCGGGACAGCCGCTGGCCGGCCAGATGCAGCCCGGCCCCTTTTATCCGTTAAATCTCGCATTCGCCAAGCTGGGATTTCCCCACGGCAATCTAAGCTTTGCCGCTTTCAACTGGTATTACATCCTGGGCATTCATTGGTTGGCGGCTTGGTTCTGTTACGCCTGCGCGCGGGTGATGGGATGCGGAGTCGCCGCGTCGCTCGCCGCCGGAACAGCCTACTCGTTCGCCGGATTCCTGGGCTCGTGCGGCTGGCTGGACGTTGCTAATGGAGCGGTCTGGATTCCAGCAGTTTTCTTATTCCTGTATCGTGCGGCAAACGGCTCACGCCCCTTGACCAGCGCCGCTCTGGCGGGCGCCTGTGCGGGCGCGGCGTTCTTGAGCGGGCACCACGAAGTACCAGTGCTGCTGGCGTGGGCGGCCGTATTTTTGTGCGTCTATTTGGCGGTCTGCAACCGGCGCTTTCTAAAACTACTGGCGATTTTCCTGGCAGTTCTCAGTTTGGTCAGCGCCGTGCAAATCCTGCCCGCTTGGGAATACGGTCGATTGGCGGTGCGCTGGACGGGGCTGGAAATGCCCCAAACCTGGAACGAAACCATCCCGTATGTGGTCGCTGAGCGGTATTCGATGCCGATTCAAGCCATTTGGGGCATCGTAGCGCCTGGCGGCAACTGGCGCGACCGTAGCTTTTATGTGGGCCTCACTACCGCGGCGTTCGGCCTCGCAGGGTTGATTGCATACCGGCGCACGGCCGCCGCCCGCTGGATGGGGGCGCTAGCCGCCGGCTCTCTTTTATACGCGCTCGGCGGCAACACGCCTTTTCACGGCCTGCTGTTCTCAACCCTCCCCCTGCTCGGCAAAGGACGGGTTCCCATGCGTGCGTTGAGCCTGTTCAGCTTTGCCGTGGCCATCCTCTTTGCATTGGGAATCGACGCTGTGCGCGAAGGTCGCCTTGGACGCAAACTGCGTTGGGCTGCGGCGCTCGCGGCGCTCGCAATCCTGGAGTGGTGGAGTCTGCAAGTCTTTCCGAACCGATACTCCGAACACTGGCGCAGTTATCTGGCAGAGTTCGCCCAATACGACGACATAGCTTCCTTCCTGCGGAGCGAACCACAGCCGGTGCGGGCGCTCATCCATGATGCCGACGTTTCAGCCAACTTAGCCGAATGGTACGGCTTCGACGCCGTTTATGGACCCGGCGCTTCCGTGACGAAAAATATCTGGCGCCATGAGTTACACACTGCCCAAACACAGGCGCTATTCGGCGTCACGCATTCCATTGCCAAGAACCCCCAGAACCCGCATGAGATGCCGGCTTTCACTTCTCGCACCGGAGTTCGCGTATACCGGCGGACAAACGCCCTGCCGCGCGCATGGCTCGTGCATGAGACGGAAAACGTTTCCAGTGAGGGTGAGCTGCGCAAGAAGATTGCCGATCCAACGACGCCCTTCCGCACCCGCGCGCTTATGCTGGCCCAAGACAGCCCCAAGCTTGAATCTTGCGCGGGGGACGAAACAGTGAACTACCTGCGCCGCACTTCCAACCGGTTGCGTCTCCAAGTGCAAGCGCGATGTCGCGCCTTGCTCGTGGTCAGCGAGACCTACTACCCTGGCTGGAGGGCGTATGTGGATGGCAAACCCGCTCCAGTCATCGAGGCTTTCGGGGCGTTTCGGAGCGTGGTGGTTCCAGCCGGCGAGCACGAGGTGATTTTCGCTTATATCCCGCTCGCCGTTTGGGTCGGAGCTGCTCTCAGCGCGCTAGGGGTGCTGCTGGCGCTAGCGTGCGCACTCTTGGATCAGGCTGCCACCGCCTCAGTGCGTTCCACTGGAATTTCATCATAAGCCCGGCGGGCCAGCGCATCAGCGATTCGCGCTGCTTCATGCGCAGGAACATAAATTCCTCGCCCATTCGCTCCCCAAATCGTCAATCCAACGCCGCCTAAGTTTCGGGCGTCGTAACCCGCCTTACGCAGTTGCGCCACTAAGATCGAGAGGTCGTATGCAGCCATTAGCTCTCATCCTCTGTTAAACATGAACACAGCGCTGTAGGGGCTGACTCTGTGACTTTACATTCTTTTACGCAAGCCCACCGTGCAGCGCCCGCGTTTGACGGCGGAGTTTGTTTCCAGTCACGATAAACCTTATGGCAGACCACGATTTTGAATCTCTTTTGGACTCCGGCGACCCGCGGCTTTATGAGGTGCGAAGCCGCGTCGAAGGTCCGCAGGGCCGCCTGCCTTTCACGCCTGCGATGCTGCGGGAACGCCCTTCGGGAGACCTATTTGGCTGGACCATGAACGCCGCTATGGGTTGGGTCCCCGAAAAAATGACCGGCCCGGAATTCCTGATTCTCAGCACACATGGGGGGATACGCGCGCCAGACGGCACGCCTGTAGCGCTGGGCTACCACACTGGACATTGGGAAGTGGGACTTCTAGTGCAAGCTGCCGCTGAAGAGCTGAAGTCGCACGGCGCCATCCCGTTTGCAGGCTATTGCACCGATCCCTGCGATGGGCGAACCCAAGGCACGCCCGGCATGTTCGATTCCCTGCCCTACCGGAATGACGCTGCCCAGATTTTCCGCCGCTTGATCCGCTCGCTGCCCACGCGCCGTGGAGTGATGGGAGTGGCGACGTGTGACAAAGGATTGCCTGCAATGATGATGGCGCTCGCAGGCACGCCGGAGTCGCCAACCATCCTGGTCCCTGGCGGAGTGGCGTTGCTTCCCGAAAAGGGCGAAGACACTGGGCGGATTCAGTCCATTGGCGCCCGCTTTGCTCAGGGTGAAATCACGCTGGAATACGCGTCTGAGATGGGCTGCCGAGCCTGCGCGTCGCCGGGCGGCGGTTGCCAGTTTCTCGGCACGGCGGCCACCTCACAGGTGGTTGCCGAGGCGCTGGGCATGACGTTGACTCACGCCGCTCTTTCGCCCTCTGGACATCCCATCTGGCTCGACATGGCGCGGCGCTCAGCACGAGCCTTGTTGCATCTAGAAGCCGCCTCCATCACCACCAAGGACATCTTGAGCCAAGCCTCTGTGGAGAACGCCCTGGTGGTGCACGCGGCTTTTGGCGGCTCCATGAACCTGGTTCTGCACTTGCCTGCTATCGCCCATGCCGCCGGGCTCCGCCGCCCCGCTCGAGAGGACTGGGAAAGGGTGAACCGCCAAGTTCCGCGCCTGGTGGACGCGTTGCCCAACGGCCCGAAAAACTATCCTACCGTTCAAGTCTTCCTCGCCGGCGGAGTTCCTGAAGTGATGCTGCACCTGCGAAGAGCCGGCCTACTGCGGCCGGAAGCTCGCACCGCCTCCGGCGCTACGCTTGGCGAAGCGCTGGACTGGTGGGAGCAAAGCGCCCGTCGCCGCGCGCTGCGGCGCCGCTTACAAGAGCAGGATGGCGTCGACCCCGATGAGGTCATCATGAACCCGGATACGGCGCGCCGCCGCGGCATCACATCTACGGTTTGCTTTCCGATAGGAAACCTCGCGCCGGAGGGCTCAGTGGTCAAGAGTACGGCCATCGACGCAAGCGTGGTGGATGCAGACAACGTGTATCGCAAGCGCGGCCGCGCCCGTGTATTCACTACCGAAAGCGCAGCCGTCGAAGCTATCAAGAACGGAACGGTTCAACCTGGCGACGTCATGGTTCTGGCGGCGCGCGGGCCCATGGGTTCCGGCATGGAAGAAACGTTCCAGCTTACTTCGGCGCTGCGTTACCTGTCCTTCGGCAAGCACATCGCCCTGCTCACCGACGCCCGGTTTAGTGGCGTTTCCACCGGCGCTTGCATCGGCCACATCTCGCCTGAGGCGCTGGCTGGTGGCCCTATAGGGAAAGTTCTGGACGGCGATCTCATTGAGATTATCATTGACCGCAATACACAAACGGGAACGGTAAATCTGGTGGGAGATGCGGAGCGCACTTTCGATGCGGAGGAAGGCGCCCGCATTCTTGCCTCTCGCCCCATTCGTCCGGACGTCCAGCCTGACCCGCGTCTCCCCGCCGACACCCGCCTGTGGGCGGCGCTTCAGGAGATCAGCGGCGGCTCATGGGGAGGCTGCGTGTTCGACGTCGACGCCATCTTGCACGTCCTGAGCGCGGGCAAGACGGCGCTCGGCGGCCGTCCGTGAGAAGATAGAAATCTACCCTTCAAAAAGAATGGCAGCAACCGGTTACAGCACCTTTTTGGAAGAATTGGAGTGGCGTGGCTTCTTAGAAGCCGTCACCGCCGACGATCTACACGACTATCTCGCCGCTGGACGCCGTACTATGTATGTCGGCTTCGACCCCACCGCCGACAGCTTGCACCTGGGAAGTCTTATCCCCGTGATGGCGCTAGCGCATGCTCAACGACACGGGCATCGGCCCCTCGTTCTGGTGGGCGGCGGCACCGGGCTCATTGGCGACCCGAGTGGCAAGACGGCGGAACGGAACTTGCTCACCAAAGAAAAAGCCGAACAAAACGCCTCGGCGATTCGTCGCCAGTTGAGCCGCTTCTTTGATCTCTCCTCCGAAGAAAAAGCGCTCATGCTGAACAACGCTGACTGGCTGCTGCGGCTGAACCTGCTCGATTTTCTGCGCGATATCGGTAAGCATTTTTCGGTCAATGAGATGATTAAGCGCGACTCGGTGCGGATGCGCTTGGAGGAACGCGATCACGGAATCTCTTACACCGAGTTCAGCTACATGCTGTTGCAGGCTTACGACTTTTTATACCTATGCCAACATTACGACTGCACCATCCAAATGGGCGGAAGCGACCAGTGGGGCAATATCGTTTCCGGCAAGGACCTCATCCGGCGTATCCTGGGCGTGCGCGCGGAAGGCATCACTTTCCCGCTGCTCACCACATCGACGGGCAAGAAGTTCGGCAAGTCCGAGGAAGGGGCAGTCTATTTAGACGCGCAGCGCACCAGCCCCTACCAGATGTACCAGTACTGGCTGCAAACCACAGACCAGGATGTCGTCCGGTTCTTGAAGCTGTTCACATTCCTGGAACGAAAGCGCATTGAGGAGCTAGCCGTCGAAGTGACGCGGCAGCCGGAGAAGCGCGAAGCCCAGCGGGTGCTAGCGGCAGAATGCACAGCGCTGGTTCACGGCTGGGAAACCGTCCGGGCGGTAGAAGCGGCCAGCCGGATTTTATTTTCCTCGTCGGAAGAGATTCCTTCGCCCGAAACGGTGGCCTTACTGGCGCGCGAAGTCCCCGTTACCGAGATCGCGAAGCCCGAATTGGAAGCCTCTCTGGGGTTGGTGGAACTGCTCGTACGCACGGGGTTAGCAGAAAGCAAAGGCGCGGCGCGCAAGCTGATCGAAGGCGGCGGTGTTTATTTGAATAACCAGCGCCAAACGGATGTGCGCAAAGCGGTATCTCTGGCGGACCTGAAATGGCCCGGGGCGCTTCTATTACGAGCGGGAAAAAAGAACTACCACTTAGTAAAGATCCGCTGATCCGGCAGCTTTACTTTCTTAGAGGAACTGGCGCACTGCTTCGAACTCTACATCGAATCTCTGGCTGAGATCCGCGCTCTCATCGGCGCCAAAACCTAAGGCTTCGAATGGTTTGGCTCCCGGGTCGGCTTCTCTAGGCTGGATGGAGATTCCCAGCGCATTGGTGAACTGATTGGCCGCGCTGACCAAATGCGCCAGACTCAAGGCGCCATCCCCGGGCGCATGGTGGCGTGCGGCGGCGTCGCAGATGGGTTGCGGCAGTCGCCAGCGGTCCAGAATTTCCCGGCTCAGCTCTCCGTGGGAAACCCCCAAGCGTTGAGTTTCTTGAGCTGGATCCCACTCTTGGCTTTGGATGAGAAGCTCATACTCGTTAGGCAACGCTGCCGCCACGAGTAGCTTACCCACGTCGTGCAACAGGCCGGCGGAAAATGCGCCTTCTCCATAGGGAACGGGAACTTTCTGCGCCAACAAATCCGCCATAATGGCTGTGGCGACGCCGTGTAGGTTGAAGCGCGCCGCAGAAAAGGAAGCAGCCACTTTTACGCGCGTCCACATTTTAGCCACCAAGAAGCTGACCGCGAAGTTCCGTAGCTTGGCAATCCCAAGGATTGAAACTGCGCGGCGGACAGAGCTGATTTCGCGCCCCCGCGAGTAGACTGCCGAATTCACCAAACGGAGTAGCTGTCCCGCTAAAACCGTGTCCCTCTCAATCAGGCTGGCGATTTCTGCAAAAGAGACCGAATCATCACCGAGAGACGCCACCAAGCGGCTCACTACAGGCGAAAAAACGGGCAACTTTTCCACCACCGCAAGCGCCTTCCGGTGGGCGGAAGCCGGATCGTGGCGATACGCCAAATCCGGAAGCACAACTACGTCGCGCGCACCTATCATGATCTATTTATCGGCGGAACCAGGCGAATCTGTAAGATAGTAAATAGGGTAATAGTTCTGCGACTATGCAACTTGGCCGGGTTTTCGTGCTGATTGGTCTCGTCTTCTTGGGAATGGGTTTGCTTTTGATGCTGGGCGAGCGGATCCCGTTCCGGTTCGGGCGGCTTCCTGGCGATATCGTGGTCCGCGGGAAAAACTCCGTCTTCTACTTTCCGCTCACGACTTCCATCCTGCTTAGCGCGTTTCTTTCTTTGGTTCTCTGGTTGATAGGACGGAGGTAGCCACCAAAGGCGCCACGGGGATCACCGTCCAGGCGCCGGCGTCGATCCCGACTGGAGCCGTATGTCGTTGAATCAGAGGGAGATGCGCCAATTCACGGCATTCCGTGGGGGCCATCTGGACCCGATCTAAGCCGCGCCACTCCAGGGCATGCTCCGCGAGTACGTAGCGGCAGATAGCATCCGGCACCTGCGTCAACAGGACGCTTTGATTGGGTGTGTCGCGCTGGACCTCGGCGAGCCTTTCCACCACAGCGCGCGCCTCGCGGCTTCGGGCTACCCACCACAGCGCGTTTCGTCGGGCCACCGGAGCCCACAGCGCCAGCGTCGCCGCGGTCAACGCCACTGCGGAGATACGCCACGCCCATCCCCGGCGCCACGCTTCTTGCAGACCGCACGCCAGCACCCAGGCCAGCCCCAGGACAGGCAGCGCTAAGTAGTAGGGCTGCAATTGGTTCCGCAGCGGCAACACGGGAGCCAGCGTCACCAGCAGCCAGACCAGACCAAACCACGGTTCTCGACGCCGCTTTCTACACGCCCAAAACAGGTAACTGGCGATCGCCAGCGCCAGCGCGCCAGCCACACTCCAGGCCACCGCGGGCGCTATCCGGCGAATACCATCCATTTCCAAAGGATAGAGCGCCACCCGGCCGTACCAAACCACGCTGGCAAGCAACGCCTTGGGTTCCCACACCAGAGCATAGGCGCCGCTGGTCTGCTTGGGCGCTAACCATGGATGCGCCACGGCAAAGACTCCCGAAGCGGCCCATAGGGGAGCCAGCTTGGCCCATGGCCGGACGCCCACCAGAAAAGCAGCCGCCGTAGCCAGAGCGGGGTATACTATCGCGGTCTCCAGGACGCCGAAGCCTACCAGAAAGACTAGCCACTGCAACCCGTAATCCACCCACCGCCCTGTTTCCAGGTGCCGCAACAGCAGCATGGTCGCACCGAGCAGACAGGTTGCGCACAAAACATAGTTGTACGCGCAAGCCCACGCCAGTACAGTCGCTACCGTAGCGTTCGCCACCCAGAGGGCTCCCACAACGGCGCCGGCGGTCACCCAGCCAGTCAAGCGCTGCGCCACGCCGGCCGCCAGCCATAAATTGGCTAGTTGCGTCGCCAGCACCCAGGCATGAAGAGGCCAGGCGGCGCTGCCGAACCAGTGTTCAAAGCTGAACAAAAACAGGCGCTCGCTGAAGGGGCGCCACGTTCCGTGAACCGTCGGGGTGAAAAAGATGGAGGTCCACGCGACGCCTTGGTCAAAACGCCGGCTTTGGTACAACCACAGGAAATCGTCAGCCAAATACCAGCCCGTGAGAACAGGCCAGTACAGCGCCAAACACACAGCTCCAGGGATCAGCCACAACGCTCGACCCCGGAAGCGCATCACCGAACCGCGCCTATGCGGTCCAGCGGCCAGTATACGAACACCGCTTTTCCGTAAATATAACTGCGGTGAACTGTGCCCCAAGAACGGCTGTCATTGGAAGAAGAGCGGTGGTCTCCGAGCACAAAATACTGGTCGGGAGGCACCGCAACCGGGGCCATCGATCCCGTGTCCCGGTACTCGTCGGGCACATAAGGTTCTGGAATGGGTTTGCCATTCACAAACACCGTCCCCGCCACAATTTCCACCGTGTCTCCGGGCAGCCCGATGACACGTTTGATGTAGGACTTGCTGGTATCGGCAGGATACCAAAACACCACCAAGTCTCCACGCTCAATGGAGCCCAATCCCCATCGGTATGTGAACTTGTTGATGAAAATCCGCTCCTGGTCGACCAGCGCCGGCATCATGCTGGTGCCTTCGACCTTTACAGGCTGGTAAAAAAACAGGATCACGATGGCGGCGAGGATCACGGAGATCGCCAAATCCCGAAGCCAGAACAAAGCCAGGGACCACGCGGACGCGTGAGATCCTCCGCCGGCCGCTCCATCCAGAGGAACCTCGTCATTCATGGGTTGCAGCAGCGTCATTGGTATTGTAATGCATTATCTGGCTCTATGATAGAGAAAGCCCCCATGCGGAGAAGATTGAATATTGGGTTGCTGCTGGTGCTGGCCGGGCTATGTCTATACCTGACCTATCTTGTTCTGGAGCCGTTCTTTCAGCCCATCCTGGCGGCGGTGGTGCTGGCGGTTTCTTTTCAGCCCCTGCACGCACGCTTACGCCGGCGCCTTCGCCGCCCGAACCTGGTTGCTCTGGTTTCCGTTCTCATTGTCGTCATGGCCGTCTTGACGCCGGTGGGCTTCATCGCCGCCACGGTAGGACGTGAACTAGCTGCGCTGGCCAGTTCTCTGGCGCAACAGTCAGCGGACAAAGGGGGATTCGCCTTCCTGGCCGGCGGATGGATGGACCGGGGCGCGGCGTGGTTGAGCCGCTATGTGGACGTATCCGGATTCGACGTCAAGCAAAGGTTGCTCGCTCAAATGCAAGCCTGGAGCGGCACGCTGGTCGGCAAAGCCGGAAGTTTATTGGGCAATCTTGGCTCGTTTGCCTTCAAAGCGGTGATAACCCTGGTGGCGATGTTCTTCTTCTTGCGCGAAGGCGAGTTGATCCAAGCAAGCATCGTACGGCACCTGCCTATCGAGAGGGAGCAGTTGGAGCGGATTTTCCAAGGCGTAGGCGACACCATACAAGCTTCCATGTACGGCATGATGGCTGTGGCCAGCGCCCAAGCGCTCCTGGTTGGGTTGGGATTTTTTACGTTGGGTTTGCCCAACCCGGTGCTGTGGGGCAGCGTCACCATCTTCGCTTCGTTCATCCCAGTAGTGGGCACGGCGCTGGTCTGGGCGCCGGGCGCAGTGTGGCTGTGGGTGGCGGGTAGCTGGATGAAAGCTGTGATCCTGGTCGCTTGGGGCGCAGGCGTCGTCGGAATGGCGGACAACATCTTGCGGCCTTTGGTGATGAGCGGTCGGGTGCGCACGCATCCTCTTCTTCTCTTCTTCGCCTTATTAGGCGGCGCGCAAGCCTTTGGGCTCATTGGACTGTTCGCCGGCCCGGTAATCCTGGCGCTTACGGAAACCGTGCTCGCACTCATCCGCGAAGAAACCGAAAAGGGCTGACCGTAGGCGAGAGTGGCGGCGTTTCCGAAAAGTTTTCCCGATTTCTACAAATCTTCGCCAAAATGTTTCGGTCCTAAAATCGCGCGCAGCCGATTCCGGGTATAATGGCGGATTCGAGGAGTGTCTATTGTCCCTGGAAGATGAGTTGCTCAAGCAGCGCCTCGAGCGTGTGCGCCAAATCGAGGCTCTGGGTTTCAAACCTTACGGCCACCGGTTCGATTTTTCCCACACCGTTCCGCAGATCCTGGCGACGTACTCCGGCAAGGCGGCCGAAGAACTGGGTCCTGCGGTGCGTGTGCGGATCTGCGGGCGCATTCAAACCATACGCCGCATGGGCAAGGCCGGGTTCCTTCATATACTCCAGGGCGGCGAGCGCCTTCAGATTTACATCAAGAAAGACGCTGTGCCCGAGAAGGATTTCGAGCTGTATCAGTTGCTGGACATCGGAGACATCATCGGAGCGGACGGCTACCTATTCCGAACCCGTACGGGCGAGTTGACGGTCCATGTCGAGAAACTGCACTTCCTCGCTAAAACGCTGCTGTCGATGCCGGAAAAATGGCACGGCTTGGAGGACGTGGAGACAAGGTACCGGCAGCGTTACCTCGACCTGATCGCGAACCCGGAAGTGCAGCGGATTTTTCGCACCCGCGCCAAGATTATCGCAAGCCTCCGGCGGCAGCTCGAAGCACGGGATTTCATCGAAGTCGAGACGCCCATGATGCAGCCGCTTTACGGCGGCGCCACGGCGAGGCCGTTTGTGACCCACCATAACACGCTCGACATGGACTTGTACCTCAGAATTGCGCCTGAGCTTTATCTAAAGCGCCTGATCGTGGGCGGGTTAGACCGGGTTTACGAAATCAACCGGAATTTCCGCAATGAAGGCATTTCCACGCAGCACAACCCCGAATTCACGATGCTCGAGTTCTATCAGGCGTATACGGATTACAGGGGCCTGATGGATCTCTCTGTGGAACTGCTGGCGCAAACGGCCATCGACGCCACGGGCTCACCGGTGGTCGAATACGGCGAGCACAAGCTGGACTTCAGCCGCATACGCCGCTTCTCCATGCGCGAAGCCGTGATCGAATTCTGGGACAAGCCGGACAAACCCACTTGGGAAAACATCCGCGATCCCGAATGGCTGGCGCGCCACTCCCAGAAACTTAGCCCCGGAGAACGGCTGGTGGAGATTTTCGAGAATACTTGCGAACGCCACCTGGTCCAACCGACCATCATTTACGATTATCCGGTGGAGACGTCGCCGCTATCGAAAAACAAGCCGGACGAGCCCGAATTCGTCGAACGGTTCGAGATTTACGCTGCGGGCATGGAAATCGGCAATGCCTACACGGAGCTAAACGACCCTCAAGAACAGCGCCGCCGATTCGAGATGCAGCTCGCTATGCGGGAGCGCGGCGATGAGGAAGCTCATCAAATGGACGAAGATTACGTGCGCGCCCTGGCCTACGGAATGCCTCCGACCGGAGGCGAGGGCATCGGCATCGACCGCCTCACCATGATCCTCACCAACTCCAAGTCGATTCGCGACGTCATCCTGTTTCCGCTGCTGCGTCCCGAAGGACCCATCGGCATCGCCGAGCAGTTGCGGAGGCTGGAGTAGCGGGCCGTTTATGGCCGGGGTGCGCCGTTTCGAACTATTCGTAGCTCAGCGCTACCTGAAGTCCAAGCGGAAGCAAGCCGTGATCTCATTGATCACCGCTATTTCCATCATGGGCGTAGCCGCAGGCGTCATGGCTTTGGTGATTGCGCTGGCGGTGAACAACGGTTTCCGCAACACGCTTCAGCGCAATCTACTCGGCGCCACCGCGCACGTTACGGTGCTTGAGAAAGACCCTCAATTCGGCATCGAGCGCTGGGAGCAACTCCTTCCGAAGCTCCGAGCCATCCCACATGTTATCGGCGCAGCGCCCGTATTATACGGCAACGTGATGGTGTCGGGCCCTGCGCGCGCCACCGGCGCCGTGTTGAAGGGCGTCGATGTCGCAAGCGAACTGCACATGAGCGGCATCTTGCGGCATCTCAGAGAAGGATCCGTGGACGATCTGAGAACGACAGAACCGCTGCCCGGCGTGGTGATTGGCTCCAAACTCGCTCAAAGCACGGGCGCGGCGCTGCATAGCGTGGTTACGATCATCAGTCCTCAGGGCGAGCTTACCCCGTTTGGCCCCAAGTTGACGCCCTTCCGCTTTCGCGTGGTGGGAGTTTTCGAGTCCGGCTTTTTTGACCTTGATTCTTCCTGGGTCTTCACGTCGCTACCCTCTGCGCAGCGAGCGTTATTTCTCAGCGATGTGGTCAACGCTATCGAGTTGAAGCTCGACGATATCTACGCAGCGCCGGCGGTGGCTAAGGCCGTAGAAGGAGCAGTGGGACCCAAGCTGGCGGCGACCCACTGGCAGGAGCAGAACCGCCAGCTTCTCCATGCGCTCCGTATGGAGCGCGCCGTCACCGTCATCACCATCGGCTTGATTCAACTAGTGGCGGCTCTAAACATTCTCATAACCCTGGTCATGATGGTGATGGAGAAACAGAAAGACATCGCCATTCTGATGTCGCTGGGCGCCCGGCGTGAGCAGATACGAAACATCTTTATGCTACAGGGCGTCATTATCGGCGTCGTAGGCGCCGCGCTCGGTTTAGCGGCGGGTTACACATTATGCCACTTCGCTGACAAGTACCGGTGGATCCGGTTGGACGAGGAAGTCTATTCTCTTGCCTTTGTTCCTTTCGAACCCCGCTGGGCAGACGGAATATGGATTGCGGGCGCCGCCATACTTATCAGCTTTCTGGCCACGATCTACCCGGCCCGCGCCGCCACGCGCATTGCGCCGGTCGAAGCCCTGCGGTACGAATAGGCAGGCGCTGAGAGGCGTATTCCCCTCAGGATGCTCGCCACCGCAACTTTGTGGTTTCTCCATTCCGGGAGGACGGTCGCCGTAAAAGCGCGGCGAGAGAGAGCAGGCAAGCTCAGAGACGGCATGGTTCTTTCAGTGTAACCGCCTCCCGCGCTCAGAGCTAGCCTGAACGGAGGCACGGAGAAAATAATGACGTGAGCGTTCACACGCGGGGTAGATTCCAGTTGTCCAGGACTCGAAAATGGAAATCCCGGCTCAATCGAATTGACCCCAAGCACTGGATGGACCTCGTCTGAGCCTCTCGGATCCGTGCGCCAGTACACGCAGGCTGGGGCGTTATTGGGTGATTTGCCGCGCTCGCTCGCAAGGCTGAGAATGAAGTCCGAATCATCGGGCTAGGTCCGATGTGACCGGTCTTTATTTGGTAAGTTTCACGATTGCGGAAGCTTCGGAAATTGAGATCGTTGACCAGACCACTGTCGTGATAGTTGGCACGCGGATTGCTAAACGAAGCAACATCACGTTAAGGCTGGGAAATGCAACGCACTTCTGTTGTGAATTTCTACAGTCAGCATGATCACCTCGAATCGCGAAAGAGGAGGGCGAAAACGATGTATTTCGCTAATAGGCTCACACGCCAACGCACTGGGCAATACTCTCAATCCCCTTGTTTCTAGTGCTGTCCGCCTACAGCGGGGAACGTTCTCCCGTCAGTTTGTCCACTGACAGGGCCGAGTACCGGCCTGGGGAGACTGTTGAATTATCCATCGCTACCGAAGCAGGCGGACCCTACGACGTCTATATTCGCCTCCAGGGCCTCAAGGAAGTCCTGTGGGCGGATCAGAGCCTCGAGTTCCAGAAGCGAATGACGCCAGCGGCGAGCAACATCGTGTTGGCGAATGGTTCTGTGAAGGTGCTGGTTTCGCTCTCCCGGAAGGAGTTGGTCCAACCCGGTACATACACATTCGAGGCGATCGCCGTCCCACCTGGAGTGAGTCCTTTGTCGCAGGCCAGAATCTCCGTCGTCCGGTCGTCGATCTACGTGCTGGCCCTGCCCGGGATTAATTTCGTTGCTATGCATAACCCCCAGTCCTCGCGTTACCGCAGCGATTGTGGAACCTGTCATTTGGACAAGACCCGCAATACCAGTTTGCAGCCCAATATTAAGTCATTCCATGCCATGAAAGTCGAACTTTTCCTGGGCCGCGAGCATCCCGAACTGGCTTGCCAGGTATGCCACAAGGGGGCTGACTTGATCGAGTTTTCGCAGGCTTCGTTGAGAAAACAGGTTTCGCCGGACACCTGCGCGCTGTGCCACAGCCGTTTCGGGCCGGGCAAAATGCTGTTCGCCAAGTAAGGGGGAGACACCATTATGAAAGAGATTCTCGGAACAATTTCCGACAAGCGGATCCAGAAGGCGACCCTAGGCCGGCGGAGCTTCCTGCGGTTCAGCGCCACGATGGCCGGCGTTTGTGCAGTAGGGCCGGTGCTGGTTCCGGCCACGGCGAAGGCGGTCACTACGGGGGCGAACCCGCCCGGGCCGCTGGAGGATGACCCTCATGTTCGGATACGCTACACGGTGTGCCTGATGTGCAACTCCAACTGTGGGTTGCGGGTGAAGGTCCACAACGGGATCATCGCCAAAATTGACGGCAACCCTTACCACCCCAACAACATGGAAGCCTACGAACGGGTTCCTTACTCGACCGACCCGAAGGAGGCGATCACCACAATCGGCCGTGTGTGTGAAGGCGCAGGCGTATGCGGAGACAGTGTACAGCCCATACCGTCTGCGTTCTCCGCTGAAGCGAGTGGGCAAGCGTGGCGAGGGGAAGTGGCAGGCCATCAGTTGGGACCAGGCGCTGAATGAGATCGCCGCTAAGCTCGCCCAGTACCGGAATTTTGACCCGATCGATCCGGCATTGCCCGAACTGGGGCCAAAAGTGAATCAGATTCTGTTCGCTCCCGGGCGGATCCAAGACGGACGCAAGGATTTTACTGACCGCTGGTTTGGCAAATGCCTGGGGACAATCAACTTCCGCCAGGACCACACGAGTATTTGCGAAGAAAGCCACCACGTCGCCGGGTTCCTGGCCACCGAGTACCGCAAGAATCATTTCAAGCCGGACATCGCCAACGCGGAGTTCCTCATCTGGTTTGGCACGAATCCGCTGGAAGCCAACTTCCCCACGCAGACGTTGGGGCGGAAGCTGATGGATTTCAAGAAGCGGGGCGGGCGGATGGCGGTAGTGGATCCGCGCTTCTCGAAGACCGCTTCGAAAGCCGATTTCTGGATTCCGGCACGGCCGGGCACTGACGCCGCAGTCGCCATGGGCATTGCACGATGGATGGTGGATAACGGCAAGGTGGACTGGGGCTTCCTGCTCTCTCCGAACGCGACCGCGGCGGCCAAGCGTGGAGAAACCACCTGGACGGACGCCACTTACCTGGTGAATCTCAAGACCCGCAAGTTCGTCCGTCCCGCCGATGTCGGTCTGACGGGAGCGCCCACGGATTACGTGGTCAGCGTGAACGGGCAGCTCGCCCTGGCCTCTGCCGTAGACACGGCGGACCTCACGGCCACCACCACGGTGGGCAGCGATCCGGCCAAGAGCGTCTACCAGCTGGTTGTGGAGCGGTTGCGGGAACGGACCGTCGCGCAGTACGCCGCTATCGCCGGGGTGGATGAAGCCCTGCTGGTGAAAGTAGCCGAAGAGTTCGCCGCCCACGGCAAGCGATCCGTGGCGAACATGTATCGGGGAACGTGCGCCAACACGCATGGCGCTTACGCGGTGCTGGCCGTTTATGTCTTGAATATGCTGGCGGGCAACTTCGACCACATCGGCGGCAACGCCGGCGGCGGCGGAGCGTTCAATTTCATCAAGGGTAGTGGGAAACCGGGGCAAGTGGATGTAAGCGTGGTGCCAGGCGGGGTCACGCCTAAGGGAATTCCGCTGACTCGTTGGGGCAAAAAATATGAAATCGACGCGCCCAATCTTTTCAAACGCGACGGTTATCCCGCCAAACGGCCGTGGTTCCCATTTGCAACCCTCGGCAACTACCAGGAGGTAATACCGAGTATCTTCGAGGGTTATCCATATCCCATCAAAGCGCTCTTCACCTACTGGAACGCGTGGCCATACTCAACGCCGGCGATGCGCGACATTTTTGAGAAAACGGTCGCGGATGAGACGAAGCTGCCGTTGTTTGTCGCGATCGACATTGAGATGGGCGAGGTCAGCGCCTGGGCCGACTATATCCTGCCGGACACCACGGTCCTGGAACGGTGGTCCACTCCCACGGTTGCGCCGGCCATTCTTACTAAGACCAATGGGTGGCGGCAGCCCGTGGTGGGCACGTTCGATGACAAACCCTGGGACGCGCCGTTCGATCCGTCCGCGACCAACAACTACCGTGGGGTAGTGCCCGGCGCCCGCATGCTCGAAGATATCTTGCTCGATCTTGGGCGACGAATGGGCCTCCCTGGCCATGGTCCAGGCGCATTCGCTGACGGATCTGCGCTGAACAACGCTTGGGATTGGTACCGAAAGCTATTTACGAATGTGGCGATCGAAGCCGGCATTACCCTGGAAGACGGCATCGCCCGCGGCGGTTACTTCGATCCCCCCAGCAAGGAATACGGCGCCGACGGTCTGCTAGTTTCCAAGTACGCCAACCTGATTCGGTTCTATCAGGAAAACCTGGCTACCACGATCGATTCGATGACCGGCAAGCCGTTCGACGGCATGTTCAACTGGTTTCCCACCCGCGACGTGTTGGATCGGGTGGTCGATGATTCCAAGGAGTACCCACTGCAACTGGTCACATACAAGCCGATTTTCCACGCCATGGCGCGCACTGCGATGAACCCGAGTTTGATGGCTATTCGGCCCACAAACTTTGTCGAGATGAATGTATCGGACGGGAAGGCCCTGGGCGTCGAAACGGGCGACATGGTTCGCGTGATCTCTCCCAGCGGTACGATCCGTGAAAAGGCGATCGTCCAGTTGACGGAAGGAATTCGGCCTGGCGTCGTGGCCATCGCTCACAGCTATGGGAATTGGCAACTGAGTTCTGAGCCATTCACGGTCGACGGCCGGCCCACCTCCTACGACCGGACACGAAGTTCCGGCATTGCGGTGAATCCCATCATGCGTCTTGACCCCTATCTGAAAAACGTTACGTTGCAGGACAAGATCGGGTGCAATCCCTCCTACCAGGAAACCCGCATCCGGATCGAAAAAGTTCAGGCATAAGGAGGACAACATGGGGCAAGTTGGCTGGATAATTGATTTGACTCGCTGCATCGGCTGTCACACCTGTGCGGTCTCCTGCCAGGCCGAGAACAACACGCTGGAGCTGCAAACGGGGAAAGCGGATCTTTCTTATCGGCGCGTGGTGGAAGTGCGCGGCGGGCAGTACCCGAACCCCTTCACTATGTTCGTGACAATGTCCTGTCACCACTGCGAAAAGCCGGCGTGTATTCCGTCCTGCCCGGTCGGGGCGATCACGAAACGCTCGGAAGATGGGATTGTGCTGATTGACCAGGATCTTTGCATCGGTTGCGGCTACTGTAGTCCGGCGTGCCCGTACGGCGCACCGCGCCTAAATGTGAATACGAACAAGTACGAGAAGTGCACGTTCTGCGTCCATCGGACATCGAAGGGTCTTGAGCCGGCGTGTGTCCCAACGTGCGTCGGCGGCGCGCTCAAGTTCGTGCGCGATGGCCAAGCAGGCGACTGGGGCGACGTTCCACCGACCTTTGCCGATCCTGAACTTACCAGGCCGGTAGTGAAATTTATTCGCTGATCATGAAGCTTCGCCTTCACAAAGATTCGATTAGCTTCCGGTTCAGACGCGACGAAGTGGAGGCGCTCGTAAACGGAAAAACTCTGAAAACAAACGTAGCCACAGGCCCACTAGCCGACCCATCCCTAACCTCTCGAGCCACGCCGGAGAAAGGCGCCTCAGATGCCGCCTGCGTCCGCGCCAAGTTTGAGGACAACAGTCTCACCGCCTCGCTCCCGGTGCAGGCGCTCCGGACGTGGTACGAAGGCGAGGAACTAGCGATTGAGGAGGGCCAAGTCTGGGCCACAGGAAAACCGTGAATCTTGCTCGAGAAGGATATCCAACGGCCCAGCCCGAAGCCGGAAGAAAAGCCGGTCGGCGTGGATCAGAGCCCGCTGTTTGGCCACGCACGTCGCGATCACCGTTGGCGATCAGCTTGCGGTTACTCTCCAAAGATCAGGTATGGTGAATACATTGCCGCATGAGGATCTTCGCGTCCGAGCGAATGTGTACCGCCTCCTCGGAGGTTTGTTTCTTACGGAACCGACAAGCGAGGCGCTGGATATTCTTCGCCTCGACGAAACGTGGGAGATATTTAGCATCGTCGCTCCGGCGGCGAACCTGCCGCAATGGCGTTCGCTGCTAATAAGCGATGGGTTGTCCCTGGAGGCTGTTCGACTGGAGTACCATCGCCTCTTCTCAGTCCCGACCGGACCCTACGTTTTCCCCTACGAGTCCTGTTACAGCGTTCCGGAACCACCCGGACCGCTGATGGGGCCTGCGACCATTGCAGTCGTCAACGCGTACGCGGAAGCCGGATTCATGCTGTCGCCTGAGTTCCAGGACGCGCCGGACCACCTCGGCGTCGAGCTCCGATTCGTTGCCGAGCTGCTCGACCGAGAAGCTCAGGCTCTAGAGGAGGGGGATGCTTCCGAAGCAGACCGGTTTGCCTCCCTCCGCTCGAGGTTCTGCGGTGAGCATCTTAGTCTGTGGCTGGGAAAGGTGGCGGACCGGATCAGGGCGAGTGGGGTCTCCGATTTTTACGCGGGCCTCAGCTCGTTGGCCACGGGAATGGTGGCGGCGGAATGCGATCCGGCGCAGCTTCGGCGGAGCGACCCGTAGCGCTGAGAACATGCCGCCGCCTTCACTTTGCCTCCGACCCCAGTCGCGTCGAATCGTAACCGCTTCGAATCTAGCAGAACATATCCGTTCATGCCGATCCTTTTCGCAGCCCGTGCCGGCAACGGCGCCAGATTGTGCGGTAATAAGAGAGTGATGAGAACCTCGATCCTTTTCTTCTGCGCTTCTCTGATAGCGGCGACAGCGGCGGACAACCAGCTCGCTCCGGAGGAGAAAAAAGCCGGCTGGCGGCTTCTGTTTGACGGCAAGACGATGCATGGCTGGCAGGACCCTGCGAAGAAACAGCAGCCGGGCGACGCTTGGGTCATCCAGGATGGCTGCCTCAAAACGCGGTTGAAGCCCCGTATCGCCGAAGACCTGATTACCGAGGAATCCTTCAGTGATTTCGAACTCGCATTCGACTGGAAAGTTTCTCCGCGTGGAAACACCGGAGTGAAGTACCGCATTCAAGGCGTCGTTTTTGTCGACGAAACCAAGCTCCAGAAAGGACCCGGCGGATTTGAAGGGTTAATTGGGCGCGAAATGGCCAACCCGTTGTCGAATCGCGCCACTATGGCGCCCGACGCTAGGGGGTTTGTCTACACCATCGGATACGAAATGCAGTTGATCGACGATGAAAGACACCCCGACGCCAAGAAGGACCCCAGGCACGTCACGGGGGCCCTTTACTCGATGATCGCGCCCACAACGAAGGCCGCTCGCCCCGCCGGCGTTTGGAATAGCGGGCGAATTGTGGTGCAAGGAAACCATTTTGAGCACTGGATCAATGGCGTTAAAGTGTTGGAGGGGCGGCTGGATGATGAAGCCGCCCTGGCAGGCATACGAAAGCGCTGGGAACCGGCGCCGCAGGTGTTGCAAATGCTCACGCACCCCCAGCCGCGCGGCCCGATCTGTTTACAACACCACGGCGACGAAGTTTGGTTTAAGAACTTGAAAATCCGCGTTCGTTAGCACACGGAGCACAGTGATGACTGAGTTTTCCCGCCGGACTTTCTTGCAAAGCATGTCCGCCATGGCGATCTCCTCTGCCCGCCCCAATATCGTGGTGGTGCTGGCGGACGATCTTGGCTATGGCGATCTCTCAAGCTATGGCGCCCAAGATTTGCGGACTCCGAACATCGATGCGCTGGTGCAATCCGGCATGCGCTTCGACCATTTTTATGCGAATTCGCCAGTCTGTTCGCCCACGCGCGCCGCATTATTGAGCGGCCGGTATCCAGACTTGGCGGGCGTGCCAGGCGTCATTCGCACTCATCCGGAGAACAGTTGGGGTCACCTTTCGCGTGACGCCGTGCTTTTGCCCATCCCCTTGAAGGCGGCCGGTTACCATACCGCTATCGTCGGGAAGTGGCACCTCGGACTTGAAGCGCCGAACACGCCCAACGAACGCGGTTTTGATTTCTTTCACGGATTCCTGGGCGATATGATGGACGACTACTTCACCCACCGCCGCCACGGAAATAACTACATGCGGCGCAACGGGGACATCATCGACCCCGAGGGTCACGCCACCGATCTTTTCACGCGCTGGGCTATTGATTACGTCAACGAGCGAAAGCGCGACCGGCGGCCTTTTTTCCTGTACCTCGCCTACAATGCGCCGCACGCCCCCATCCAGCCTCCCGCCGAATGGGTTGAACGGGTTCGATCGCGCGTCCCTGGTCTGGGAGAGAAACGCGCTAAGATTGCCGCGTTAATCGAACACATGGATGATGGAATCGGCCGCTTCATAGCGGCGTTGCGGGCCAACGGTCAATACGAGAACACGCTCTTCCTTTTCGTCAGCGATAACGGCGGCGACCTTCCCGCAGGAGCGAGCTGCGGTCCCCTACGGGGAGGCAAGCAGGACATGTGGGAGGGCGGCATACGGGTTCCGATGTGTGCGGTTTGGCCCGGACGCATCCCGCCTGGAAGTAAGTCCGATGTCGTGGCGCTAACCATGGACCTCTACCCGACGATTTGTGAAGCTGCCGGCGCGCGCACGCCGCCGGCTGTGGACGGCGTCTCGCTCCTGCCGCTCCTTGTTGGCCGTCAAGCGGCGCTACCGGAGCGAGAGCTCATCTGGGTGCGCCGCGAGGGAGGAATGCGTTATCTTGGGCAAGATTATTACGCCATACGCCGCGGCGCCTGGAAGCTCCTTCAAAACACACCCTTCGAACCGTTCCAGCTCTTCGACTTAAGCCAGGACCCTCAAGAACAAACGGATCTAGCCAAAAAGGAGCGAAAGATTTATGCGGAACTGACCGCGCGTCTGATGCTTCATGTTCAGCGCGCAGGCCGGGTCCCGTGGCAGGCTTGAAGCGCGAAACACGCTTACGCTAGCCGAGTGAACATGATGTAACGAACATCCGCAACCTGTTTGCCCGGTATATCGACGGCTCTCAGCGTTAGCTGCCCCCGCGCTTTCGGCAACGCCATAACGCCGAGACGGAAAGGCTTGAAGTCCTTGACATACGACTCGCCCCGGGGCACACGGTCAAATTCCTTCCCCACCAACGGCGGATCATGCGGCTCCGTCAGCTTGGCGCGCACCACAACGTCTTGGAAGCTCAGCTCCAATGTGGAGCCCACATCTTCGCGGCGGCACGTGTAATACACCACAGCCTCGTAACGCCCTGCCGCGCCCACTTCGATGTCCCAGGTCATCCGGTCATCCTTGCTGGTCCAGTGGGTAAAGAACGAACAGTTGGGCGGCTTGGCGCTACGCTGAATGCCTCCGTGGGGGACGCCATCCCGCGCCGGCAGCATGGTGGTTTTCCAATAGCCGACCGGAAACGGACGGTCATCCGGTCCAACGTTGGGAAGCACTTCCTTGGCCCACTGTTCCACGGCTTTTTTAAGCTTCGCAGTGATGTCAGGCTTCTCCGCAGAGATGTCACGCTTCTGCCCAGGGTCCTTATCGATGTCAAAAAGTTGTCCGTTCGCAGAAAGGCGATATTGCTGGGTGCGAACGCTGATCCATTTGTTCTGAAGTGAAAAGAGCATTCGGTCCGGCCAGTTCTTCGCTTCACCCAAAAGCAGAGGCTTCAAGCTTTTTCCGTCCAGCGGCTTTTTCGAGATGATCTTCACGCCCGCCATATCCGCGAGCGTAGGCAACAAATCAATGGCGCCGGCGATCTCGCGGATTCGAGTTCCCGGACGAATCCTCCCCGGCCAGCGGATCAAAAACGGCACACGCAATCCGCCTTCATCCACGGAGCCTTTTCGCCCTTTCATGCCTCCGTTCCAGCGCCAGCTATTGGGCCCGTTATCGCTGAAATAGATGACGATTGTGTCTTCAGCCAGCTTCAGCTCCTTGAGTTTGGCCAGAACCCGGCCCACGTTCCAGTCAATGTTTTCACACATAGCCAGCGCCGCACGCGTCATGGGAACGTCTTCGAGAGACGGATCCGTGGCGCGCATCTTGGGATCGAAGTTCGCAAACTTCTCATAGAAGCGGTCCGGCACCTGCATGGGGGAGTGCGGCGTATTAAACGGGAGGTAGCAGAAAAAGCGCCGGTCTTTGTTTTTCGTGATGAAGTCCAGTGCGTGGTTGGTCAGGTCGTCGATAATGTATCCCTTGCCGCGCGTCAAGGTTCCGTTATGATCGAGTTCCGGATCAAAATACTGGCCCCAGTGGCCGGAAGTAAACCCATAGAACTCGTCGAAGCCGCGAGCATTGGGGTGGTAGGGATGCTGCGTGCCATTATGCCACTTGCCGAAAATGCCCGTAGCGTAACCGCCCGCCTTGAACGTTTCCGCAATCGTGACCTCGTCCAGATTCAAGCGCTCCGCCCCAGTAGAAACCCCACGGACGCCGCCGCGCGCGTGATACCGCCCGGTCAAGAACTCCGCGCGCGTGGGAGCGCACACCGCGCAAACATAGAAATGTTCAAACAGAGCTCCGTCCCGAGCCAGCGAATCTATGTTCGGAGTGGATAAGTTTACGTTGCCGTGCACGCTGAGATCGCCCCAGCCTTGGTCATCGGCAAGAATCACTACCACATTGGGCTCTCTGCGTTGAGCAGCACGGCTCGGAGCCGCCCAGGAACCCAAAGCCGCAGCCGCCAAAAACTCACGCCGGTTCATTTCCTCTCTCCTTCATCCGGAATACTGGATTATATCGGAACGCGGTCTTGCATTGGGGCAAGCCTGCGGAGCTACAACCTATGAACAGCCAACTGATCGCCCCGCGTAACAGCGCTGCCCGATGCGCACCCTGCGTCCGGTGCGCCCGGGCCGCCCTCACTTTATTTCCCGCCGTGGTACAGTAATCCTTCGGTGAGGCATAGGGTGACAGAGGCTACGCTACTCCCCCCAGGAAAGGTGGAGATGGCTTTGCGACGCAACTCCAGGAAACGCGTTTGGCGTTCTTGCGACTGATGATCCGGCTTTTCAGAGTTTTCATCCCGGCGAGCGTGCTCGCGCTGCTCATTTGCGACGTTATTCTGGCATTTCTCTGCTTTGTAATAGCAGCGCACCTTGTCCTCGACGCAGACCCATTTCTGTTTCTCATCGAAGAAGGTGGACTCGCACGCATCGCGCTAGTCGTGGCGACGATTACCGCCGGGCTTTATCTCAGCGATTTGTATGAGAGGTTTCGCCTCCGTACGCGGCTCGAGCTTATCCAGCAGATGTGCATAGTCATCGGTGGGGCATTGTTGTTCCAGGCGCTGTTGATTTATCTCAACCGGGAATGGGCGCTGCCGCGGTGGCTGATGCTTGTGGGTTCGCTGCTTTGCTTGATGGTGCTTCCCGCCTGGCGCGTGGCGTATGCTTCCATCGGGGCGCGAGCGTTTGGCGGAGAGCGGCTGCTGTATGTCGGCATGTCGGATACCGCGCGGGAAGTGGCCGAACATTTTCGCCAACACCCAGAGCTTGGTTTTCAAAATATCGGATACCTCGATGCCCGCAAACACGACAGTGTGGACTCGCTGCCGTGGCTAGGGCCTCCCGAGGAAGTGAAGCCAATAGCCATACACGTAAAGCCGGATCGCATAGCAGTTGCAGGGCTGGACCGGGGCGAAGCGGCGCCTCTCCAGTCGCTTCTCGAGCTTCGTGTGGCTGGTATGGTGATCGAAGAGATCTCGAGCCTGTATGAACTGGCTTTCGGACGAGTCTGCATCCGCGAGCTTCGCCCTCCTCAACTGATCTTTTCCGGGCGCTTCGGCGCGAGCCGCGGTGTTTTGGCGTTGCGAGACTTGTATTCCTGGGTGATCGCCCTGGTGGGAACCCTAATTACGCTGCCGTTCATGGCGGCGCTGGCGGCGGCGGTCAAATTAACCTCGCAAGGCCCTGTTTTGTACCGCCAGACGCGCGTTGGGATTGGAGGCAAACCGTTCGTACTGTATAAGTTTCGATCCATGCGGACGGACGCCGAGGCGGACTGCGGAGCGGTTTGGGCGGTGAAAGACGATCCGCGGGTGACCCCGCTCGGAAAGTGGCTGCGCAAGTACCGCTTGGACGAGTTGCCACAATTGTTCAACGTGTTGAAAGGCGACATGGCGATTGTCGGACCTCGTCCCGAGCGGCCGGAATTCGTCGCTGCCCTCGCTCAGAAAATTCCTTTCTACCAGCAACGCCATTGCGTCAAACCGGGCATCACCGGTTGGGCGCAAATAAGCCACAAGTATTCTGACTCTTTGGAAGATACAGTCACGAAGCTAGAATACGACCTTTACTACATACGGAATCTATCCCCTTCCTTGGATGCCTACATCATGTTTCACACCGCCAAGGTCATGCTGCTTGGGCGTGGCGCGCACTGAAAAGAGGTCGGGTTCGCTCCGAAGTCTTTTCAGCGCCGATTGTCGAATTCCCAGATTCCGGGACCTTCCGCAGGCTGCGACACCCCGACAAAATCGTTGTGCGCCAGCGTGATGCCCCGCCCCGAGCGCACAAGGAGAAACCGCTCCATGGGGTTCAGCGCCCGGCAGTTATGCACCCATGCGCGCTCGACGTCCTCCATGACCACGGCGGGACGGTACTCAGCGCTTTCAAAGCCGGTTTCGAGGCCCTCAATCCGCAACCCGCGCACATGACGGCAGTACAGCCCAAAGGCGGGCAAGTCTCCGAACATCTTGAATTCAGGATACTTATCCTCTTCTTCGGGAATCCCACGGTAAGCCAGCGCGGCAGCGCCTCCACCTGCGAACCGCAGGCGCAGGTTGGATAGGGTTAGGTGTTCGATCCAATGCCCAGGCAGGCCCGCAATCGCGCAGCCTACCGGGCCGCACCGCACAGCTTGGATGTCACGCAACGTCACGTCCCGAAAACTCCCCACACCCGGTTTGGGGCCGCCCTCTCTGAAAGGCCGCGCGCGGTTCCCGAGCCGCATAAAAACAGGCGCGCCCACTCCGTCCATCACCACATTCGCGACACTCACCCGCTCCAGCGCACCCCCATCCACCGTTTCCAACGCGACGCCCGCCAACCGCGTGTCATAGATAGCGCAGTTTGCAATGGCGATGTTCGAAAAATCGCCGTTGGACTCGGTCCCCAGTTTCAGCGCATTGCAAGCCGAGCTTAAAACGCAATTGCTAATGACCACATTGCGGCAGGGGCGGTCCGAAGTGCTTTTCAGCACGATGGCGTCGTCACCCGAACTGATTTCGCAGTCCGAGATGGATACGCGATCGCAGCTATCGATATCGATGCCGTCATTGTTACGATTTACCCGGCTTTGCACGCGGACACCCTGAATCCGCACTCCCTCGCAAGCCAGATAATGTTGCACCCACATGGGAGAATTGAGGAAAGTCACACCGCACACGGTTACGTTCCGGCACTCAATGAAACGAACCAAGTACGGACGTTGCTTGTAGGGCCCTTCAAAGGCCGCCCCCTGTCCGTCGATGGTCCCCAACCCCTGTATGGCGATGTTTTGGGCTTTCTCGGCATAAAGAAGGCTTCGCTCTGTGTAGTTGTCGGTATACGAGCGTAAGGCGGGAATTCGACTCGGATAGTCAGCCAAAGTCTTACTACCCAGCAACGTCGCTCCGGCTTCGAGCCGCAGTTCTACATTGCTCTTGAGTTCCAGCGCGCCGCTCAGAAACCGGCCGGGCGGAAAGAGCACAGCGCCGCCTCCGGCTTGCGCGCATGTATCGATCGCGCGTTGAATCGCCGCTGTGTCCGGCTTGCTTCCGTCGCCGCTTGCCCCGAAGCCAGTGACGTCGAACACGGGTCGGGCTTTCCGCTCCGAAACAGCCGGCGCCGCAAGCCCCGTCGCCGCTACGCCCGCCAGAAACCCCCTCCTTCCGCTTTTGGGCAGCTCCATAAGCTATCACGTCCCTTCCGTCCGAATGAATGTAACATACTCGCACGGCCGCCAGGCTCTTGGTATCCTTTTGGGTTGAAACGCCTTCCATTCCTGGATTGGATGCGCGGCCTGGCCGTGCTCCTGATGATCCCGTGTCATACGTTCAACGCATTCACGCGTCCGGAGCTTCGGACGTCGCACGCCTATATTCTGTCTCAATTCATAGGTGGAATGGCCGCGCCCCTGTTTCTGTTTTTGGCCGGCGTCACCTTCGCCTTTCAGATGGATAAACTCGATCGCACCGCCGCGCCGGCGCCCACGCGCGTGCAAGCCTTAGCGAAACGGGGCGGTTACATCCTTTTGCTAGCCTATGTTTTCCGCTTTACAAACGGGCTTTCGCACTTTCCGAATCCCGATTGGAGCACGCTATGGAAGGTCGACATTCTGAATTGCATGGGTGTTGCGCTCACGGCGTTCGCCCTGTTTTCGCTATGGCCTGCATCAAGCCGTCCTAAAGCTATGGTAGTCGTCGGCGCCGCCATAGCTTCAGCAGCGCCATTGGTGAGCGGAATGGATTGGACTGGCGTCCCGTGGCAACTGAAGGAGTACATCGTTCCCAATCGCGCCCGGTTTCCCGTCTTTCCATGGTCGGCGTACATTGCTTTCGGGTGTGCGGGGGGACTTGTACTGCGGCGCGTAGACGGGGAAAGGCTGGAGCGCGTTCTCCAATGGGGCGCGATGGCTGGCGTTACTGTCGCCTTAGCTGCTCAACATTACTCGAACCTGCCGTATTCCCTCTACCCGAAGGTCGATTTCTGGACAGATAGCCCTGCGTTGGTGTTCATCCGGACAGGGATTATTCTGATTCTCGCCGCCTGCGCCTGGCTGTGGACCGACCGTATAGCGCTTCCCAAAGCCGGTTGGGTTCAGGCGTTCGGCAAAACTTCGTTGCTCGTTTACTGGGTCCATGTGGTTCTGGTATATGGCCTATTGTGGAACCTGTGGGGAGAAAAGCTAGATATCTCGTCGGCCGCTACTGCTACCCTCTTGGTTATCGCTGCTATGGTGGGGCTGTCTTACGCCCGGCTCTGGCAAAAATCCTGGTGGCGCTCTCGGCCGGCGGCGCGACGAAACCGCATTCAGGAGGCTGCGTGAAAAGAACACTCTTTTTCTTCGTTGGAATCGCATCCCTCGCTTTATGGGCGCAGGCGCCCCCGGCGGGCAATCCGCTGGTCGATCCCCCGCTGCCGCTGCCTTTTGACCGCGTGCGGGCGGAGCACGTAGCGCCGGCAGTGAAGTTTCTTATCGAAGACGCCAGGCGGAAGCAGGAAGCCTATGTCGCCACGTCCGGCAGGTTGACTTTCGAAAACACGCTTGCAGCCTATGATGAGATCGACAACCGGCTCGAGCGCGCCATGGCTGTCGTTTCTCATTTGGACGCCGTGGCGTCGAACGCCGAGTTGCGAGCCGCCATCTCCCAAGTCCTGCCACAAATTACGGCGTTCCGGACCAATCTCTCACTCGACCCCAGGGTGTGGTCCAAGATCAAAACCTACGCCGCATCCGAAGAGGCTCACTCACTGACCGGCAACCGCAAGCGACTGCTGGAACTCACCTTGAAACGTTTCCGCCGCGCCGGCGCGGACTTGGATGAGGCGGCAAAGAAGCGCTTGCGCGAGATCAACGTTGAGCTGGCGACTCTCAGCAAGAAGTTCAACGACAACGCTCTCGAGTCGGCGAACGCTTTCGAGTATGTGATCACGGATGAACGCAAGCTCGCTGGGCTTCCGGAATCCGCCCGCATAGCCGCACGCCAGGCAGCCAAAGAAAAAGGGCTGGAGGGCTGGCGTTTCACGCTGCAAGCGCCGAGTGTATCAGCGGTGCTCAGTTACTTGGACGATGCCTCCATCCGAGAAAAGATCTATCGCGCGTCGATTACTGTGGCTAGCTCGGGATCCTGGGACAACCGCCCGGTCATTGAAAGGATCCTCGCTTTGCGGCGCGAGCGCGCCAACCTTCTTGGCTATCGGGACTGGGCAGACTACATGACCGAAGAACGCATGGCTAGCTCAGGGGCCAAGGTTCGCGATTTCCTCTCTACGTTGGAAAGCAAGACGCGCGCCGCAGCCGAGCGCGAGCGTGCAGAACTCGTTGCGTTCCGGCGAAGCCTGGAGGGGCCGGATGCGCCGCCCCCTGCGGCTTGGGAATACGCTTACTACAGCCGCAAACTGCGCCAATCTCGCTATGAGCTCGACCCTGAGACGCTGCGTCCGTACTTCCAGTTTGACAGCGTGCTGAAGGGCGTTTTCCAGATCGCTTCCAAGCTCTATGGCGTCCAGTTTATCCAGCAGCCCGGCGCGCCGGTGTGGGATCCCAGCGTAAAGTACTTCGAGATGCGTGACTCCGACGGGAGCACGCTGGGATATTTTTACACGGATTTCTTCGCCCGCGCCAATAAACGCGCCGGAGCTTGGTGTAGCCGGCTGGTGGCGCGGCGCAAGGATCGCCCTCAGGTGGGCGTCATCGTCGGGAATCTCACTCCGCCGGCGGCCGATAAGCCCTCTCTATTGACGCACGCGGAGGTGAACACCATTTTCCACGAGTTCGGGCACCTCATGGATCAAATGCTAAACCGCGTGGAGGAGCCGGGCCTGCGAAGCTTTGTCTGGGATTTCGTCGAGTTGCCTTCCCAAATCATGGAGAACTTCACCTGGAACCGCGAGTGCCTGGACTTGTTCGCGCGCCACTACCAAACGGGAGAACGGATTCCCGAAAGCTTGTATCAGCGCATGATTGCGGCGCGAAATTTTCAGGCGGGAACCGCGCAGATGAACCAACTGGGGCTGGGTACGGTGGACATATTGCTGCACTCGCAGTACGATCCTGCGCGGGATGGCGACCCGCGGGTGTACGCTCGCTCGGTCATGCAACGGTTTGTCAACTATCCCCTGCCGGACGAATACTCCCAGATCACGCGCTTTCTCCACCTCTTCTCGGGTGGGTATTCAGCCGGGTATTATTCGTACAAATGGGCGGAGGTGCTGGAAGCAGACGCCTTCACACGTTTTCAAAAGGAAGGAGTGCTGAATTCGAAAGTCGGCATGGAGTTCCGCCGCAAAATCCTGGAGCGCGGCAACTCGGCCGACGCGGCGCAGCTGTTTCGCGATTTCATGGGCCGGGATCCGGATCCGGCTGCGTTGCTGCGCCGCTCTGGCTTGCAATAGCGCGGAATCACTCTAGGGTTTCGGCCAGGATCTTCGCCGCCTGCGCGCGCCGATATTCGCGAAGCTTCTCGCGCAGCTCGGGACGGCTGTTCGCCAGAATGGCGATGGCCAACAGCGCTGCGTTGATTGCTCCCGCCTTCCCGATCGCCAGCGTGCCTACCGGGATCCCGGCAGGCATTTGCGCCGTGGAAAGCAGAGCATCCAGTCCGTCAAGCGCCCATCCTTTCATGGGCACCCCCAGCACGGGCAGCAGGGTGTGTGCGGCCGCCACGCCCGCCAAATGGGCTGCGCCGCCCGCCGCTGCAATCACGACTTCAATACCCCGGCTCTCGGCCCTCGCCACGCACTCCGCCGTCTCAGCCGGTGTCCTGTGGGCTGACAGGACCCGGCGCTCATGCGGCACTCCAAATGCCCGCAGCGTCTCTGAAGCGTGCTTCATCGTCTCCCAGTCGGATTTACTGCCCATCAAGATGAGAACCAATGCGTTTTCCGACATGCCGCTCACTGTCCTTGGCTGAGAGAATAACCCGGCTTGCCGTCGAACGTGCACAGGCTTTCGAACTTCACAAAATCATAGCCCGCGCGCGCCACGCGATCCAGCAGCGCGACGATTTGTGCGTGCGTCACAGCGCCTCCTGAGGCGCTTTCGAAGCGGCAGCGCCATACGTCGCCGGTTAGGGTGTCCGGGAACCCGTCCGGCCATACTTTTACCCCGCGGCTGGAGATCATCGTCAACCGGAAGTCATCGCCTCCGGCGTCTTTCAGGCGGTTGCCAAGCTCATCGGCGCCGCTGCCGAGCCAGTCAATAAACACGTCTGCGCCCACCATTTCTTTTTTTTCTGAGGTGTGTTTCACGGCCGTGAGATTCGCCTGCTGTTTCGGAGCGGACTTGTAGCTCACCGCCTTCAAATGCTCCGGGCGCTGACCCAACCGCGCCACTACGGCTTCGGCGAATTCTCGGGTGCCTACCTTCTGTTTGCTCTTGCCCTCGACAAAAATATCGTAGGTGTGTATGCCGTCTTCAATCGTTTTGAGCCAGGCGTTATGCACGCGCTCGGCCACGTCCGGTTGATCAATGTGCACAAGCATCATCACCGCGCCGAGCAGCAATCCGGAAGGATTCGCGAGGTTCTGACCTGCGCGGCGCGGGGCCGAGCCATGGATGGCTTCGAACATTGCATATTTGGCGCCAATGTTAGCTGACCCGGCCAGCCCTACTGAGCCGGCAATCTGAGCGGCTACGTCCGAAAGAATGTCGCCATACAGGTTGGGCATCACCAGGACGTCGAAAACCGTTGGCGTATCCGCAAGTTTGGCGGCGCCTATGTCGACGATCCAGGATTCTTTCTCGATATCCGGGTATTCCGGCCCGATCTCGTCGAACACCTTGTGGAACAACCCGTCGGTCAGTTTCATGATGTTGTCTTTCATGAAGCAGGTGACCTTCTTCCGGTTGTTCCGCCGTGCGTATTCAAAGGCGTAACGGATGATGCGCTCGCAGCCGCCACGGGTGATGAGCTTCAGACATTGCGTAGTGTCCTGGCTCTGCCGGTGTTCAATTCCGGCGTAGGTATCTTCTTCATTCTCCCGTACGATCACCACATCCATGCCCGGATGCAGCGTGTCCACGTACGGGTGGTATGCCACGCAGGGGCGGACATTGGCATACAGCCCGAGCATTTTCCTCGTGGTCACGTTCAGGCTCTTGAACCCTCCGCCTTGCGGCGTGGTGATCGGCGCTTTCAAAAACACGCGTGTTCTACGCAGCGATTCCCAGGCTGACGGCTCGATGCCGGCGCTGTTTCCGCGCAGGTAGACCTTTTCGCCGATTTCGATGGTTTCGATTTCAATCCGGGCGCCCGCTTCCTGAATAATGTGCAAGGTGGCGGCCATAATCTCGGGGCCGATTCCGTCGCCGTGCGCCACGGTAATGGGTGTGTTTGCAGCCATATTAGAATTCCTCTTTGGATTGAACGGCACTGGGATTCCCAGGTCCAGTTACTGTTGTCAAGATACCATTTCATTGCCGGACCCCGCCAATCCCGAGCGGACTCGCGGACAGTAGTAGTAAAAGTAACGGCCAAAGATCCGCTTACGTCCCAAAAAGAGATAAAACGCGGAGGTAGAGTTTACTTGACCCCCTACTCCGGCGGACTTAGAATTGAGGTAGCGCAGGTTGTGCGCGGCAAGAGGGCGAAGTGCGTATGCAGCGAAAAGCTTGTGTGGTCACCACTTCGATATTGACACTGGCGGCCTCGGCGTGGATCGGCTGGGCGGCGGAGAAAACCTCCAAAAAGGCGGCAGCCGCAGACACGAAGCGCGAGACCATCGCCAAACCTTTGTCGGAAAAGGAAAAACGGCGTCGCGAAGAGAAGCTGCGCAAGGAGCTTGAAGGTCCCTACCGCAAATGGCTCAATGAAGACGTCGCGTATATTATCACCGATGAAGAACGCGCAGCCTTCAAGCGACTATCCACGGACGAAGAGCGAGAGCAATTCATCGAACAGTTCTGGCTGCGTCGCGATCCTACGCCTGATACTGCGGAAAATGAGTTCAAGGAAGAGCACTATCGGCGAATCGCATACGCGAATGAGCGGTTTTCGTCCGGGATACCAGGGTGGAAGACCGATCGTGGCCGGATCTACATCACTTTTGGTCCTCCGGATGAAATTGAGTCGCATCCTTCCGGCGGCAGCTATGAGCGCCCCATCGAGGAAGGCGGCGGCACCACGTCCACTTTCCCGTTCGAAATATGGCGCTACCGTTATATCGAAGATATCGGTAGCGACATCCTGATCGAGTTTGTAGATCCCACCATGTCCGGCGAGTACCGGATGACGATGGATCCGTCGGAGAAGGACGCGCTCCTCTATGTCCCGAATGCCGGTTTGACCTTGCTCGAGCAAATGGGACTCGCGGACAAAGCCGACCGTTTCAACCGGACCGATGGCACGCACCTTGGTACGGGCGATACGCCCCTTCCGGCGCGCATGAACCAGTTTGAGCGGTTGGAACAGTTTGCGAAGCTGCAAAAGCCGCCGGCGATTAAATTCAAAGACCTGGAGGCGGTGGTCACCTCGTCTATCCGTTACAACACGCTCCCCATGCAGGTGCGGACAGACTTCATGCGGATGACGAATTCCACCATCCAAACCAACGTCACCCTACAGTTCGACAAGAAGGACCTTCAGTTCCAGGTGAAGGACGGCGTCGCCAAGGCCCTGGTGAACATTTACGGTCGCGTCACCTCGATGGGGCGGCGGGTAGTGAACGTGTTTGAGGACGTGGTGAGCATCGAAGTGCCTGCCGAACTTCTCCAACAAGCTTCGCAAGGAGCTTCGGTGTACCAGAAGTCGATTTTCTTAGCGCCCGGCATGTACCGGCTCAACGTGGTGGCCAAAGATATCGTCGGCAACACGATGACCAATTATGAGCAGGCGCTGAACGTCCCCCGGTACGACGACGAGAAACTCGGATCCAGTTCGCTCATACTGGCGGATGTCATTGAAAAGGTCCCCACCAAGAGCATCGGGACCGGGCAGTTTGTGATCGGCACTTCGAAGGTCCGGCCGCGGCTGAACGAAAGCTTCCAACGTGATGAAAAAATGGGGATTTACGTTCAGCTCTACAATTTCCAGCCGGATGAAACTACGCAAAAGCCCAATGGCGTGATCGAATACGAAATCGTAAAGAAGGGTACGGGCGAGAAGGTGCTCGAGTTCGCCGAGGAACTGAGCAACATCGAGAACGCTTCCGCCACCCAGGTTACCGTTGAGAAGATTCTGCCCCTGAAGACCTTGGAGCCAGGTCAGTACACGCTGCGTCTAAAGGTACAGGATAAGAATAGAAACCAGGTCCTGAATCAAGCGGCGACCTTTACGGTCACCGAAACCAGGGCCGCCAACCAAGCTCAGACTGTCGCTCAGAGATGAACCTGTTCCGGCAGGCCATCCTCGCCGTTTCGGTGGCTGGCATCCTTCCAGGGCCCAGCTTGGCGGGAGGCGCGTCGTCGCCGAAGGACGCTTTCACCGGCAGCATCATTGGTTTCGTCACCGATTCAGCAGGCATCCCGCAAATGGGCGCTACCGTATTGCTGATCAATCGGTATGAAAAAGTGGTCCAACGGGCTCTCACCAATGATAAAGGGGCATTCGGCTTTGAGAACCTACTGCCAGATCTCTACTCCTTGAGGGTGAGTCTGGCGAGTTTTGTGCCTGCCGTGAAACGGAACATCTACGTGCAGCCGGGGGTCAGGAGTTTCTTGTCCATTAATTTGGCAAGCGTCTTCAGTTCCATCGAACTCGTCTACTCCGCCCCGGGTCAAGCCGCCATCATGAGTGAAGATTGGAAGTGGGTCCTGCGGAGTTCGCTGTCTACCCGCCCGGTGTTGCGGTTGGCGCCGGGGTTGGATCTTGGGGGGCAAGGCGCCGACGAGAACCGGCAGGCGGTGTTTTCACGGACCAGAGGCGTGGTGCGCGTTTCCGCCAGCGACACGGGTTCCCTGTCTGCTTTGGGGGGCGAACCGGACCTCGGCACCGCGTTCGCGCTCGCTACGTCACTTTTTGGGCGCAACGAGCTGCAACTGAGTGGGACTGTGGGCTATCTTTCCGCCACCGGGATGCCTACGGCAAGCTTCCACACTAGTTTTACTCCCGTATTGGCAGGGCAGTCCGGACCCGAGGTCAATCTCACTATGCGCCAGTTGTTTCCAGTAACTCGCGCAGGCATGGCGTTCGTGGCCGGGCAACAAGAGGTTTCCCCCGTCCTCCGAAGCATGACGCTGGGGTTTAGCGAGAAATCGAGAATCGCCGAAGGCCTGGATCTCACTTACGGCATGGCGTTGGAATCCATCACTTTTCTGAGCCGGCTGAACTATGCTAGCCCATACGCGCGACTCAGTTACAGCCGTGGAGCCGCAGGAGAGGTCCTGGTGGGCTTCAGCTCGGGGGCGCCTCCTGTGGAGGCATACGCGCGGCAGCCCGTGGATTGTGAATTTCAGGGCAGTCTAGCCACGCTGGGCGCTTTCCCAAGACTTTCGCGCCGCAACGGGGCAATTCGAGTCTTGCGGGAGCAAAACTTCGAAATAGCCTATCGGAAAGCGGCCGGCAAGTCCGTGATTTCCATGGGCGCTTATCAGGAGAAGATTTCGAACGCTTCCCTTACCTTACAGGGTGCGCCAGGGTTTTACTCCAGTGAAGATGTTTTGCCGGATCTGTTTTCGGACGCTGCGAACTTCCACATCGGCGACTTTCGGCGCGCCGGGTATGCCGCCCAAATCTCTCGCGCGGTTAACGACAGCCTCAATTTCTGGCTTTCGGTTGGCAATACGCAAGCACTGACGCTTTCCCAACGTCACCTGGGCGCCGAAGACCCAGACCAGTTGCGAAGCTTCCTACAGCGAGGGAGGAGGTACTGGGCTTCGGCAAAAGTTTCCGCCTTGTCGCCTTGGTCCGGAACAAGAGTGACCACCAGTTACGCTTGGACCGACTATTCCAGCCTGATGCCGGCGCATCGCTATCTGACGCACGATTTTGGAGGGGAGCCGGGTTTGAACCTCCAGCTCCGGCAGCCCATCGTCTCGATGCCAGGAGTGGGCCGGCTTGAGGCCACTGCGGAGGTGCGCAACGCGCTCGGCCAGGGCTACATTTCGGTGTACACGGCTGGCGGCCGCCGCATTATCGTGGTTCAGTCTCCAAAATCCGTCCGGGGCGGCTTCAGTCTTATTTTCTGAACCCCGACTCCAAACAATGCTCGGAACTTTCCCGCGGCGTAACCGTCACCCTCGTGCATCGCGTAGGGCGAGGCGGCAGCCGCACTATACTGAGAAGGAAAGCAGCGAAACACACCATGCACCTAGACACCATCCGGGAAGAGCGTCTCTTGCGCATTGCGCTCAACCGCCCCGAGAAGCGGAATGCCTTGAACGCCGACATGTGCCGGGAACTGGTTGTAAGGCTTCGTGACGCAGAAGCAGACCATTCCGTGGGAGCGATCCTGTTGGAGGGGCGCGGCGAAATGTTCTGTTGCGGCACGGATTTTGACGAAGCGCTTCTGCCGGATGCCGCCGAAGAACTGGCCATTCACGAAGAGCTTCTCACGATTGGTTCTCGGATTTTCAAGCCGGTCGTGGCCGCCGTCCACGGAGCAGCGCTGGGAAGCGGGCTCAGCCTGCTCGCCAATGCCCATGTGGTGGTTGCGGCGGAAGGCGCGAGCTTTGGTCTAACGGAAATACACATTGGCCTGTGGCCGTTTGTCGGTTTTCGCGCCGTGGCGATGGCGGTAGGAGAGCGGCGGGCGCTGGAACTCAGCCTCACAGGCCGAATTTTCGGCGCCGCCGAGGCATTGCAATACGGCTTGGTGCACCAGGTCACTTCCAGGGCGGGCTTGGAGGAGCAAGCAATCGCTGTGGCTCGTGCGCTGGCGGATTCCAGCCCGGAAGCGGTGCGGCGCGGAATGACTTTTGTGCACGACAGCCGGGGTTTAAGTCCCGTCGAAAGCCTCGAGCTGGCGCAAAACCTGCGCATGCGGGCCTTTCGCAGCGCCGACTTCGCCGAAGGCGTCCGGGCGCTGCAACAAAATCGTGCGCCGAAATGGCCATCGCTGGTGGAAGAGTGAAGACGGCTTCTTTGTGGTATTCTATGGTAGTAAGGAACGAAGATTAAGGAAAGACAAGGAGTATTCACTCTCAATGGCGTTGACGGCCGATGCCAAACAGCAAATTATCGGGAAGTTTCGGGTTCATAAGACGGACTCGGGCTCTCCCGAGGTGCAGGTAGCTTTGTTGAGCGAGCGAATCGCACAGCTCACGGAGCATTTCAAGACGCACAAGAAGGATCACCATTCCCGCCGCGGTTTGCTGGCCATGGTGGCTCGCCGACGCCGGCTGCTGGACTACCTGAAGAGGAAGAGTCCGGAGCGGTACAAGGCTCTGATTCAGCGTTTGGGTATACGCCGTTAATTGCAGAAGGGTGAACTCCGAGGTGCGAGCGGGCGGAAGGCCCGTCGCTGTCCGGTCTCCGTCCGTGATCGGATGCAAAGGACATCGCACTGCCCCGGCACTCGCTCGGCGAGCCGCGCTCCGGTGGGCGCCGCCCCGCAGAATTCCCTCTCCTGTCTCCTTCCCTGGCCATTCCAAATGGTTAGTGCAAATCTAGTCGGTCGGATACGTAACCGACCGCGAATGGAGAATATCGTAAATGGTTCACAGTGTGGATATCGACCTCGATGGTCGAGTCATATCAATTGAAACTGGGCGGGTCGCCAAGCAGGCGCACGGCTCCGTGCTGGTGCGTTCAGGCGACTCCGTGGTGCTGGTCACCGCTTGTTCGAATGACACGCCGAAAGAAGGGGCCACCTTCTTCCCTCTGACCGTGGATTACCGTGAGTACACATACGCCGCCGGGCGTTTCCCCGGTGGATTCATCAAGCGCGAGGGACGCCCAACAGAAAAGGAAATCCTGACCAGCCGTCTCATTGATCGCCCCATCCGGCCGTTATTCCCGGAAGGCTATCAGTGCGAGACACAGGTCATCGGCATGGTGCTTTCTGCGGATCCCGACCACGACCCTGCCATTTTGGCCATTGTGGGCGCGGCGGCGGCCTTAGCCATCTCAGATATTCCTTTTTACCATGTGCTGGGCGCGGTCCGGGTGGTCTTGCTGGGGGACAAACTCATCGCCAACCCCTCCTACGAGGAGGAAAAACAGGCCAAGTTGAGCATCGTTGTAGCAGCCACCGATGACGGCATCGTGATGGTGGAAGCCGGAGCGCAGCAGGCCAGTGAAGAGGAGGTCATCCAGGCGATCGACTTCGGACACGCATGCTGCAAGAAAGTGGCGGCAGGCATACGGGAACTAGTGGCCAAATGCGGCAAGCCCAAGCGCGCCTTCGAACCGCGAAAGTGGAACGAGGAACTGGCGGCCGAACTCGAAAAGCGGTTCCGCGCCGACCTCAGCGACGCGCTCAACACTCAGAAATACGGGAAGCTCGAAAGTTACAAGCGGGTGGATGAGTTGCGTCAAAAGGCTGTAGACAGCGTCTCGGAAGAGCTCCAAGCAGAAGCCGGAGAACTGTTTGACCGCTTGAAGGAACGCGTATTCCGCGATGAAGTGTTGAAGGACCGAATCCGCCCGGACAGGCGGGCGTTCGATCAGATCCGCGATATCCACATTGAGGTGGCCGTGCTGCCCCGCACTCATGGTTCCGCGCTGTTTACGCGTGGAGAAACCCAAGCTATGGTCACGGTCACGCTGGGGACCAAGGAAGACGAGCAGCGAATCGAGCTTCTGGATCCGACAGAAACCAGCAAGCGGTTCATGTTGCACTATAACTTTCCTCCATTTAGTGTTGGAGAAGTGGGATTTATGCGCGGGCCAAGCCGCCGTGAAATCGGCCATGGAGCCCTTGCCGAGCGCGCCCTCTCCCCTGTGATTCCCGATGAGAAAGATTTTCCCTACACGCTCCGAGTCGTGAGTGACATTCTGGAATCTAACGGGTCCAGCTCGATGGCGACGGTTTGCGGAGCTTCCTTGTCGCTTATGGATGCCGGCGTTCCGATTTCGGCGGCTGTCGCGGGCATCGCCATGGGGCTCGTGAAAGAGGGGGAGAACTATGCCATTTTGACCGATATCGCGGGCGCTGAGGACCATTACGGCGATATGGACTTCAAAGTCGCCGGCACCAGCGTGGGCATCACCGCGCTGCAAATGGACATTAAGGTCCCCAACGTGACGCCTGCGTTGATGCGCGAAGCGCTGGAGCAGGCGCGGCGCGCGCGTATGTTCATCCTGGAGAAGATGAATGCGGTGATTGACAAGCCGCGGCCCAATCTGTCGCCCTATGCTCCGCGCATCTTCAGCATGACCATACCTGTAGATAAGATCCGGGAAGTGATCGGGCCAGGCGGTAAGGTGATCCGAAACATCGTGGATACCACCGGGACGAAGATCGATGTCAATGACGACGGATCTATCAACATTTTCGCCACCGACGAGACTTCCGCCAACCGCGCCATGCAGATGATCAGCGAGATCACAGCCGTAGCGGAGGTGGGCAAGACGTACCTGGGCAAGGTGGTGCGGCTGGTTGACTTCGGAGCCTTTGTGGAGATTTTTCCGGGCACGGATGGACTGCTGCACATCAGTGAAATTTCGGAAAACCGCATCAAGAATGTCCGCGATGAGCTCAAGGAAGGCGACCAGATTCTAGTGAAGGTCTTGGCCCTCGAGGGCAACAAGATCAAGTTAAGCCGCAAGGCCGTGTTGCGTGAGCAGCGCGAGAAGCTCAAGGGGGTTAGCAGCCAGCCGGCCGCCGAGCCGGCGCCCCCAAAGACGCAGGAACGAAGCCACGGAAAAGAGCGTGAGCGCGAACGCAGCCGGGAACGGCGCCGTTAGCCCACGTCATGTTCCTCCACAACCGGAAGAGCCGGGCCGCTCCGGCTCTTCCCTGTTCGTGTTCACGGATCCACGATGGCGGACGCAGCCATTTGCATGAACGCGTATTTGGCGTCAGTGGCGGGTCCGGCGGTGCTTTGAACGAGGAATACCCCGACTAAGTCGCGGTTTTTGTCCACATATCCATGCGTGCCGAAAGCGCCTCCGTGTCCCCACGAGCCGGGTGAAAGGAAGATCAATGAAGATTCGGGCGTACGCGCCGTCTCCCAGGTGAGCCCGCGCCCTGCGCCCGGAATATGTCCGGTCTTCATCTCCCCGGTGTGTGTAGCGGTCATGATTTCGACAGAGGCGCGCGAAAGGAGCCGCTTCCCCTGCCAGACGCCGCCGTTCAGCGTCATCTGGTAAAAGTGGAAAAGGTCCTCGGCCGTCGAATAAAGGCCGAACTCCGGTGCGGGATACTTGGCGCCCTTACGGAATTCCCAGCTAGCTCCGCCGAGGATTTCCGGACCCGAGCGTTCCAGCTTGCCGCGAACGGATTTGTAGACGAGGGCGATGCGGCTGGTTTTTTCGGCAGGCGGGAAGAAAAAGCTATCCTTCATGCCAAGTGGCAGAAAGATCCGCTCTGACATGAATTTTTCAAAAGGCTGGCCGGAGACCACCTCGACGATACGCCCGAGGGTGGCGATGCCGGCGTTGCTGTATTGCCACTTGGATCCTGGCTCGAATTCCAACGGCGCCTTAGCGAAAATCGACACCGCCTCAGCCAGCGAGCGGTCCATTTTTTGATAAAGCCCCTGGAGTTCTCCAGAAGGGCTTCCACCAAACATTCCGGAGGTGTGGGTCATCAGATCAGCGATAGTAATAGGGCGGGAAGGCTTCTTGAGCGCTCCCCCGGAGGAGAGCATCTGGCCTCGAAATTCAGGCAAGTGTTTTTCCACGGGGTCAATCAGCCGGAGTCTGCCTTCTTCGGCGAGCATCATGATGGCGACGCCGACGGTGGGCTTGGTCATGGACATGATCTGGAAGATGGAGTCTTTGCGCATGGGAATTTTATTTTCAACATCCTGCCAGCCCACAGCCTCAAGCGAGGCGACGACGCCGTGGCGCGCCACCAAGGTGACCACGCCGGCGAGTTGCTGGCGGTCCACAAACTCTTTCATGCGCGTGGGGATTCTGGCGAGGCGCGCTGCATCGAGCCCCGTTTTCGGGGGAACGGGCGGCGCAGCCATGAGGGTCGCCACCATCAGCAACAGAGAACACGTGCGTTTCATGGTATGTGCAATTATAGCCCTGGACGTCCCCTCAGGTGTGACGGCGGGAAACGCTCGCAACTGTAGCGCAGCAGGCAGTCCGTGCTGCGGGAACCGCACCATGGCGTGGCGTAAGCGCCACAGACTACGCGACGCCTACAGCTCATCCACGCATTGCTGTTTTCCGGGCAGGAGCAGGCGTTTACTAGAGCAAAGAGCGGATATAGCCTATCATGCGCGGGTCTGTCCAGTTCGTCGCTCCGATAATTTTCTGGACGACCTTTCCATTACGGTCGATCACATAGGTTTCAGGGTACTTATACGTACCGTACCGTGTGCTGATGGCGGCATCCGGATCTCGCGCCGTGAGGAACGAAACTCCCGCTTTCTGAAGGAATTGCCGGTAGGCTTGTTCGTTGCGGTCTACGCTCACCGCCAACACCACCACGCCGGAGCCAGCCATCTGTTTCTGTAGCTCATTGAGCGACGGGATCTCCTCCACACAGGGCGGACACCAAGTAGCCCAAAAGTTCAGAACAAGCACCTTTCCGCCGAATTGCGATCGGGAAATGGTCTGCCCGTTGTCCGTAGTCACGGTGAAATTAGGCGCGGTATCGCCGGCAGCGATGACTCGTTCCTCGATCGAAGTGGCTACAACGTAAAGCAAGGCTCCCAGGGCGACCGCGATGAGAACTTGAAGAACGCGCTCTAACTTCATGGGCATCTGGATCTTATAATTTTAGAGTATCGCGGGGCAGGATTGTAGCATCCTATAGTTTTAGATGCGAATTACACGCAGGATCGAATTCTCTGCTTCCCACGTCTGCCGGAATCCGGCGTTGACGGACGCAGAGAATCAAGCTCTGTTCGGCGCTGAAGCGAATCCCGAAGGTCACGGTCATAATTTCGTTCTCGAGGTGACCTTGAATGGCGATCCTGACCCCGTAACGGGAATGGTGTTTGATCTGAAACGGCTGAAGGACATCCTGGAGCGCGAGGTGGTAGGTCCGATGGACCACCGTTTTTTGAACTACGAGGTGAAGCCGTTTGACCAAGTGATCCCGACGGCGGAAAACATCGCGGTGGAGATCTGGAACCGCTTGGTCCGGGCAATTCCGCAGGCGGGCGTGCGCCTGCATGCGATCCGGCTTTATGAAACGCCGGATCACTACGTGGACTACTCCGGGGAGGCGGCTTGATGCTGGTGACGCGACGATACCGTTTTTCAGCTTCCCACCGTTTGCACCAAAAGGCGTTGCCGGATGAAGATAACCGCCGGATTTACGGGAAGTGCAACAATCCTTTTGGACATGGGCACAATTACGTGCTGGATGTCAGCGTGGAGGGAGGGCGGGATCCCAAAACCGGACGCGTAGTTGACCCGAGGGTTTTGGACGGGCTGGTGTGGACCGAAGTTCTGGCCCCGCTGGACCGCAAGAACTTGAACGCACAGGCGCCTGAGTTCGCAGATGGGGAAACGCCCCCCACTAGCGAACGTCTGGCGGAGGTGATTGCAAACCGCCTGAGGCGGGCTTGGGAGATGAAGTTTCCTGAAAATGGTCCGCAGTTGCGAAAGGTGCTGCTGGAAGAGACCAGCAACAACAAATTCGAGCTCGTGCTTCCCCTCCGACACCGCAAAGGCCTAGGCGATGCCGGCGAGGCGTGGGCTCCGAATCATGTAGAAGGCATAGAAGCACATGAGTAAAGCAAACATAGAAGTAATGGCTCTCAAATCCGCGGAAGAGTCGATTGCGCCGTTGATGCGGGAAGTCTTGAGACGGCTAGGGGAGGATCCTTCCCGAGAGGGTCTGGTCCGCACGCCGGAGCGCGCCGACAGAGCTTTGCGCTTTCTTACCAGCGGCTACACGATGAACCTCGAGAAAATCGTGAACGGCGCGTTGTTCTCGGTCAAGTATGACGAGATGGTGATTGTCAAAGACATCGAGTTTTTCAGCCTGTGTGAACATCACATTTTGCCCTTCTTTGGGAAGATTCATGTGGCGTATATCCCGCGGGATAAGGTAATCGGCTTGAGCAAGATACCGCGTATCGTGGATATGTACGCGCGGCGCTTGCAGGTGCAGGAGCGCCTCACGCAAGAAGTCGCCGAGTGCATACAGTCTGTGCTGAACCCGCGGGGCGTAGGCGTGGTGTGCGAAGCGCGCCATTTCTGCATGATGATGCGCGGGGTGGAAAAGCAGCATTCTGGAACGGTTACGAGCGCCATGCTCGGCGGCTTTCGGGAACGCAAAGAAACCCGTGACGAGTTCTTGTCTCTGATCGCGCAGAACCGCCTCGGATAGAGCCCTGATTTTTGATCTCGCTCCGCCCAGGCAGGCGAGGGCGGTCCCCGCACCTCTCGGCAGACCCGTTTTGGAGTTAAGCTATCCGGTAGGCAATACGAACCGGATATGCTAATCCAGCGCCGGACGTTTCTAGCGGGTTTTGCTGCGATCATGAATCCTCTGGCTGCCAGTCTTCGAACTACGGATCAACGCGGAGACATCCGAATCATGACTTACGATCCGGGTCATTTTCATGCAGCGTTGCTCATGAAGGAAATGACGCCCGGCGTTTCTGCGGACACATGGGTCTATGCTCCCTTGGGAGCGGACTTGGTGGCGCACCTTAACCGTGTGGCGCGGTTCAACGCGCGGAAAGAGAATCCCACCAACTGGAATCTCCATATCTACGCCGGCAGCCATCCTTTCGAGCGGATGCTGGCGGAGCGCCCAGGCAATGTTGTAGTGTTTTCCGGACGCAACCGGGGAAAGATCGATCGCATCCTGGCTTGTCTTTCCGCAGGGCTGCATGTCCTAGCCGACAAACCCTGGCTCATCGAATCCGAAGAGTTTCCCAGGCTCGCGGAGGCGTTATCGGAAGCTGAGAGGAGAGGACTGGCGGCTTACGATGCGATGACACAGCGCTTCGAGGTGAGCTGCATTCTGCAAAAGGAGCTGGTGCGGGACCCAGATATCGTGGGCGTTCCTAAATCAGCTTACATGGAGAGCGTGCACTACCTCTTGAAAACCGTCGCCGGGGCGGCGAATCAGCGTCCGCCATGGTTTTTTGACATTCGCCAACAGGGCGAAGGGCTGGCGGACGTAGGCACGCATCTGGTGGATCTTGTTCAATGGACGTTGTGCGACGCCGAGATGCTGGACTACAAGCGGGATATACGCATCACGGGAGCGCGGCGCTGGCCGACGGTGATCTCTAAAGAGAACTTCCAGCGGGTGACCGGCGAACCGGATTTTCCGGATTACCTTGCCCAGGACGTGCGGAACGGGGAGCTACACTACTACTGCAACAACACGGTGGAATACACGCTCAAAGGCATCCCTGTGAGGTTGGACGTCAAGTGGGAATTCGAGCCGGCCCCGGGGCAGAACGACACCGAAGTGGCGATCTACGCCGGCTCGCGCGCCGACGTGGAAGTTCGTCAAGGACGGGAGGAGCATTACCGCCCGGAAGTGTATGTCGTGCCCCGGAGTCCGGAACAGCGCGGCGCGGTAGCGACGGCCCTGCGCCGGCGCGTGGCGGCGCTGCAAAAGGACTGGCCGGGCGTGGGCGTCAGAGAATCAGGGCCGCGGTTTCACATCACGATTCCCGACAAATTTCGCATCGGTCACGAAGCTCACTTTGCGTTGCTGGCGGCGCGCTTTTTCGAATACGTCCGCAACCCGGGAACGATGCCACGCTGGGAGACTCCGTTTATGCTGGCGAAATATTATGTCACCACGCAAGGCGTGGATCTGGCGCGGAAAGCGCACGCTTAAGGCGGCAAGAGAGCTAGGCGCGAGTGCGCCAGGGAGGGGCTGCATGGATCGCAGACGGTTTTTAGCGGCGTGGGTAGGCGCCAGCCCCGCGCTAGGGGCGCCGGCCCGGTTGAGCGCCGCCGCCTTTCGCGCAGATGCCACGCCCCCACTCGGCGCTCCACTGATTTGGGTGACTCCCGCGGTTCGCATTGCGGATCCTCTGTGGGCGAAAGGCGTGGTGCTGGCGAGCCAGGCGGGGCGCATGGTGCTGTGCGCCGTGGATTGGTGCGGAATCTCCGGCTCGTGGCATGCGCTTCTGCGCCGGCGCATAGCGGCCGCAGTGGGCGCCTCGCCGTCGATGGTCGCGGTGCAGACGGTGCACCAGCACACGGCGCCGTACGTCTGCGGCGATGCCTATGCCCTTTTGCGACAAAAGTTCGCTAAGCCGCCGCTTCTCTATCCGGAGCGGGAGTTTTTCGCCATGGCGGACCGAATTGCGGCGGCGGCCAGAACGGCGCTTGCGGAAGCGAAGCCCGTGACCCACTTGGGATACGCTGAAGTCGAAGTGGAAAGAGTGGCTTCAGAGCGCCGGCTTCTGGATCCGGGTGGCAAGAAGGTTATAGCGGTACGGTATTCGACGACCGCTAAGACCCCGGCTCTGGCCCTAGCGCCGGAAGGCGAGGTAGACCGGCGCCTGAAAACCATAACGCTGTTCTCCGCTCGAAAGCCGCTCGTGCGACTTCACTATTACGCTACTCATCCGCAAACCTTTTGCTGCGACGGCGTCGTTTCCGGTGATTTTGTGAGCGCCGCGCGGGAGACGTTCGAGAAGGAAGAGGGGGCGCCGCAGGTTTACTTTACCGGATGTGCAGGGAACGTTACCGTGGGCAAGTACAATGACGGATCCGACCAAGCCCGGCGGGACCTCGCGGCGCGGATGCTGGCGGCGTTCCGCGCAGCGCCCGCAGCGACCCAGGAAGCGCCAGTGGCCGCTCCTTCTTGGAAAAGCGTTCCTCTGACTCTGCCGTTACGCAGCGAAAATGATCCGGTGTTTGCGGCGCACACAGCGAAGCTCGAATCTCGAAGTGGCGTTACGGACCAGGATCTTTACCGCAGCGCCATCGCGGTGGCGTTTCACGCACGGAGGACGCCGCTAGAGGTGACGGCGCTGGCGCTGGGACGGGTCGTGATCGTGCATTTGCCGGGCGAGCCCATGCTCGATTTTCAGAGGTACGCTCAAGGTATAAGGCCGGACCACCGGGTGGTGACGGCTGGTTATGGAGATATCGGTCCCGGCTATCTTTGTACTGATGCCGCCTATCAGCAAGGCGGTTATGAACCGGGGGCCTCAAACGTGGCTCCGGGAACAGAAGGAGCTCTAAAGGCGGCTCTCCGCGCCGCCGTGTTGGGGAAGAATGACGCGTAGGGAGAATTGCGATATGGCAAACGAAAAGACACCGGCGGGCGCCCCTCGAACGAGGCGGTCGCTAGTAAAATCAGGCGCGGCGCTGGCGGGCGCCGTAGCATCTGCGCGGGCGTTTCAGGAAACGCTGGCCGTGGACGGCGGGACTCCGGCAGTCACCTATCCGGCTAACCGTTACGCGCAATTAACGGCCTGGCCGCGTTACGGCGCAGCCGAGAAAAAAGCTCTGCTGGAGATGATCGACAGTCGGAAGTTCTACCAGGAATTGCCGCTGTTTGAGAAAGAATGGCAGGAGTACACGAAAGCTCCGTTCGTCAAAGCTCACATGAACGGGACGAGCGCTCTGACATCGATGTATTTTGCGCTCGACCTGCCGCCCGGAAGCGAGATCATGGTTCCCTCTTACACCTTCTTCGCCACCTGCCTGGCGATGCGCTTCTTTGGCTACGTGCCCATCTTTGTGGATATCGATCCCAAGACTGCCTGCTTTGATCTCGAGGACGCGAAAAAGAAGTTAACCAAACGCACTCGAGCCATGGTTCCGATGCATTCCTGGGGTTTGCCTTGCGAGATGGACCGGATTTGCGATTTCGCCAAAGAGAAGGGCCTTATCGTGCTCGAGGATGCGGCGCACGCACATGGCGCATCCATGCAAGGCAAGAAAATGGGCACCTGGGGAGTGATGGGAATTTTCAGTTTCCAGGCTAGCAAAGTACTACCCGCAGTAGAGGGCGGTATGGGGATGTACCAGACGCGCGAATACTTTGAGCGCGCGGCCGCCTTCGGTCATTATGAAGATCCCGTGAAGTTTCCAGAAACCAGCCCCATCCGGGCTTATGAAGGGACTGGATTCGGTCAGAAGTACCGCATGCATCCGTTCGCTGCGGCGGTAGTTCGACAGCAGCTCAAGGGACTGGATGAGCGTAATCGCGTCGTAAAGGCTAACGTGCGAAAGATCAACGACCGCATCTGCCAGTTGCCAGGGCTGAGCGAACCACGCGTCAGAAAAGACCAGGACCGCGTCTATTACCATGCCAGCATGTTGCTCCTGGATGAAAAGAAGGCCGGGTTCAAGCGTGGCCAGCTCGTCAAAGCCCTGCAAGCCGAAGGCGTGCGAGCCAGTTTCTGGGACTATCCCGAACAGCACAAGCTGAAGATTTATTCAGAGGCTAAATGGTGGCATCACCCCCCTGTGATTCCTGATCTTCCCGGCACCCGGCAGGTCAATCAAACCCATATTTTCATTCCTTTGTTTTATGGAGAAGCGCCCGAGCTGATGGAACAACACATCCGGGCGTTCGAGAAGATCTGGGCGCACCGCGAAGCTGTGGCCAGGTTGTAAGATGTTTCTCCGATGATGAGCCAGTTGTGTAGAATCCGAGCAGGAGTTTCCCATTGACATTGAGAACGAAAACCGTTTCGCGGCGTTCGTTTCTGGCGGCCGCCGGAGCGCCTTTGGCGCCGGGCCCGCGCAAGATGGAGCGCCCGAATATTCTTTTTTTCATTACGGATCAGCAATCGTCCACGATGCTAAGTTGCGCGGGAAACCGGTGGCTGAAGACGCCGGCCATGGACAGCCTTGCGGCCGCCGGAGTGCGGTTTGAAAGGGCGTATTGCACGAATCCGGTTTGCCTACCCTCACGGTTCAGTTTCATGACAGGCCGCTACCCTTCCGCCGTAGGGGTGCGGTTCAATGAAGCGGAGCCCACCAGCGCAGTGAACTCCATGCCTGCTAAAGCCATGGGACACATATTCCGGGCTGCCGGCTACGAGACGGCATACGGAGGGAAAGTGCACCTTCCAGGTCCCATGAAGGACATTCGCACCTGCGGCTTCGAGCTCCTCACCAGAAATGAGCGTGACGAACTGGCCACTGTATGTGGGGACTTCCTGCGCCGCAAGCACGACAAACCGTTTTTCCTGGTCGCTTCATTTATAAACCCGCACGATATTTGCTTTATGGCGATTCGAGACTATGAGCCTAAGCAGAAGGTTCCGCCTCCACTGGATGAAGCGATGAAACTGCCGCCAGGTGTTTCTGAAACGGAGTTTTTCCGCACGCACTGTCCCCCGTTACCCCCAAATTTCGAAGTTCCTCAAGGAGAGCCCGACGCCATTACATGGCTGATCAAACTTCGCCCGTTCCGCCAGAACGCTCGTGAAAACTGGAGCCAAGAAAGGTGGCGCTTGCACCGCTGGGCCTATTGCCGCCTCACGGAAAGCGTCGACGCGCAGATCGGAAGAGTGTTGGCGGCGCTGCGGGAAACGGGTCTCTCTGAAAACACGCTGGTGGTCCTGACCTCAGATCACGGTGATATGGATAGCGCGCACCGCCTGGAGCACAAGACGGTGTTTTATGAGGAGGCTTCCCATATTCCGATGATTCTTTCTTATCCTCGCCATATCCCGCCCGGCCGGGTGGAGCGGGACCATCTCGTGAGCAACGGGCTGGACCTGATTCCGACCCTGTGTGATTATGCGGGCATCGAGACCCCGGCGGGTTTGGAGGGGCGAAGTCTTCGTGCGCTGGCCGAAGGCCGTTCTCCCGGCAAATGGAGGGACATGTTATTCCTGGAATCTCAAATCGGTTATATGGTCACCGATGGCCGTTACAAGTATTCGGCCTTCGATCCCGATAAAGGAGCCAGACGCGAGTTCCTGGCGGATCTGAAAACGGACCCGGGGGAGATGCGTAACCTCGTCGGAGACCCACAGATGCAAGGGATTCTGAAGAGGCTGCGCAGCGCGCTGGCTCAACGACAAAAGGAACACGGCATACAGTTTGAAATGCCCGCGTGAAAAGGGCCTTACGGCGACCCTTACGGCTTTCCCAAAATGACGCGCATATCGCCCTCACGGCGGGTGATCTTTTCCCGGTCGAGGAACTCTAGCAAAGGGATGGCGTATTTGCGTGAGATGCCGGTCCATTCTTTGAAAGCAGGAACGGAGAATTTCTGGCCGCGCTTCTGAGCAAGGATTTGTTTCACTTGTTCGATCGCCGTAGCGTGCATCACTAGGTCATGGGAGATGCGAACGAGACGGCGGTTACGGAGCAGCATCTCGAACAACTGTCGGGCGCGCACGATATCCAGCCCGCATCCAGCCAGCGCCTCGTTCACAGGAGGCGGAGCCAGCCCGGCCCGCTCAAAAGTCGCCTCGAGCCGCCTCCATGCAAGGTCTTCTTCCTCCCGAAAAGCCACGCGATGGCCCGCCAGCTTGACTTTGTCGCCTGCGACCATCACGGCGGTCCAATCCGCCAGTAAGGCGTCGAGAAGAAACGGCGGCCCATCCGGGAGGACTCGCGCGCGCAAGTCTTCCTTGGGCATTCCTTCCAGCAAGGGAAATTGCTGGTGAAAAGCGCGCAGGACATCGAGGATCTGGCTGCGGCGCAGGTCCACCCACGCCGGATCAACGAGCCAGTCTCCTCCGGCAGGCAGGCGAACCACGCCATGGGCAGACCGAATCTCCTCCTCCGTCCATCCCGTCCTAGCGACAAGCTCGCGAACGGAGCAACCGTAGCGCGATTCCCGCACCAGCAAACGGACGGCGTCATCCCGGCGCCCCATCGCGAGCACGCGCAATCGTTCGACCGGCCGCTTGACCTGCGGGGGATCGATGTCCAGAACCACTCCGCCGCCGATGGTGACTACGGGAGAAAACATGCGGATAATGAAGCGATCGCCGGGAAGCAGCAAGGTTGGCTTGGCGAGCAAGAATCGCACCAGAGCTTCAGCGCCCGGCGCTAGCGATGACGAGCCTTCCAGCAGGCGCGCCTCCGCGGTCAACTCCGCAGTTCCGGCATGAAAGTGCACCGGCGCGCGGTGCTTTAACGGCTTCGCGCTTGCCAGCAGGGAGAGCCGCGCATCCACCACCGTTGTGGAACGGAATGTCTCCGGAGTAGTTAGGACCATGCCGCGCTGGATCTCCTTGGCGTCGATGCCCGTTAGGTTCAGCGCCGTGCGCTGTCCGGCCACCGCGGCCTCCACCGGAACGCCGTGGACCTGAACGCCTCTCACGCGCACGCGGCGCCGTTCGGGATGCAGTTCAAGGTCCTGGTTTTCTCGCACCGAGCCGGAGATCAACGTCCCAGTAACTACGGTCCCGAACCCCTTCATGGTAAACGCGCGATCGATGGGCAAGCGGAAATGTCGGCCTGAATCTTTTTCGGGAAGCCTCTGAGAGACGAGCCGTATCACCTCCCGCAAGCGGTCGAGACCTTCTCCGGTTTTCGAGCTTACGGCCACGACAGGCGCGCCTTCGAGAAAGGAGCCGCGAACAAATTCCTCGACCTCCACCCGGACGAGATCCAGCCAACCAGGCTCGACCAGATCCGCTTTCGTCAGAACGATGATCCCCTCGCGCACGCCCAGCAGACGGCAGATGTCAAAGTGCTCCCGCGTCTGCGGTTTAATGGATTCATCGGCAGCGATGACCAACAAGACCAAATCAACGCCAGCCGCGCCCGCTAGCATGTTTTTGACAAACCGTTCATGGCCCGGAACGTCTACAAAGCCGACGCGTAAATCTGGGCCGAGATCCATGTGGGCAAAGCCAAGATCGATGGAGATGCCGCGTCTTTTCTCTTCCTCGAGGCGGTCGGTGTCGATGCCTGTCAGAGCTCGTATGAGGGCCGTCTTTCCGTGGTCGATGTGGCCGGCTGTACCGACGACGATATTCCGCATAGCACCGTTACTCATCCTACTCGTTGTGGCGGGCTTAGCCCAAGCACCCTCAGTTCCTTCCGAGTCTTCCACCTTCCGCGTTGAGTCGACCCAAGTGCAACTGGACGTACAAGTGCTCGTTCGACAACGGCCCGTCGCGAACCTGGAAGCTGTGGATTTCCAGATTTTTGACGAAGGCGCGCCCTGTGCGATTACCTATTTCAGCCACGAATCGGCTTCCTTACGCCTGTTGATCTTGCTCGACGTCTCGGGCAGCATGCGGAAGCAGGTGCGCCAGATGGCGGAGACAGCCCGCCAAGCCTTAAACGCTTTACGGGATGGCGACCAAGTGGCTGTCATGGCTTTCGCGCGGCGCGCCGAGATTTTGGAGAGTTTCACCCCAGACCGACACGCTATGGAGGCGGCTATTCGCCGGGCTTGCGAAATCCAAGATTTGGGCGCTGGAACCGCCATGAACGAGTCGCTTCTAGCTGCGGCGTCCCACTTCCCGCAGACAGCCGCCACAACCCCCGAAAGGCGTGCGATTCTTATCCTCACCGACAACCAAGGGCTGAATTACCTGTGCCCTGACACCAAAGTGATAGCGGCGCTCCTGACGAGGGGAATCGTACTGAACGCGATCGTCATGGCTAACACCTCCCAACCCAAACGCCGGGAATCGCTGGCAGGCTTGAATCCTGATTTCACTCCGCCTGACGTGTTCGGCTTGGCTTCAGAGACCGGAGGTGAGGCCCTACGAAGCGATCGCGCCGGTAAATCCTTTCCGGAAATCCTAGAGCGGATTCGCACCCGATACCTCATTTACTACACACCCCCACCCGCCCCACCCGGAATGTTCCGACATGTGCGGGTAGAACTCAGCCCTCAAGCCGCGCGCAGGTACGGACGGGCTGAAATCCGAGTCCGTAGCGGCTACTACACAACTCGTTAAGTTGAGGCAACTTGGCCGAGATACAGAAAGCTCTGGGAAAAGCGCTTGAATCTACCTATTGTCTATGGATATACTATAGATCAACCATGAATGATTCCCTGAGCCGACGCACGGCCTTTCTTGGGCTCAGCAGCATTGCGCTCACGCTGGCAAGTTGCCAATCCAAATCCAGCGGGTTGACTTTACGCAACGTATCGTACGATCCGACGCGGGAATTCTACCGGGAGTTTAACGCGGCTTTCGCCCGGCGATGGCGAGAGTTGGGACATGGACCGATTGAGTTCGAGCAATCGCACGGAGGTTCGGGGAAGCAGGCGCGCGCAGTCATAGATGGACTGGAGGCGGACGTGGTGACGCTGGCGCTGGCCTACGACATTGATGCGATCGCACGCCTGGGCCGGCTGCTCCCCGAAAACTGGCAGGGCCGCCTGCCCCACCGCAGCTGCCCCTACGTTTCCACGATCGTGTTCCTCGTGCGAAAAGGAAATCCGAAGGGCATACGGGACTGGAGTGACCTGATCCGCCCAGACGTTCGCGTAATCACGCCGAATCCGAAAGTTTCCGGCGGCGCACGCTGGAACTATTTAGCGGCGTGGGGTTATGCGCGTAGGCAGAGCGGCAGCGAGGGAGCGGCACGGGAATTCATGCGCAGGCTGCTGAAGAATGTGCCTGTGTTTGATTCTGGCGCCCGCGCCGCCACCACCACCTTCGCCCGGCGGGGACTCGGCGACGTGCTGCTGTGCTGGGAGAACGAGGCGTTTCTGGCGTGTCAAGCGTTTGGAGAGTCTTCACTAGAGATGGTGGTTCCATCGGTTTCGATCTTGGCTGAGCCGCCAGTAGCGGTGGTGGACAGGGTAGTAGACCGCCGAGGCAGCCGCGCGGCTGCGGAAGCGTATCTCCAATACCTCTATGCGGATGAGGGACAAGAGATTGCTGCCCGCCATTATTTCCGCCCGGCGGCGTCGTGGAACCCGGCAGCCGCTCGGCGATTCACGAAGGTTCCGACGTTCACCGTTGAGGAAGTGTTTGGTGGGTGGGAGAGTGCGCACCGCGTCCATTTCCGGGAGCACGGCGCGTTTGACGAGTTGACGCGCCTGGAGCGGGCCTCATGAGAAGGAGCACAAGGGAGGTAATGCCCGGTTTTGGCCTGACGTTGGGAGTTACGATTTTTTGTTTGAGCGCCATCGTCGTGGCTCCCGCCGCAGCGCTGGCCGGCAAGGCGATGGCTATGCCCTGGGGGCGGTTTGCGGAGGCGGTCCTCGATCCCCGCACGCTAGCCGCTTTTCGCCTGACCGTGCTAGCCTCTCTTGCGGCTGCCACCGTGAATATGGCGTTTGGTTTCGTGGTGGCATGGACATTCACACGATATTCATTCCCGGGGAAGCGGATATGGGACGCCATGGTGGATCTGCCTTTCGCGCTGCCTACGGCAGTTTCGGGAATTTCGCTGGCGACGGTGTATTCCAAGACAGGCTGGATTGGACGGTGGTTGGACCAGGTGGGCGTTTCTGCCGCCTACACGCCGCTGGGCGTCGTGATCGCTCTCGTCTTCGTGGGCCTGCCGTTTGTGGTCCGGACATTGCAGCCGGCGATCGAAGATCTGGATCCGGCTTCCGAAGAGGCCGCTGAGACGCTGGGAGCTGGGCGGCGGCAAACATTTCTGCGGGTTCTGCTGCCGACGCTCGCTCCCGCATGGCTTGTGGGTTTCTCGCTCGCTTTTGCGCGGGCTCTAGGCGAATACGGTTCGGTGATTTTCATCGCCGGCAACATGCCGATGCGCACGGAGATTGCAGCGTTAGTGGTGGCCGTCAAGCTCGAAGAGTTTGATTACGAAGGCGCCACAGCGGTTGGCGCCGCTATGTTGGCGGTGTCGCTTGCGCTGATGCTGCTCATCCATTTGTTGGAGCGCTGGGCCCGGCACAGGTTGGAGGGAGCGTGAGGGGAGCTTCTAAGCTGATTCGCAGCGGCATGGTGATCACATCTTGCGCTTTTCTTTTCCTGTTCCTGCTGGCGCCGCTGGCCACCATTCTCAGGGAAGCGTTCTGTAAAGGTCTCGAGGCATATTGGGCCAGCATTACCGACCCGGCGGCTCTCTCCGCCTTTCGGCTGACAGTCGCCACCGCAGCGATGGCGGTCCTGTTCAATACCGCATTTGGTTTAGCCGCAGCCTGGGCGCTCGCGTATTTCCGCTTTCCGGGGAAAAGCGTGCTGCTGACTCTGATGGATGTTCCTTTCGCCGCATCGCCCGTGGTTTCCGGTCTTATGTGGATCTTGCTTTTCGGGGCAGAGGGGTGGCTGGGACCCTGGCTGCGGGCCAAGGGAGTGGAAGTGCTGTTCGCCCAACCCGGAATCCTGCTAGCGACCGTCTTTGTCTCATTTCCCTATGTGGCCCGTGAACTGATGGCGCTAATGGAGAAGCAGGGTTGTGAAGAAGAAACGGCGGCTGTGGTGCTTGGAGCCGGCGGCTGGCAGATTTTCAGGCGGGTCACTTTGCCGAAGGTTCGGTGGGCGCTGTTTTACGGAGTGGTGTTATGCAATGCCCGCGCGATGGGGGAGTTTGGCGCAGTATCGATGGTTTCCGGGCACATCCGCGGACGCACCAACACGCTACCCCTGCACATCGAGATTCTGTACAACGAATACAACTTTGGGGCGGCGTTTGCGGTGGCGAGCTTGTTTATGGCGCTGGCGCTGGTCACACTGGCCGCAAAGAGCGCACTCGAACGCAGACTCTTGCGCGGAGGCCGCTCCAACGAGGTAGCAGCGGGGGTGCACGGGTGAGCGTGGAGGTTCGTCATATCACGAAACGTTTCGGCGCATTCACGGCGCTACGGGACGTCAACCTCGCCGTGAAGTGTGGTGAGCTGGTAGCGTTGCTCGGCCCCTCAGGTTCAGGCAAGACAACCTTATTGCGGGTGATCGCTGGTTTGGAGGAGCCGGACCCGGCGCCGGGGCGAGCCGTTTTGTTCGAAGGAAAGGACGTTACGGAACGGCGTGCCGCGGAGCGACGGGTGGGCTTTGTTTTTCAACACTATGCGCTCTTTCGACACATGACGGTGTTTGAAAACGTAGCCTTCGGGCTGCGCATCCGCCCGCGCCGGGAACGTCCGTCAGAGCCCGCGATCCAGGAAAAGGTTCGAGAGTTGTTGCAACTGGTGCAGTTGGAGGGGATGGCATCGCGCTATCCCCACCAGCTCTCAGGCGGTCAGCGGCAGCGCGTCGCACTGGCGCGAGCGCTGGCGATCGAGCCGAAGGTCCTGTTGCTGGATGAGCCGTTTGGCGCTTTGGACGCCAAAGTCCGGCAGAATCTGCGGCGCTGGCTCAGGCGGTTGCACGAGCGGATCGCGGCCACTACGATTCTGGTAACCCACGATCAGGAGGAAGCTCTAGAAGTGGCGGACCGGATTGTGATTATGAACCGGGGCGCCGTTGAGCAGGAGGGGGCTCCAGAGCAGGTGTTCCATCATCCCGCCACGAGCTTTGTCATGGATTTTTTGGGCAGCGTGAATTTGTTTCACGGCCGAATCGAGTCCGGACGAACCGTGATTGCGCCAGTCGGGCGCGACCTTTCCTCCGGTCCGCCGCTGACTCGGTTGTTCGTTCGTCCGTATGACCTGTCGATACATCGCACGCCGGTAGATCAGACGGCGATACGCGCCAAAGTGGTTCGGGTGCTTGCGGCCGGCCCGGTAGTGAAGATCGACCTGGAGAGCGCCGGCAATGCGCCCATTTACGTGGAAATGGCGCACGACCGGTTCCGGCAAGCGCCCGTTTCGCCGGGCGACGACGTATTCGTCAGCATCCGCGACGCCCGGGTATTTCACGAGGATTACACGATTTGAGGCCCTAACCCGCCAGACCTGGCACGCCGCCGAGGCTCCGGGCGGATTTCACGGCGCGAACGATGGATTGGGCTACGGCCTCGGCAGCAACCGCCCCCAGGGTGTCGATGGCAGCCTCTTCGCGCCCGAGCGACAGAGCAATGACCAAATCGCCGTCCGAAAGAGTCCACACTGGAGCAATGGCGCGCGCCATGCCGATGCTGGCTAGCTGCGCCAGTTTCGTCGCCCCCGCCTTGGTCAACCGCGCATTGGTGGCCACCACGACGAGGGTCGTATTTTCAGCGCGGAAGCCGCTTGCGCGCCCCTCACGCATGGCTCGTGCGGAGTCGGCGAACGCAGTGCTGGTCTTGGACTTGCGTGCGCCGGCCAGGATCTTTCCGGTCGCTGGATCAACGACATCGCCGAGGGCGTTGACGACGGCCAGCGCTGAGACTAGCGTCTTCGATTTTGGACCGCCGGCGACGAGAGTATAGGAGCCAACGCCTCCTTTCATCGCTCGCTCCATACCAAACAGTTTGCCCACAGTAGCCCCGGTTCCCGCGCCTACCGAACCTTCCTGTACGGCGGCGTCCGTAGCGGCAGCCGCAGCCAGTTCGCCCATTTCGCGGGTGGGGCGTGCGTTTGGCCGGCCGATGGCGAGGTCAAACAGGATTGCGCATGGAACCAGCGGCACCTTGGCGACGCCCGTGTCGAAGCCGACGCCTTCACGCTCCAAGCGCCGCCGGACGCCGGAAGCAGCTTCCAAGCCGAAAGCGCTGCCGCCTGCCAGAACGACCGCATGGATGCAGGGCGCCATATGCAAAGCGCTCATCACCTCGAATTCTTCTGTGCCCGTCGCGGAACCGCGAATCTCATAGCCTGCCACGGCGCCCTGTTCGCAGAGCACGACCGTGCAGCCCGTAATCGCGTCATAGTCCGAAGCGTGTCCGACGCGGATTCCGGGGATGTCGGTGAGGCCTTTCATGCTCCCCCGTATGGTAGCATCAAAATGACGAGGACCCTAACGCATTGCTCGACTTTCTGATTCCGCCCGTCCTTGCCTTTCAAGAGTTTTTCATTCTGGCGGGTAAAGCGTTTCGGAACATTTTCCGGAAACCGCATTATTACGATGACATCGTGATCCAGGCGGACGTCATCGGCGTGGGGAGCCTGAGCATCGTCATGCTTACGGGGTTCTTCAGCGGCGCGGTGATGGCGCTTCAGATGTCGCGGGCGCTCGCCCAATACGGCGCCAGCGGAAAAGTGGGGGAGATTGTCTCGATCACGCTGGTGCGGGAGCTTGGACCGGTGTTGACGGCGCTTTTGGTGGCCGGGAGGAATGCTTCGGGAATCGCCAGCGAACTGGGATCCATGAAGGTGACCGAGCAAATCGACGCCATGCGCGCGCTCGGCACCGACCCGGTTCAGAAGTTGGTGACGCCCCGCCTCATCGCCACTTCGGCCATGCTCCCGTTACTCACGGTGATCGCAGACTTCGTGGGGCTTTTCGGGGGCTACGTCATGGCTGTGCCGGTGCTCAGCCTGACGACTGGCAGCCAGTACTGGAGCAGCGCATGGCGAGCTCTGGAATACAATGACCTGGCCCAGGGCTTGGTCAAGCCTCTGGTGTTTGCGGTCATTATCTCACTGGTGGGTTGCTTTTACGGCATGCGCACCACAGGAGGGACGCAAGGCGTGGGTCGCGCCACGACCCAGGCGGTAGTGGTGGCGAGCGTTTGGGTGTTTGTGGTCACGTTTCTGATCACCAAAATCTTCGTCGCTGTGGGCCAGTGATCGCGCCATGCCCGGTTCCTCCACGGATTGCATCCTCCGCTTTGAGAACGTCACGCTGCACTACGACGAGACCCCTGCGCTGGAGAACGTCTCCTTCGAAGTCCGCAAGGGAGAGACCCGAGTGGTACTGGGCGCGGCCGGCAGCGGAAAAACGACGCTGTTGAAAGCCGCCATTGGGTTGGTGCGGCCGGACTCAGGGCGCATCTATCTTTTTGGAACCGAAATCACCAGGCTAGCGGAGCGCGACCTCGTGGAGCTGCGGGCGAATGTGGGAATTTTGTTCCAGGAGGGAGGACTGTTCGACTCGCTGACGATCGAGGAAAACGTGGCTTATCCACTCTTAAACCAGCCTCATCGCAAAGTAAGTTTCGAAGAAGCGCGGGCGAAAGTGGTGGAGGCCCTGAGCTTCGTCGAACTGGAGAACACCCTCGATAAGTTTCCTGCCGAATTGTCCGGAGGGATGCGCCGCCGCGTGGGCATTGCTCGCGCGAATGTCACCGACCCGCCTTTGGTCCTGTACGATTCCCCAACGGCAGGGCTGGATCCGATCACCGCCAACAACATCATCATATTCATCATGAAAGAGCGCGATGTGTCACATACTACCTCGGTGTTAGTCACCCAGCGATACCAAGACGGCCAGATCCTGGCTAACTACCGGTACAATCCGGCAACTCGGACCATCGAGAAGTTCCAACCGGGCGCGAATGGAAATGCCGCGCGCACTCTCTTTATGGTCATGCGTGAGGGACAATTAGTGTTTGAAGGTCCGCAGGAGGAGTTGGAGGCTTCCACGGACCCATACATCGTCAAATTTGTGAGACGCTGAATATAGCCATGCCTTCCGCCAAACGAGTTTCCTGGTCGCAACTGAGGGTGGGCTTGCTGGCGATCGTGGCCATGGCGCTGCTCACCGTTCTTATCTTTCTTATGACAAGCGATAAGAGCTTGTTTCAAAAGAAAGTGGTGATCCACACGTACTTGGACGATTCCGCCGCCCTGACGCCCGGATCGGCCGTGCGGTTGAACGGCGTGATTATCGGTAAGGTGAAATCCGTCAGACTTTCCGGCGAAAACCAGCCTAACCGCATTATCCGGCTGGACCTGGAAGTGGATCAGCGATACCTTAACGCCATTCCCACGGATTCTCAAGCGGCCGTAAGCGCCGAAAACGTTCTGGGAACAAAATACATCAACATTAAGAAGGGCAAAAGCCCGCAGACGGTGCCTCCGGGGGGAGAAATACCGAGCTTGGATACGCGGGAATTCGATGAGGTCGTACAAAGCGGTTACGCTTTGCTGACCAGCGCGCAAGGGTTGTTGAAACGGGTTGACAATATCGTCAGCCTCATTGAAGCGGGCAAGGGAAGCATCGGCAAACTGCTCGTGGACGAAGAGCTGTACAACCATGCCAACACGATTGTGCGCGAAGCGGAGAAGCTCATGACCGCCCTGAACAGTACGGAAGGGACGGTGGGGAAGTTGATTTACGAGGACCGCCTGTATAATGACATCCGCGCCTCTCTGGGGAAGGTGGATGCTCTGTTGCAAGAGTTGCAGGAAGGGCGTGGGACGGCGGGCAAACTGCTAAAAGATCCGGCGCTGTATGAGGATGCGCGCAAAAGCGTGAACGAAGTCCGTACCTTGCTGGCGGACCTGAATGCCGGCAAAGGCACGGCCGGAAAACTCCTCAAGTCCGATGAGCTGCACACGCGGGTGAACCGGACGGTGGATAAGATCGACACGATGTTAGATCGCCTGAGCACGGGACAAGGCACCATCGGTCAGCTTTTGGTAAACCCGCAACTGTATGAGAACCTATCCGGCGCGACGCAAGAAATCCGGGGCGTAATGAAGGATTTCCGGGCTAATCCGAAGAAGTTTCTCACCATCCAGCTAAAACTGTTTTGAGACTGCTCGCTGTCAACGCCGACGATTTCGGATTCACGCGGGACGTGAATGAAGGGATTGTGCATGCCCATCGTTTCGGCATTGTAACCTCCACGACGTTGATGGCGAATGGACCTGCTTTCGACCATGCCGTATCCCTGTCGCGGGAGAATCCGGAACTGGATGTGGGAGCGCACCTGACGCTGGTGGGCGGGCGTTCGGCGCAAGATCCCAACCGCAAATTGCCGGGAAGCGTGCGCGAATTGCTTGGCGCGCTCCTTTCACGCAGCTTGGACGTGGAAGCGGAATTTGAGGCTCAGATTCAGAAAATTCTGGATGCCGGAATTTTGCCGAGCCACCTGGACACACACAAGCACACGCACCTGCTCCCCTCCGTGCTGGAGGTTGTGGCGCGGCTGGCGCGTCGCTTGGGCATTGTTTGGGTGAGGCGTCCGTTGGATATGCCGACAACGGCGGGCGAGGCGGCGCTCGGGAAGCGCCTGGTGAGCCGGAGTCTGAGCCTGCTGCGCGGACGCTTTCACCGCGCGCTCGAGGCGCAAGGCTGCCGTACGACTGACCATTTTGCGGGCTTTCAGATGACAGGGAAATACGGTGCAGAAGATCTGGTGAATCTGATCCGGCATCTGCCGGAAGGCGTAACGGAGTTCATGTGCCACCCGGGCTATTGCACGGAGGAGCTGCGCGCAGCGCCGACCCGGTTGAAAGAGAGCCGAGAGCGGGAACTTGCCGCGTTAACGGATGCAGAGGTGAAAGCGAGCTTAAGGCAAGCGCGGGTGCGGCTGGTTCGTTTTCGGGAATTGCATGAGCTAACTTTCACTCAAGCTTGGGAGGGTAGCGCCGATAAGCCTTCTGGAGGCTGATGGCATGACAGTGGTGGCGTCCGGGACGCCGAAGCCGTGGGCTCTGCAAAACCTGCCGCCGTTCCCTCCAGTGGCGCTGCGAGTTTTGGAGGAGCTTTCGCACGAAGATCCCCAATTAGATCAAGTAGTTAGTTGGATCAACGCGGATCCTTCTTTCTCCGCGGAGTTGCTGCGAGTAGCCAACTCGGCTCTATTCGGGTTCGCCAGCCAGATTCTCAGCGTGAGACAGGCGGCGGTAGCGCTAGGCTACGAATTCGTGAAGTCACTGGCCATGACCGTAGCGCTTCGAAACTATCTCCAAAACGCGATCGCCATCCCGGCGTTGAAGCACTGCTGGCGGCATTGCTTGGGTTGCGCGCTGATTACCGAACGCGTGGCCATGGTAGTCGGTGCGCCTGCCGAAGCGGCCTACACGGCGGGTTTGCTGCATGATGTTGGGCGACTGGCGTTGATGGCGGCGTGGCCGGAAGAGTATGCGAATGTTCTCAGTACGGTCGCCGAGCACGGCTTTACGTTGATAGAGGTCGAGCGCGCCGCATTTGATGTCGACCACTGCGAAGCCGGAATGTGGCTGGCAGGCGAATGGAACCTTCCGGTAGAGTTACGGGAATCCATCGGCCGCCACCACGAAGAAGGCGGAAAACTCGAACCCTCGAAAATGTACACGATTGTCCGAGCGGGTTGTTGGTTAGCGGACGCGCTCGGATTTGGAGCTTTACCCCCCGCCGCCCCAGCAAAACGCCAAGACCAGCGCCCAGAACTGCCGGAAGAATTACAAGGCCGCCTGGACCTCGAAGCCCTCATGAACACCACGGCCGCCCGCATCGCCGCAGTGCTTTAAGACCCTTCCCCGCCCTTCTCCGCCAGCCAACTATACTGGAATCAGCCCCCCATGGGTGCGCCGGCTAAATCGCTCAATACCCGCCGTTTCTTCGCTCGCGACGGCTTGCTGTCGCGCTGGTGTCCGAACTACGAGTTCCGCCCAGGCCAGCTCGAAATGGCCGAGGCAGTGGAAGCCGCCTTGGCGGACAAAAGACACCTGATCGTAGAAGCTGGGACCGGTACCGGAAAGACCCTGGCTTACCTAGTTCCGGCAATCCTCTCTGGCAGGAAAATCATCGTTTCTACGGGAACGAAGACGCTGCAAGAGCAACTCTTTTACAAAGACATCCCCTTTCTCCAACAACACTTTGAGCGTCCCCTTAAGGTCTGCTACATGAAGGGGCGCAACAACTATGCATGCCGCCAAAAGATCTACGATGCGGAAAAGGAACCGATTCTTGCGGGCCTTGAGGAGGTGGCTGACTTCCAGCTCATACGGGATTGGGAAAAGACCACCGAAACGGGCGACCGTGCGGAGATCTCTCAGTTGCCGGAAAACTCGACGGCCTGGAGCAAGATGGACGCGCGGCGCGAAGGATGCACCGGGCAAAAATGCCCGAATTTCGAGCGGTGTTTTTTGACTCTGATGCACCAGCGGGCCGCCGAGAGCGACATTGTTATCGTCAACCACCATCTGTTTTTCGCCGACCTGGCTCTCCGAGACGAAGAAATCACTGCTATCCTCCCACATTATGACGCGGTGGTCTTCGATGAAGCTCACGAATTGGAGGACGTCGCCGGACAGTATTTCGGGTTCTCCGTGAGCAACTATCAGCTTCAGGAGCTTTGCCGCGACACGCAAAACCTGGCGCGGCGTAAGAACATTGGATCAGCGGAACTTGACCGCATCGTAGCCGTGCTCGGCGAGCGCGCTGCTCAGTTTTTCGGCCTCTTCGAAGGCGCGGAAGGGCGCACAGGCTTTCAGCAGCACCGGGAGTTTTTGAAGCGCCACCATGACACCTACCGCGACTTTTTGGCGGCGCTCGAGCTATTAGCAGCGCATCTGCAATTGATAAAGAATGCGCCCGAGGAAGTGCAACCGCTGCTCCGGCGTACGGCGGAAATCGCAGACGCGGTGGGGCGCTGGATGGAAGCAGACGACCCGAGTTACGTGTACTGGCTGGAAAAAAGGGGGCGGGGCGTCTTCTTGCAGGCAACGCCGATCGACGTCTCACAGATCTTGCAGGCGCAATTGTTCGATCAGATTGACACGGTCATTCTCACTTCCGCCACCCTTGCGGTAGGGGGAGGGTTCGCGTATGTCAAAGCGCGGTTGGGAATCCGGCACGCGCGAGAGCTGATCGTGCCAGGGCACTTCGACTACGGCTCGCAAGCCCTGCTGTATGTGCCTCAACATTTGCCTGATCCGCGCGAACACGCTTTTACCGGCGCCGCCGCTGCCGAAATCGCGCGTATTCTCCAGCTCAGCCGCGGAAGGGCGTTTGTCTTATTCACGAGTTACCAGCAAATGCAGCAGGTTTATGCCCTCGTGCAAAGCGCAGTGCATTACCCCACACTGTTGCAAGGCGAAGCGCCGCGCAATGTTCTGCTGGAACGTTTTCGCTCCACCCCTCACTGCGTCCTATTCGCCACCTCTAGCTTCTGGCAAGGCGTGGATGTGCCCGGAGACCAGTTGAGCTGCGTTATCATAGATAAGCTGCCTTTTGCGGTTCCCAGCGACCCCGTGGTGGAAGCTCGCATACGCATGCTTCGCGAGGAGGGTGGAAACCCTTTTTACGATTACCAGATCCCGCAGGCGGCCATTGCCTTGAAACAAGGATTCGGGCGCTTGATTCGCAGCCGCAACGATCGTGGGGTTCTCGTGCTGTTGGATCACCGCATCACAAGGCGACGTTACGGCCAAGTGTTTTTCGACAGTTTGCCGGAGTACTCGTTCACGACCGATCTCAAAGACGTGGAGAAGTTTTTTGATGTTTGAAGTTTCGGTGGAAAAAACGTTTGCGGCAGCGCACCAGTTGCGCAATTACCAGGGGAAGTGCGAGAACCTGCACGGGCATAATTACAAGGTGCAAGTCTGCGTGGAAGCCGCGGAACTGGATGCCGCCGGGCTGGTAGTGGATTTTGTCGAGTTGAAGCGGCTCATGGACGGCGTCATTGACCGGCTGGACCACACTTTTCTCAATGAAATCCCTCCCTTCGACGTTTTAAACCCCTCGGCGGAAAACATCGCGCGCGTGTTTTTCGAGGAGCTCGATAGCGGCCTGACCGCTCTGCGGTTCCCGAACGCTCCCCGTATCGCGTCGGTCAAGGTCTGGGAGACGGACACCAGCGCGGCTGTTTACCGCCGCTAAATGCGCGGTTTTCATTCCCCGCAAGCGGTCTGTTCAGAGAATCCAAGAGCATCCCCGAGGACCGGCGCTCTCACACGCTGGTCTTTAGCCGCCGGCCGGTTATCGTCCTTGATAGAGACGTCCGTCGCCACGGTGGAGGGTTGCATCCATCCGCGTTCATAAGCAAGCGCTAGAGGCGTCGCGAGGAAAGTGGGATTGCTTAAGCGCGTACGTTACAGAAATAGCTTGGGTAGGTACTCTAACTTTTCGTCAAAGGGTTCCACTTTGCCCGCAGCGATAGAATACATGCGTTCGTGGCTCAAAATGGCGGCTTGCTCCATTTCGGGGTATGGCCGGTGGCAAATATCAAAGAAGCCGATGTTGTAATTCTCGCCGTCGAACCGCCCGAGTGCGGACTGGTCGTAGAGCGTGAACCAGTGAACACCGACACAATGTGGGTTTGCCGCAGCATCTTCCAGATACACACGGTACGCCTTGGCGCGCTCTGTTTGATTTCTCAAGTGTCCAATGCCCGAAGCCGGCAGACCTACGTCCAGGGCTCCGAAGTGCCACTCACCCACCAGGACGGGAACCTTGACGAGTTCGTGTATGCGCTCCGTCCGGTCGCGCGGCAGCTTGTCCATGTAACAGTTCAAGCTGAACACATCGAAGTGTTTCATAGCGCTCGCAGCCCATTCGGGCGGAACACCCGCCCAGCGCATCCCAAGGTTTAAATGGTTGGGATCGGCTTTTTTGCAGGCGGTTGAAATCTCCTGGAAATAGCGTTCCACCATGCGGCTGCTGAAGGCGCGGAGGTCTGCAACGGCTTCTTGGGTGAAGCGTCCTCGCCATTTTCCGGCGGCCAGCGCCTCAAACGATACCGGCATCTTCCACGCCGCCGCCAGCGCCCGCTCGTTTTCATACTTGCGTTGGAAGAAGGATACCAGCTCTTTACGCGTGTGGCAGGTTTCCGTGTTGTACAGCATCCCCAAGGCAGGCGGCTCTGAAGAAAAGGCCCAAGTCGGTTCGTTCATGAGAAAGTAACCGATCAAGGCCGGGTCGTCCCGTGTATCGTTCAGTTGAGAGGCGTAGGCGGCGGCGTCACTGGCGAATTCGGGATGCCAGACGTCCGGGAAATCGCGGTAGATCCAGCCGCTGCGAAGGGCGCGAAAGGTCAACGGGCGCACATAAGGGAAGCGCGCTCTGGAAGCGTATTCCCACTGCGACCAGTTGCCCACAGTGTTGAAGCGCAGACGCCGCAATTCGGCGAGCGCCACAACGGCCCACGCCTCCCGCCACCGCTCTGTCCCAAAAGCGCGCATGAGATTCATTGCGAGAAAGTTCACATACTTCTCGTTGCCGCGCCGCGACTTGCCGGCGGCGTCCTTTAAAGCCGCCGCCATAGGGCTGTCCGGAGCCGGCGCCCATTTCAAAGCGGACTCAATGCCATCGATGCGCGCCTCAGCGTCCACCCGCACGCAATCCACACCCGCAGACCAAAAGGCGCAGCCGTCGGGATCCACGAGCCACCAACGGCGGCCGTCGTGCTGCACGCGGAAAAAGCCGGAGCGCTGCCCCAGCTTCTTTTCCCTCCATCCACCCCATCGGCTGAAGAAAGCGGGCCACGTCCGCTTCGAAGCCGCGGCATGCTGTGCGCGGATACGGTCAATAAGTTCCTTCTCCGAGCGCGTGCGGCCGGGCCATTCGCGGATAGCGCTCTGGCCAAACTCATCGACTAGCGGACCTCTGGGTAAGACAGGGCGGGCGAGTTTGGGCGGCTCCTCCAACGAAGCATAAAGCGGCGTCAAACAAAAGCGCGCCACCCGGCGTGGGGCCTTGCGGCGGAGTGTGAGCCGGATTTCATTCACCTGCGCCAGGTCGACCCGGTCGCCTCCGCACCTCGGTTTCAGAAACGCCCCCTCTCGGTCCGCCAGCCAACGGCTCTGATCCACCAGCGCCAGCGGCAGGCGAATCCGTAACGAACACTGTGGGAGCGCGCCAAAACTAAGACTAAAAACGCGGCCCTGGCTTTGCTCGTGCAGGGTGAGCGAAAACGCTTGAATGGTGTCGCCATCAGCCAGCATATCCGCCGCAAGGTATCGCGCCTTGGTCAAAGCGCCCGTCTGGAGCCGATACACTAGGGCGGCGCCTTCGGTCTCGACCGTATACCATACGGCGCTTTCCAGAGGCGCAACGCCGGTCTCCCGGCGAATGCCGCCAGTCAGTCCGGCCGGAGCCAAGGCTTCACCGGGTAACTGCGCGGCGGCGGCGAGAAGCGGCGCAACGAAAAACTCTCGGCGGCTGAGAGAAAGATGGTCCTGCGGCATTTCAAACCAATTCTATACGCTCTGCCGGTGAAGCGAGGAGACCAATCCGGGTATCATGGGTAACGAATGATTAAGAAGTTTCTACAGACGGTGCTCCCGAGCGTCATCAAGCCGTTGCAAATCATCTGGAACCAAGTCATCGGTTTCGTGTTTTTGGTTTTTGCGCTGGTCAGCGGCCGCTCTGTATACCGCGCCATCAGCGAGTTTGACGGGGACGCAGAAAGCGTTTTCCGCGTGGCTTTGACTGCGTTGTTCGCTTTGATCATGACCTTCTTCGGCTTGATGTCCTTCTGGCGAGCGCGTAAGATCGCGAAGTCAAAGCCCACTGGTTCGTAACTGGCCCGCGCTGGCGCTTTCCGCACGGCGTGGGTAGACGCCCCGCACGTTTGCTTTATCCCGTTCGTGGCATCAGATGTGATATAGTGTGCCCAAGCTTCGCTTTGGCGAAAAACGCGAGCATAGGAGCAGCGATGCCTTCGAGAATCCTCATTCTATTCGTTGTAGCGGCGAGTCTTCTGGCTCAGGACCCGCGTGGCGGCATAACGGGTACGCTGACAGATCCCTCGGGAGCCGCAATCCCGGGCGTGACGGTGAGGGCTACGAACACGGAAACAGGCGTGGCCGCATCGGCGGTCAGCAACTCGGCAGGCCAGTATCAAATTCCATTTCTTTCCCCAGGCATCTACCGGGTGACGGCGGAGTTGACGGGATTCAAACGTTTCTCGCGGGACAAGATCGAAGTTCGCGTCGGCGAGGTTGTGGATTTACCGATTCAAATGGAAGTTGGGCAGGTCACAGAGACCGTCGAGGTTACGGCGACCACGCCGCTGCTGGACACCACCACTTCGTCGCTTGGCCAAGTGATGGACCAGCGCCGGATTGTAGAGTTGCCTCAGAGGGGCGGCAACCCGATGGAGCTGACGTTGCTCACGCCAGGAGTAGTGAACGCTACGAATCTGCGCCTGCGGAAAGCCATGGCGCCCGAAGCTACCTCTCAGATCGCGACGGATGGAGCGGGACAATACAACAACGAGTTTCAAATCGACGGCATTAACAACAACGCCGCCGACCGCGGGCGAGGTTATTCCCGCATCGCCTATAGCCCACCCATGTCAGCAGTTCGCGAGTTTAAGATGCAGACCACTGCTTACGACGCGAGTGTAGGCCATTCCATGGGTGGGGTAGTGAGCGTAAGCACCGCCAGCGGCGCCAATGACTTGCACGGCGAAGTTCACTATGTGCTACGTCATTCCGCGCTGGACGCGCCCAACTTTTTCAATAACAAGAACAATACGAAGCTCGGCGTGTATCAAGACCACCGGCAGGGAGGGTCTGCGGGCGGACCGATCGTAATTCCCCGCCTATACGACGGCAAGAACCGGAGCTTCTGGTTTTACGTTTTTGAAGACAACCGCTTTGGAGTGCCGACGCAGAACACGAGCACGGTGCCGAGCGCAGCGGAACGCGTGGGGGACCTCTCGGAGCTCCTACGCGTGGGGAGCAGCTATCAAATATACGATCCGTTCACAACGGTAGTAGCTCCGGGTGGGCGGTTCAGCCGCCAGCCGGTGCCGAATAACATTATCCCCAAAAGCCGCTTGGATCCGGTGGGTTTGAAGCTGGCTGCGTTGTACCCGCTCCCGAATCAGACTGGCACGGTGGACGGACGTAACAACTTTTTCCTTTCCAACAAGGCCATCCAAAAGACTTCGCAACACATGTTACGGCTCGATCACGCCTTTAGCGAAAACCATCGCGCCTTCCTCCGCGCCCACTACGATTTCTGGAAAGAAAACAAGAACGATGTCTTTGGTACGGGCATTCAAGGACTGTTTTCGAACCGTCCGAACCGTGGCGTTGCGCTAGACGACGTCCTGGTGTTGAACCCTACACTGGTGCTGAACCTGCGATACGGTTTCACAAGCACGAAGTGGTGGGAGTACCGCCGCTCTCGGGGCTATGATTTGGCGAGCCTGGGCTTCTCGCAGGCGCTGCTCAAGCTTACGGATCCGAAGCAGTCTCCGATTCCGCGGGTTCAGCTAGGCGCATTCACTACGCTGTCCAATTGGGAAAATGGCGATGGAACCAATTCGTCGCTCGCCCACAGCTTCGCGGCAAACCTTACCAAGCTGCTGGGCAAGCACTCGTTGCGCATGGGCGCCGATATACGCGTGGAGCGTAGCTTCAATGACCGCCATCCTACGGGCATCGTCCCCGATTTTTCATTCGCCACCACCTATACGCGGGGGCCCTTGGATAATTCCCCGGCGGCTTCCGTCGGTCAGGAATTCGCCGCCATGCTGATGGGCGTTCCTGGTGGTTCGATGGACGTCACCGCTAGTTCGGCGTTGCAGAATACATTTTATGGCCTGTACTTTCAGGATGACTTCCGCGTGACCTCAAAACTGACCCTGAACTTAGGGCTGCGTTGGGAATATGAAGGTCCGGTGACCGAGCGCTTTAACCGGTTCGCGGCGCGCTTCGACAACACGACTCCTAACCCCATAGAACCCGCGGCCAAAGCGAATTACGCCAAAAGCCCGATCCCTGAATTGCCGGTGGCGGATTTTCGAGTGCTCGGAGGTTTGACCTGGGTGAATACGGCAGGAATGGGACGCAGCCCATTCTACTCGGAAAAGAACAACTGGATGCCGCGCATAGGCTTGGCTTACCAGTTCGATCGGAAGACCGTTTTGCGCGCGGGCTACGGCCTGTTTTACGGGGTCAACGGCATTTACGCAACCGTCCCGATCCAGACCGGCTTCTCGCAAAACACGCCGATTCAAGCCTCTCTGGATAGCGGGTTGACGTACATCGCCACCAACGCAAACCCATTCCCCAACGGTTTGATCCCTCCGGCGGGCACGAGCAGGGGCCTGCTCCAGAATCTCGGACAAGGCATTTCGTTCCACAATCCGAAGCGGTGGCGTCCGTACTCACAGCGATGGTCATTCGGAGTGCAAAGAACGTTGCCTTCAGAATTTGTTGTAGACGCCTCTTATGTCGCCAGCCGTTCGACGCGCCTGAACGTGACTCGCGAGTATAACGCCACTCCCGCCCAGTATTTGAGCACCAGCCCAGTGCGGGATCAGAAGACCATCGATTTTCTGAGCGCTAGCTTCCCGAACCCGTTCTACGGAATCGACCCCATCTTTGGGCGCAATATTTCCCGAGCCAACCTTCTGCGTCCCTTCCCGCAGTTTGGATCGATCACCAGCAACGACCCGGCGGGTTATTCCTGGTACCACTCCTTGCAAACTCGCGTGGAGAAGCGCTTTTCCCGTGGTTACACGTTGCAACTGGCGTACACGTTTTCGAAGCTGATGGAGGCGGTTGAGTTTCTAAACTCAACCGACCCGATGCCTTACGAGTCCATTTCCGCACTGGATCGTCCTCACCGGCTGGCCGGAAGCGGCATCTGGGAGGTCCCGGTTGGCAAGGGACGCCATTTCGGGGCTAGGCTGCCCGCAGCAATCGACGCGATCATAGGGGGCTGGCAGCTTGGCGGCGTATTAACCCGGCAAAGCGGCGCCCCGCTGGGTTTTGGCAACGCGATTTTTATCGGCGACATTAAGAACATTCCTTTGCCCAAAAGCCAGCGAGATGTGGACCGGTGGTTCAATGTGGACGCAGGCTTTAACCGTAACTCTGCGCAGCAACTCTCCAATAACATACGAACGTTTCCCCTTCGCTTTAGCGGCGTCCGGGGAGACGACCAGCGAAGTTGGGATTTCTCGATTGTGAAGAACTTCCACTTGCGAGGTGAGCGTGTAAACATGCGCTTCCGCGCTGACGTTTACAACGCCTTCAACCAAACGAACTTTAACGATCCGAACACCTCGCCGACCAACAGCTCGTTCGGTCGCATCACCGGCACGGCGGGCGACGCTCGCAACTGGCAGCTCGGGTTAAAAGTCGCGTTCTAGCGAGACACGGCGCGCACGTTTTACGCCGGAGCCCTTCCAAAGCGGGCTTCGAAGGCGAAGTTCGCAATGGACTCCGCATTGTGCTGCTTCTGGTAGGGAGACAGCGCTTTCATACTCAATGCATTCAGCATCAACGCTGACGAACAAGTCTCGCACCCTGGCGCCACCCAAAGGACCCTTTCCCAGATGCTCTCCCTCTGTCGTATGTTATACCCGCTGCGCCGAGATCAAGTTACGGAGCACGAGCGCCGCCTAGCGCCCAGTGAGCCCGAGCTCGCGGCGTATTTCAAGAATACGCGGATAAATCAGAAACTCGAAAAGATCTTCTGCGGAACCGCCAGGAATCGGAAAATGCTCCGCTGCCGTTTTTGCCTCCTGTCGCTTGCCCGACTCAAGGTAGGCCCAAGCCAGCAAAGCGGCCGCATTCCCTGTTTCGGTAGGCGCGCCACGACTGGCTATTCTCTCCAACAGCGGAACGGCCTCTCCAAACCGCTTCCTCACCAACCATCCATATGCCTTCCAGGTTTCAGGCGGCGTTTTCACGGCTTCCGGTTGCGCCAGGTACACCGCGGAAGCAGCTACGGACCGCGCGACTGGCGTTCGAGCTTGCGCAAAAGCTTGCCGCGCCATGCGCGCCGCCGCCGCCCAATCACCGCCGGCGGCATTCCATACGGCGAGCTGCGCTAACCCCAACGCGCGCGCATCGCCCTCAGGGGCCTGCTGGATCCAATCCTGAAGACTCCGCACCGCCTCTGCGGGTTGGCCCGTAATGTAGTCCCAACGCGCTTTCAAATAGCCAGCCATCGGGTCGTTACTCTTGGTCCGCTGTTCAATGAATTTCTCGAAATGATTCTTTGCGCCCGGGAGGTCGCCGCTCAACCATCGCGCGAGTGCGGCTTTGTAAAGTTCAAGCCCGTTTAAGAAGCTTGGGTTAAGGCGGTGTCCGTCTAAGAAAGCCCTTTCCGCCTCGCTAAATCGACCTAAATAAAAAGCCGCCTCGCCGAGCGAATCGAAAGCGTTGGGGTTGTCCGGAGCCGCCCTCCGGTACGCTTCGAATGCGGCTTTGACGCCTGCCCAGTCCCCGGCGAAAGCGCTCGCATACAGAGCGAGATTCCACCACTGCGGATTCTGCGGTTCTGCTGCGGCTGCCTTCCGAAACCAGCCAGCCGCGCTCGCATAATGGCGCGCCGCCTGTTCAGCGCGCGCTGCCGCCGCTAGGGTCACCGGGTCGTGAGGAAGCAGTTTCGCCAGGTTCTCGATGGCCGCTGCCTGCGCGGCCGCATCGCCATCGAGCGAAGCAGCCAGCCAGTCCAGGCGGGCGCGCTCGATGGCATGGATCGCAGAAGCGTGGGTCCTCGCCTTCGCTACAGCAGCTCTTGCGGCATCACTCTGCCCGGACTCCGCTAGCGTTTCCACAAGCGCCACCCACGCCTCACCGAAATTTGGGTCAACAGCGACGGCTCTTTCCAAACCCTCGCGCAGCTTCTCTGCATTGGCCTCCTGGAAACCTTCCGCGTACGCCTGAAGCGCCGCGCTGTTCCGCGTCCCAAACGAACGAGCAGTCGTAGAAATGCGCCGTGCGATTTCCTGCCCGGCGCGTAAGGCGGCGTCGGAAGCAGGCGCCACCAGATCAAATGTGCGATCCGTTTTTTGCGTTCGGAGTTTCCGCAGCTCGGCATGAAAGCGTAAACCACCAGAGCTTTCCGTATATTGGATCAGCAGGACTTGCGCAGCCCCTGCCGCCGCGGCGTCACGAGCGTCGCGCACCGAAATGGGATGCACTTTGCCCGCCCCCATCAAACAGGATGCAACTACCTGCCCGACTCCGTAGCCCACCCACTCCAACTCCGGCTTTCCACTCAAATTCTCGGCGGGGGGTACGGCCAGGCGAACTATCCCTTCGGATTCCACCTTCCGCGAGCAGCCGCTGATCCAAAGCGCCGCCGCCGCTAGGCCCACCCAGACGGCGGTGCAACGCCGGCTACAGCTCACGGTACTCCATGGCAAGCAGTTGCTTGAACTCGGGATTGTCCTGCAAGTCCTTGAACTCCGGATCCTCGATGAACTTCTTCCGATCTTTGAAGCCTTCTTCGAGCGCTTTCCGCATGTAAAGCAAGGCGCGTTCCACTTGCCCGGCTTTTGCGTAGGTCTTCGCCAGGTAGTAATGGAATTTCGCGCGTTCAGCCACCGAACGCTCTTGCAACAGGACGCCGTGCGTGCTGCGATGCTCGAATACCTCAGGGTCAAGCGCCAGCGCTTTTTGGTAGGCTTCAAAAGCGTCCTTGTATTTCTTGCGAGCAAAGTGAGCCGTTCCGAGGTTGCTATATATGGAAGCCGATTGGGGCGCGAACTTCAAGGCTTTCTTGTATTGAGAGATCGCTCGCCGGTAACTCTTTTGGGCGTAGTAAATCGTACCCAGGTTGTTGATGGCTTCCGCGTATTTCGGGTTCATCTTAATGGCCCGTTCATAGTATTTCTTGGCGGTGCTCAGCTCCAGCATTTGATGATAGGCAATGCCGATCTTGTTCCAAATCACCGGCGAGTCCTGAGGAGCTTTCTTGTACGCATCAATCGCTTCGCGGTACATCTTGCGCGCCATGTAAATATCGCCACGCATCTCCGGGGTCACTTCCGGCTTCGCATCCGGTGCGGCGGGCGGGCGCACGTGGTTTTCAGTCCGGTCGCCGGTGAAGTTTTTGGAGGCGGGAGTCGAGAGCTGTCCCCACGCTAAATTGACCGCGGCGACCCAGCAAACCAGAGCCCTTCGGGAAACCATAGGGGCCTCCTCCCTATTTTGAATATAAACCCAACGGGCGCCGGAAAAAAGGCTCTTGGATCCGTTTTCCATCAAACCGCCGGCGATGAAACGCTCAACCCCGCGTGGCTGAGACTCCCGGCTAGTGCAATCCTTTCCCGGCTACGCTCGAATCTGATACAATGCGTTCTTGGCGGCCAGGTAGCTCAGTTGGTAGAGCGCAGCCCTGAAAAGGCTGGCGTCGGCGGTTCGATTCCGTCCCTGGCCACCAGCCTAACTCCAATAAAATCAACAACTTCCGAGCTGCTTTTCAGGCGTGTACCAATCCTGTACCAAAAAAACTGACCGCATCATCTCCGTGATGCGCTCTTGCCGGCCGCGGCTCCATTTGGCGTAATGCTTCCGCACAATCGCAGGGCTGTTACCCAGCACCTCCGCCACGTCCTCAAACGTCCAGCCGTGCTCCAGTAGCTCTGTGGCTAGCGTATGCCGGAATCTGTGGGCGTGGGCTCGCGGCACTCCCGCGATTCGGAACACCGCCGATAACGTCCTCTCCGCGGCTCGTATCATCGAATCCGGCGAACCGTTGCCAGTCCAGAAGTAATACTTGCTTGGACCAATCGCGCCCCGCGGCTCGGGTAGGGAATCCAGCGCCGCTTGAAGTTCGGGATGAACCGGCAGCCATACCACCTTGCCGCTCTTCATTGTTCGCACGTTGATCTGGCCTCCGCGCACCCGCGCCTTCTCCAATATCGCCACGTCACCGATGCGCAGCGCAGTATAGCGAAGCAATAGCACGATACAACGCGCCCGTAGCCTCTCGTATGAAGTCCGGCCGATGCGCTCACATGCCATGAGGATTTTGATGATATCTTCCTTCGTGTATGGCTCTGCCTCGGTCTGTTTGATGTTCTTCGGTCGCACGGCTCCCTTGGCCGGGTTGTCCTCAATCCATTTCCGCTTGATGCAGAACTCGAAGAACTGCCGCAGGATTTCCAGGTATTTGATCCACGTCACGGCGGCAATCGGCCGGTAGGAGCGTAGGGCGTCAATGTCCTCTACCCGAATCTCGTCTACATCGCGCAGCCCTCGCAATGCGGTCATCTGCGCCAGGTAGCCCAGCACTCGCTTATATTTCGCTTTCGTGCTTCCGGCAAGGTCCACGGTGGTATCGTGAAATGCTGCGATGGCGTCTGATATGCTCTTGGGCTGCTTGATGCCCGGCGTTTCCAGTGCGGCCAGCTTTCGCAGGGCTCTTTGCCAATCACGGACGCCGAGCGATTTTCGATACCGGCGTCCGTTCAGCTTGCCATCTACCCAGATCGGGCAATTGCATTTCGTATGAGCCGCGCCTTTGTCGCGGTACTTGCATGACTGTACGTGCCGCCTGTAAATGTTTAACGCCATGTCCTCTTCTTGCGCGCGCGCCGTTTAGCCGCTTCCTCTCGCCGCGCCTTGCCAGACGCCAGGCCAGCGTGGCGGGCCAGCTCCCGCCGCTCGTCGGGAGTGAGGTTTGCCATGCGGCGCTTACCGCCTTTGCGGCCGGCCTCCATGAGAAACTTCTTAACGGCTTCGTCCATACCAAGCTGCTTAGTTCATCCTACAACTACCCGCCCCGGCTGTCAAGCCCTCCGTAAAATCAGGTTTCCTTGGGTACGCATAATCAAGCCCGGCGTCGCGCACGATCGCCCCAGGACGCGCCGTAAGCGCGCGGCAAGGGGGTCGGGTGCAGGGCAATGCCCAGGATCGCGCTACTGGCGATTGTGGCGCAGCCGGCGGGATCGAACCCGCGCCGCGCCGGTACAAGTGGCGCATGCTGCCAGTTACGCCATAGCGGATTTATGCCGCTCATGAAAAATCCCCGGCGGGGATTTTCGCCCCGCCGGGGGTCTCAAGGAGGGGGCCACTGGAGGGGCTTAGCCCGCTAGCGGCCCGTGGCTGAACAGCTCGTAAAATCACGCGCCGGGGTTGCGGTAAATGCCGCGCCAATCCACAACGCCAGCGCCAATATCCAACCGG
>Ga0078972_1001171_pt1 | contig 101547 bp, 91 predicted proteins | sample YelNatPaOPGAMG01_FD_67568 | JGI IMG/M metagenome (GOLD analysis project Ga0078972, IMG submission 67568) | Hot spring thermophilic microbial communities from Obsidian Pool, Yellowstone National Park, USA - OP-RAMG-01 (SPADES assembly) (version 2) | ecosystem: Environmental > Aquatic > Thermal... | reverse complement strand
AAACAATAGCGGCGGCCGTTACTATTCCGGCGGTGGCGGCGGTGACGGCGGCGGGGGTGGCGGTGGTGATACGTGTTGGGATAATTGCATCCGAGACTACTCGCTCCCGGGGTTCGATGGCATCGCCGATTGGTGCATACATTTCGACACGGGCGGCTGTCCTTACGGCGACTACTATTACCAGGGCTGCTGTTATGCGGGCGAGTTTGAAACGGGGATACCTTCGATATCCTTGCTGACGACTGTGAATCCTCATAACTCGCTTCAGCGGCGCGCTGTCCTCAGCGGCATCGCCACTAGCCCGCGCGCTTCACTCGGCCCCAAAGACGCACCTGTGACGATCACGATGTTTTCGGACTTCCAGTGCCCCTACTGCGCGAAGTTGGCGAAGACGTTGCAAGACGAATTGCCGCGTATCGAGGACGGAAAAGTTCGGGTGGTCTTCGTCAACCTGCCGCTGCCCTCACATCCCTGGGCACGGGCTGCAGCGGAAGCCGCAGCATGCGCGCAGGCGTCGGGCGGCGACGCATTCTGGCGTCTGCACGATTACCTGTTCGAGCATCAGAACGAGCTGACCAGCTCAAATCTACGCGAGGCGGTTCTCGCGTGGTCCCTGGGCTCGCCCGGCCTGGATGCGTCAAGCTTCAAGGCCTGCATCGAACAGGGCCTTGGCAAACAGGCGGTGAACGACGACATAGCAATTGCCCTGCAGCTCGGCGTTCGTTCCACACCAACGCTCTTCATCAACGAATGGCGTTTCGGCGGCGCGATTCCAGGTACACTCATCCGCGCCGCAATCCAGAGCATCCTGGATGGGAATTCGACCGCAATGGTTCGACCCGTCCCCCACATCGCGATCGGGAAACTGCCGGCTTCGTTTGGATCCGCCGGAGCAAGCTGCGGGCTCCGGGAGTAGTAATTGAATACAGTTCAGGCCCCCGAATGACGGGGGCCTGAACGATTCCGACCAAACTACGCTTCCTTAATCCAGACGATGGACCGCAGAGGCGGAGGAGTGTAGCGCGGCCGCGGCTGGCCCGGTTCGGGCGGAGGAAGCTGAGGACGCGGCGGAGGCTCGGGGTCGCGATTCATGCGCGCGAAATTCGGGATCGCCAGCATCGGGCTGCCGTCCGCGAACTTGCCTTTGATCACCACGACGCCGCCCAGGAAATCGGGACGCCACTCGGTGACGAGCTCGGAATCCGGCGCGAGGGCCTTCGAGATATCCTGATCGACGGCCTCGATGTTGTACACCAGCGGGCCGTACCGCAGCGCCACTCTGCCCCGGTCGGCTTCGATCTTGTCGCTGGCCCTCACGCGCTGCACCTTCATCGGCAGCACGACGTCGATCCTGTCGCCTTTTTTCCACACGCGCGTGATGACGGCGTAACCGTTTTCGATCACCGGCTTTTCCGCCTTCCCGTTCACCGCGAGCGAGGTGATGCCGTCGGCCTCCGGCGTCCCTTTGTACAGCACGCTGACATCGCGATTCGGCACGCGCACCCGGACGCTGAACTTCTTCGACACCTTGGGATTCACCGTGATGGAGATCTTGCCGTCCCACGGATAGTTGGTCTTCTGCACCATCTCGATATCCGTGCCGGCGGCCTTCTCGAGCATGATCGAGCTGCCGATGAACAGGTTCACGTACACGCCGTCGGCGCTCTTGGCGTATACCCAGGTGGGCAGCATCAGCAGCGTCCTTGGAATGTTGCCGACGCAGCACGGGCAGACGTGCCACGGCCTGCGCACCGTGCTCTCTTCGAGCGGGTTCGGATAGTAGAAGTTCTTCCCTTCCAGGTCCACCGCGCCGAGCAGCGCGTTGTACATGGTCTGCTCGTAAAGGTCCGCGTACCGCGCGTCGTGGTAAGCCAGATTCATCTTCCACTGGAAGAAGATCTCGCCGCAGCTCGAGCACGATTCGCAGTAAGCCCGGTTCCGCAGAGAGTAGTTGTCGCCGAAGCCTTCCGAGGTCTCGCCGCTCCCCACCCCGCCGGTCAGGTAATACTTCCTGTTGACGACGTTGTCCCACAGCGATTTTACGGCGCTCTGGTAATCGGGATCGTGCGTTTCGACGGCGACGTCCGCCATCCCCGAGTACGTGTAGACCGCGCGCACCGCGTGCCCGACGGCCTCATACTGCTGGATCACGGGCAGGTGGCTCTGGTCGTACTCCTGCCGTTCGCGAGGATTCGCCGCGGCGTTGTACCGGCAATCGAGCAGGAACTTCGCCAGTTGAATGTACTTGTCGCCTTTGCCGCCGCCCTCTATGTCGTTCACGAAACGGCCGAAGCGAACCAGCGCCTGCTCCATTTCCTGGTGGCCGTCGTACCATGCCTTTTTCGGCGCCGGGCCGAGATTGTTGTACCAGCAATCGGCCAGTTTTTTGGCGGCGTTGTACATCCGGTCGTCTTTCCTGTTCGTCATCAGGTAATGATTGATGCACGATTCCAGGAAGTAGCCGCCGGTATAGCCTTCGTGGTCGCCGCGGTGCCGCGGATCCCAGTGCTGGAAGTTGCTGGTGTCGATGACGGTCTTGCCGTCGCGCCCGCCGACCCTCGGCAGCGTGAACGCCGTCTGCAGGTAGCCGTCGGGTTCCTGCGCCGCCAGGATGATCGGAATCCATTTTTCGAGCGTCGCGCGGAACTTCTCGTGCGCCTTGATGATGTCCGGATCGCCCTGCGGATCGATCATCAGAGCGATGCTCATCGCCTCCACCGTCTGGTGCACCCAGGCATTGGAGAACACGTAGCCCTTGTGATAGCCGTGCGGCTCGCCGCGCAGCTTCTTGCCCGCCTCGATGAAGTTGTCGATGCCGCCCTGGCCCTCGGTGAGGTCCGTGCGCTCGATCTGGTCGATGCAATGCGGGATCCAGCTTGTGATGAGCGCCTTGGCGCGCGCGCTCCAGAGCGGATTGTCGATCTTGAACGGCTTCGTGTAGACCGCGTCGAGCTGTTTCACGGGCGGCGGCGTTTCGACGACCACGTTCAGGGTCGAGGAGGCTTTCATCTGGCCGTTATCGGCCGAGAGCTTGAGCACGTAGGCGCCGGGCTTGGAGAATGTCGCCGTGGTGATGGCAGCCTTGGGGTCCTCGAAGGTGACCGTCCCCGGCCCGGATTCCTTGCTCCATTCCACGACCGGCGCCGGCCCGGTCGGCGCCGGTGGCGGCGGCGCCTGCTGTTGCTGGCCGCGCTGCGGCGGGCGCTGCGGCGGTTTCGTGCTTGGCGGTTCGCCGTAGCCCGCCCAGCCTCGCAGGTAGGTCTTGCCGGGCATGACGGTGATGCGATCGATTCCGGCAAACCCTTTCAGAACGGGGGTCGGGGCGTCCTGGGCCTCGGCGCAGGACACGATAGCAGTCCGCAAAAGGGGAGTTACAGCGGCAGCCTGCCCCACTCTGGCGAGCAGGGCGCGGCGGCTGATTGGGGATTTGGTCTGGTCACTCACAGGATCGCCTCCATGGCACGCGCAAAAACCGTAAGCGCTTACAGCGCCGGCTCATCATTCTTGCACATTCCAGCACCGGATGCAAAGCCCTGCCAAAAGCATCTCGTCAACATGCGATCTGCCGTAAAACCGGGGACAAAAACCGGGGGACAGACGGAACGTATCCCGAGAGAATACGTCCCGTCTGTCCCCGGTTTTGCGGGCCACGCCTCACTTTTTCCGGGTGACCATCAGCGAGCGCCAGGCGGTGTTCCCCGCCCCGTCGCGCGCATGGATCGTGATCGTGTTCGTGCCCTCGCGCAGCGGAATCGCACTCGTGGTCCAGAAGTTCGTGCCCTGCGCCGGGCCGGTCGTGCCGATCGAGTCGCTCCAGCTTACTTCGGCGATGCCGGAAGGGTCGCTGGCTGTGCCCTGAATGACGATCGAGGCCTGGTAAGTGAGCACGCTGGTGCCCGCCGGCGAGGTGATCACGATGGTCGGCGCGGCGGTATCGGCCGAGGCCGAGTAAGTCACGGCCACCGACGCGGAAGCCGAAGCGCCGGTCGCACTGTAGGCGGTCGCCGTGAGGACGTTCGCGCCTTCGACAAGCACGATCGGCCCGGCCAGCCAGGTCTTCGTGCCCGCGGCCTGCCCGCCGCCGCCCCGCGAATTCGACCACATCACGCGCGCGATGCCGTCCGCGCAGTCGGCGGTGCCGGCCAGAGTGATGGAAGCCGTGGCCGAGACTCCCGGCGTCGGGCTTGTGATGGCCACCTTGACTGCCGCCGGCGTCGCGGGCGGCTGCGAGGGCGTGACCGGCGGCTCGGCAGGCGTCTCCGGCGGCTTCGGCGGATCCGCCGGCGCCGTGTCCGTCCTCGCCGCGTAGAGCCGGCGAATCGCGTCGATGTCCTCGGAGGTGAGCGCGGTCGCGCGGCTGTAATACGGGTACATCACGCTCCCCGGCTGGTCCGAGTGGCCGAGCCCGAGCGCGTGCCCCAACTCGTGCAGCGCCACGCTGAACACATCGACATCGGCGCCGACCGCCCAGCTCTCGTCGTCGTCGAAATGCATGTCGCCGGCGATCGGCTCCGGGTTCGGCGGCGACGGAAAGAACGTGTGCGCCAGCACGTGGCCCGGCCCGTCGAACGGATACGGGTCGCCGTGCGAGCGCGCCGCGAACAGGATCGCGATGGTGTGCTCGGCCGAGGCGCTCGCCGCCGGGCTGAACGTCACCTGGACATACTTCGCCCATTCGCCGAGCGCGCGCAGGATCTCCGCCTGCGCCTGCGCGGCCGGCAACCGGCTCGGCCCCTGCCCGAAGAAATAGCCGACATTCGCCGCGCCATGCCCCGGCCCGGCCCAGCCGTCGCCCACCGTGTCGATGTACTGCCCCACCGGGCCGTAGAGCGTGATCGCTCCCGGACAGGCCGCCACGCGCCGGTTCGCCAGCAGGTCCGCCGAAGCCGGATAGATGTAAGCCACCTCGTCCCACTCGGCGGCGCGCGCGGCCGCTTCGGGCGTGCCCTCCGCCAGCACATCGTTCGCCAGCAGGTCGGGATTTTCGCGTGCAGTAAGGCCCGCGTCCGAGACGATCGAGCGCGCGGTGGAGGCGTCCACGTCGCCGTGGAATTCGACGACGAAGCTCCGCGAGGATGCCGTCAGCCGCGCGCTCAGCTTCTCCTGCGGCCGCAGCAGGCGCGCGCGCACCAGGTCCATCCCGTCGAAGGCCGAAGTGTCGCCGGCCGCCACCACCACGCCGCGGTCGGGCACATAGCTGACCACGGTCGCGCCCCGGCGGTTCAGCTCCCGGATGTCCTCCAGGCTCGGCGTGCGCGAGAACTCCACCAGCATGTGCGGCCGCGTGTACGGCCGCCGCCTCGGCAATCCTTCGTACTGCCCCGCCGCGTACTGCCCCGCCGCGGGCTGCCCCGCGGGCGCTTTCAGCCGCAACCGGCTGTCGGCCCCGGCCAGGCACAGCGCGAGCGCCAGGACCAGCGCGAACCCGAACCAACGCTGCGTCACACTTCCGCTTATCGCTTCGAGTGCCGCGTTCTTGAATTTTGAAGTCACCGGCTTCGAACGACGTCGAGAAACTGTCCTGCCACGCGCGAGGCCTCGAACTGAACGACCGCGGCCCGGCCGGCATCCGCGATCCGGCGGCGGAGCGCCGGATCGCCGTGCAGTTCTTCGAGCGCACGGGCGAGCGATTCCTCATCGCCCGGCTGGGCCAGCAGCGCGTGCGGCACGACCTCGGGCACAGCCGCGGCGCGGGCGGCGACGATCGGCTTCCCCGCCGCCATGGCCTCCAGGAACACGATGCCGAAGCCTTCCTGCACGCTCGGCAGGCAGAAAACGTCCGCGCGGTTGTACTCCCTGGCCAGCGCGTCCTGGCTGACATCGCCGAGCCACGTCACGACGCCGCCGAGCTCGAGACCGCGCGCGAGCGCCCGCAGGCGCGCCTCTTCGGGGCCGCGGCCCACGATGCGCACCTCGAGCCCGGCGATGCGCGCCCGCAGGCGCGCCACGGCGCCGAGCAGCACGTCCAGGCGCTTGCGCGGGTAGAACCGGCATACGGAAAGCACCGTGAACCGGCGCGGATCCGGCTCGGCGCCGTTGCGCTCGAACAGCCCGCGCCAGGCGGCCAGATCGATCGGCTCCGGAACCACGCGCGGCTCGGCGTCGAGCCCGTAGAGTTCACGGATCCGGCTTGCTGCGTAGCGGCTCGTCGTCATGACGAGATCCGCGCGGCGGACGTGCGCACGCTCGCAGGCCGCCTGCACGGCCATCGTGAGCCGCGTCATGCCGCGTTCGAAGCGCATCTCGTCCGCGACGACGCCCTTGATCGCGGCCACGCGGGGCGCACCGCCGCCGCCCGCGATGCGGTAACCGTCCATATCGAAGCCGACGATGGCGTCAAAGCCTCGTAAATCGCGGCGCCGGAGCTGCTCGTTATAGAGCAATCGTTCGAGCGTGTACACGGGCAGGCGGACCTTCGGCGCGATCAACTCGACCTCGTGCCCGAGCGAACGCACGGCCCGCGCGAGCGTGCTGATGCCCGTCCACGTGCCGCTGCCGCGAGCGAAATCGAGCGGCGTCGAAGTAAGGAACGCGAAACGCATAGCTGACGGCTGAAGACTGATAGCTGATAGCTATAATACTTACTAGTCCCTTTTCATGAGCGCTACTACCAACGTTCTGGGCCAGGCAGCGCAGACGGAACGCACGCGGCGCGCGTGGTATCTGCTCTCGCTGCTCTCGGCCGGCCACTTCGCGGTCGATCTCTATTCCGGCTCGCTCGGCGCGCTGCAGCCGCGCCTGGTCGAACGCTACGGGCTGAGCCTGGCCGATGCGGGCATGCTCGGCGGCGTGCTGATGGCCTCGGCCTCGCTGATGCAGCCGGTCTACGGCTACATCTCCGACCGCATCCCGAGCCGGCTGTTCGCGGGCCTCGGCCCGGCGGTTGCGGCCGTGTTCATCGCGGCGCTCGGACGCGCGCACGGGTTTGCAGGCCTGCTGCTCATGGTCGCGGCCGGCGGCGCGGGCGTGGCCGCGTTTCATCCGCAGGCTTCGGCGCGCGCGATCGCCGGAATCGAGAAGCACCGCGGCCGCGCGATGGCCATCTTCATCAGCGCGGGAACGCTCGGCACCGCGGCCGGGCCAACGTATTTCGCGGGCGTGACGAGCTGGCTGGGCCTCGAAAAAATGTACTGGGCCGCGATCCCCGGCATGATCATCGGCGCGCTGCTGATCCCGGCGCTTTCGGGCGTTTACGACACGCGGAAGAAGCCCGAATCGCACAAGAGCCGGCAGGTGCTTCGCGAGGTCTGGAAGCCGCTCACGATCCTGTTTACACTGGTCTTTCTCCGCTCGATCGTGCAGGGCGTCTTCGGGCAGTTCATCCCGCTCTATCTGCACCGCGAGCGCGGCTATTCTCTCACCGCGGCCAGCGTGATTCTCTCGCTCTACATGGGCTTCGGCGCGGTGGGCGGGCTGACCGGCGGGCACCTGGCGGACCGCTTCGGCGGGCGGCGCGTCATCATTTTTTCGATGATCGGCTCGGTGCCGTTTCTGGCGCTGTTCTTCCTGACCACGGGCTGGATCTCGATCGTGTCGCTGCTCGCGGGCGGGCTCGTCATCCTGTTCACGATCCCGGTGAACGTGCTGATGGCGCAGGATCTGGCGCCTTCGGAGGCGGGCACGGTCTCGGCGCTGATGATGGGCTTCGCCTACGGCGCCTCCGGCCTGATCTTCGTGCCGCTCACCGGCTGGATGGCGGACATGTTCTCGCTGCACTACGCGCTGTTCGCGCTGGTCGCGCTGCCGCTTCTCGGCTTCCTGTTAAGCTTGAAATTGCCCGAATGAGCGCTCCCAAAGCAGTCTGCCTCCTGAGCGGAGGCCTGGATTCTTCGACCACGCTGGCCGTAGCGCGCCGCGACGGCTACGAGTGCTACGCGCTGTCGTTCGACTACGGGCAGCGGCACGGGCGCGAGCTGGACGCGGCGGCGCGCGTGGCAAAGGCGTTGGGAGCGGCGCGGCACATCGTGCTGCGCATCGATCTGGCGGCGTTCGGCGGCTCGGCGCTCACCACTACGGAGCCCGTGCCCAAGGGCCGCGCCGAAGAGGAGATGGCGCACGGCATCCCCAGCACCTACGTCCCGGCGCGCAACACGGTGTTTCTCTCCTGCGCGCTCGCCTGGGCCGAGACGCTCGAGGCCGCGGACATTTTCCTCGGCGTGAATGCGGTCGATTATTCCGGCTATCCCGATTGCCGCCCCGAGTACATCGAAGCCTTCGAGCGCATGGCGAACCTGGCGACGCGGGCCGGAGTCGAGGGCCGCACCCGCATCAAAATCCACGCGCCCTTGATGCATCTCACGAAAGGCGACATCGTGAAATTGGGACGCGAGCTGGGCCTGGACTTCGGGCTGACGTGGAGCTGTTACGATCCCGCGCCGGACGGGCGGCCCTGCGGCGCGTGCGATTCCTGCCTGCTGCGGCGCAAGGGTTTCGCCGAGGCGGGCGTCGCGGACCCGCTGGACGTGCGATGAAGATCGCCGAAGTCTTCTATTCGATACAGGGCGAGGGCGCGCTGGCGGGCGTGCCTTCGGTATTCGTGCGCACGAGCGGCTGCAACCTGCGCTGCACGTGGTGCGATACGCCTTACACGTCCTGGGCGCCCGAGGGCGAGGCGCGCGAACTCGGGCCGCTGGTGGACGAGGTGGCCGGATACGGCGCGCGGCACGTCGTTGTGACGGGCGGCGAGCCGATGATCGCGCCCGGAATCTGCGAGTTGACGGAGCGCCTCCGCGCGCTCGGCCTGCATATCACGATCGAGACGGCGGGCACCGTCTTCGCGCCCGTGGCCTGCGACCTGATGAGCATCAGCCCCAAGCTCGCCAATTCGACGCCCTGGGAGCGCGACCGAGGCCGCTGGGCGGCGCGGCACGAGCGCCTGCGGCTGCAAATGGACGTGCTCAGAAGGCTCGTCGCGGCCTACGACTATCAACTCAAATTCGTAGTGGCCGCGCCCGCCGACCTCGACGAGATCCGGCGCGTGGTGGACGAAATCGGAGTGCGCGACGGCGCGAAGATAATGCTGATGCCGGAGGGCGCCGACCGCGAAACGCTGCGCGAGCGCGGCCGGTGGCTGGTGGAGGCGGCCAAACGCGAAGGCTTCCGCTTCAGCCCGCGCCTGCACATCGAGCTCTGGGGCAACCGCCGCGGCGTCTGAGGCGTCCCGCGCGGCCGAGGGCGTCCGCCCTCCGCCGTTCACGCGCCCTTCGGGTAGCAGCCCAGCACACGAACGAAATCGGCGGATTCCTCCAGATGCCCGATCGCGTTCCGCACCGCCGCATCCTCCACGTTGCCGATGAGGTCGACGTAAAACAGGTATTCCCAGGGCTTGCCGCGCAGCGGGCGCGATTCGATCTTGGCGAGATTTACGTCGCGCAGCGCGAAGGCGGCCAGGGCGCGGAAGAGCGCTCCGGGAATGTTGCGCATGCTGAAGACGAGCGAGGTTTTCCATCCGGCGGGTGCGCGGCGGGCGAGGGCCCGCTTGTCGCCCGGGCGGCGCAGCAGGAAGAAGCGGGTGAAGTTCCGCCGGTCGTCCTCGAGCGAGCGGCGCAGGATGTGCGCGCCGTAAATCTCGGCCGCCAGCGCCGAGGCGATGGCCGCGTCCTCCGTGCTCCCCTGTTCCATAATGGCCTTGACGCTGCCCGCCGTGTCATAAAAGGGAGCCTTTTCAAGGCGCGGATGTTTCGCGAAAAAGCTCAGGCACTGGTTGAGCGCCACGGGGTGCGACAGGACGCGGCGCACCTTGGAAAACGGCACGCCCGGCGCGGCGATCAGGTTGTGGTTGATGCGCACGCTGGTCTCGCCGCGGATCTCGTAATCGAACCGCAGCAGGTGATCGTAGTTCTCGTGCACGGAACCGGCCAGCGTGTTCTCGATGGGAATCACCGCGGCGGTCACCCCTGGCTTTTTCAGGCTCAGGAAGACCTGCTCGAAGGTCTGGCAGGGGAGCGGTTCGGCGGCATCGCCCAGGAGCTGGCGTATGGCCTGCTGGCTGAAAGCTCCCAGTTCGCCTTGAAACGCGGCGCGCTCGGCGGGCTTTCTCACGCGTTACCCCCAACTGCGGCGCCGGGATCCCACCGATGCGCATCTTCTGCGGGGATCCCCAATAAATCCAGAACGCGATCGATGTTATGCCCGATAATATCCTCGATGGTCGCCGGGCGGTGATAAAACGCGGGAACCGGAGGCGCGATGATCGCGCCCATTTCGGTCAGCGCGGCCATCGTGCGCAGGTGCCCCAGGTGCAGGGGCGACTCGCGTACCATGAGGATGAGCTTGCGGCGCTCCTTGAGCGTGACATCGGCGGCGCGGATCAAAAGATTCGAGGCGATTCCGGCAGCAATGGCTGACATGGTGCGTATGGAACAGGGCGCGATGACCATGCCGTCGGTGAGGAAGGAGCCGCTCGCCAGGCGGGCGCCGATATCCTCGGCCGGGTAGTGGTAATGGGCCAGAGGCCGGATATCGGCCGCTTTCAGGCCGGTTTCGAGGTGCATGGTGCGCTCGGCGGACCGGCTCAGAAGCAAATGAATTTCGACGCCCGGGTTCCGGCGGAGCTTCTCGAGCAGGCGGATTCCGTATATGGATCCGCTGGCTCCGGTAATCGCCACGATGATTCGCAAAATCGCCCTCTCCCGCTTCCGGTTGTTCTGATTTCGGAACAGAAAAGCTTATTCGCGCTTGCCCCGTCCGACTCCGGCCGGTATAATTCCTCCGAAGCCATCCAGTTTAGCGTGCAGCAGGGCAGAATGCTTCTCCCGCCCGGTGTGGCCGGCCCCGAGAGAGGATCATAACATGGAGGAAGCCGGACAAAAACTGAAGCGGGCGCGAGAGCGGCTTAACCTCCGCTATCGGGACGTCGAGGAAGCGAGCCTGCGCATCGCCGAGCGCCACAAGAACGATGAGTTCATCATCGCGCTCAGCCGTCTGGCCGATATCGAAAACAAGGGCACCGTTCCCACCATTTACCGGCTCTATTCGCTCTGCGCGATTTACCGCCTGGATATCAACGAAGTGCTCGAATGGTACGGCGTCGAACTGGGACAACTGCCGGCCGATTCGCTCGACGCGGTGCGCATCGAGCGCACGCACCCGATGGGTATCGCACCGAACTCGCACGGCGACGTGCCCGTGCCGCTCTCGCTCGATCCGGGCGTCGATCTGCGGCGGACCACCTTCCTGAGCCGCATGATCCAGCGCTGGGGAAAACTGCCGCTGATGCTGCTGAACGGCCTGGACCTGAAGAACCACCGCTATGGATTTATCGGCCACGAGGACTGGTCGATGTACCCGCTCTTACAGCCCGGCTCGCTGGTGGTGATCGACGAGACCCGGCGCAAGCTGACCGAGAGCAGTTGGGCGAATGAGTTCGAGCGGCCGATCTACTTTTTCGAGCACCGCAAAGGGTATGCCTGCTGCTGGTGCAACCTGGCCGACAACCATCTGGTGTTACAGCCGCACCCGGCCTCGCTATGCAATCCGGAAATCTATTTATATCCGGATGAAATCGACGTGATCGGGCAGGTTACCGGAGTAGCTATGCGTCTGGATCAGGGCAGGCGACGCCGTACTCGGACCTGAGCAGTTCGAGGATGGTTTCCAGATCGGTGAGATAGAGCTGGCGCTCGACCTCCCGCGTAGTTGAGGGCGCCAGATTCCGGTACGGCGCCAGGCGGATCCAGGTGTCGAGGATCACGCGCCGGTTTCCGTCCAGGCCGGACAGATACAGGTCGAGATCGGCTTTCTGTTGCTCGAGGTTGAAACACAGCCACTCGGCGAAGGACTGCTGGTGGCTTTCGCGCAGCACCCGGTCGGCTTCCTCTTCTCCAAAGGATTGCGCCAGGCCGTAGTGTTGGTAACTGCCGGTGTTGGGATCGCGCAGCGAGCACAGATAGACCATCCGGCCGAACACGCTGGGGACCTGCGAGAGCGTGTGTCTCCAGAGATCAGCGGCGGCGCCCCGTTCCAAAGTAGGTCTTGCCTCGTAGCGGATCATCTGCCGTCAGCGATAGCGTTTTCATTTTACACCAAAGCGGGAAAATGCAAACAAAAAAAAACGCAAAAAAGGCGTCCTGTTCTGAATTCAGAAAACATTTCGGATAGATGTTGCTGGCGCGCCGAGTAGGAGTAACCTAGGGATGGCGTACGTTAAAGCTTTTTTCATTCTAAGGAGAGTAACTATGCTGAGAGCGCTTCTGATTATGACAATGGCCCTCGGGCTGACCGGTATTACCTCGACCCTGGTCCAGGCGAGCGACCCCATTCCGCAGTGCCTGCCCTGCCCGCCGCTGCCGGGAGACCGGGACGCCGGCAACTAACCGGGTCCGCTTCTTGATGGAACTACTTTGAGGAGGAATCGAATGCTGAGAGCGCTTCTGATTGTGACAATGGCCCTCGGGCTGACCGGCATCACCTCAACCCTGGTCCAGGCGAGCGACCCCATTCCGCAATGCCTGCCCTGCACTGAAGGCGCGAACTAACTGACGGTCCTCACGGGACTTTCCGTTTAGGGAGATAGCAAATGTCGAGAGCGTTTCTTGTCGTAATGATGGTCCTTGGATTGGCCAGTGTGACTTCCACCCTGGTTCAGGCGAGTGATCCCATCCCGCAATGCCTGCCGTGCCCGCCCGTGAGACAGAGCCCGCCCCCGGGCTTGTCGAACTGAGATTGCTTAAGGAAGTTTCACCGAACGGTAGTTATGGAAATCATGCAATCCTGATAGCGGCGCCTGGGCATGAGCAATCTTGGTCTGCTCCTGGCAAGTAGGCGATTCGCAGTGTCTGCCCTACCTGCAAGCCGTCGCTAGACTGCTCCTCGGCGATGTTCGCCTGAGTGGCAAGTGATAGAATTGGGGGTGCACATGAGTCAGTCGCTCACGCACCCGATGCACTTCGTTCAGCAACTGTTGGTTGCAGGAACGATTTTGGCTCATCTTGCGCTGGCTTTCAGGATGCTGCAGCTCAAGCTTGCGCGGGTCTACCGTGGTTTTTTCTGCTATCTTGCCTTTCGTGCAATCCGATCCTCGATCTTGTTGATCCTCCCCTATCAGCGCAACGCATACGGTTACTTTTGGGCAGCAACCGAGCCAGTTATATGGTTCTTCTACATTCTGATCGTGCTTGAGGTCTACTCTCTGGTTCTGCAACAGTACCGTGGCATCGCGAAGTTCGGGCGATTAGCGGTGGTCGGCGGACTGCTGCTGTCACTGGCGATCTCCGCCCTGACGCTTGGTACGGATTTGCTCGCCAGATCCGAAAGCTATCCTGTGCTGCGGTACTTTCTGATTATCGAGCGTGGGGTGGTCACAAGCCTGGTACTGTTCATCCTATTCATCTCGGCATTTCTGGTCTGGTATCCAGTCCCGCTGGCCCGCAACACCGTAGTGCATTGCATCGTCTACGCGGCCTATTTCCTTAGCATGACTATGGCGGTGCTCGTCCGAAACGTTGCGGGCCTGCAGATTACCGATTCCGTTAACCTCGCGCTTTCTTCGATGACCCTTGCCTGCCTGCTGGTCTGGATCTTCTTCCTAAATCAGAAGGGAGAAACCGCCACGGTATCCATGCGACACCAGTGGGCGGCGGAGGACGAAAGCCAGATCATGGAGCAATTGAGTCAGATTAACTCGACGCTGCTCCGGATAGGGCGTAAGTGACCGGCGCGGCGCCGGAGGCCGAAGGGGAATAATTTTTGGAAAGCGGATTGCTTCGGGCCGATAGATTGGTATATGCTGTACAGGAAGTCGCAGGAGAAAGCTCCCATGAACTATATCGTTGTTGACGCGGTGGCACTGGCCGTTCTCACTGCGGTCGCGTTCCTGGTGATCTTCCGCAGGCTGGTGGTGCGGGACAGGCAACCGCAGATTGACCTCGAGTGGTGCCGTCAATTTTCGCCGGCGAAGTACCGCCCGATGGAACGGCTCTTTGACGAGAGCGATTACGACTTTCTGGCGACGCAGCCAGGGTTTCATCCGCGAATTACGCGGCGGCTGCGGGCTGAGCGGCGCAAGGTGTTCCGCTGCTATCTGCGCTGCCTGAGCCGGGACTTCGACCGGCTGTCGGCGGCGGTCCGGGTGCTGATGTTGCACGCACCGCTCGACCGCTCCGAGGCGGCCTCGGCTCTCATGAAACAGCGGTTCGTCTTCCAGTACGCAATCATGATGGTGCGGTGCCGGCTGGTGCTCCAGACGTTCGGCATCGGCACGGTGGACGTGCGCCGTCTGGTAGTCTCCCTTGAACAGATGCGGGATCAACTGCGGCAGCTCTCTTGTAACATCCAGCCGGCCGCCACGATTTAGCCGGTTCCGGCGCTGGCGCGATGTTCCACCCCGGCATCGCGCCCACGCCGCTCAAAGCCGCTTCAACAGTTCCTTCGCCCGCTCGAAGTGCCTATAGCTCCGCTCCGCCTCGCGAAATTCCCGCGTGTGCACCTTGCGCCGCGCCCCCCGCAGCTCCACGGGAAAGCGCAGGTGCAGCATCTCGTGAAATAGCACGTATTCCACCACCACTCGCGGCACCTCGGCCGAGTCGAGCTTCCGGCTGATGATGATGGCGTTGTGCGAGGAATCGTAATGCCCGAGCGTGGTCCGCGACGGCTGGCGGCTCCAGCCGAGCTGCGGCTTGGCCATCAGCCCGAAAAAGTACTCCCGGTTCAGCTCGTCGAAGATCGGGTCGAGGTCGTAGTGCTCTCCCTGCGCTCCCGAGATGAATTTGCGGCCGCGGATCTGCCGCACCAGGTCGATGCTCCGGCGCATATCGCGCCGGTTCAGGTACATCCGGTAGCGGCGCTCGAAAGCGCGCGGAACCGGGCGGCGCAACAGCTTCGACAGCAGGATGTAGGCCAGGGCTTCCAGGATCGGCGCCGGGGCGCCTTCCAGCAGGTCGGTGATCCGCATCTCGACGACCCCGTCCGACATGCTCGCCTTGCTGTCCGGGTTCGCAAAGCGGCAGAACCGGACAACAAATTTCGGAGGCCGGGTGCGCGGCTTCAACTCGCGGAAAACACGCGCGCAGATCTCTTCCGGCGTCTCAAACAGCAGCGCGCTCTCGACTTCCATCGCTTCTAGAATTTAACATAGCAAGGTAGACTTGTTTTGTGGTTCAGTTGCGATTGGAGGATTCGTGCCCAAGGCCAAAATCAGCGCGCTCGGCTGCTACGTACCGCCCCGCCTGTTGACGAATTTCGATCTCGAGAAGATGGTCGATACGACCAATGAGTGGATTCTGGAGCGGACTGGCATCACACAGCGCCATATCGCCGATCCGGACGTGGCGACGTCGGACCTGGCGGTCGAAGCGGCAAAAGCGGCTCTCGCGCAGCGAGGGGCCGCCCCCACGGAGGTGGAAGCGATCATTCTATGCACCGTCACGCCGGACATGATGTTCCCGTCCACAGCCTGTCTGGTGCAGGACCGGCTCGGGGCCAAGGGCGCCTGGGGCTTCGACCTGATCGCCGCCTGCTGCAGCTTCCTGTACGGCCTGAACACGGCGACGAACCTGGTGCGCTCCGGGGCGCACAAGAAGGTGCTGGTGATCGGCGCCGACTGCATGTCGCGCATCATCGATTACACGGATCGCGCGACCTGCGTGCTGTTCGGCGACGGCGCGGGCGCAATGCTGGTGGAGCCTTCCGAGGACGAATCGCTCGGCTTCATCGACTTTCTGGGCGAAGTCGACGGATCCGGCGGGCAGTTCCTGTACATGCCGGCCGGCGGCAGCCGGAAGCCGGCCTCGATCGAGACCGTCCAGAACCGCGAGCATTACGTGCACCAGGAAGGCCAGCAGGTGTTTAAGTACGCGGTGCGCCGGATGTATGAAGTGTGCCGCGACCTGCTGGCGCGGAACGGCGTGAGCGCGAACGATATCGCGGTCATGATCCCGCACCAGGCGAACCGCCGCATCATCACGGCCACAGCCGACCGCCTGGGCATACCCTGCGAGAAGGTCATCATCAACATCGACATGTACGGCAACACGACCGCGGGCACGCTGCCGCTGGCGACGCGCGATGCAGTCCAGGCGGGCAAGCTTAAGAAGGGTGATCTCGTGCTGTTCGCGGCCGTCGGCGCCGGTTACACGGTGGGCGCGAGCCTCTGGCGCTGGGCGTTTTAGAGCCACCCATCATAGCTGCCGGGCAGCCGCTTCCGAGTGCCTGCAAAACCCGGCAACAACCCGCGTGTGCCCAAAGCCGGCGATAGTCCCACGCCAGATCCGCTCACCTGCGAATGCACCAAAATGGGGCCGAGGGCGGTTGTGCAGCGGGGGGGAAAAGCGGGGGAACGTCCCGTCTGTCCCCGGTTTTGGTTATGCGGTGCCCGGAACGGCGGCAGGCGGAAGCGCCTGCCCTACCTTCAGAAACGCCAGGAATTCCGATGGGTCTCTGGTTAGGCTTGGGAATTTCGCGACCACCTTTTCATCCGGCGTCATGATCGCGTAGTACGGAATCGCCACCGTGGCGAACTTCGATTCCTCGAGAGCCTGGTTCTGCTTGGAGGCCTCATCGGCGCCGTCGGTGTAGAGCTCGACGAGCACGAAGTCCTTCATCGCGGCAGCAATCTCGGGCCGCGTGAACATGTTCGCCTGCATCCAGTGGCAGTTCGTGCAGGCATAGCCCGTGAAGGCCACCAGGACGAGCTTGTTCTCCTGGCGCGCCTTGGCCAGCGCGTCGGAGTAGCGGTTGGTCATCCACTCGAGCCGTTCGCCGCGAGCCGAGGAGCCGCCGATCACCGAACCGGCGTCCTCGGCTGCCGGCACATAGGCATCGAGCTCGCCCAGCCTGCCGCCGAACATGCCCGGCGCAAGGCTGATCGCGAAGGCCACCAGCGCCGCGCCGATCAGCAATCGAACCACGCCGAGCGGATCGTCGCGCTTCACTCCGGGCAGCCGCAGCAGCCCCAGCAGGTACAGGCCGGCCAGCCCGAACAGCACCATCCAAGCCGCCAGGAAGCGGTCGCGCGTGAGCAGGTTCCAGCGCATCACCTGGTCGATCGAGGCCAGGTACTTGAACATCGCCGCCAGCACCAGGAAGCCCATCACCACCTTCACGCGCTCCATCCACATGCCGCTTTTCGGCAGCCGCTTCAGGTAGGAGGGGAACAGCGCCAGAAAGAAGAACGGCGTCGAGAGGCCGGCCGCGAACGTCACCATGCCGATGAGCGGACGCGCGCCGCCGCTGCCCACCGAGGCCGCCAGCAGCGTGCCCACGAACGGCCCGACGCAGGCGAAGGCGGCCAGCGAGAACGTCAGCCCCATCAGAATGGTGCCGATGGCCCCGCCGCCTTTGGAGGCGCGGTCCAGGCGCGTCAGCACGCCCGAGGGGACCGTGATCTCGAACGCGCCCAGCAGGCTCAGGCCGAAGACGAGGAACACGGCCGCGATGAACGTGTTCACCCAGACGTTCGAGCCGAGCTGCACCACGCCGAAGGGGCCCAGGATCGCGGTCGTCGCCAGGCCCAGCCCGGTGAACAGCACGATGATTCCCCCGCAGAACAGCACGGCGTCGAAGATGCTGCGCCCGCGCGAGCCCTCGGGCTTGTTCAGGAAGAACGACATCGTGATCGGGATCATCGGGAACACGCAGGGCGTGAAGATTGCGGCCAGGCCGACGCCGAACGCCACCAGGATGAACATCAACAGGCCCTGCTGTGCGCCGGTGGAAACGGGCGAAGCCGGAACAGGCGCGGACGGCGCAGCCTCTGTGGCCGCAGCAGGCGCGGCAGGCGGCGGAGCCGAGGGATCGAACAGCGTGTAGCCGGCCGGTATCGCGGCGGCTTCGGCCTTCGCTCCGGCGGCGACCGTCAGCGTCGCGGCGGCCGAGACGGTGCGCGGCGGCAGACAGCTCTTGTTATTGCAGGTCTGGTAGCGCGCCTTCGCCGTCAGCTCGAGCGGACCCGCCGGAGCGTTCTTTGCAAGCTGCACGTCCACCAGGAACACGGCTTCCTTCTCGAAGGTGTCGAGGTTGAAGCCGAAGTTCTGGTCGAACGCGGTGTGCGGTTTCGGCGAATAGATCTTATACGACTCGACGGCCGGGTTATCCTCCAGCGTGATCTTCGTGGCGATGATCGGCGGCGGGACCGAGAGCGCATACAGATGCCAGCCCTCGTCCATCTTCGCGGTCATGCGCGCGAGCACATGACCGCCGGGCGCAGCCGTGGCGGGCTCCACCGCGAGGCTCCAATCGACCGGATTGAGCTTCTGGGACAGCCCGGGCAGGGCTAGAATCAGCGCGAGAAAAACGACATTTCGAAATCGGTTCACAGTTGTGCGTGTGCGGTCGCCCAGCGCTTCAGCTCGGTTTCGATGCGCTGGTTGATACGGGCTTCGGCGAACTCCGCGGCGACACGAATCGCGTTCTTGATCGCGTTGGAATTGGACCGCCCGTGGCAAATAATGCAGACGCCGCGCACACCGAGCAGCGGCGCGCCTCCATATTCAGAATAGTCCACCCGCTTCTTAAAATCCTTGTAAGCCGCGCGGGAAAGCACATATCCGATCTGGCGCGTGATGGTGGCCTGCAGCGACTCCTGCAGCATCTGCTTGATCACCTCGATCAGCCCCTCGCTGACCTTGAGCGCCACGTTGCCGATGAAGCCGTCGCAGATGATCACGTCGGCCTTGCCGGTATAAAGGTCCCGGCCCTCGACGTTGCCGATGAAGTTGATGTCGAGCGACTTGAGCAGGGGCGTGGCGGTGCGCGTGAGATCGTTGCCCTTGTGCTCTTCCTCGCCGATCGACAGCAGGCCGACGCGCGGGTCTTCCATGCGCAGGATGATGCGCGAGTAGATCTCGCCCATCACCGCGAACTGCGCCAGCATCTGCGGCGAGCAGTCCACGTTCGCGCCGACGTCCATCATGACCGCGGGCGTGCCCTTGATGGTCGGGAAGGTGGTGGCGAGCGCGGGCCGGTTCACTCCCGGCACCATGCCCTGCACCATCTTGGCCGTGACCATCACCGCGCCGGTATTGCCGGCGGAGACCAGCCCGTGCGCGATGCCTTCGTGAACCAGGCGCGAGGCGACGCGAATCGAGCTGTCGCGTTTGGTGCGGACGGCGCGTGCGGCGCTGTCCTGCATCGTCACCTGCTCGGAGGCGTGCTGTATGGAGATCGGGAGATCGCGATAGCCGTCATGCTGCGCGAGTTCCCTCTTGATCACGTCTTCACGGCCGACAAGGACCACCTGTACGGGCAGGCTCCGGGCCGCCCGTACCGCGCCCTCGACTTCGACCTTCGGGGCGGTGTCGCCGCCCATAGCGTCCACCGCGATCGTCACCATAGCTGAGGCTGCTCTCTCGCGGGTTACTCTTCAGCTACCTCTACTACCTCACGTCCTTTGTACTGGCCGCAATGCGGGCAAACCCGATGGGGGAGCTTGGGCTCATGGCAGTTGGGGCACTCGGACTTGCCGGCGGCGGTGATTGCATCGTGCGCGCGGCGGTTTGCACGGCGCTGCGCGGAATGTCTACGTTTCGGATTCGGCATGTGTGATCCTCGATTATAACCTTTCGCGGCAGTGCTGCTGAGCTGTCGGGCTTACAGGTTCTTGAGCGCCGACCAGCGGTCGTCTCCAGACTCCTGCTCGCAGCCGCATTCCCGGATGTTGCGGTTCTGCCCGCACACCGGGCAGATGCCCTTGCACGCTTCGCGGCAGACGCGCTGCATCGGGAGCGACAGCAGAATCTGCTCCCGCAGCACATCGCTCAACTCCACTCCGGAACTCTCGTAAAACCCGATATCGGCCTCTTTCGCTTCGATGGCGACCTCCTCACCGGGCGTGCCCGGCGACATCGGCCGGTAGACCAGGTCGAAATCCGTGTCCACCAGCATGGCGGCCGGCTCCAGGCAGCGGTCGCAGGCGGCTTCCATGGGTGCGCGAACGTGCCCGGCCACCCGGATCTCCATGGCGGCGTCGATCTCGGCCGTGCCGGTGGCTTTGACCGGGCCTGTTTGCCGGAGTTGCTGGTCGAAAAATTCGATAGCTCCCGGGAGCAGGGTTTCATCAAACCGCACTTTCCCTTGCTCTAATTCATGAATGTCGAAAAACATACGTCTACCCCGGATTCCAAACAGGCTGGAAACAACATTATAACAGCGGAGAGGTGAGATCCGATAGCGCGCGCGGCCGGTTTCCGGTACTCACGAATGGCGCCGCGACGTGCTGAACACGGCGGAGTTGCGCTTCAATACGCTTCGTTTCGCTTGGCGAAGAGCGGGCTGGGCGACGAAACTGGCAGTCTGCCCGCGGACTCCAACTCGCAGGCAGTGCCGCAGGACCAATCGTTCTGCTTCAGGGGTGGTAGCGGGCACGCGCGCCACCCCGAATCACCGCTCCGGGTTTCAGTCGGTGGCGACTCTCCCATCCCTCTCCGCGCTCGCGAAACGGGTGACGACATGTGCCCCGTCTGCACCATGGCCGGCATCTGTGCACGCGCGGCGATTCCGTCGTGGCGCAGTGCTGAGCCAAATATCATCGGAAACCTGCATGTCTTTTTACCCCCTCCGTGTGCTAGACTAACCGCTTTCGAAGGGTCTTTCACCGAATGTCTGTTCAGATTCTTCTGTACGGCAAGCTGTTGGGTATAGAGGAATTCCTTCTATCGTCCGCTTCGAGCGCCGGAGAGGCCGGTCTGCTGGCAGGCCGGTCGCACTGGATCACGCTTCTAAGCGAGGTTTTGCCGCGCGCGCTGCTGGCCGAGTTCGGCCTGGCGAAGGTGCTGCTCGGCTCGAGCGGCGGCGGCCAGTTCCTGTTGGTCCTGCCGGATGAATCGAAACCTCGCGCGGAGGAGTTTCTCGCAGCCGCCGCCCGCCAGATGAAAGAAATGAGCGGGGGCCGGCTGGAGCTGGTCTGGGCCACGACGGAGAACCTGGGCGATTGGAGCGTGGTCCGCAAGCGACTGGTCGAAGCGCTGCGGCGGCGCATCGACACGCCCGCCGCCGGTGCTCCATCGTTCGCGCCTATCGCCGGCGCTCCGCCAGCGCCTGACGACGAGTACTTCGCCTCGATTGCCGCAAACCTGTGGCAGGCCGATCGCATCGGCTGGAATCCGGAGGCGCCCGCGCGCATGGTGCTCGGCGACGGCAAGCACACCTGGAGCCTGACGCCGAACCGCGGCATGGAAGACATCCCGCTGGCGCGCCACGCCGCGCCGAGCGAGGACGGCGCGACGCCCGCCACTCTGGAGACGCTCGCTTCGCGCGCCGGCGGCCGCAAGGCCTGGGGCGTGCTCCGCGGCGACGTGGACAGCTTCCGCATCCGCCTCCGCCGCGCGCAGACCATCGAAGAGCACGTGCGCCTTTCGGTGCTCTACAAGCAGTTCTTCGCCGGCGAGCTCGAGGTGCTCTGCTCGCAGCCCGAGTTCTGGCGCAAGGTCACCATCATCTACTCCGGCGGCGACGATTTCGCCGTCTCCGGCGCGTGGGACGCGCTGATCCCGCTCGCGCGCGAGATGCAGCGCCTGTTCCATCGCTTCACCGAAGAGAACCTGAAGGAATTTCCCGGCCCCGAGGGCAAGACGATCTCGATGGCCGTTGCGCTCGCGCCCGAAATGGACACGCCCCTCGCCTGGGTTTACCAGGACGCGGGCAAGCGCCTGGAGCTCGCCAAGGATGTGGACAAGGACTGCATCTCGGTGCTGGGCCGCATCCTCGAATGGCGGCACCTGGCCGATGCCGCGGAGCTGAAGGACACGCTCTCGCGGATGGTGGCCGAGTTCGGATCCTCCGGGCAGTTCCTGAGCGAGCTCAGCTCGTTCTACCGCAAAGGCGGCCAGATCTGGTCGCATGGCTCCGAGCAGCGTTTTGACCGGCCCTGGCGGTTCCATCGCCGCCTGAACCGCGTGCTGGCCGGCGCCAAAGATCGCGAACTACAGAAGCTCCGGACCCATCTCGCCAATGAGATGATGGGCAGAGGCTCCGCACAAGTGAAACTGCGCCCCGCAGGATTGGTTGCGCTGGAGTGGGCGAGACTACTTACCGAGGTTTAACACCATGGCGGAAGTTCAGCAGGAATCAAGAGGCCGCGAAGGCCGGCCGGTCCGCGAAAACCGGGGTCCCCGCGAAGGCGGAGGCCGCGATCGCGAAGACCGCCGCGACGATCGTCGTGACGACCGCCGCGACGAGCGGCGCGGAGAGCGCGGGCGCCCGGAAGGCCCGCCGGAAATCGACCTGGACAAATTGATCAGCGACCCGCTGTACCTGGACAACCAGGCGCACGGCGTCGTCAGCCGCATGCGCGACATGGATTCGGGCACCAAGAGCCAGCTCCGGCGCCTGTACAATGCCGTGCGCCGCGCCTGCCGCGCCCCCGAGAACGAACGGCAGCAGCAGTTCGTGATGCTCCGGGCGCGCCTGGCCTACACCATCGCGCGGCACTCGCTGCGCAGCCTCGACACGCTCGAGAAGCTGCTGCTGCAGGTGACCCGCAAGAACGACCCGCGCGGCTACGAACGGTTCCGCGACCTGTTCGAAGCCATCGTCGCTTACAACGAATAGAGGAAGCATGAGCGCCCACACAGCCCAAACCGAACTGAGATTGATTGGCAAACTCATCCTGGAAGGTGAGCTGAACTGCGAGACCGGCCTGCACATCGGCGCGGGCAAGGGCTCGCTCGAAATCGGCGGGGCGGACAACCCCGTGGTGAAGGACGCCTTCGGCCGGCCGTACGTGCCCGGCAGCTCGCTGCGCGGCAAGCTGCGCTCGCTGCTCGAGCAGGTCACGGGCGCGGCGATTCCCGGCGAGCTGGTGTACCTGTCGAAGCGCAAGGGGCAGGAAGTGCGCATCCACCAGAGCGACCGTCCGGACGACGAGATCTGCCTGCTGTTCGGCCGCAATCCGGGCCGGATGGAGCGCGTCGGCGGCGATACGCTCGAATCGACGGTATCGAGCCCCGCGCGGCTCACGGTCTACGATGCGCCGCTCGACGCCGACAGCATCACCGCGCAGATGCGCGAAAACCTGGACGACGAGCTCACCGAAGTGAAGAGCGAGAACGCCATCGACCGCATCACCTCGCAGGCGAATCCGCGCACGCTCGAGCGGGTGCCCGCGGGCGCGCGCTTCCACGTGCGGTTCGTGCTCGACGTGCTCTGCGAAGAGGACAAGGCGCTCGCGGCCACCTTCGTCCAGACGCTGCGGCTGCTCGAGGACGATACGCTCGGCGGCGGCGGCTCGCGCGGCAGCGGCCGCGTGCGGTTCTCGAACCTCAGGCTGGCGTGGCGCGGGCGCGGCTTCTATGCCGGCACGGCGCAGGAGCAGGAACTGGCGGCCGGCGCCGATGTCGCGGCGCTTCAGGCGCTGGTGGCGCAGGACGGCTTGCGCGAGAAGCTCGCCGAATAGCGGAGCCGATCGCTCATGAATCCCGCTTTTTCAGTTCGCTTCCGGCCCACCGGACCGTGGCGCATCGGGCCGGATTCCGGCGCCCGCGACCGCACCGACTCGATTTACCACAGCGACACTCTGTTCTCGGCGGTCACGCAGGCGATGGCTTCGCTCGGCGGCCTGGAGGAGTGGCTCGACGCGACCGCGCGCAGCGGCGAAGAGCCTGCGGTGCGCTTCAGTTCGTGCTTCCCGTTCCTCGACGACGTGAACTTCGTGGTGCCGCCGCGCAGCGCCTGGCCTCCGGCCCCGTCGGCGAAGGTACGCTGGAGCAGCGCGCGATTCGTGCCGCTGGCCGTGGTCGCGGCGCTGCTGGCCGAACATACGCTCGATGACGAAGCCTGGCGCGTCGACGGCCCCAGCGGATGCCTGCTGCCCGCCGAGGGACCGTACACGAGCGGCCCGTTCCGCACCAGCCTGCGCGCGCATGCCGCGGTGGATCGCGTTCGCGGCAGCGGCGTCGAGGTGCACCGCACGGCATGCCTCGAGTTCGCGCCGGGCGCGGGGCTGTGGGCGCTCGCGTCGTTTGCGGACGCAGAGGCTGAAGCGCGATGGAAAGAACCGGTGAAAGCGGCGCTGCGCCTGCTGGCCGATACCGGCATGGGCGGCGAGCGCTCGCTCGGCTGGGGCCGTTCCGCGGCGCCCGAGTTCATCGAAGGCGTGCTGCCCGATATCGTTCTGCCTGCGGTGATTCCGCCCGCCCCGGCCGATACCGCGCCGGAAGGCGAGGCGCCCGCGCGTTCCGCCCCCGAGACGGCGTGGTGGCTGCTGTCGATGTTCAGCCCGGGGCCGCAGGATGCGGTGGACTGGCAGCGCGGGAGCTACTCGATTGCGAACCGCGGCGGCCGCGTGGAAAGCCCCGCGCGCTCGGGCGACCCCAAGAAACCGCTGCCCATGGTGGAGGAAGGCTCGGTGCTGGTGGCGCAAGCGCCGCCGCGCGGCGCGGCGCCCGACGTCGCTCCCGATGGCTTCCCCCATCCGGTGCTGCGCGCCGGATTCGCCCTGGCGATTCCCGTGCCGCTGCGCCAGCCCGGAGGCGCCGTATGAAATACCGCCTGACCTGCCTGACGCCTCTGCTGGTCGGCGACGGCCACAGGCTTTCGCCCATCGATTACATGGTCTGGAAAGACCAGGTGAACGTGCTCGATCAGCGCCGCATTTTCCGCCTGCTGGCCAAGGGCCCGCGGCTGGAAGGCTACCTCACGCAGTTGAAGCGGGCCGACAAGCTCGACTTCGCATCCTGGGGCGGCTTCGCGCAGAACTTCGCCGACCGCCGCGTGCCGTTCGAGCACGCCTCCTCGGCCGCCTGTTGGGAACGCGCGCAGGGCGACAGCCTGCGCATCCCGACGTTTCTTTCCGGCCCCTGCGGACCGTACCTGCCCGGCAGCGCCATTAAAGGCGCGCTGCGCACCGGCATGCTGTTCACGCGCTGGACCGGCAACGGCGCTCCGAAATTCGACCGGCTCCCGCCGGACCGCCCGATGCGCCGTCCCGGCGAGCCCGCCGAGGAGCAGGCGCTCGGCTCCTCCGGGACGAACTTCATGCGGGCGGTGTCGATTTCCGATTCCTCGCCCGTCGCCGTGGCTTCGATGAAAGTTTACCTGCTGCGCGTCTCGACGCTGGTGGCGCGCGGCGCGGGCCGGTATGAGCTCGGCTGGAAACAGGCGCCGCGCGGGAGCGTGGCCGGCAACCGGCCCGAGGATGCCACGCCGCTGTTCGCCGAGATGGCCGCGCCCGGTTCGGTCTTTGAAGGGCGGCTGAAAGAAAACCCGTTCCTGGCGCAGCCGGAGATCCTGCGGGCGCTGCGCTGGAAGGAACCCATGACGGCGGCGCGTCTGATGGCGGCCGCCAACAACCACGCCGCGCGGCTGCTGGCGATCGAAAAGCAGTATGCCGAGTGGACCGGCCTGCCGGCGCTCCGGAAAACCGTCGAGCAGCTGGAGGAGCGGCTGGCCGCGGTGCGCGAGAGCGGCTCGGGTTGTCTGATAGCGCTCGGCTGGGGCAGCGGCCTGCTGGCCAAGACCGGCTGGCTCGACACCGACGCCGAGGCGTACCGCCGCGTATTGCAGCAGGTGGCGCTTTACAACCGCGCGCTCCAGACCGGATTGCCGTTCCCGAAAACGCGCCGCATCGTGTTCCTCGGCGGCCAGCCCGCGGCATTGCCCGGCTGGGCGGCTTTCGAGATCGAGGCGTAGCTCCGCGGCCGGGTGGTTCCAGGGCTGCATGGTAAGATGAGTAAAGACTTCCTGCAGTTAGCTGGGCAACCGTGAGCAAACCGAATGTACAACGCATACTTCGGCTTTAAGGAAAATCCTTTCAACCTGACCCCGGATCCGGCCTTTCTTTACCGCAGCCGGCAACACGAGGAGGCGCTCGCCAACCTGATCTACGGCGTGCAGAGCCGGAAGGGCTTCGTTGTGCTGACCGGCGAGGTGGGCACCGGCAAGACCACCATGCTCGGGTGTCTCCAGGATTTTCTCGCCGCGCACCAGATCGACTTCGCCTATCTTTTCAATTCGCGGCTGACCGTCGAGCAGTTTTTCGAGATGATCGCCTACGACCTCGATCTGCGCTGCGCGAAACCCTCGAAGACCGACGTTCTCATCGCGCTCAATCAGTTGCTGCTGCAGAACGCGAACGAAGGGCGAACCACGGCGCTCATCCTGGACGAGGCGCATAACCTCGAATGGGACGTGCTCGAAGAGGTGCGCCTGCTCGGAAACCTGGAGAACCGGCGCGGCAAGCTGCTGCAGATCGTGCTGGCGGGCCAGCCCGAGTTCGACCGCAAGCTGGATGCGCCGAGCCTGCGGCAGTTGAAGCAACGCATCGCGCTGCGGTGCATGCTCAAGCCGTTCTGCGAAGCCGAGACCGTCGAGTACATCCAGACCCGGCTCTCGAAGGCCGGAATGGCCGAGCAGAAGGTGTTTCCGCCCGCACTGCTCGCGGAGATCCACCTGCGCTCGCAGGGCATACCGCGCGTCATCAACGCCATCTGCGACAACCTGCTGCTGACCGCCTTCGCGCTGGAGAGCAGGGTAGCCACCGTGGACATGCTCGACGAGGTCTGCGAAGACATGCGCCTGGAATGGCCGGGCCGCGCGCTCTCGGCCTCGCGCGACCGCTGAACACAGCAAGCGAGGCGGCGGGAAAAATCGGGGAATGAGTGTACTGTCACCGGTTTTTCCAGCCGGGGGACAGGCCGGCCCAGTGGCGTAGCGCGGAGTAGATCGTGCAGCCCGTGTAGAACGCCGCTACCAGCGGCAAAAACGGCGCCCAGAGCGGCGAGCGCCGATAGTAGCGCAGCGCGGGCAGGTAGGCGACGCACATTGCCGCCCAGGCTGCCGCGCCGAAGGGCAGCGCGACCACGGGCGCCAGATAAATCGCGAACATGCCCGCCACGGTTCCCGCCAGCAGCAGTGCCGAGTGATTCAGTTGCGTGAAGGCGGTCCGCGACACCATGCGGCCCACAGCGGCCGCGGACGGGTATTCGCGGATGCTTCGCGTCTCTCCGGCCAGCCCGAGCCAGATGCGGCCGCCCGTGCGCTTCACCGCCCGCGCCAGCGCGCAATCGTCGATCAGCGCCCCGCGAATCGCCTTCAGCCCACCGATGCGCTCGAGCGCCGCGGCGCGCAGCAGAATCGAGCCGCCGGCCGCGCCCGCGGTGCGCCGGCGCGGGTCCGCAATCCACGCGGGCGGGTACAGCTTGAAGAAGAAGAACACGAAGGCCGGCACGAAGGCGCGCTCGGCGAAGCTTTCGCATCGCAGGCGAACCATGAGCGACACCAGGTCGCGGCCGTCGCTTTCGGCCAGCGAGACCAGATGCGAGATCGCGTTCGGGGCGTGCTCGATATCGGCGTCGGTGAAAAAGAAATAGTCCGGCTCGAATGCGGCAGCCTCCCTGAGGCCATGCTGGAGCGCCCACAGCTTGCCCGTCCATCCCGGCGCGAGCGGCGGAGCCTGAAGCACGACGGCGCCGCGCGCGGCTTCGGCCGTGCCGTCCGTGCTGTGATCGTCCACCACGAAGATGCGGAACGGCCCGGGGTAGTCCTGCGCCGAGAGCGACGCGATGGCGCGCCCGATCAGCGGCGCTTCGTCGCGGGCCGGAATCACGATCGCGACGCGGCGGAGCGGCACGGGCCCGCGCGGCGGGACGGCGGCGCGAAAACGCCAGAACCCGCCGCGGCCGAAGAGCAGATAGAGCCAGAGGACGAGAGAGAGCGCGGCCAGTGGGAGCATCCGTTTAAGTTTAAAATGGTACCCCATGAAGGTTCTCTTCTTCCTCTTCGCCGGGATCGCGGCCGCGCAAACCGGCGGTTACCGGCAGCAGACCGAGGACTGGCGCGCTCAGCAGGAGCAGCAGCTCAAAGCGCCCGACAACTGGCTTTCCGTCGCCGGGCTCTTCTGGCTCAACCCGGGCGCGAATACCATCGGCACGAGCGAGAAGGACGACGTTTCCCTGCCCCCCGGCTCGGCGCCGGCGCGCGTCGGCGCCGTCACGCTCACGGGCGGCCGGGTTGAGCTGCGCACGAATGAGCCTGTGAAGGTGAACGGCAAGCCGGTGACGAGCGCGGAACTGCACGCCGACGCGTCGCAGCATCCGGACACGGTCGAGATCGGCCGTCTGAAGCTTCTGCTCATCAAGCGCGGCGAACGATACGCGATCCGCCTGAAAGACCCGGAGAGCAAAATGCGCCGGGAGTTCACCGGTAGAAAATGGTTCCCCGTGGATGAAAGCTGGCGCATCACGGCGAAGTTCGTGCCCTACCCCGCTCCGCGCAAGATGTACTTCGACAGCGTGGTCGGCATCAAGCAGGAGATGTTGAGCCCGGGCTACGTGACGTTCACGCGCGCCGGGAAACAATACCGGCTCGATCCGGTGATCGAGGGCCGGCGGCTCTTTTTCGTGTTCCGCGACGCCACCAGCGGGAAGAGCACCTACGGCGCCTCGCGCTTCCTGTACGCGGCCATGCCGGCAGACGGAACGGTGGTGCTCGACTTCAACCGCGCCGTGAACCCGCCCTGCGCGTTCACGCCCTACGCCACCTGCCCGCTGCCGCCGAAGCAGAACCGCCTCGCGCTCGCCGTGACCGCCGGGGAGTTGAAGTACGGCTCGCACTGAACCTGAAGCGGCGGCGTCTCACCGCTTATAATGTGGAGAGTTGACCTCAATCTCTATTGTTATTCCCGCATACAACGAGGAAAGCCGGCTTCCGGCGACGCTCTGCGCCATCATGGATTATCTGAAGCGCCGCGAGTGGAGCCTGGCGGAAATCATCATCGTCGACGACGGCTCGACGGATCGCACCGCCGCCATCGCGGAACAGTTCTGCGCCGCGCACCCGGCGAGGCTGCTGCGCAACCCGGGCAACCGCGGCAAGGGCTATTCGGTGCGGCAGGGCATGCTCGAAGCGCGCGGCGACTGGGTGCTTTTCACCGATTCGGATCTCTCGGCGCCCATCGAGGAGTTCGAGAAGCTGTTCGCGGCGGCGCGTGAGCAAGGCGCCGCGGTGGCAATCGGCTCGCGCGCGGTGGACCGCTCGATGATCAAGGTGCACCAGTCCTGGTTCCGCGAAACTGCCGGCCGCATGTTCAACCTCGTCGTGCGCAGCCTGACCGGGCTGCCGTTCAAAGACACGCAGTGCGGTTTCAAGCTGTTCGAATCGCCCGCCGTGAAAGAGATCTTCCGCCGGCAGCGCATCGAGCGCTGGGGTTTCGACCCCGAGGTGCTGTTCATCGCGCGCCGGCTGGGTTTCAAGACGATCGAAGTGCCGGTGCGCTGGAGTCACTCGGAAGGGACGAAAGTGCGGATGGTGCGGGACAGTTTGCGCATGCTGGGGGAGCTGGCGCGGATCCGGTGGAACGCGCTGCGCGGGTGTTACCGCTAGTTGATGACGATTCCGGCGCCCCTGCGGGCGGGGCGCCGCCGTCAGCGCTTCACAATCACTTCCCGCAGCGCATCCCGCGAGAGGAAAAACTTCACCGATTCGAACGGCTGGAATAGCTTCTCGACCGCGCGATTGTTGAAGAACTGCGCCGGCTTGCGCGACCCGCGGCCGGCCAGCAGCAGCGTTTTCGCGTCGGCAATGCGGTAGTAATAGGCGGGGATGCTCTCGGCCTTCTCGTCGGCGTGAAAAATCGCAAGCAGGTAGCTGCGGGGCTTGACGATCGTGAACAGGCGATCGACCACGGCCTTCAGCAAAGGGGGCGCCATGAATTCCAGCGCGTCCCAGAGCAGGGCGCCGTCGAAGTGGCCTTCCGGGAAATCGAGCGCCTGGGCCAGGAACTCTTCGACTTTCTCCGGCAGCATCTGGTTTTCGTAAAAGTCGCCGTTGCTGTTGCCGAAGGCCATTTCCATGGTCTGCAGCAGATCGTCGGAATAGAGCTTGTAGCCGAGGTTGGTGATGAAGCCGATATTCGCCTGCGACGCCCCGGAGAGGTCCAGCAGGCGCACTCCGGTATCGTTCTGGATATAAGCGAAAAACTGTTCGAGCGCGTTGCTGTTGCGGGCGCAGGCGCCGCGATCGTCCAGGCCCTTCCCGGGGGCCTGGACGTTGCGCGCGGATGGAAATTGCGGCGACCGCTGCCCGGCGGCTACCCCGCGTGCCAGCGGTTTCCATCGATCGCTGAACAAAGGACCTCGCTTAGCGCTTCTGTTCGGCAGGCGCGGCGCCGGCCGGCGCGGGCGCGGGCTTCGCCGACACGGCGGGCTGCTTGCCGTCCGAGCCCCGGACGATGTCGATGCTGCCCTTGAAATACGCGCCGTCTTCGATGATGATTCCGCCGGTCTTGATGTCGCCGATCAGCCGGGCGTCCTTGCGGATGTCGATCTTCTCGCTCGCCTCGACGTTGCCGTTCACCGCGCCGAGCACGAGGACCTCGCGGGCGCGAATACCGGCCTGCAGCTTCGCGTGCGGGCCGATCGTCAGGCGGTGTTCCGGCACTTCCACAGTTCCTTCCATCTCACCATCCAGGTACAGGTCTTCGCGGCTGAGGATCTGGCCTTTGATGATGACGGATTTGCCGATCGCGGCCACTCCGCGCGGCGGCTCCGGAGCCTGGGGCCGGACCGGTGCGCTGGCTACGGGCGGCGGCACTTCGCGGCTGCTCTCCACCGGAGCGGGTGGAGGCGTTGACGGCTTCGGGCTGTATTCCTCTTCCCTGCGTTTATTCCACATTCCAGGTTCTCTCCGTACTTCTCCCGACGAGCTTTTAATGATGGCAGTCCGCATCTACACTGCGGTTGGCTTCGCAGTTTCACTGCGATCCTTCTATACTATACGCACATTCCGGACGCGGCAATCCGAGCCGGATTAATGTTCCATAGGATCTTCGCGCGCCGGAGGGCTTCCCTGCGATAATAAGGTCGTGCCAAAGGCCAGGGAAGTCTTGGCGGCCCTCCAGCGGACCGAGCATCAACTCCAGATCCTCCAGAGAATCAGTCGCCTGATGGTCCGGGATATCTCATTCCGGGATGCCGCCGGGGAGGTCCTCGCGCTCATCGTCGAGTTCATGGAAGCGGATTCGTGCCGTCTCTATCTGATCAGCGGCGACGAACTGGTGCTCCAGGCCTCACACGATGCGGCCAACGGGCCGGTCGAAAATCTCCGGCTGAAGCTCGGCAAGGGGCTCACGGGGTGGGTCGCGCGGGAGAGGCGGCTGCTGGCGATCACCTCGGAAGCCTATGCCGATCCGCGTTTTTACCGCTTCCCCGAGTTGCCCGGGCACACGTTCGAGGCCTTCCTGGGCGCGCCGGTGATCAACCGCGGCGGCGTCGCCGGTGTGATCAGCGTTCAGCACCAGCGTCCCCACCAGCATAGCGGCAGCGAGCTGGAAATGCTGGCCACGGTCGGCGAGCTCCTCGGATCTCTCTTGGCGCTCACGCAGCCGGATGCCGGGCGGGTCGAAATGGAACTCGTGCCGCGGGTGACCACCCGATGACGACGCCGCGGCTTTCCGCCCTCTTTCTCGGCCTCGCTTTCGCGGCGCATCCCGCCGAGCGCTGGCAGATTCAATATTCCTACGACTCCGACGACGCCACTTTCGCGATCAACGATCTCCGGTTCATCACGCCGCAACGGGGCATCGCTTCCGGCGCGCTGGTCAGCTTCAAGGACGGCAAGGCCAAGCCCGCGGGCCTGATCACGGACGACGGCGGGCGTACCTGGACCGGGATCCGCATGCCGGACATCGGCATGTCGTTGTCCTTTCCCGACGTCGAACTCGGCTGGATGGCCGGCGCCTCGGGCATCTGGAAGACCACCTCGCTCGGGCGCGAGTGGACGAAGGTGAAGGGCGCACACGATCTGGCGGCCATCGCCTTCGCCGGCCGGGAGCACGGCTGGGCGGTAGGCGCGCAAAATGCCGCATACGAGACCTTGAACGGTGGCAAAGACTGGCGGCGAATCGAGCTGCCCGTGAAAGGAAAGAACGCCGTTGTCGATTACACGGCGGTCGCCTTCGCGGACGGCAGCCAGGGAATGATCGCCGGCACGGAACGGCCGGGGCCCGCTCCCCCTGCAGGCCCGCATAGCCCGGCGTTCCTGGAACTCTGGACGGTGCAGCAATCGAAGCTGGTCCTGCTGGCCACCCTCGACGGCGGCAAGACCTGGAACCCGGCCACATCCGGGAACGGTCGCATTCTGCAACTGCGCCTGACACCCGCGAAAAAGGGCCTGATCGCGATCGAGAGCACGGCTACGAGGCCTGGCATGCCTTGGGGCGTGAGCTGCTGGGTGGGTGGCGTTGCCTTCACGGCAGCGGATCTTCCCGTCGTGCCGGACCCGCCCATAACCGTCATGGTTACCGACCTGTACCTGGCCGAAGATGGCGCGATGTACCTGGCAGGCTATGAGCCGCCGGGAAAACTGGCGCATACGCTCATCCCGGGCAAGCTCAAGGTCTTCCGCAGCGCCGCCGGGCAGAAGACCTGGACCGAGCTGCCGGTGGACTATCGCGCCGAAGCCCGGCGGGCCGTCTTTGCCCCCGCGGCGAACGGCCTCTGGCTGGCCACCGACACCGGAATGATTCTGAAACTGGTTCGAGAATAAAATTCACGCAACTCCAGGCCGTGGCGCGCCCGCCGGCGGCACAATCCGGAACAATTTCCGGCAGCTCTGTTTTGGGATTGCGCGGCGCGGCCGGAACAGAAACCGCAGGCCGCGTTTTATTCACAAAAAATCCAAAACAGTTGCTTTCTAAGCTACAGATTTCAAAGGATAAATAAGTTGCGGAAATCGGGCTCCGGCAGGCCGTTTTCTATTTGACGGAAGCCGGGAATGGGAGCATGATGGAGTTGGTTCCAAGAGGTTCACGGAACAGCGAGCCTCGGGGACGAAACGGATCCGGAACGGTGATCCGGGAGCGTGGAAGAGTAAAACCTTTTCGCTGCCGGGGAGCGAAGGAAACCGGGCGTTTTTCGAGGTAAGCCTTTCGAAGGCGAACCAGGCCGAGCGATGATCCGGAGGGAAGGAAATCCCAAGGGGGAGCAAAGTCCCGGGGAATCTTCGAAGGCGGCCGGCCAAAACAGGCAACGGATCGCGGGCAATGAAGTTCCCCGCCGCCCGGAAACGGACAGCGAGGAGCGGAGTTCGTGATCGAACGGGCCTGGCGAAACCGGCCGTGGCGCTGAAGAAGGAGGCCAGGAGCGCTGACCTTGCAGAGGTGGCCCGGAAACGGGCAGTCGCTGTGAGCGAGCGAAAGGCCGTTTCGAGGCGCCGGCTTCAACGGAGTCGCCGGAATGGCATTCCGAAGCAATGAACCGCACCGGCCAAAAGCCGATACGGGGAGCGACGGAAGACCATCGGGCGGTTTCGCTGCCACGTTCAGGCCGTGCATGCCGGCCGGCGAACAAGCTGAACCAGTGGGTCACTTGGAACCATTTTTTTTTGCCCTTACCCCGATTTCGCCCGGCCGGCAGGAAGCGGTCCCGCCCGCTTACAGCACGTCGGCGAAGCCGCGCTTCAGATGGCGGAAGAACAGGCCTCCGGCCACGAACGAAGCCAGCGCATATCCCGCGATGATGCCCAGCTCGGAGAGACTCGGCGCGCGGCCCGCCAGCAGCCGGTCGCGATAGGCGCGCACGACGAAGGCCAGCGGGTTGACCTTCAGCACGAAACCGAAGCCGTGCTTCCGGATCACGTCCTCGCCGATCATGATCGGGGTCATCCAGAACCAGAACGTCATCACCACCGAGACGACCTGCGCCGTGTCGCGCAGGTAGACGTGCAGGCTCGCCACGATCCACCCAATGCCGACCGCCAGCAGTCCCAACAGCAGCATGTACACCGGCAGATAAAGCATGATTAAAGTGAAATGTTTAATCCAAATGGCGATCGCTCCGAGCAGCAGCGCCAGCGCGAGCAGGTGATTCACCAACGACGACAGGAAGATCGACACCGGCACGATCTCAGCCGGAAATACCGTCCTCGTAATCAGGCCTTTGTGATCGAGCAGCGACGAGGCCGACCGCTGCACCGTGTCCTGAAACAGCAGCCACGGCAGGAAGCCGGTGAACACCCACAGCGCGTAATTGTCGGTGACCGACCCCGCGCCGGGCTTCATCTCCAAACAGATCTGAAACACGAAGATCCAGCTCACCAGCAGGACCAGCGGGTGAATCACTCCCCACACCCACCCCGCCGCGGAACCGACGAACCGCTGGCTAAAGTCCCGGCGCACGAGTTGAAACAGCAGGTTCCGGCGCTCCACGAGGTTGCGCAGGAAATTTCGGCCGGGCAAACGAGGCATAAGCATCGATTGTACCGGGACCGCTTGGTTTGAACCAACACGGTTGCGGTGCTACATGTAATATAGAGTTTCTCGATGACCATTTTGGAAACCTTCGCGCTAACGTGGGCAGCGAAATGCCCGTAGTCATTTCCGATCTCACGCCCGGCCTGGGCGGCTTCGAAGTCCAAGATCAATTCCGCGCAGAGAGCACGAGCAGTGCGGCCGTTTTGCCGCGTGCTTGCGCGCGGGCTCAACAGACCGCTTCCGGGCCGCCGCAAGGAGCGCGCCGTAGTCGCGGCACAGAAGAATTGAAAACGGATCACCATGAGCGAGCAACGGCCATTGATTCTTAACGTCGACGATCAGGAAGCGAACCGCAACACAGTCAGTGCGATTCTCCGCGGCGAGGGCTTCGTGGTGCATGAGGCGGCTACGGGCGCAGAGGCGCTGCGAAAGGCAGTGGAAGAGAATCCCGACCTGGTTTTGCTCAGCCTTCATCTGCCGGACATCGACGGAATGGAAGTCTGCCGGCGCCTGAACGCGGACGAGCGGACGCGGTGGACGCCGGTGCTGCAGTTCTCGGCGGCTCGCGCCACGCCGGAAGAGCGGACCCTGGCCATCGAAAGCGGCGCCGACGCGTATCTGGCGCACCCCATGCATCCGCCGCTGCTGATGGCGACCGTCCGCGCGCTGCTGCGGACGCGGCAGGCCGAAGCGGAGGCCCGGCAGGCGGCCGCGCACTGGAGCGCCACTTTCGACGCGATCAATCACGGTGTCTGCCTGCTCGATGCGCAAGGCAGAGTGCGGCAGGCAAACCGCGCGATGCGGGAGCTGACGGGCGCCCCGCCGGAGGAGATCGTGGGTTTGTCCTTCGACCGGATTCACCGCGGAATCGAGCCGCCGCCGGATGGCTGGCCTTTCGATCGCGCCAGGAAAACCGGCCGGCGGGAAACCGCGCAGATCCAGGTGGGCGAACGCTGGTTCGAGATCAATGTGGACCCGATCGAAGGGCCCCAGGGCGAGTTCACCGGCGCCGTCCAGACCGCGTGCGACATCACCGAGAAGAAGCAAAGCGAGCAGGAGCGCGAGCGCCTGCTCAGCCAGCTCGCCGCCGAGCGCGCGCGCCTGGAAACCGTGCTCCAGCAGATGCCGGCCGGCGTCGTGATCGCGGAAGCGCCCGAGGGAAAGCTCGTCATGAGCAACGAACAGGCGGCGCGGATCCTGCGCCGGCCGGTGGCATTGGGCCTGAGCGTCGAGCGGCAGGCCGAATTCGAGTTGTTGCGGCCGGACGGGACGCGCTACGCGCCGGGCGACATTCCGCTGGCCCGCTCGCTCAATTCCGGAGAAGTAGTCGTCAATGAGGAAATGGAGATCGTTCGGCAGGATGGCAGCCGCACGGCCATCCTGGTGAGCTCGGCGCCGATCCGCGGCCGCAACCAATTCATCGTTGCGGCCGTGGCCACGTTCCACGACATCACCGAGCGCAAGCAACTCGAGCAGGAGCTGCGTCAATCGCAAAAGATGGAGGCGGTGGGCCGCCTGGCCGGGGGCGTTGCGCACGATTTCAACAACCTGCTGACCATCATCGGCGGTTACGGACAAATGATCATGGATTCGCTCGACCAGGGGAATCCCATCCGCAAGGACATGGAGGCGATCCTGGAGGCGTCCACGCGCGCGACAGCGCTCACCCGTCAACTCCTGACATTCAGCCGCCGCCAGCTCGTGCAGCCCAAGGTGCTGGACCTGAACCGGCACGTGTCGCGGATGAACCGGGTGTTGCGGCGCGTCATCGGGGAGGACATCGAGTTAAAGACCTCGCTTAAAGCCGCATCGAGCCGCATCAAGGCGGATCCGGGCCAGATCGAGCAGGTAGTGCTGAACATCGCGGTAAACGCTCGCGACGCAATGCCGAACGGCGGCAAGCTCACAATCCGGACGGCGGACGTCGAGTTTGACCAGGAGCACCCGGCCGGTCTCCACGCGCTCCCGCCCGGCAAGTACGTCGAGCTCTCGATTACCGATACCGGAACGGGGATGAGCCCGGAGATCCAGAGCCATCTCTTCGAGCCGTTTTTCACAACCAAAGCCAAGGGCAAAGGCACCGGGCTGGGGCTCTCGACCGTCTACGGCATCGTGAAGCAGAGCGGCGGAGACGTGACCATCGAGAGCGAGCCGGCCAAGGGCACGACAGTACGGATGGTATTCCCGGCTGCGGGCAGGCCGGAGCGGGCCGGGCGCGGGCATGAGGAAGAGGGGCCCGTGCGCGGGGGCACGGAGACCATCCTCGTTGTCGAGGACGAAGCCGACGTGCGCCGGCTGACGTCCGAGATGCTCAAGCAGCAGGGCTACACGGTGCTCGAAGCCGCGAGCGGCCCGGAAGCGATCCGCATCTGGCGCGACAACCACGGCAAGATCGACCTGGTGCTCAGCGACGTCATCATGCCGCACATGAGCGGGCCCGAGATGGCCCGGGAGTTGCGCGCCTTGCAGCCCGAGCTGAAAGTGATCTACATGTCCGGCTATACCGGGGAGACCATCGCCCGGCACGGGGTTCTGAACCAGGGCACGCGATTTCTGCAAAAGCCGTTCACGGTGAAAACGCTGATGCGAAAGGTGCGCGCGATCCTCGACGAAAATAGTTCCACCGGAGCCCGGCCGCGGCGCTAACATGGGAAACGCCGCCGGAACACCGGTGAGCAACCGAATGTCCAGCGATCCGAATACCACCCTGAAGTTTCTGTGCGCCGCGGAGGGCCGTTTGGCCGGCGCGTGCGTGCGGGAACTGGAGTCGGCGGGGTTCGCCGTTTCGGCCCGCGTGGTGAGCACCCGCGAGGAGTTCGACGCCGCGATGAGGGAGGGCGGCTGGAGCCTGGCCGCGGCCGACTGGCATCTGCCCGGCTGCCGCCGGATCGCGCCTGAAGATTCGCCCGGCTGCCAGTTCGTCGCGCTGGTCGATCCCGGCGATGAACAGGCCGCAATCGACTGCATCGAGGCGGGCGCGTATGCGCTCGTGTTCAAAGACCGCCTGGTGACGCTGCGGCGGATCGCCGGCTGCGCGGCCTCGCAAAACCGGTTGGCCCGGGAACGAACGCTCGTCGAGACGGCGCTGCGGGATTCCGAACAACGGTGGCGGCTGTTGGTGGAGCGTAGCCTGGCCGGTATTTTCCGGTCGGCGCTGGATGGCCGGATTCTGGACGCGAATCCCGCCGCGGCGGAGATGCTGGGCTTCACATCGCGCAGCGAAGTGCTGGAGCTGAAAACAACCGGCATGTTCTGGAATCCGGAGGAACGCGCGGCCGTGATTGCGGAGCTGCAAAGGCGCGGAACGCTCAGCAACTATGAGGTCCGCTTGAGGCGCCGCGACGGGGCGCCGGTCTGGGCGCTGGCGAGCTTGAGCCTGGTCGAAGACGGCCAGGTCATCGAAGGCACGCTGGTGGACATCACCGCCCGCAAGAATGCAGAGGAAAGAATTCTGCGGCTGAACCGGTTGTACTCGGTGCTGTCACACGTGGGCCGGGCCGTGGCGCGCATCGGAGAGCGGCGGGCGCTGATGGAGGAGGTCTGCCGCATCGCGGTCGAGGACGGGGGCTTTCTGCTGGCCTGGTATGGAGAAGCCGACGAGTCCGGCAACGTTTTCGTACCCGTGACACGGCACGGAGCCGACGCGGGCGCGGATGCCTGCCGGCCGGCCACCCGGCTGCTGCGGGAGAGCAGGCGCGTGGTGGTGAACGACATCTCCGCGGACGCCAGCCTGGCGGCGTGGCAGCGCACGGCCATCGAGCGCGGCTGCCGTTCTGTGGCGGCCTTCGCCATCCGGGTGCGCGAGAGGCTCGCGGGCGCGCTGGTTTTCTGCGGAGCGGACCCCAACCTCTTCGACAAGGATATCGTGGAACTGCTGGACGAAGTGGCCGATAACGTCTCCTTCGCGCTGGAGAGCATGGAACGGGAGAAGGACCGCCAGCGGGCCGAGGAGGCGCGCACGCGCCTGCATATCAGCGAGCAGGCCGCGCGGGCGCAGGCCAAGGCCGAGGGAAGATACCGCGAGCTCCTGGAAGCGGCGCCCGATGCCATCCTGGAAATCGACCGGGAAGGGCGAATCGTGCTGGCGAACGCCGGCGCCCAGCGCATCTTCGGGTACACGGCGAAGGAGATGCTCGGCCAGCCGCTCGAAATGCTGGTTCCCGAGCGATATCGCCTCCAGCACTCGGTCTGGCGTACAGATTTCATGGCGGATCCTTTGAAGATCCGGGTTCGCGAAGGCGGAGAGGTGCGGGCGCGCCGGAAGAGCGGCGCCGAGTTCCCGGCCGAGGTGAGCCTGAGCCCGGTGAAGAGCGACGAAAGCGGCCTGGTGCTTTGCATCGTGCGCGATATCACCGGCCGCAAATCCGCGGAAACGGCGCTGCGGGAATCCAATCGCCGCATCGGCAGCATTCTCGAGAGCATCACGGACGCCTTTATCGCGCTCGATAACGACGGAAAGCTGACCTACCTGAACGGCAAAGCCGAGCAGATCATGAACTGCAGGCGCGAACAGGTGATCGGCAAGAACATCTGGGAGCAGTTCCCCGAGCTGGCGGGATCGGTTTTGCAGCATGAATGCGAGCGGGCGGCCGAGACGCGGCTTCCGGTGGAGTTCACCACTTTTTACCCGACCGCGCAGATCTGGGCCGAGATTCACGTGTATCCGGGAGAAGACGGCCTCTCGATTTACTCCCAGGACATCACCGCGCGCAAGCACCTCGAAGACCAGTTCCGGCAGGCCCAGAAACTGGAAGCGCTGGGCCGGCTTGCCGGCGGCGTGGCGCACGATTTCAACAACCTGCTGACGATCATCGGCGGCTACGGGCAGATGCTGATGGATTCGGTCGAGCCGCGAAATCCCATGCGCAAGGATATCGAGCCGATCGTCGAGGCCGCCTTGCGCGCTTCCGCCCTGACGCGGCAACTGCTGGCCTTCAGCCGCCGGCAGATGGTCCAGCCCAAGGTGCTCGACCTGAACCGGCTCGTGAACCGCATGACCAGGATCTTGCAGCGCGTCATCGGCGAGGACATCCGGCTGACGCTCGCGCTGGCGCCGGAGTTGGGGCGCGTCAAGGCCGATCCGGGGCAGATCGAGCAGGTGATCATGAACCTGGCCGTCAACGCGCGGGACGCCATGCCGGAGGGCGGACAGATCGAGATCACGACCGCGAACCTCGATGTCGCCTCACCCGTCAAAAGCGGCCCCCATGCCGATATCCCCGAGGGCTCCTACGTCGTGCTCTCCCTCACCGACACCGGCACCGGCATGACCGAGGACGTCCGCAGCCACATGTTCGAGCCCTTCTTCACCACCAAGCCGAAGGGCAAGGGCACCGGGCTGGGCCTTTCGACGGTCTACGGCATCGTCAAACAGAGCGGCGGAGAGCTGGGCGTGGACACCCACCCCGGCGAAGGCACCACTTTCCGTATCTACCTGCCGCGGCTCACCGGCCCGAGGAAAGCGTCAAGATTCGCCGGCCACGCCCGCAAACTGGTCAAAGGCAGCGAAAAGGTGCTCTTGGTAGAGGACGAGCCCGAGGTGCGCAAGCTGACGCGCTCGATGCTGCGGCACCTCGGCTACACGGTGGTGGAAGCCCCCGACGGCCCAGCCGCGCTCAAAGCCTGGCGCAAGCACGGACCTTCCATTGACCTTTTGCTGACCGACATCATTATGCCGAACATGAGCGGGCGGCAACTCGCCGAAAAGCTCACCAGCGAGCAGCCCGGCCTGAAGGTGCTTTACATGTCCGGCTACACCGATGAGATCATCGCCCACCATGGGGTGGTCGACTCGGATAAGGAATTGCTGCAAAAGCCCTTTTCGCGCGACCGGCTGGCCGAGAAGATTCGCAAGGTTCTGGAGCAGCAGGCCTGAAGATTTAAAACTCTTCATTTTCCTGTTCTGACGCGCTATAATAATCGAAACTCATAGCATCCCCGGCGACGAAGCAATTCGTCGCCACCCCTGTGAGTTCAGCCCCGGGTTCCCCAGAAGCCCGGGGCTTTGTGTCAGGGAGGGCGTCCGGCGCGGAGCGCAGGGGTCCGGCCTGAAACTATTGCCGTGCCGCGTTGAAGATTTCGTAGCCTGCGGCGGCGATCTCGGTCAGCAAGATTTCCGAGTTGTGCCCGTAGAGCGCAAAGATCTGGCGCACGAGGTCGCAGACCGCCTCATAGCCGCGCTCGTAAAACACCAGAACGGAAGGGCCCGCGCCGCTGAGCGCGCAGCCGAGGAGCCCGGGCGCGCGCAGTCTGAGCATTTCCTCGAGGCCGGGAACCAGCGGCGCGCGGTAGGACTGGTGGAAGCGGTCTTCGAGCGCGGTCGGGAACGCGGCTGAGGAACCGGCCGCCAGAGCCGCGACAAGCAGAGCGACGCGCTGCAGGTTGAAAATGGCGTCGGCGCGGGAGTAGCCGGCGGGCAGCACCTCTCGCGCGCGCGTCGTGGCCAGCTCAAAATCGGGCACCACGACGGCGATGGCGAAGCGCGCGGGAATCTCGAGCCGCACGGCGCGAACGGCGCCGCCCGCATCGACGGCGCTGGCGACCACCGAGCCGAGCACGCAGGCGGCGACGTTGTCGGGATGGCCCTCGATGCGCGCGGCTTCGTCCAGAATTCGCGGCGGCTTCCAGCCGAGGCCGAGCAGGCGATCGGCGATGACCACGCCGGCGGTGAGCGCGGCCGCGCTCGATCCCAGGCCCTTGCCGATCGGAATGTCGTTGCGAATTTCGAGCTCAACGGCGGGCAGCGTCATGCCGGTATGTCCGGCGACCGCGCAGGCAGTGCGCCAGATGAGGTTCTCCGGACCCGCCGGAATCAGCGCGGCATCGCGGCCGGACACGCGGATGGCGAGGTGCGGAGCGGGGCGGAAACGGCACTCCAGGTAGATCCCGAGCGCCAGGCCCAGGGCATCGAAGCCGGGGCCGAGGTTTGCGCTCGATGCCGGCACCCGCAGAATCGACCAGCTCATTTGGCGGTTTCCTCCCAGGGGAGTATAGCATCCGGGATTTTGGAGTCGCGCTAACTTTTGGGTTTGGTGGCGGTTATAATGGCGATTGTCGGCGCACCGCCGAAAGACGATATGAAACCGGGACATACAGAACCGCACGCGCATGCCGCATTCGGCAGCGTGAAAGAAGTGGAAGCGAGCGCAAAAGCGCGGATGGAAAAGATTATCGGCGACCTGCAGCATGCGCTCGCGTCGATCCGCACGGGCCGCGCCTCGATCAGCCTGCTCGATCCGATCAGGGTGGATTACTACGGCACTCCCTCGCCGTTGAACCAGGTCGCCACGCTGCACGTTCCCGAGCCTTCGCTGATCACGATTCAGCCGTGGGACGTGTCGCAGATCGGCGCGATCGAGAAGGCGATCCGCAGCTCGGACCTGGGACTGAACCCGTCCAATGACGGCAAATTGATTCGCGTGCCGATCCCGGCGCTGACGGAGGAGCGGCGGCGCGAACTGGTGAAGCACCTGCACGGGGTCGCCGAGGAGCACCGGGTTGGCCTGCGCAATATTCGCCGCGACGCCAACGAGGCCCTGAAAAAGCTGCAGAAGGACAAGGCGATCAGCGAAGACGACGAGCGCCGGGCGCTCGAGGAAGTCCAGAAGCTGACCGACAGCTACATGCAGAAGGTGGATCAGGTGGCCAAGGCGAAAGAAAAGGAAGTGCTTGAGCTGAAATAGCGCCTTTCAGCGAAAAGGGGCCGGCGAGCACGCCGGCCCCTATACCGCAGCCTGCCTCAGCCAGTGCCGCACCCGGCTGATTCTGCGAGGCGCAGCCGGCGGCCAGTTTTGTGCCCGCGGGTATCGCCTCGGGCATGCGACTCAAAACTGTTCCCGCGGTTTTAAGGAAAACGTCCCGTCTGTCCCCGGTTTTGCCAGGAAAACGTCCCGTCTGTCCCCGGTTTTGCCCCCGGTTTTGCCCCCGGTTTTGCCCCCGGTTTTGCCGCCCGGTTTTGCCCGGTTCATGAGGCCAGCATATCGCGTTGCGCGAGTCCCGCGATATAACGGTAGTAGAGCAGGCGCCCAGAAGAGGGGCGGGCCCGAGCAAAACCTCATCCTCACACGGCGAATCCGCGCAAGTCCTCCCGCGGCAGCTCCTTTCAGAGTCCCGGCATGCCAGTGCGCGACATCATACTCGGAAAACCTCTGGCCCCGTCGGAAGAGGCCAAGGAACAGCTCACCGTCGTGACGGGCGTGCCCGTTCTGGGTCTGGATGCTCTGGCCTCGACTGCCTACGGTCCCGAAGCGGCTCTTGCCATGCTGTTGCCGCTGGGGCTGGCCGGGCTCTGGTGGTACCCGATCATCACGCTCGCAGTGGTGGTCAAGCTGGTTTCGCTCTACTTCTCGTATCAGCAGATCGCCTCCGCGTATCCGAACGGCGGCGGCGCGTACGTGGTGGCCAAGGACAATCTGGGCTCCAGGACTGCGCTTTGGGCGGCGGTCGCTCTCCTGCTCGATTACCTGCTGAACGTCGCCGTGGCGATTACCGCGGGCGTCGGCGCGATCGTCTCGGCGGTTCCGGCGCTGCGCCCGCATGTGCTGGCTCTATCGCTCCTGGTTTTACTGACGCTGACGTATCTGAATCTGCGAGGCGTGCGGGAATCGGGGCTGGCGTTCGTGCTTCCCGTGGCGGTGTTTGTCGCGTTGATCGGCGCGGCGATAGCCGTGGGACTGGCCGCTGCTCTCGGAAGCGGAGGCCATCCGCAAGCCATCGTGCCGCCGCCTTCGCTGCCGCCCCAGACCGCCGGCGTGAGTGCGTGGCTGCTTCTGACCGCGTTCGCCAACGGCAGCACGGCGCTCACGGGCGTCGAAGCCGTCAGCAACGGCGTTCCGCTGTTCCGTGAGCCGAAGATCCCGCGCGCGCATCGAACGCTGAAGGTGATCGCCGTGATCCTGGGCGTGTTCCTGCTGGCCCTGGGATATCTCTGCCCCGTTTACCACATAGCGGCGATGGACGAGACCAAGCCGGGTTATCAGACCATTCTTTCGCAACTGCTCGCCGCGGTCGCCGGGCGGGGCCTTGTTTATTACGCCGGCACGGCCAGCATTTTCGTTGTGCTTACGTATTCGGCGGAAACCAGCTTTGCGGACTTCCCCCGCGTCTGCAGCCTGCTGGCGGACGACAGGTGCCTGCCGCAGTTCTTCTCGATCCGCGGCCGGCGGCTGGGTTATTCGTATGGGATTATCACGCTCGCAATTTTCTCGGCTCTGCTGCTGATCGCATTCCGAGGCCTGACGAACAAGCTGATCCCTCTATTCGGAATCGCGGCATTCGGCGTGTTCTTCTTTTCGCAGGCGGGGATGGCGGCGCACCTGTTGCGCGGGCGGGAAACCGGCGTTCGAGCGAGCCTGGCGAACAACGCGCTCGGCGCGGCGACGACGGCGTTCATTCTCGTAATCCTGATCATCGCGAATTTCCAGAAAGGGGCCTGGACGGTGGTGATCGTGCCCGCGCTCGTGCTGCTGCTGGGCAGGATCAAGCGGCATTACGCAGCCGCGGAGCGGGAGCTCGAACGGCGGCGGAGGCGGGTTGCGTAGCGCCTCCGCCCGAACTACTCGAAATCCTTTTCCAGTTCCGAGAGTTGTTCCGGGGTAAGCGCCTGCTCGACCGAACAGGCCGGGTGATCGATGCGGATGCGGACGCCCTGGCGCCAGCAGGCGCGCTGCTCGGGGGTGAGCGGGAATTTGACGTATTGCACCGAGCTGAGGCGATCGGTCGAGATCTGGCGCGTGTCGAAGCGCGCGCGGGCCGGGGGCAGATCGCCCACCGCCATCCACACGTGGTTTTCCAATCCCAGCAGCGCGTGCAACTGCTCCCGGCGTTCCTCCTCGGATTCGTACTCGATCAGCAGGCTCGCCGAAAGCTCCCCGCGAAAGGGGATCAGCTCGTTGTAAGTGTCCACTTCGTGGCGGATGGCGTCGGGATCGACGATGCGCTCGATGCGCATCATTTCCTGGATCTGGTAGCGCACGGTCTCGCGATTCTCGAACAGGAATGTAAGATGGGCGCCGGCGCGCACGCGGCGGCGGTCCTTGAGCGCGATCATCGCCGGGCGCAGCGTCCTGCGCTCCACTTCGTACTCCGCGATATTCTTGATTTCGGAAGGATCGATCGGTTTCATGACTCGGATTTCTCGACCGGCTTGGGGAATCCATCGGCCCGGTACGCGCGGGCCAACACCTGAATCGGATGCAGCGGGTGCGTGCCGATGGCCTGCTCGAACTGCACGGCGGCGAGCGGGCAATCGGTGGCCATAACCTCGGCTTCGGCCTCCCGCATCTGATCGAATGCCTTCTTCCCTGTCAGCATCGAGAGTGGAAAAAATTCCTTCTTCATCGCCCAGGTGCCGTCGTGGCCGCAGCACTGCTCGACCAGCTTGATGGTCGTGCCCGGAATCAGCCGCATCATGTCGCGCGAGCGATAGCCGATGTTCTGCGCGCGCAGGTGGCAGGGCAGGTGATAAGCGATCTTGCCGGGCGTGGATTGGAAGCCGCGGTTGAATTGTCCCTGCTGCTTGAGCTGGAACAGGTATTCGCAGACGTCCACGGTGGCCGCGGCGACCTCGGCCGCTTCGGGCGTGCCCACCAGCTCGGGATATTCCTTTCGCAGCGTGTAGGAGCAGGTGGGGTCGATCACCACGATCTTCTTCCCCGCCCTGGCGTGCGGCAGAAGCGATTCCACGTTGTTCCGCGCCAGTTGCCTCGTGAGTTCGATATCGCCCGCCTCCATGGCCGGCATGCCGCAGCAGTTGTGCTTCGCCAGCGAGAGCGCGATGCCGTTTCTCGAGAACACCTCGACGGCGTCCTTGCCCACCTCGGGCGCGTTGTAATTCACCGAGCAGGTGACGAAGAGCACGGCCTTGTCCGGATCGCCCGCGGGAGCGGGGCGGCTGCGGAACCAGTCTTCGAAGGTCTCCGAGTGGAACCTGGGCAGCAGCTTGTCGCGATGGATGCCGATGGCCTGCTCGAGACCCGCGCGCAGCATCGGCTGGCGGTTGGCCCAGTTCGCCAGGCCCGCGGCGGCTTTCGCGAACTTGCCGACGGCCTCCGGATGCGACAGCACGCGCGACCGCAGATCGACGCCTTTCTCGCGCGTGCGGAGCGCCCTGGCGCGCAGCATCAGGCGCGGAAAGTCGAGCTGAAATTCGTGCTTGTCTTCGGGCGTATACGGGCACTTCACGTAGCAGATCTTGCACTGGAAACACAGATCGACCACGCGCTCGATTTCGGCGGGATCGAGCCGGCGCGCGTCGCCGTCGTGCCTTTCGACGCTCTCAAAAAGCTGCGGAAACGAGCCGCAGAGATTGAAACAAAGCCGGCAACTGTTGCAGATGTCGAAGACGCGCTCGATTTCTCCGGCAAGGCCCCGCTTGTCCCAGTACCTGGGCTCGTTCGGATTGTATGAGAGGCCCTCGGTGGGCGCTCCTTTAATGACGGACATGTCGTTATTGCTCAGGGGACGAAAAGCGGCGGCCGGCACGGCTTTCCGATTTCAGGAAATCCGGGCCGGCGGCCGGTTTTGGCGCCAATTACGCGATGGCTTTCAGACCCTGCTGGAAGCGGCCGGCGTGGGACTTCTCGGCTTTCGCGAGCGTCTCGAACCAGTCGGCGATCTCCGGGAAGCCTTCTTCGCGCGCCGTCTTCGCCATGCCCGGGTACATGTCGGTATACTCGTGCGTCTCGCCGGCGATCGCCGCCGAGAGGTTCGAGACCGTGTCGCCGATGGGCAGATCCGTGGCCGGATCCCCGACCGGCTTCAGATAGTCCAGGTGCCCGTGCGCGTGACCGGTTTCGCCCTCGGCCGTGTCGCGGAACAGTCCGGCGATATCGGGGTAACCCTCGACATCGGCCTGCTTCGCGAAATACAGGTATCGCCGGTTGGCCTGGGATTCTCCGGCAAACGCCGCCTTCAGATTGGCATGAGTCTTGGAGCCCTTGAGTGCTGCCATTGTTCTCCTCCTGAGAGATTAAAATTCCATTATCTACGATTTCCGGCCCGGTGTGTCGCACCGCCGGTGTGCGGATTCAAGATCGAGCCCGGCGCTGCGAACCGCCCGCGGCGCGCCGGCGGCGCGAGGCAATGAAAGCCGCGTGTGCGCGACCAGCGACGACAGGCGCCTGGAGTTCGCGCGCGCAGAACCCTGGGATAGAGCGGCCGGCCACCGTTCTCGCGATCGGCAGCCCGGCACGCCGAAATTTGCAAGCGCCTCGAAAACGCATGTCCCACCAGCCGGGTCCGGCTGATTGGATGCTTGCGGCGCCGGGGAGGACTCAAAGAAAGTAACCGCGCGCTTCAGATCCGCGCCTTAGTCTCTGATCTGATATGCTCTCTTAACGCCCTATGAAAAAGAAGCTTCCACTACTAATTTGTGCAGTACTCGTTCCCATCATTCTCCTGGCACAGGAGAAGGTGGATCTGTCCGTCGTCAACAAGATCAAGACCGAGGCGTTCGGACCCAACTCCAAAGTCATGGAGTATGAATTCCAGCTCTCGGACGTTTTCGGCGCGCACGTGTCGGATTCGCCGGTGTACTACAAGGCGGCCGACTGGGCGATCAAGACGCTGAAGGAAATGGGACTCGCGGACGCCCGGCTGGAGAAGTGGGGCACGTTCGGCCGAAGCTGGGCCTACACCCATTTCGCGATGCAGATGGTAGAGCCGCACGCGCAGACCATCATCGGCGCGCCGCAGGCGTGGTCGCCCGGAACCAACGGCCCGGTCACCGGCGAAGTGGTGATGGCGCCGATCAATACCGAGGCGGATATGGACAAGTATCGCGGCCAGCTCAAGGGTAAGTTCATCATCCAGACCGACCCGAGCGAGATCGCGCTGCGCCTCACGCCCGACGCCCACCGCTACACGGACCAGGAACTGGCGGAGATGGAACTGGCCGCCGCGCCCAGGCGCCCCGGCATGTTCGGACCGCAGCGGCCCGGCCAGCGGCAGGCCGGCCCGCCGATGAACCGGCAGCAGATGATGGCGCTGCGCGAGAAAATCACCGAGTTTCTGAAGGCCGAAGGCGTCGCCGGCGTGATTCAGAACGGCCGCGGCGATTTCGGGACGTTCTTCACCGGCTCGGCCGGCTCGCGCGACATGAAGCAGCCCATTCCCCCGGTGACGGTGGTGATCGGCGCCGAATACTATAATCAGCTCGCGCGCCTGATCGAGCACAAGGTGCCCGTAAAGGTCCAGTTGGACGTGAAGGCGGACTTCTACGACAACGCCAACCAGAACGGCGACGGCAACAACATTGTCGCGGACCTGCCGGGCAGCGGTCCGCACAAGGATGAGGTCGTCATCATCGGAGCGCACTTCGACACCTGGCACGCCGCGACCGGCTCGACCGACGACGTTTCGGGCACCTCGGTCATGATGGAGGTCATGCGCATCCTCACCTCGCTGAAACTGCCGCTGGACCGCACGGTGCGCATTTGCCTGTGGGACGCCGAAGAGCAGGGTCTGCTCGGCTCAGCCGGCTACGTGAAGAACCATTTCGCCGACCCGACCGACATGGTGCTGAAGCCGGAGCACGCGAAAGTAGCGGCCTACTTCAACCATGATAACGGCGGCGGCAAGCTGCGCGGCATTTACACGCAGGGCAACGATATGGTGGACCCGATCTTCGAGGCCTGGATCCAGCCGTGGAAGGAATACGGCGTCACCACGGTGACCAACCGCAATACGAGCGGCACGGACCACCTGTCCTTCGACGCGGTGGGACTGCCGGGCTTCCAGTTCATCCAGGACCCGATGGACTACGGCACGCGCACGCACCACACCAACATGGACCTGTACGATCGCATCCAGCCGAATGATATGCAGCAGGCGGCGGGCGTGATCGCCTCGTTCGTGTACAACGCGGCCACGCGGCCCGAGATGCTGCCGCGCAAGCCGCTGCCGAAACCGCGCCCCGCGCGCCAGTTCGGCATGTAGGTCCCAAAATCGGCGGCTGGTCCTCTGTCCCGGGCTGATGAACAGAGGGCCGGCCCCGGTTTTCGCACGCGGCAGCCCGGCGCGCCGGATTTTGCAAGCGCCCCGGTGCTGCCCGCCCGCCCACTATGGGTTGTGGCGCGGACTGCCGGTCTGCTCTTTTTGAACGACGTCCGCGATCCAGGTCATTGCGGCATAAGCGGCCGGCCAGCCTACGGTCGTAATCGCCAGGATCGCGGCGTGGTACAGCTCGTCGGACGAGATGCCGGAATCAAGGGCATGCCGTGTAGCCGAATGGACCGCGCCTTCGTGGCGCAGTCCGATTGCAGTGGCGAGTTTCACCAACCTGCGCGTCTTCTCATCCAGCGGCCCGCCCGCCTCGTGACAGTTCTCCGCAAGTTGTGCGAAAGCCTGCCAGACGGACGGGTATTTCGCCTGAAAATTCCGGATCGACGGGGGCAGAGCGGATTGTTTCATGTTTCCAGTTTCCACCCGTTTCGAGCAGGGCTGTCGCCTGCAGCCCGCGCTTCGCGCCTGTGCGGCCGCGACGGTTTCGCTGGAGTGGGCCGGAGCGGGCGCTCCTGCTTTGCGCCGCCTCTCCCGGCGGCAACGCGCGGCAGGGGACGCTTTGTTGAGGCCTTCCGTCAACCGCGTATTGACAGCGGGGCGAAAATGTGTGATTATTCAGTCTGGTGAATAAATATTCTATTCACGCGGCTGGAGATGACACAGTGCAGACCACAAGCTCCGTCGAGCAAATTCTTAAGACCTCGGTTCGGGATCTGACTTGCGACCTGGACCTCTCGGACGACGAACTTCATTCGCTGCTGGAACTGGCCGGACAGGTCAAGTCCAAACCGGGCAGCTTCGCCCACGCGCTCGAAGGGCGCGCCGTCAGCCTGCTGTTCGAAAAACCTTCGCTGCGCACGCGCATGACCTTCGAGCTGGCCGTGAAACAGCTCGGCGGCGACACGGTTCTTTCGACCGGCATGATCGCGCAGCGCGAGCCGCTGAAAGACATCGCGCGGAACCTGGAGCGCTGGACCCAGGGCATCGTCGCAAGGACGTTCTCGCAGCACACCATCGACGAGCTGGCCCGGTGGTCCGGCGTGCCGGTAATCAACGCGTTGAGCGACATGTACCATCCCTGCCAGGCGCTGGCCGACATGCAGACGCTGAAGGAGCACTTCGGCGCGCTGGAAGGACTCACGCTCGCCTACGTCGGGGACGGCAACAACGTGGCGCACTCGCTGATGCTGACCGCGCTGCGCCTCGGCGTCAACGTATCCATCGCCACTCCGGCCGGCTATGAGCCGAACAAGGACGTCGTGAGCCAGGCCGAATCGCTGGCGGCGCTCTCCGGCGCCGTGCTCCGGATGACGAATGCCCCCGAAGCGGCCGTCACGGACGCGAACGCGATCTACACGGACGTCTGGGCCAGCATGGGCCAGGAAGAGGAAGCCGCCGAGCGCCGCCGGACGTTCCAGGGATTTCAGGTTGACGAGCGGCTGCTGGGCCTGGCCGCGCCCGATGCGGTTTTTATGCATTGCCTCCCCGCTCACCGCGGCGAAGAGGTCACCGATGCAGTGATCGAATCGCCGCGGTCGGTGGTTTTCGACCAGGCGGAAAACCGGCTGCACGCGCAAAAGGCGTTGCTGCTGATGACGGTGGAGTAGCGGCGGCGCGATCCGCAGCAAGGAAACGAAATGAGCAAACCGAAGAAAGTGGCCCTGGCCTACTCGGGCGGGCTGGATACGTCGATCATCATGCCGTGGCTCAAGGAAAACTACGGCTGCGAGGTAGTGGCGGTGTGCGGCGACGTCGGCCAGGGCGGCGACGAGCTGGCCGGCCTGGAACAAAAAGCGCTGCGCACGGGCGCGTCGCAGGTCTTTGTTTCCGATCTGCGCGAGGAGTTCGTCACGAACTACCTGTGGCCGATGGTGCGCTCGGGCGCGGTCTACGAGCACAAGTATCTGCTCGGCACGTCGATCGCGCGGCCGCTGATCGCGAAGAAGCAGGTCGAGGTGGCGCTTGAGACGGGCTGCGACGCGGTGGCGCACGGCTGCACGGGCAAGGGCAACGACCAGGTCCGCTTCGAGCTGACCTACAAGGCGCTGGCGCCGCACCTGAAGGTGATCGCGCCGTGGCGGGAATGGACGATCCGCTCGCGCGAGGACGCCATCGAGTACGCCGCGAAGCACAAGGTGCCGATCACGGCCACGACCACGAAGATCTACAGCCGCGACCGCAATCTCTGGCACATCTCGCATGAAGGCGGAGCGCTCGAGGACCCCGCCAACGGCGCGCCGGACGAGATCTGGATGCTGACGAAGAGTCCCGAGCAGGCGCCGGATAAAGCGGGCGAGGTGACGATCGGCTTTGAGCACGGCGTGCCGGTGTCGATCGACGGCAGCCGCGTCAAGCCGGTCGAGCTTGTGGAAACGCTGAACCGGATCGGCGGCGAGCACGCCATCGGGCGAATCGACCTGGTGGAGAACCGCGTGGTCGGCATGAAATCGCGCGGCTGCTACGAGACGCCGGGCGGAACGCTGATCACGGCGGCGCACCGCGAGCTGGAATCGCTGACGCTCGACCGCGCGACGCTGCACTTCAAGCAGAAGCTGGCCATCGACTACGCCGAGCTGATCTACAACGGCCTCTGGTTCACGCCGCTGCGCGAGGCGCTCGACGCGTTCTTCGCGAAGGTGTCCGAGACGACCACGGGAGAAGTCACGCTGCGCATGTACAAGGGCAATCTCGAAGCGGTGAGCCGGAAGTCGAAGCACTCGCTCTACTCGCTCGACATCGCCAGTTTCACGATGGGCGAGAGCTACGACCAGCGGGACGCGCAGGGGTTCATCAACCTGCTGGGCTTACCGATCCGCGTGCGCGCGTCGATGAACGGCAACGGCAAGGCGCGATGAAGCTTTGGGGAGGGCGCTTCGAGACGGGGCCGTCGGAGGTCTTCGAGCGGTTTTCCAATTCGCTCGACTTCGACCGCCGGCTGATCGGCGCCGACATTCTGGGATCGCAGGCGTTCGCGCGCGCGCTCGAGCGAGTTGGGATTCTCAGCGCGGAAGAGCGCGAACGCCTGGTGCGGGCTTTCGACGAAATCGCCAGGGAATCCGGGCGGCCGGAGTTCTGGGCGGGCGCGAAAGACGAAGATGTTCACACGCTCGTGATCCGCAAGCTGAAGGAGCGCGTGGGCGGGCTGGCGGATAAGATTCACACGGGCCGCAGCCGCAACGAGCAGGTTTCGCTCGACACGCGCCTGTGGCTGCGTGCGGAGATCGACGAAGCGCGCGCCGCGCTCGCTCAACTCATGCGCGCGCTGCTCGACCTGGCCGGGCGCTATCCGGACGCGGTGATTCCCGGCTACACCCACACCCGGCGCGCGCAGGCGGTGCTGTGGCCGCACTACTTGCTCGCCTACTTCGAGATGTTCGCGCGGGACTGGGAGCGCCTCGGCGCGGCGCGCGTGCGAACGAACCGGATGCCGCTCGGCTCCGGCGCCCTGGCCGGCAGCGGCTTTCCCCTCGACCGCGACGCGCTCGCGCAGGAAATGGGCTTCGACTGCGTGACCGCGAACAGCATGGACGTCTCGGCCGACCGCGACTTCGTGCTCGACTTCCTCTACGCCGCCTCGACGACGATGCTGCACCTGAGCCGGCTGGCCGAGGACTGGATCCTGTACTCGGGCGAGGAGTACGGCTGGATGGAGCTGGGCGACGGCGTCACCAGCGGATCGAGCCTGATGCCGCAGAAGAAGAATCCGGATTCGCTCGAGCTGATCCGGGGCAAGTGCGGGCGCGTGTTCGGCGCGTTCACGTCGCTGTTCGTGACGATGAAGGGTCTGCCGATGACCTATAACCGCGACATGCAGGAGGATAAGGAGCCGTTGTTCGAGGCCGCCGACCAGTTGCGCGGCTCGCTCGAGATGGCGCGGGAGGTGGCGCAGTCGGTGAAGCTCGACGAATCGAAGCCCGCCGCGGCCGCCGAGGAGAGCTGGGTGATCGCGACCGACCTGGCCGAAGCGCTGGCGCGCGCGGGCACGCCGTTCCACCGGGCGCATCAGATCGTCGGCCGGCTGGTGCTCGAAAGCGTGCGGAACGGTAAAAAGCCGCGCGACTGGACCCCCGCCGAGCTTGCAGCCTTTGCGCCGGAGCTGACGCCCGGGCTGGCGCGCCTGCTCGATCCGAGAGAGGGCATGAAGACGCGGGAAATCCCGGGCGGCACCGGCCCGGAGTCGGTCGGAAAGGAGCTGTTTGCGGCACGCCGCCGTCTGGATACAATGATAGGCGGCGCATGAACAAGGCCTATCGTCAAGGTCAAATCCTGAAACTGATCCGCGCAAGAAAGATCCACACGCAGGATGAGCTTGCGCGCGCCCTCAACGAGATGGGCGTGCCCGCGACGCAGGTGACCCTCTCGCGCGACATCCGCGAGCTGGGCCTGGCGAAGACGGTGGACGGCTATCAGCAGGTCGGCATCGAGCCGCAAGGGCCGGATCTGGCGACGCTGGCGGCCGAGTTCGTGCAGGACATCCGCATGGCGCAGAACCTGATCGTGTTGAAGACCGCGCCGGGGCACGCGAACTCGGTGGCGGTGGCGCTCGATCAGCAGGAATGGCCGGAGATCGTGGGCACGGTGGCCGGCGACGACACGATCCTGGTCATCCTCCCGGACGCCGACACGGCGCAGCGCATGCGCCGGCGGTTCATGGAACTGCTCGAAGTGCCCTCGTAGCCTCAGCGAATCTTCCACAGCTTCAGCCCGGGCACCGCGTACCAGGAGCCATCCGGGCTGAAGGCGCCCTCGGCGTCGTTCACCTTCGCAACCACGGTACGCAGCAACTGGCCGGACGAGGCGTCAACCTCCACCACTTTCCCGGGCTGCATCAGCGGTCCGGTGGCGGCCAGCAATTTGCGGCCCTCTTCGCTGAACGCGAGCGCGCCCACCCAATCCTCGGCGGGGACGCTGAACACCGGGCGCCCGCCGGCGAGGTCGAACACGGTGATGGCGGCGCGCTGGCCGGCGACGGGCCTGAATTGCCCGCCTTCCACGCGGAACTCCGAGCGTGTTCCCACCGCGACGCGCCGCCCATCGGGACTAAACGCGGCCGCGGCGAGCCGGCCCGAAATCGATAGATCCAGCGGAGCGGGCGCGTTTCCCCGGTACACGAGCGCATGGCCCGGGCCGGCGGAAGCCAGCAGCATCCGCCCATCCGGGCTGAACGCGACGACGCCCGAGTCCAGCAGGTTGTACTCGCCCGCGCGGAAGCGCTCCATGCCGGTGGCCACATCCCACGCGACGACAATACCGCTGCAATTCGCTGCGACCAGCGTACCGTCCGGACTGAAGGCGGGGCGCGGCAATACATCACAAGGTCCCGTGAAGCGGCGCACTACGGCGCCGGAGCGATCCATCACCAATAGATTCCGGCCGCCGATCGCAAACAGGTTTCCGCCGGGCGAAACCGCGAAGCCGAGCACAAAACCAAAATCAGCGGGCACGCGCGGCCCGGTTGCCGGCTCTCCGGTCGCGAGATGCCAATACTGAATTTCCGTGCCGGCGGTCACAATGCTCTTGCTGTCGCGCGCCCAGGCGAAGAACGGCGAATTCGGCCGGTGCTCGAGCGTGCGGAGCAGTTTGCCATCGCCTCCATTCCAGAGTTGGATGGCATCGCCGGATATGGCTATCGCGAGCGAACCGCTGTCGCTCAGGGCCATCGGCGCGAAGGTCGCAATCTCACCCTGGATGCGGCCGGCGATTTCTCCGGTGGCGGCGCGGCGAACCGTGACCAACCGGTCGCCGGCGCTCGCGATGTACTCGCCATCCGGGCTGAAGACGGTGGGGGCGTAGGCGGCGGGGAATCGCGCAACCTCGGCGCCGTTATCCACCACGGCAACGCTCGCATTTCCCCATTGGCCGTACTGCACAGCCATCCGGCGGCCATCCGGCGCGACCGCGCGCACCAGCATCTCCTTGCTGCTCACAGCGCGTCCGCCCGGCACTTCGAAGATCTCGAGCGTGCCGTGCATCTCCATGTCGCCGTTTTCCGTCGCAACCGCCGCCTGCCCGCCGGCCGTGAAGAAAACGGCGGTCGCGCCGTACGCCTGCGGCTTCAGCACGGCAACCGGCACGCCCGAGGAAAGGTCCCACAGGCGCACGGAGCCGCCCTCCCGGCGTCCGGCGGTGATGAGATATTTCCTGTCGCCGCTGATGGCAACGTGCATGACGGGCTCGCCCTGGGCAGCCAGCGTACGAACGAGCGAGCGCTGCGCGACATCCCAGAGCCTGGCCGTCCCATCCTCCGAGCCCGAGGCCAGCAGCGCGCCGTCCGGCGAGAACGCGATCGAGCGCACCGGAGCGGAGTGGCCGCGGAAGCGCGCCTCTTCCCTGCCCTCGTTCGCATTCCACAGGATGACGCTACGGTCCTCGGAAGCGGAGGCGAGATACCGCCCGCCGGAACTGAACGCCAGGGCCGTGATCCTTCCTGTATGGCCGGTTTCGAGCACAACATCGGCGGGAATCTCTTCGGTTTGCTGCGGGCCGCCCGCCAGGATCCCGCCGGCGATCTGCCCCGGCTGTTGCGCGCTCAGTTGAATCGCAGCCAGAGCGATCGCCCCTGTTACGTACGCCCTGAGGAACATCTCTTGATTCTCCCCTATTCCGGATTTTCGGGTTTTCAGGTATGATAGTACGCACTTGGGCGGCAGAGGTGGGATCGATGGAGACCAGAACAGTCCTGCTCATCTCGCGCGGCACGATGACCGGGGGCCAGATGATCGGCCAATGCCTCGAGCGCCACGAGGGAATTCGCTGCGTCACGCGCGAAAACCTGCTCGAAGCGGTCAACAGCTACGGCGACATCGCCACGCGAGTCACGGCGCGCATCGAAAAAGCCGCCGAGGCCTACGACGAATTCAGCCAGCTTCGCCGCCCTTACCAGATCCTCATGAAGCGGGCGCTGCTCGAATACGCCCGGCAAGGATGCGTCGCGTATTTCGGCTACTCCGGCCATCTGCTGGTGGACCGCGTCAGGCACTTCGTGCTGGTGCGGCTGATCGCGCCGATGGAGATGCGCATCGCGCGCGCCCGCGAGCGATTGGGCTATTCCGACGAGGACGCGCGCGCGTTCGTCCACAAGCAGGATCTGGAGCGGACGCGCTGGGCCCGCTGGATGTACGGCGTCGATATCCGCGAACCCGCGATCTACGATGCCTGTCTGAACATGGCGCGCACATCTCTGGAGACGACCTGCTGCCTGCTCCGCGGCCTCATGATGCAGGCCGATTTTCAGCCGACGCAGGAATCGCTCGCGCAGGTGGAAAACGATTACCTCGCCACCGAGGTTCTGGCGGCGCTCATCATCGAGCGAAGAACGCATCACCTGGAAATCAGCGCAACGGTAACGGACGGCGTGCTGCGCCTGGTTGGCCCGTACCTGTCCGAATCGGAAATCTCCCTGGTCCGGTCGATCGCCGCATCCGTTCCGGGCGTGGGCAAAATCGAGTACCAGCCGGGATACGAGCCGGCGTTCCGGTATTCGAACTGAGGCGCAGCGCCGGGAAGGAGCGCACATGGAAGAGGATGTGGTCACCCTATTGCAAAGAGTCACGGAGCTCGAAGAGCAGCAGAATGCCGCGCTTCAGGAGCAGAACGACCTGGCCAGGAAGCGCACCCAGACCACCTCGCATCTGGCGGCGTATACCTTGAAAACGGCCGAGCACGCCGAGCAGCAGACGTCCATGGCGCGGGAACGCACCGCGCTCACGCGCGAGCAGACGCGGCTATCAACGCGCAGCGCCGAGCTGGCGAACGTGCGGACGGAGCTGTCCCAGGAGCGGACCTCGCTGGCCGAGGAACGCTCGCGCCTTTCGACGCAGCGGACCGAGATGGCGCGCCGGCGCACGGCCTACGCCGAGTGGCGCACGCGGTTGTCGGAGCAACGCACGAACCTGGCGAACCAGCGGACTTTCGATGCCGTCACGCGCACCCGGCTTTCGCTCCAGCGCACCGAGCTCGCCCGCGGCCGCACTTTCCTGGCGCTGATCCGCACCGGCCTCGCCTTTCTGACCCTCGGCGTCAGCTTTTTCCGGTATTTCGGAATCTCGGCCTGGACCAGCTTCGACGTCGCGCTGGTGGTGTCCAGCTCGGTGATGGTCTATTTCGGCCTCCGGGGGTATCGCCGTTCGAGGAAGGCCGAAGGGGAGCTGACCCATCTTTTGAAGGGCGATGTCGGCAAGTTGCTGATCAGCCACGACGGCAGGAGCAGCGCCGCCTAGCGCGGACGGGCCGCGTCAATCCGCCAGCGCCTCATCGACCGGCATCGCCCGGAGGCGGTCCAGCACTGCCTCCGGCGCAAGCACGCCCTCTTCCGTGATGATGCCCGCCACAACGTCGAGCGGCGTCGTGTCGAAATAGTAGTTCGCCGGCACGACGTTCACCAGCGGCCGATCCAGAATCTCGCCGCCGTCGCGGGCGGTTTCCGGCTTCAGCCGCGCCGCCGCGGGCAGGAACTTCTCCGTGCTGCACAGGGCGTAAAACGGAACGCCAAGGCGGGCCGCGGCAAGCCCCAGAAGCGCCGTGCCGGCCTTGTTCACCAAACCCGCCACGGAGACGGCATCCGCGCCCGTGAGCGCCAGGTCCGCCTCCGGCAACATCCGGTAGATCGCCGCATCCACGACCAGGGTCACGCCGATCCCCTGCTCCCCCAGCGCCTCTGCAAGCCTGACCCCCTCCGCCAGCGGCCGGGATTCCGTGGCGATCACGCGGAACAGGCTGCCCGCCGCCAGCGCCGCCCGGAACGCGGCCTCGACAGTGGAGCTCCGGGAATGCGTCAGAATGACCGACTTGCCGGCGATCAGCGCGGCTGCATGCGACGCGGCGGCGCGGGATGAGCTTTCGATTCGCCCGGCGAACTCCCGGCAGGCGCGGGCCGGGTCCTCCGCCAGCAGGCACGTGTTGGCGAGATTGAACAGCGGCGCCATGGCCGGTTGGGCGTTCACGAGCGCGCGAGCGGCTTCCCGGAGCACGCCCCGCGACACCCCGGCGGCCAGCGCCAGCGCCTCCGCCGCCGCGACGGCCAGTTCCACCGCCCCGCTCGTCCGGTTGCGCCGGATCGCCTCAATCCTCGACCGTATCGCCTCCGGCAGCGCCATGCCTTCCAGCCTAGCGCGCTTCTTCGATGGCCGGCTCCTCTGTCCCGGCGAATGTCCCAAGCGCCCTGCCGAAAACCGGTGGCTGGCGCCTCTGTCCCAAGCGCCTTTTGCGCGTGGACAGAGGTGACTGTCACCGGTTTTCGTCGCGCGCAGCCAGAGGCGCCCTGCCGAAAACCGGTGGCTGGCGCCTCTGTCCCAAGCGCCTTTTGCGCGTGGACAGAGGTGACTGTCACCGGTTTTCGTCGCGCCTGGACGGAGGCGCCTCTTACGGGTTTCCAAGCGCCCGGCGGGAGCACGAAGACCGTGCGAAACCGCCCGGACTTCCCCCACCCGGCCCGCCGGCTCGTTTCTTTCGCCGTTTTCCTTTTTGTGCGAGAGTTCTTTCTCCTTTATACTGAGTAGAAATGCGTCCAACCGCATTCATAGCCACTGGAGTGTTCTCAGCGCTATATAGAGGGAATCCGTGAGTATCAGCCAACTTGCTCGATCCATATGCGAATCGCCGACCCTGAAACTGAACGAAACCGCAGCCATTCTCAGGGACAAAGGCGAGCCTGTCATCCATCTGGGCGGCGGCGAGCCGAAAAGCCGCGCCCCCATTGACGCGATCATAAATTGTACGGCCCTCCTGAATACGGGCGAGGTGCGCTATGCGCCCCCGGACGGCATCGCCACCATGAAGAAGGCCGTCATCCGCTACATGGAGGAGAACTATAACCGGTGCTTCAGCCCTGACAACGTCATCGTCTCGAACGGCGCCAAGCAGTGTCTGATGGTGCTGCTGCACACCATTCTCGAACCCAAGGAGGAAGTCATCTTCCCCGCGCCCTACTGGGTGAGCTATCCGGAAATGGTCAAGCTGGCGGGCGGGGTGCCCGTGCCGGTCGTCCCCGAGGACGGCACTTTCCATCCCACGGTCAAGGAAATCGCCGAAGCGGTGGGGCAATACACCAAGGCCATCATTCTCAACAGCCCCAACAATCCTTCCGGCGTCGTCTACTCGGAGGACTTCATGCAGGAAATCGTGGAGTTCTGCGAGAAGAAGAAGCTGTACCTGATCATGGACGACACCTACAACCGGCTCATCTTCGACGGCCGCACTCCGACAAACGTTTACAAGTACGCGAAGAACCAGGGCCCGAGCTCGCGGCTGGTCGTCATCAACTGCGTCTCGAAGATGTACGCCATGACCGGCTTCCGCATCGGCTGGGCCTGCACGGACAACCTGGAAGTCATGGAAGCGATGGTGAGAATCCAGTCGCAGGAGACCTCCGGTCCGTCGGTTCCAGCGCAATGGGCGGCGGTGGGCGCGATCAACGGCGTGCAGTCCTCCATCACCAGCCTGCGCATGACGCTTGAGAACAACCGCAACGTGCTGCTCGACCGCCTGCACGCCTTCGACGGCGTCAAGGTTACCAAGCCCGGGGGCACCTTCTACACCTTCCCCGATTTCAGCGCCTACATGAAGGATTCCCAGAAACTGGCGCGCTTCCTGCTCGAAAAGGTGCGGGTGCTCGTAATGCCCGGCAAGGACTTCGGTTTCGAAGGCCACCTTCGCATCAGCTTCTGCGGCACGATCAAGGACATCACCGAGGGAATGGAGCGCATCAAGTGGGCGCTCGATCCCAACGCGCCCAATGAACTCTACATTGGCGACCGCAAACTGGTGAGGGACTGGCAATGAATTTGTTCCTGGATATTCCTTCCCCGGTGGCCAAGCAGGCCACCGAGAACGCCAGCATGTTCGGCGTTCAGAACCACGGGTTGTGGAACCTGCACAAGATTTACTGGAACCTGCCGACGCCGGCGCTCTACGAAGAGGCGGTGTTCCGCGGCGAGGGCAAGATCACGCACCTGGGCCCGTTCTGCGTGAACACGGGCAAGCACACGGCGCGCGCGGCGGCCGACAAGTTCATTGCGCGCGAGCAGACCACCGAGGGAAAAATCTGGTGGGGGCAGTATAACAGGCCGTTCAACCCGGAACAGTTCAGCGCGCTGCTGGCCCGCCTGCAGGGTTATCTGCAGGGCCGCGACATCTTCGTGCAGGACTGCTACGCGGGAGCGGACGAGGAAGTGCGCCTGCCGATCCGCGTCATCACGGAGAAGGCCTGGCACAGTCTCTTCGCGCGCACCATGTTCACCAAGCTGCGCACGGTGGAGGAGATGAGGCGGCACGTGCCCGAGTTCACCGTGATCGCGGCGCCGGGGTTCAACGCCTCGCCCATCATCGACAGCACCCGCAGCGAAACCTTCATCATCATCAACTTCGCCGAGCGCCTCGCCATTATCGGCGGCTCCGCTTACGGCGGCGAGATCAAGAAGACCATTTTCACGGTGCTCAATTTCCTGCTGCCGCTCGACGGCGTGCTGCCCATGCACTGCTCCGCCAATGTCGGCGACGCCGGCGACGTGGCCATCTTCTTCGGCCTTTCCGGCACCGGCAAGACGACGCTTTCGGCCGACCCCACGCGCCACCTGATCGGCGACGACGAGCACGGCTGGAGCGACAACGGCGTCTTCAATTTCGAGGACGGCTGCTACGCCAAGGTCATCCGGCTCTCGCCCGATCACGAACCGCAGATCTACGCCTGCACGCGCCGCTTCGGCACCATTCTCGAGAACGTGGTCTTCGACCCCGCCTCCCGTTATCTCGATCTCGACAGCGACCGCATCACCGAGAACACGCGCGCCGCGTATCCGCTCGAGTTCATCGATAACTTTCTGCCGGCCAAACGCGCCGGGCATCCGAAGAACGTCATTTTCCTGACCTGCGACGCCACGGGCGTCATGCCGCCGATCGCGCGGCTCAGCCCGGACCAGTCGATCTACCACTTCATCTCCGGCTACACCAGCAAGATCGCGGGCACCGAGATCGGCCTCGGCATCGAACCCGAGATCACCTTCAGCACCTGCTTCGGCGGCCCGTTTATGGTGCACACGCCGTACACGTACGCGCACATGCTGAAGACCAAGATCCTCAAGCACGGCGCGAGCTGCTGGCTGGTCAACACCGGCTGGACCGGCGGGCCGTTCGGCATCGGCAAGCGCATCAGCATCCGCCACACCCGCGCGCTGCTGAATGCCGCGCTCACCGGCAAGCTGCACCAGGTGGAGTTCTACAAGGACCCGGTGTTCGGTTTCGACGTTCCAAAGACCTGCGAAGGTGTGCCGTCGCAGGTGCTCGACCCGGCCAACACCTGGGGCAACCGCGAGGAATACTTCCGCAAGTACGACGCTCTGGCGGCCCGCTTTATCGAGAATTTCAAGCTGATGCAGGAAGGCTGCCCGCCGAACGTAGTCGAGTTCGGCCCCAAGCGCCTGGCCAACATCGCGGAAGCCGCAAAGGCTTCGAAATAGCGGAACCGTCCCCCGCCGCGCGCCCACACCCGGCGCGGGTGCGCGGCGGATTGATACAATCCCGGTAGACGCCCCGGGTGTGGGGCCGCGCATTCATGTTCAAAAAGGTTCTGATTGCCAACCGCGGCGAGATCGCCGTGCGAGTGATTCGGGCGCTGCGCGAGATGGGCATCGGGAGCGTGGCCGTTTACTCCGATGCCGATCGCACGGCGCTGCATGTGCGCATGGCCGACGAGGCCGTGCATATCGGACCGTCGCCCTCTTCGGAAAGCTATCTCCGCATCGACCGGATCCTCGACGCGGCGCGCGAGCGCGGCGCCGAAGCGATCCATCCCGGCTACGGCTTTCTCAGCGAGAACGCCGATTTCGCCCGGGCGTGCGAAGACTCGGGCATCGTCTTCATCGGGCCGACGTCGCAAGCCATCAGCGCCGTGGGCTCAAAGACCGCGGCGCGCAAGCTCGCCAAAGCCGCCGGCGTGAAATCGGTTCCCGGCTCCGAGCAGGCCCTCACGAATTTCGAGGAGGCCAGGCGCGTGGCCGCCGAGTGCGGCTACCCCGTGCTGCTCAAGGCCGCGGCCGGCGGCGGTGGAAAAGGCATGCGCCGCGTGAACAGCGAGGCCGAGCTCGCCTCGGCCATCCGCGACGCGTCGAGCGAAGCCGAGCGCTCCTTCGGCAGCGGCGAAGTCTACATCGAGAAGCTGATCGAGGATCCGCGCCACATCGAAGTGCAGGTGCTCGGAGATTGCTACGGCAACCTGATCCACCTCGGCGAGCGCGAGTGCTCGCTGCAGCGGCGCCACCAGAAGGTCATCGAAGAATGCCCCTCGCCGCTCATTGTGGCGCACCCCGAGATGCGCGAGGCCATGGGCCAGGCGGCGCTTTGCGTCGCGCGCGCGGCCGGCTACACCAACGCCGGCACGGTCGAGTTTCTGGTGGATCGCAATCGCAACTTCTACTTCCTCGAGATGAATACGCGCCTGCAGGTGGAGCACCCGGTCACCGAACTGGTTACCGGCCTCGACCTCGTCCACCTGCAGATCCACATCGCCGCGCGCGAGCACCTGGGCCTGCGCCAGGACGAAATCACCTGGCGCGGCCATGCGATCGAGTGCCGTATCTACGCCGAGGACCCCTACCGCAACTTCCTGCCCTCGCCCGGCCGCATCATCCAGCTCAGCCGGCCGCAGGGCCCGGGCATTCGTCTCGATTCCGGCATGTACCTCGGGTACACCGTGCCCATCGACTACGACCCGCTGCTGGCGAAGCTCTCCGTCTGGGCGCGCTGGCGCACGCAGGCCGTGCAGCGCATGATCCGCGCGCTCGACGAGTACACCGTCGAGGGCATCGACACGACGATCGGCTTCTACCGCCGCATTTTCGCCGACCCGGCTTACCGGAAAGCCGAGCTGCACACCGGATTCATCGACCGGTTCCTGGAGCGCAACGCCTCGCCGCACTCGGGCAAGCGCAACGGCGATCTCGAGGCCGTCGCGGCCATGGTGGCCGCCATACATTCCTTGAAGCAATCCCCGTGCGAACAGCGCGAGGCCGGACCTCCGCGCAGCCGCTGGCTCGCAGAGGGCCGGGAAGGGCAACTCCGATGAAGCTCACCGTATCGATCGACGGCCGCGAAATCCCGCTCCGGCTCGAGCGCCGCGGCGAGGAGTGGATCGCCAACGAGCGCGCCGCCTCCGTCATCGAGGTCGAGCCCGGCATCTACTCCGTGCTCTACGCAGGCCAGAGCTTCGAGGTGCAGATCCAGCGCCTGCTCGAAGGCGGCTACGCGGTGAACCTCCGCGGCGACCGCTTCGTGCTCGAGGTCAGCGATCCGCGCAAGCTCAGCCGCGGCCCCGGCAAATTCAGCCGCGAAGGCAGGCAGAAGATCGCGGCTCCCATGCCGGGCAAAATCGTCCGCGTGCTCGTGGGGGAAGGCGATGCGGTCGAGGCGGGCCAGGGCGTCGTTGTCGTCGAGGCGATGAAGATGCAGAACGAGCTGAAGGCCCCAAAAGCCGGCCGCGTGGCGGCACTCTCCGCCAAGGAAGGCGCGACCGTAGCGGCAGGCGAGGTGCTGGCCGTCGTCGAGTAGCGGACGGCGTCTTTGCGTGCCATCCACCGTCATTCAGCCGCGAAGATCACGGCCCCCATGCCGGGCAAAAGATGCAGCACGAGCTGAAGGCCCCAAAAGCCGGCCGCGTGGCGGCACTCTCCGCTAAGGAAGGCGCGACCGTCGCGGCAGGCGAGGTGCTGGCCGTCGTCGAGTAGCGGACGGCGTCTTTTTCGCACAAAGACACCAAGATCACAAAGACACAAAGAAACCCTTTTTTGTTTTTGAATTTCTTTGTGGCCTTTGTGTCTTAGTGTCTTGGTGTTGAATTCACTGAACCGCCCGTGCGAAGCCGCACTCCGCGAACCCCCACCAACGGTCCGTCCCCACGTTGCATAATGTAGTCCATGGCATGCGAGAACTGCGGCGGCTCCGGCTGGAGGATCGTCGAACGTGACGGCATCTCCGCCGCCGAGCGGTGCGCCTGCTCCGTACAGGAAGCGACACCCGACCTCGAAGGCGCGTCGAACATTCCCCCGCTCTACCGCAATGCGTCGTTCGACAATTTTCTGCTGCCGCCGGACAACCCCATCGCCAGCGACCAGCTCGGCCGCGTGCTGCTGAAGGTGAAAGGCTACGTGCGCAACTTCCCGCTCGGGCCCAAGCCCGGCCTCATGCTGATGGGCCCCACCGGCACCGGCAAGACGCATCTGGCCGTCGCCGTGCTGCGCGCGTTGATGGAGCGCGGCTTCGAGGGCCAGTTCTTCGATTACAGCAACCTGCTCGAGCGCATCCGCGCCGGATGGAATCCGGATGCCGGCGCCTCCGAACGCGGAGCGTATCAGTCCTGCCTCGAGATCCCCGTGCTGCTGCTCGACGACGCCGGTTCGCAGCGCGCCTCCGAGTGGGTCGAGGACACGATGACCTCGATCATCACCTACCGCTGCAACAACCAGAAGCCCGTCATCGTCACCACCAACCTGCGCGATCCCGATGCGGGCGACGTCATCGTACAGCGCACGCCCGGCGCAGCCCAGGTCGAATATCACGTCACGCTGGCCGAAAAGATCGGCGAGCGCGCCCGCTCCCGCCTCTTCGAGATGTGCGAGGTCGTGCGCATGCCCGCCGTCGGAGATTTCCGTTTGCGGAAGGGCCGCTGAGGTCCGCGGCCCGCAAGATTATCGCCCGCTCTCGGCCGGCATCTGGAAGGGCTCGTCGGCGCTTCCGCCGTACACCGACGGAACCCTCGCGTCCATCAACCGCAGATACGTCGTCACCTGCCCGCGGTGATGCACCGTGTGCAGCAGGTGCATCATGAGGTAAGCCACCGCCGGCTCGTTCATGATGCCGAAGAACGGGATGTTGTGCATCAGCTTCTCCGCCGGCATCGCGCGCAACTGCGCCATCAGCCCCGGCATGTTGCCGTCGTAATACTTCACGATGTCGGCGATCGTTTTCAGGTGCGCCGGCATCCTGGCTTCCTCGCCCGCAAACTCGCCGTGGACGATCCCGTTCAGGAACCAGATCTCGGTCGAAACGATGTGCCACGCCTGCTCCATCGCGCTCCGGCTCTTCTTGTGCGGCCGGAAATCGCGCTTTTCCTCCGGAATCGCCGCCAGCACCTTCCGCGTGATCTTGATCTCTTCCTCGAGCACCGGAAGCATGGAGTCGAGCGAATACCTGGCCTGCTCTGCCGTCATCGGATTCACCCTCCTCCAAATATTAGACACGATATAGTGGTACTTCTACGGAGGAATTATGATAGCGAGCGATAAAAGAACGGATCCGCTGGCCTTCCTGGGCGAGCAGATCGAAGCCTGGAAGAAAGAGGGCACCTACCAGAAGCTGCGCGAGCTCCAGACCGCTTGCGAGCCCGTGTGCCGGTTCGACGGCAAGGAGGTCATCAATCTCGCCTCGAACAACTACCTCGGGCTGACCGATCACCCCAAGCTCATCGAGGCCGCGCTCGAAGCCACGCGCAAGTTCGGCGTCGGCTCCGGCGCCGTCCGCACCATCGCGGGCACCATGGCCATTCACATGGAGCTCGAGCGCAAGATCGCCGCGTTCAAGCACGTCGAAGCCTGCGTGGTCTTCCAGTCCGGCTTCGCCGCCAACGCCGGAACCGTGTCGGCCATCCTCACGCCGGACGATCACATCATCTCCGACGAGCTGAACCACGCCAGCATCATCGACGGATGCCGCCTCTCGAAAGCGAAGATCCACGTCTTCCCGCACAAGGACGTGGGCGCCGCCGACCGCATCCTCACCGAGCTCGACTCCGTCCCCGGACGCAAGCTGCTCATTACCGACGGCGTCTTCTCGATGGACGGCGACATCGCCCCGCTGCCCGGGCTGGTCGAAGTGGCCGAGCGCCACAAGGCGATCATGATGATCGACGATGCGCACTCCTCCGGCGTCCTCGGCCGCAACGGCCGCGGCACGGTGGATCATTTCAATTTGCACGGTCGCGTGGATATCCAGGTCGGCACGCTCTCGAAGGCCATCGGCGCGCTCGGCGGATACGTCTGCGGCAGGAAGGAGCTGATCGAGTTCCTGTATCACCGCGCGCGGCCGTTCCTGTTCTCCACCTCGCATCCGCCCTCAGTGGCCGCTTCCTGCATTGCCGCTTTCGACGTGCTCGAGCAAGAGCCCGAACGCATACAGAACCTCTGGGATAACACGAAGTACTTCAAGGCTGCGCTCAACGCAGCGGGATTCGACACCGGCATGAGCGAGTCGCCGATCACACCGATCATGGTGGGCGAAGCCGCGCAGGCGCATCAGTTCTCGCGCGAGCTGTTCCAGGAGGGCGTGTTCTCGACCGGCATCGGCTTCCCGACCGTGCCCAAGGGCAAGGCGCGCATCCGCACCATCGTCACCGCGACCCACACCCGCGAGCAACTCGACCGCGCGCTCGAGATCCTGACGCGCGTCGCCAGGCGCATGGGCATCCTGAAGGCTTAAGGAGGGCGGACGCCCTCGGCGGAGGGCCGGCCCCCGGACCGGCCCTGCCCGCCGGCATCGCTAATGCCCGCGCTCGCCGCCGCGGTGCTCGTCGCCATGGCCGCCCTCGAAGTGGCCGCCCTGCCCGCGCGCAGGCTGCGAATGGCCGTCGTCCTGCCGCCCGCCCGCGGGACGCTCCTGAACATAGCCGTTGCCGAACCGGCCGGCTTCCGGACGGCGGCTCTCCGCCTGCCGCTCCGCATGCTCCGGGGCCGCTCGCATCACAGGCTGCTCGTACGGCCGCACATAGCTATACTGCCGCGCGGGCGTTCGCTCCCACTGATGGCGATCGATGACGATCGAGTGCGCGCGCCAGGCGAAACCCGAGCCTCCCCAGCCCCATTGCACAAACGGCCCGCCCACGAAGACCGGAGCACCCCAGGAAATGCCCACCGAGAAACCCGCCCTGCGGCCTCCGAACACGACCGCCGCGTTATACGCCAGAACGTAGATGTAGGAAGGCTGCACCGGCAGGATTTCAATGTCGCCGGGTCCGGCTACCACCACCCTGGTTTCTGCCGTGTTCTGAAGGTATCCGCCGGCCAGCGCCGCCTGCCTCATCTGCTGCACCGCGTCCATCACCGCGTCGCGATTCGTAAGCACCGCGTTTCCGAGCTCCTGCGTCCAGCCCGGGTTGCTCGCCATCATGTCCAGCACCGCAGGAAACGGCAGCAGCGCGACCACGCTCGGATTCCACGGAACGTTCTCTGCGTAGATGGCGTTTGCCAATGCGTCGCCGGTCAGATAGCTGTGCTGGTCGGCCCACGCCGCCGCCTCGGGTATCTGATTCCAGTAAGTGGCTGCCGCCAGCACCTGCGCCAGCAGCGGATCCGGATAGAGCGCGATCGGCTGCACGAGCTGCGCGAGCTGGTCCGGATAGAATGGCGCGGCCTGAACCGGCGCCGGATAGCAGACCGGAGCCTGGCTGGGATCATACGTTGCATACTGCGCGAAGACCGGCGCGGCCATCAATGCCGCTCCCGCCACCGCCGCGATTTTAGCTTTGAACATCTTTGTTGGAGTTCGCCCGCCTGGGTGAGCCCCCCTCCATTAGGTTCGATGCGCCGGCGGCCCTCCCGCGGGTGTATCGATTTGTTCGACAACGGTAATGAAGCGTAACGGGGCCGGGCAGCCGCACCCGCGCCGCCGGTTTGTGCTCCCGCGGGCCCATGCGCCGGGATGAGTCGCGACGCGGCGCGCGCCAGCGTTCCCATCGCGGCGCCGCGCAAGGATCGCCTCGCGCGTGCAGGCCGCCCGACTTTCGGGGGGCGAGGGCCACTCGCCGAGGTCCGCCCACAGGCTTTTTCCATCCCTTCACTAAGCGTTTTCGCTGATTTCTCCGCTTTTCTTTCGCTGTTAGTTTCGAAAGTGACGAGCCGCCACCGGGCGACGAAGGAGAGCATATGAAGCGCTTGAGAATACAAATTCAAAGCTGGAATTTCTGGAAAGAAGAGGCGGGCCAGGACCTGATCGAGTACGCGTTGATGGCCGGGTTCGTGGCCGTGGCCGCCGGCGCATTGATGCCCAATGTGTCGACCAGCATCACCACCGTGTTTTCGAAGATTCAGGCGATTCTGGCCAACGCTGCCGGTTCCTAAAAAACGACGGCGCAGGCAGGGCGGGGCGGCGCCGGCCCTCCGCCCGCAACTCAGCCGGCCGCGAACGGGCTCAGCAGATTGCCGCCGCCGTCGAACTCGATGGCGCGCGCCGGCTCGAGGATCTCGAGGGTTGCATCACTCTCGATTTCCGCCCGCAACGTCTCGCTCAACGCGATCATTCCGAGCGCAAGCGTGTTCCGGATCCAGCCGATCGTCACCTGGGCCGGGTCGAGCTTGCCCGCGGTTAGCGCGATCCGCTCCAGACATTCCTTATCCGTCGCGAAGTGTATCGGCGTGCGGCTGCCCGCCGGCGTGCTCGCCGTCAGCGAATTCAGATACGTCATCGTCCAGTCCACCGCGGAAACCAGCCGGTCGGTGACGATGTCCGCCATCCCCATCCCCACCGCGTTGCCTGGCCGGCTCAGATCCCGGACGAAGATTCGCTCCACGCGGGGCGCGTCCGGCCAAGGATTCTGCTCGCCCCGCATCGAACGGTTCACCACCTTCGGGTCCATCCCGGTCCCGCTGATCTCTTTGCCGATCTCATCCACGATCAGCACGTCCAGATGCTTCACCGGAATGCGAGCTTTCCAGGATTTCGCCAGCTCGAGCAGTTCCTCCTCGCGCCGCTCCAGGCACTCGGCCGGCACAGCCTCGATCTTTGCCGTGTTGTGGTTGGCGTCTTCGAGCACCGCGAGGCCGCCGAGCACCTTGCCGGTCTCGAGCACCTTGCGCCCGCCGCTGCGGATCGCCTGCTCCATCCCGATCCGGTACCCGCAGGAGTGAAACCCTTTCGCGCCGGCCAGCTTGCCCGCGCCGATCGCCAGCATCTTCATAAGGCCGCTTTCGAGCCTGCCGGAGAACGACGTGTGCCACTTCACGCGGCCGATCACCATGACGGCGTCGCTTTCCCACGCGCTGCGGTCGAGAAAGGTTTCGACGCCCTCCGGAGTCGATCCGAGCGGCGTTACTTCGAGCGAGCTCACCACCGGGCAGCCGATCGCGGCTTCGTGGATTCCGAGGTGCTCCAGCACCGCGGCCTGGCCCTCCGCCGTCGCGCCGCCGTGGCTGCCCATGCAGGGAAACACGAACGGACGCGCCCCGCGCGCCTTCCAGAACTCGGTGGTAGCGCGCACGATCGCACCGATGTTCGCGATGCCGCGGCTGCCCACGCCGATCGCAACGCGCGCCCCGGGCTTCACGCGATCGGCGAACCCGGCCCGCTCGAGCTCGCGCGCCACCTCGCCCGGCACATCCGCCAGCGCGCGATCCGGGAATTTCTGCCGCACCAGAAGCATCGGAGCAAATGGCATACGCACGGATTATAAAACAGTCAGCCCGCAGTCCCGGAATGTCCCGATCAGTCATTACCTCATCCACTCCGGCACACAAGGCGGCGCAGATCCGTCCGGAGATCACGGACAGCGCGCTGCCCTCAGAATCCGGCGAGCGAAGAGGTCGTGGCCGTAATCAGCCCATACAGTTCGCCTGGCGATCAGACCGAGCTCGCGAACAGGCTCTCGCGTTACAGCCTGGTGCAAGAGCTTGCGGTAAACCGGATCGAAATCCGGATCTACCGGGCTCACTCCGCCGGCTTGTAAGGCGTCTCCAGCAAAAACGCCAGCCGGTGCGCCGTGGCTGCGGGGTGGCCGGTGTATTTCAGCTTGCCGTTCACCAGAAAATCGAGCGGCTTCTCGACCGGGTAATCCAGCTTGAGCACATCGCCGGGCTCGATGCTCATCATGTCTGCGACCTTGAGCGTGGGGCCCTGCAGGCGCACGTCGATCCGCGATTTTGACGGCTTCAGCAACCGCAGGATGCGCGCCTGCTCCTCCGCAGTCGCTTCGGTGCGCCGCACCGACCACTGCTGGTCGAATTTCTGGCGCAGCATCTTGATGTTGATCGACGGCATGCCGATATTCAGCATGCCGGAGTTGTCCGCGATGCGCACCTCCAGGCCGATCGCCACCACGGCCTCATTCGGCGCCATGATCTGCAGCAACTGCGGCTCGGTCTCCCGCGCTTCGATCGTGAACTCGATGGCGGTTACGCCGTGCCAGGCCTGCCGCAGGTCATTCAGAATAATGCGATAGAGCCCGTCAAGCACGATCTGTTCGATGTCCGTAATTTCGCGCTTGATATTCGAGCTCGCCTTGCCCGTGCCGCCCAGCAGCATCTCCAGAATCGGGAACACCAGGCTCGAGTTGATCTCCAGCACCGCGTTCGTCTCATACGGCTTCATCGCCAGCGAAACCAGGCAGGTGGGGGACGGCAGACACTGCGAGAACTCGGCGAACGAGAGTTGCTCCACCGATACCAGGTTCACCATTACATAAGCGCGCAGGTAAGCGGAAAGGCTCGAGGCCAGATTGCGCGCGAAGTTGTCGTGCAGCAGGTGGATGGCGCGAAGCTGGTCCTTGGCGATGCGGTCCGGCCGGCGGAAATCGTACGTGATCGCCTTCGTGACCGCCTCCTCGGGGCGGCTTTTTGAGCGGAGATCGCGAAATACACTGTTGATCTCGTCCTGGGATAGAGAGCGGTCCACGAACACAAGATCGGCGGAAGCAGGCGCAAGCTTTAGGCCCCCGCTACTTCACGATCCTCTCCAGCGTCAGGAACGTCACCCGCCGTTCGGCCTCGGCCCGGGCGAGCGGCGAATAATAATACGAAAAGGTCGCCTTCACCTGCGAGGTCACGCCGGGCGGCACCGCGAACGAAAAAGTCTCGTGGCGCTTCTCGCCGGGCGCCAGGCGCGTGTCGGAAAGCGTCCTGGCAGCCTTCAGGAACGCGAGGTCTTCCCGGTCGATGGTCTTGCCCTGTGCGTCGGCCACCATGCGGCGGTACTCACGCTGTTCGCGGTAATGCTTCCCGTCGTAGCAGTCCGCGCGCACTTCGAGCACGAGCCGGCGCAGCGGCGAGCCGGTGGGAACGTAATGCCCGGCGCCGAGATTCGCCACGTCCACCGCCACCTGGAGCTTGTCGCCCTGGCGCACCGCCGTAAGCTGCGCCTTGATCGTCTTCGTGAGCTGCTCGACGGAATGGCTGCCCGGCATCTGGTGCAGGTTCACCTGCGCCATGTTGACGGCCTTGATCTTCGGGTCCACCACATCGCCCGCGACCTTGTACATGTGGCAGGACTGGCAATCCTTCCCCTCTTTAGCAGCGGCCGACTTCTGCCACTCGGAATAGGTCGTCAGCACGGGAAACCCGAGCGAGTTCCTGTACTCGTGGCAGCTCGCGCACAGCAGCGGCGAGGTGTGCACGGAGGAGAACTCGGTCGCATGGCCGTTGGACTCGGCGTTTTTCAGCGGCCCGCTCTTGACCAGGCTGAACTCCACCCGCGCCCGCGGATTGCCGTCGGCCATCGTGACGTCGCGGATCGAGTGGCAGTAGTCGCAGGTCACGCCCTCCCAGCTCACCTTCTGGCGAGGTTCGAGATCATTGATGCGCACCGCGACCGGCGAGTGGCACCCCAGGCACACTTTGCGCGCCTGCGGGCCGTCGGAATCGGCGAGCTCGAGCGCATCCTGAAAAAGGCGGCTCTCCATCGCGCGCGCATGGGCCGAGCTCTTCCAGGCTTCGAAAATGGCCCGGTGGCAGCGGCCGCAGGTTTCGGCGGTTTCCGGCTGCTGGCCCGAAAAGGCGGCCAGGCCGGCTGCGAGGACAAATGCGAATAACATGCATCACCTCTCGGCTGGGGGCCACGCCGTGCCGCACGCTCTCAGCGTGCCGCGCCGGCGCCCCCGAAAGTCTTCCGGAACAGCCCCTCTGACGCCAAGCCGGACGCCTCGTCCGGCCTGCCCGCGCGAGGCGAACAGGCCGGCCGCGGACGAGGGCCAGGCACCCGCAAAATCCCGCGCCGAACGCCGCTGTGCGCGAAAGGCGCTGGGGACAGAGCGGCCCGCCGTCGTTTTCGCGATCGGCTCAAGGCGCGCCGAACTTTGCCGGTCTCTCGAGGGCGTCTGCCCCACACGATCCTCGCGCGACAGCGCCGGGCGACACCCATGCCCCAGACCGCTTGCGGCTGAAGCGCGAAAACGGGAAATGAGTGTACTGTCACCGGTTTTCACGCTTGGATTCCACCGCCCGGATGGCGAACGCAAGGCCCACGATCGTTATCAGGATTGCCACCAGCGAGACCGCCAGGCCCTTCCGCCTCTGGTCGCGCTCGCGAAGGGCCTGCTCGCCGGCCAGTTTCGTCGCGGCTGCGATCTTCAGCCCCGCGTTGATGGGCGCGGCGACCGCCGCCGGATCGAAGGCATGTACGGCGACTCGGGCTTTCACCAGGTCCTCGTTGGCTTGCTGTTCCTGGAGCACGGCGTCGGCAACCTCCATACCGTCCCGGCGCGCCTGCGCCAGCACGGCGTCGGAGGCTTTCATCGCGGCGGACAGGTTTCCAATGAGCTGCGCCATCTGCGCCGCGGCCTTTCCGCCCGCCGAGTCCGCGTCGTGGCACTGGGAGCAGACGGCCTTGGGACCGGCGAGCATCGCCGGCGACGGCATCTCGATGTCATGATTGCTGTGGCAGGTCACGCAGCCTTTTTCGCCCATGGCCGCAAAGACCGGCTGGTGCGGGCTCTTGTTGTAAAGATCGGCCATCAGCGTGTGGCACGTTCCGCAGACCTCGGCCACCGAGCCGACCTGCGGCGGGGTGGCGCCGTGGTTGCCGTGACACGAGGCGCAGTTCGGCGCGCTCAGGTCGCCGCCCTTGGAAATCGCCGCCCAGTGGACGCTCTTCTTGTAATCGGCGAGCTGGTTGGTCGGGATCTTGTACTTGGCCATGTGCGCCGGGTCGGCGTGGCAGCGCCCGCAGGTGTCGGGCAGGCGCAGCGGATAAACCGGCGACAGCGGGTCCTTCACCTCGCGGATGTCGTGGACGCTGTGGCAATCGATGCAGACCGCGGCGGCCGTATCGCCCTCGGCGATGCGCTTGCCGTGCACGCTGGTCTTATAGAGTTCGTACTGGTCCACGCGCTGCTGCGGCCGGTATTTGTGCATCAGCGCGGCGTCGCTGTGGCAATGCGCGCACAACTGGGGTATCGCGGTGCGGGCGGGCTTGCCGATGAAGCCCTTGGCTTTGCTCATGGCCGCCGAGGGGTCGTCCGCCGTGGGATCCCCGCCATGACAGCTCGCGCAGGTAAAGCCGTGGCGGCTGTGCACGTCGTTGCCGAAGGCCGCCGCGGGCGCCTGGAGCTTGCCGTCCAGGGCCGAGTGGCAATCTGTGCACGAATCTTTTGCAAAAGCGGCGGCAGCCAGAAAGGCGCAGGCGATCGCGATCCGTTTCATCGGAAATACCCCAATAGAGAGAAAGTCACCAGGTAGGCCAGGAGCGCTACACCGGCGCCGGTAACCAGGCGGGCGCGCTCTTCGCCCTTCGGGTTCGTGGCCCAGAACGGCAGCAGAACCCACCAGAGCGCCAGCACCGCGAAGCCGAACAGCCCGAGCAACTCGCCCTCGACGAACAGCACCTGGCTCGGAATGAGCTTGAGCGTGTAAAACGGCGCCAGGAAGTACCACTCCGGGTGGATGCCGGCCGGGGCCGAAGCGAACGGGTCGGCTTTCTCGCCCAACTCCCAGGGGAAGATGGCGGCCAGCGAACCAAGCACGCCCAGCGCCGCGTACCACGCCATCATCTCCCGCAGGAAAAAGTTCGGGAAAAATTTCATCTGCGGCACCTTGCCGCCGGTCTTCTGCTCAACCCAGGGGGGCGAGCTGATGCCGTGCTTCTGCACCAGCATCAGGTGCACGAAGATCAACGTGGTGGCGATTCCGGGCAGGACGGCGACGTGGAACCCGAAGAAGCGGGTAAGCGTCGCGCCGCCCACGTCCTCGCCGCCGCGGAGGAAGCGCGCGATGGTCGAGCCGACCACCGGCACCGCGGAGGCCATATCGGTGCCGACCTTCGTGGCGAAGTACGAGATCGTGTTCCAGGGCAGCAGGTAGCCGCTGAAGCCGAAGCCGAGCGCGAGGCCGAGCAGGGCGATGCCGCTGAACCAGGTCAGCTCCCGCGGGCGGCGGTAGGCCCTCAGGAAAACCACGCTGAACATGTGCACGAAGGCCGTGAAGATCATCAGGTTGGCCGACCAGCTATGGATCGAGCGGATGAGCCAGCCGAAGCGAACCCGGGTCATGATGAACTGCACGCTTTCGTAAGCCTCGCTGGCCGTCGGCCGGTAGTAGAGCAGCAGGAGAATCCCCGTCAGCACCTGAATCGTGAACAGAAAGAGCGTGATGCCGCCAAAGTAGTACCACATCGTGGCGGAGTGTATCGGGACCGTCTTGTGCGACAGGAACTCTTTGAGCGAAGAGAGCCCGAGCCGCTCATCGAGCCAGCCGGCGACACGCTGCCGGGAAGTGATTGTGGTTGTGGCCATGTGTGCTCCTAGGCGTGCCGGGAAATCACGACCTCGTCGCCCCGCACCTTAACCGCATACTCTTCCAGGGCTTTGGGCGGGGGACCCGAAACCACGGCCCCGTTCAGGTCGTAGGTGCCGTTGTGGCAGGCGCACCAGATCTGATGGCGCTGCTCGGAGTACTGGACCGTGCAGTTCAGATGGGTGCAGACGGCGGAGAAAGCGCGCCAGTCGGTATCGGATACCCGGATGAGAATGACCGGCCGGCTGCCGAACCGGACAATCTTGCCGGAATTGGGTTTGAGGTCCTGAACCTTGCCGGCAGAAACCTCGTTCACCGATGCTTCGGGGACCGCAGGAGGGTCCATAAACCGGAGTACCGGGTACAGAAAGGAAATAAGGGAAGCGGAGAAGCCGGTACCCAACAGGATCCGGATCAGACCGCGACGCCCAGTGTCCATAATCTATTCACCTGTTCAGGTGATCCTAAGGGAGGGAAAGGCCGGAGTCAAGCCGGGGTGGGGAAAGCGACTTTAGGGTATGAATAGAGTGATTTGCCCCAGTGCGGTCGGAATTGCTCAGGCGAGGTGCGGGAAATCGCGGCAGGACGGGGCTCCGGTGATGTTGCGAGAGGCAACAGGGGTGTTGCGATTTGCATTTCGGATCTAAATATCTGATCTGTAGGGACTTGGCTCATTTTGCCTTTGTTTCGCCTGTAGCATCAAGCAACAGTACCCGATGGAACGCCTCCAGCCGCGCCAAAAAGAACAACAGATATAAATAACTGGAAATCCAGCAAGTTACGCTACTTCGCAACGATCCGGCAAAATCCGGCCTCCAAACTGCAATTAAAGATTTCCGGATACGGAGGTATGAAATGGTAGCTCTACTGGTTCTGGCAACATTCGTTGTATTCATCGCAATCGATGTCCTGCTGCATCGCGACAAGTACCGCTTTCGCGTTGCAGAAACCGAAACACTGGAAACCGCGGCGCCGCCGGCGCCTATCGTGGCGGGTGTCGCCCTGCCGGAAGCACTCTCCTACCACCCCGGGCATTCGTGGGCTTTGGATGCCGGAAACGGGCGTGTTCGCATAGGTTTAGACGAATTCGCCGCGAGCCTGCTGGGGCGCATCGAGCGCATCGATATGCCGCAGCGGGGCCGCTGGTTCCGGCAAGGGGAGAAGGGCTGGACGGTGGTGACGGACCGGGGGTCGGTGGCCATGCTGGCGCCGGCCGAAGGCGAGATCGTGGCGGTCAACCAGAAGGCCCTGTCGAACCCGGAGGAAATTTCCAACGATCCCTACGGAAGCGGTTGGCTGCTCGAGATTTTTTCGCCGGACACCCATGTTAGTTTTCGCAATCTGCTCAATGGGGCGCTGGCTCGCCGGTGGATGGAGGAAGCGATTGCCGAGCTGCGGCAGGCGCTCTCGCCGGGGGCGCTGGTGACGGCGCTCGACGGCGGCCGGATCGCGCCTGGATTGGGCAGTGAATTGCCAAGCGATAAATGGGTCCAATTGACCCAGCGCTTCTTCCGTTCGTGAAAGGGAGCTCATAATGCGCGCTTTGTTATTCGATAACACAAAATGCGTGGGATGCGGCTCTTGCATGACAGCCTGCCGGGAAAAGAACGGGCTGCCGGAGGTGAAGGAGCCGGATCTGAGCGCCGATCAATTTACGGTGCTCAAGACGACCGCCGGGAAAGACGGCGAGGTGAACTACCGCCGCATGTGCATGCACTGCGAGGAGCCGACCTGCGCGTCGGTCTGTCCGGTCGGGGCGCTGCACAAAACGAAGAACGGCCCGGTGGTGTATAACGCGGACATCTGCCTGGGGTGCCGGTACTGCATCCAGGCCTGCCCGTTCGGGGTGCCCAAGTACGAATGGCACTCGGTGGCGCCGCGGGTGCGGAAATGCAATTTCTGCGCCGATCGCCTGGCAAAGGGCCAGCAGAACGCGTGCGCGGAGGCGTGCCCGATGGGGGCGACCATCGCCGGCGAACGCGAGGAGCTGCTCAAAGAGGCGCGGGCGCGCCTGGCGGCCGAGCCGGACAAGTACGTTCAGAAGATTTACGGCGAACACGATGCGGGCGGGACCTCGGTCCTGATGCTGTCGTCGGTTCCTTTCTCGCAGTTGGGGCTGCCGGAGAACCTGCCGGCCGACCCGCTGCCGCTGTTGACGTTCCGGGTGCTGGAGAAGATCCCGCCGGTGGTGGCGACGGGCGGCGTCGTTCTGGCGGGCCTGTGGTGGCTGACGAACCGGAAGGCGGAAGTAGCGAAAGCGGAAGGGAAAGGAGCGCAGCGATGAGGGCGGTGCGATCGGTGTTCTGGCGGGTCGTGGCGCTGGCGATTCTGGCTGCGGGCGCGTACGCGACCTTCCTGCGCTTCACGCGCGGGATCGGCAGTATGACGAATTTGGGCGACCACTACCCGTGGGGTCTGTGGATCGGCTTCGATATCCTGTGCGGGGTGGGCCTGGCGGCCGGCGGGTTCACGATCACAACCGCGGTCTACATATTTCATCTCGAGAAGTTGCGTCCGATCGTCCGGCCGACGGTGCTGACGGCTTTCCTGGGCTACGTGCTGGTGGTTTGCGCGCTGATGTTCGATTTGGGCCGCCCGTGGAACATCTGGCGGGCGATGGTGTGGTGGAACCCGCACTCGGTGATGTTCGAGGTGGCCTGGTGCGTGATGCTGTACACGACGGTGCTGGCGCTGGAGTTTTCGCCGGTGGTGTTCGAGCGGCTGAAGTGGGGCAAGGCGCTCAAGGCGGTGAAGGCGGTGGTGGTTCCGCTGGTGACGCTGGGGTGCCTGCTTTCGACGCTGCACCAGTCCTCGCTCGGCAGCCTGTACCTGATCCTGCCGACGAAGCTCTACCCGCTGTGGTATTCTCCGCTGCTGCCGGTGCTGTTCTGGATCTCGGCGATCGCGACGGGCATGGCGATGGTGATCTTCGAGAGCGGGATGAGCGCGCGGGCGTTCGGCCGGGCGCTCGAATTCGACCTGCTCAAGGGCATCTCGAAGGTGATGGCGCTGTTCCTTGGGGTCTTTCTGCTGGTGCGGTTCATCGACCTGGGTTCGCGCGGCGCGCTCGACGAGGCGTTCCGGCTGACGGGCGCGGGCAGTTACGAAGCGCGGATGTTCTGGCTGGAGACCGGGCTGCTGGCGCTGGCGGGCATGCTGGTTCTGATCCCGAAGGTGCGGGCGAATCCGCAGGCGTTGTGGGCCGCGGGGACGCTGGAGGTATGCGGTTTCCTGGTGAACCGGCTGAACGTGGCGACGACGGGGTTGGACGCCTCCTCGGGGGTGCGGTATTTCCCGTCCTGGGGCGAGATAGCGATCACGCTGTCGGTGGTGGTAGTGGGGCTGATGGTGTTCCGGATGGCGGTACGGCATCTGCCCATATTCGGCGAAGCGCCGCACGAGGCGGCAGCCGGGAGAAGGACGCCGCGAACTGCGGCCTATGCGCAGTCTTAGCGTAAAGCTGATTCTCGGGTTGGTCACAAGCCTGGCCGGAGTGCTCCTCTGGCTGGGCCTGGCCAATCTGCGTGTGCTCCGGGAGAATCTGGAGACGACGACGGTCATGACCGAGCAGCGCATGGCCGGCATCATCTACCAGTCCACGCGCAGCAGCATGCTCGAGAACGACCGGCGGCAGTTGTCGAAGATCATCGAGTCGATCGGGGCGCAGCCGGACGTGCGCCGGGTGCGCATTTTCGCGAAGTCGGGGCGGATCCAGGTATCGACGCTGGCGGCGGAGACCGGGCACGTGGTGGACAAGCACGCCGAGGCGTGCGACCTGTGCCACGCGAAATCGAAGCCGCTGGAAATTCCGCAGACGAAGGACACCTGGCGAACATACCGGCTGAACGACGAACGGGTAATCGGGTTAATTTATCCGATCCGGAACGAGGAAGCCTGCTCGAACGCCGCCTGCCACGCGCATCCGGCCTCGCAGACGGTGCTGGGCGTGTTGGACGTGGTGTTTTCGCTGAAGTCGGTGGACGAGGCGCTGGCGCAGCACGAAAAGCGGATGCAGGCGCAGGTGACGTTTTCCGCGGCGCTGCTGCTGGTGATCGTGAGCCTGCTGGTATGGTTCCTGATCAGCCGTCCGATTCAGAAGCTGATCGCGGGCGTGAAGACTCTGGCGACGCGGGACTTGAGCTACCGGTTCCGGTTCAAGCGGCACGACGAAATCGGCGAGCTGGCGGCGGCCTTCGACTCGATGGCCGAGGAACTGGAGACGGCGAACCGGACGCTGGAGGACCGGATCCGGAAGAAGACGAAGGAGCTGGAAGCGGCGCAGGAGAAGCTGATTCATTCGGAAAAGCTGGCGTCGCTGGGCGAGTTGTCGGCGGCGGTGGCGCATGAGATCAACAATCCCCTGGCGGGGATTTTCACCTATGCGCGGCTGCTGGAGAAGAAACTGGCGCCCACCAAGCCGATCCTGGACTGGATCCAGACGATCCAGCACGAGAGCAAGCGGTGCGGGGAGATCGTGAATAACCTGCTGGTGTTCGCGCGGAAGCACCACACGGAGATGGCGCCGGCGGACGTGAAGCAGATCATCGCGCGCACGGTGGCGGTGGTGCAGCACCGGCTGGAGATGCAGGGGATTACGTACACGTCGGAGCTGGAGGAATTGCCGCCGGTGGTCTGCGACGCATCGCAGATCCAGCAGGTGCTGGTAGTGATTATCATGAATGCGGTGGACGCGATGGCGAGCCAGACGCCGAAGGGCGGGAATCTGAAGATCCGCGTGGCGGCGGCGGACGGCAGGCTGGACATTGCGGTAACCAACGATGGGCCGCCCATCGCCAAAGATGTGCTGCCGCACATTTTCGAGCCGTTTTTCAGCACGAAGCAGGCGGCCTCGGGCGTAGGGCTCGGGCTGGCTGTAGCGTACGGAATTGTGAAACGGCACGGCGGAGAGATACAGGTGGAAACCGGCGCGGAGACTACGTTTCATGTGCTGCTGCCGTTAACGGAGGCTCCGGCCGAAAGTCGGGAAACGGAGAATAAAACGAATGGCCGAGGAGAAACTGTCCATACTAATCGTTGACGACGAGCAGGTCGTGCGGGACTCGCTCGTGCACTGGTTCACGGAAGAAGGCTACGACGTGGACGCATCGGACAGCGCCACGGACGCGCTCTCGAAGCTGGCCGGTCGCGAGTTCGACCTGGTGATCGCGGACATTCGAATGCCCGGCATGGACGGGATCGAACTGCTGGAAAAGATCCGGACCGAGCAACTGGACACGAGCGTGATCCTGATGACGGGATACGCGTCGGTGGAGACGGCGGTGCGGGCGTTGAAGCACGGGGCGTTCGATTACATCACGAAGCCGTTCGACCCCGACGACCTGTCGGTGGTGGTGCGGAACGCGCTCGAGCAGCACCGGCTGAAGCGTGAGAACCGGATGCTGCGGCAGCAGATCTGCGACGAGCATGCGCTGACGGACCTGATCGGGCAAAGCGAAGCGATGCGGCACGTGCGCGAGCAGATCGAGACGGTGGCGGCGGTGGACTCGACGGTGCTGATCGAGGGCGAGAGCGGCACGGGCAAGGAACTGGTGGCGCGCGCGGTGCACCGGCTGAGCCCGCGGCGGTACAACCCGATGGTGGTCGTGCATTGCGGGGCGCTGACCGAGACGCTGATCGAGAGCGAGCTGTTCGGGCACGAGAAGGGCGCGTTCACGGGGGCGCAGTACCGGAAAAAGGGCAAGTTCGAGGCGGCCACGGGCGGGACGATTTTCCTGGACGAGATCGCCGATATCAGTCTGAAGACGCAGACGGACCTGTTGCGCGTGCTGCAGGAGCGGGAGATCGTGCGGGTCGGCGGCACGCAACCGATCAACGTGGATTTCCGCGTGATCGCGGCGACGAACCGGAACCTGGCGGAGCTGGTGAAAGAGGGCCGGTTCCGTTCGGACCTGTATTATCGGCTCAACGTGTTCACGATTCACCTGCCGCCGCTGAGGGACCGGCACGGGGATGTGCCGCTGCTGGCGACGTACTTCCTGGAGAAGTACAGCACGCAGATGAACCGGAAGTTCACGGGCTTCGACCGCTCGGCGCTGGATCTGCTGATTGCGCACCACTGGCCGGGCAATGTGCGCGAGCTGGAGAACATCGTGGAGCGGGCGGTGGTTGTGGGGCACGAGCCGCTGGTGCGGTCGCACGACCTGGCGATGACGCGGCCGGCGGAGGGCGCCGAGGACCTGACGATCGACACCCTGGAGCGGCGGCACATCGTGCGGGTGCTCGAGGATTTCGCCTGGAACCAGACGCAGGCGGCGAAGGCATTGGGAATCGACCGCGTGACTCTGTACCACAAGATCCGGCGCTACGGATTGAAGCCGCCGGCCAAAGCGGCGCGAGCCTGAGGACGCGGCCAACTTGGTGCGATCGTGATACTTGTACCGATCGGCGAATTTCCAGCGGGGCTGTTGGAGAGGCTGTCGCGGCGAACGGAGATTCCGTTGGGGCCGGCGAGGGTGGACCCTTCGGTGGCCTGGAACGCCGCGCGAGGACAATACGACTCGACGCGGCTGGTGGCCGAACTGAAGGCGCGGTACGACCAGCCGGTGATCGGGGCGACGGCTCACGACCTGTTCATCCCGGTGATGACGTTCGTGTTCGGGGCCGCGGAGATGGGAGGCCGCGCGGCGGTCTTTTCGATCCACCGGCTGCGGGACGAGTTCTACGGGCTGCCGGCGAACGAGGCGGTGCTGGAGATGCGGGCCTACCGCGAGTTGTGTCACGAGGCCGGGCACCTGAGGGGGCTGCCGCACTGCCCGGACTGGTCCTGCATCATGAGCTCGGCGCACTCGGTGGAGCGGGTGGACAGCAAGGAAGACCGCTACTGCGGTGAGTGCCTGGAGAAGCTGCAGGCAGTAAAGTAGTTCGCCCCGGATGCAGAGAGCGGGCGGGGTTACATTTCCATATCGACGACTTCGACCCGGAACCGCTCGGGCGGGAACGCCGCGACCGGCGGGGGCGTCAGTTGCGCCCAGGTCTGGTAGGCGGTCAAGGCGAGCGTCGCGTTCAGATAGAACAGGAACTGATTCGAGAAGAAGGAGATCGGCGGGGGCTGGCGGAAGGTAAGGCGAAGGCCGACGGCGCGTTCGAGATCGATTCCCTTCACCGATACGCCTTTGTCTTCAAGCAGCGTGATGAAGCTGGCGCGGCCGGCGTGCGGCCAGACGTCCGAGCGCAGCAGGTTGCGCAGCTCGGCGCGGTTTTCGAAGGTGATCTCGCACTGGCGGATCCACTCGAGGATCGAATCGCCCCACCGCCAGTTGGCCACAAGCTGCATGTAGCGCTCGACGAGATTGATGGCCAGATCCATGCGGCGGCGCTCGAATTCCGCTTCGATCGCCGGCTGGTCCTCAGCGGGAAGATCGGGAAGGATGTGCTCGGACTCCACGATATCGGTGGCCATGCCGACGACGCGATCCAGCGGTTTGAGGGCGGGGCTCGTGCGGATCAGGAGCGGCGGCAGGTCATGTGTCTTATTGCCTGAAATTTCAACAAATTTCCGGTCGCCGATGATGTCCATGCGATTCCTACCTATTCCTAGGACGGTCGATTTCGGAGGGAAGTTGCAGGGCGGGCCGAGGGGGACGGGGCGAGCGGGAGGCGGCCGATTTCGGAGGGAAGTCGCGCCGGGCGGCCTGTCCCCTTTACGAGGCAAACGGGGCGAATCTGCTATTATGGCGACCGGATGGGGCAATATTACTCAATCGGCGTGGACCTAGGGGGCACGAACCTGCGCGCGGCGGCAATCGACTGCCGTGGAAAGATCATTGAGAAGATCGAGGGCTCGACAAATCTGTCGGCAGGACGGGAGGCCGTCGTTTCGGACATCGCCGACTCGATCATCAGGCTGAGGACGGCCGGCGGCTCGGAGCGGCTGGCGGGGATCGGGATCGGCGCGCCGGGATTCATCATCATGGAGCGCGGCGTGATCACGGGCTCGCCGAATATGCCGGGGTTCGAGGATTACGCAATGCGCGATGAAATCGAGCGGATGGTGCAGGCGCCGGTGATCCTGGAGAACGACGCGAACGCGGCGGCGCTCGGGGAGAAATGGGTCGGAGCGGGACGCGACGTGGACGATCTGGTGCTGCTGACGCTCGGCACGGGCATCGGCGGGGGCATCATCAGCGGCGGCAACATTCTGCACGGATTCGTCGGGATGGCAGGCGAGATCGGGCACATGACGGTGGTGCCGGACGGCAACCCGTGCGGGTGCGGGAACCGCGGCTGCCTGGAGAAGCACGCTTCGGCGACGGCGGTGGTGTCGATGGCGCGAATGATGGGCCTGGGCGAAAACCTGACCTCGAAGGACGTCTTCGACCTGGCCATTGCGGGCAATCCGAAAGCGCGGGCGGTTTTCGAGACCGCGGGCAGCGCGCTCGGCGTAGCTCTGGCGGCGCTCGTGAACATCTTCAACTATCCGCTGTATCTGCTGAGCGGCGGCGTGCTGGCGGCGTGGGACGTGTTCGCTCCGGTGATGTTCGAGGAGCTGAAGCGCCGCTCGTACGTGTTCCGCAATACCGTGACGCGCATCGAACCCGCTGCGCTCGGCAATGAGGCGGGCCTGTACGGCGCGGCGTACCTGCCCTTCAAAGCGCGCGTGATCGCGGCATAGCCGGCGCACGCGCCCCGGCCGGAAATCGGGGAACGAGTATCCTGTCACCGGTTTTTTTTGTGCTAGGGGAGTTCGGGCCAGGGGTGGCGCGGGTAGCGGCGGCTCAACTGGCGGCGGAGGTCGGGGTAGAGGCGCTGCCAGAAGCCGGCGAGGTCCGTGGTGGTTTGGACCGGGCGGTTGTTGGGCGCGAGCAGGTGGACGACGAGCGGCGCCTTGCCGCCGGCGATGCGCGGCGTTTCCGTCATTCCGTAAAATTCCTGGAGCCTGGCGGCGACCCAGGGGTCGCGGCCGCGCGCGTAGCGGACGCGCACGGGCTTGCCATGGGGCAGGCGGATACGCGCGGGCGCGTACTCGGCGAGCAGGCGCGCCGGCAGCTTTGCTTCGAGCGCGCGGATGAGGCCGCCGCCGCGGGCAGCCTGTTCGAGTTCCGCGAAGCTGCGCAGGCCGCGTGCCAGCGATTCGAGGGCGGCGCGCACGTCGTCATCCTTGAGCGCAGGAATGGGCGCGTATTTTGAGGCGAATTCGACGCGGGCGAGAAATTCCTCGAGCTCGTCGGGGTCGGTGAAGCGCGCCACGCCCGCGTCCAATGCGTGTTCGGCGAGCATGCGGGCCGCGGCGTCCAGATCCTGCGGCGCGCCGCGGCTCTCGTACAGCACGAGCTTGTCGTAGAGCAGCAGCCGCGCCTCTTCTACGCGCTTGGCCGTGCGATTCCATTCGAGCATAGTGCGCTCGGCGACGCGATCGGCGAACATGTCGAGGAGCCATTCGGGCTCGATCGCGCTCGCCAGGCGCACCAGCGGCAGGCCGCGCTCGCTGCGCTCTTCGATATCCACCGCGACGAGGAACTCGGGGCCATGGGGATTCTCGAGCACGGCCGAGCCGCCGGATGAGAGCAGCAGCTCATTGCCGCGGCGGCGTCGCGCGACACGGTCGGGAAATGCGGCGAGCACGGCCTTGGGCAGCGCGTCCTTCGGCACGCGGGCAGGCGGGCGGGGCGCAAGGCGGCGAATCTGCTGGTAGATCCGGCGCGCGCGCGGGTCCCAATCGAAGTCGAGCAGCGCGAGCACATCGGAGGCGCCGCTGCGCTTCTCGCCCGCGCTGAGCACGGCGGCAAGCGCGCAGCCGTCGTCGCCGGCGTCGAGGATCAGGCGCGCCAGGCGCGGGTGCAGCGGCAGGCGCGCCATTTCCCTGCCCTGCCGGGTCAGCGCGCCGCGCGCATCGATTGCGCCGAGGCGTTCGAGCAGTTCCGCGGCTGCCTGCAACGATTCGGGCGGCGGCGCTTCGAGCCATTCGACCTCGGGCGGCGCGGCGCCCGCGGCGGCGAGCGCCAGCACGACCTGTGAAAGCTCGGCGCGCAGGATCTCGGGAACGTCGTGCGCAACGCGGCGCGCGTAATCTTCGGCCGGATAAAGGCGCACGACGCGGCCGGGCGCGGTGCGGCCCGCGCGGCCCGCGCGCTGGTCCGCCGACGCTTTGCTGACGCGCGATACGGTGAGCCGCGGCAGGCCGGACCACGGCGACTGGCTCGCGATGCGCGCCAGCCCGCTGTCGATCACCGCCGTCACGCCCTCGATGGTTACCGAGCTTTCGGCGACGTTGGTCGAGAGGATCACCTTCGGGCGCGAGGCGGGCTGGATGGCGCGGTCCTGCTCCTCGGGCGAGAGATCGCCGTGAAGCGGCAGGAGGAGCAGTCCGTTGCGCTCCGCGAGACCGGCGCAGGCGCGCGCGGCGCGGCGGATCTCGGCGGCTCCGGGAAGGAAGACGAGCACATCGCCATCGAGGCCGCCGCGCACGAGTTTCTTCAGCGCCGCGGCCACGAGTTCCTCGAGCGATTGCGGCGACGAGGGCGTGTACGTGATGGAGAGCGGAAAGGCGCGCCCTTCCGAGCGCACGACGGGGCAGCCGCCGAGGAACGCGGAGACGGGGGCGGCCTCGAGGGTGGCCGACATGACGGCGATGCGCAGGTCCGGGCGCGCGCGGCGCTGGAGCCGGCGAACCAGCGCGAGGGCGAGATCGCCCTCGAGGTGGCGCTCGTGGAATTCATCGAGCAGCACCACGCCGGCGCCGCGCAGTTCGGGATCGGAGAGCAGGCGGCGCGTGAGCACGCCTTCGGTCATGAAGCGGATGCGCGTGCGCGGTCCGGCGACTTCCTCAAAGCGCACCTGGTAGCCGACGGTCTCGCCGGCGCGCTCGCCAAGCTCGGCTGCGACGCGGCGCGCGGCGAGGCGGGCGGCGAGGCGGCGCGGCTCGAGCACAAGGATCTCGCCGCGCACATCGGCGAGGAGCGCCGGGGGCACCCGGGTGGTCTTGCCCGCGCCCGGCGGCGCTTCGATCACGAGGTTCGAGCCGCGCCCGATGCTCTCGCGAATCGCGGGAAGCAGCGGATCGATCGGCAGCGCAGTTGACACGATCCTTCCATTTTACGGACCATCTTTGATATGCAAGAATCGATCACTCCTTTACGCCCTCCTAAGCGCCTGCTGATGGGCCCCGGTCCGACGATGGTCGAGCCGAGGGTTTACGAAGCGATGAGCAAACCGATTGTCAGCCACGTGGACCCGTTCTTTTTCGAGGTAGCCGAAGATATCCGGCGGTGGCTCTGCGCCGCCTTCGGCACCAAGAATCAATTCACGCTCGCGATCTCAGGGACCGGCACGGCCGGCATGGAGACGGTGATCACGAACTTCACCGACCCCGGAGACAAATTCGCCGTGCTCGCCAACGGCTATTTCTGCGACCGCATCAGCAACATCGCCGAACGCCAGGGCGCGAACGTGGCGCGGCTGGAGAAAGCCTGGGGCGAGGTATTCAGCGACAGCGAAGCGCGCGATTTCATCCTGCGCGAGCGGCCGAAAATCGTGGCGTATGTGCAGGCGGAGACCTCGACGGGCGTGTTCCAGCGCGGGAACGCGATCTGCGCGGCGGCGCACGAGGTGGGGGCGCTGGTGATCGCCGATTGCGTGACGTCGCTCGGCGGGATGCCGGTGAAGATCGACGAGACGGGTATCGACATCGCGTACAGTTGCTCGCAGAAAGGGCTGAGCTGCCCTCCGGGCCTGGCGCCGATCACGATCTCCGACAGCGCCATGGAAAAGTTGCGCGCGCGGAAGCAGGCGATTCGTTCGTTCTACTTCGACCTGAAGCTGCTCGACGATTATTACGAAGGCGCGCACCGCTATCACCACACGGCGCCGGTGACGATGTTCTATGCGCTGCGCGAGGCGCTGGCGGTGGCGATGGAAGAGGGCCTGGAAAAGCGCTGGGAGCGGCACCGCCGCAATCACCTGGCGCTGGTGGCGGGCCTGGAAGCGCTGGGCTTGCAGATGCACGTGCCGAACCCGGCCAACCGGCTGTGGACGCTGAACACGCCGCGCGTGCCCGAAGGCATCAACGACACGAACGTGCGCAAACGTCTGCTGAACGACCACGGCATCGAGATTCTGGGTGGCTTCGGCCCCCTGGCGGGCCAGGTGTTCCGCATCGGCCTGATGGGCGCGTCATCGACTGCGGAAAACGTGCTGACGCTGCTCGCGGCGCTCGAAGCGGCGCTCAAGGCGGAGGGATACAGGCCGGCGGCGGATGGGCGCAAAGCCGCCGAGTCGGCGTACGCGGCGAAAGCATGAAAGAGCCGTTCAGCCTACCGGCTTCGAGCTGCCGGCTGATGGCTGATCGCTGAGGGCTCGCTACATGAACACGGGACTGAAATTCGCATTCGCTTTACTGGTTGTGGTCATGACAGAACATGGCTTGCCCGCGCAGGAGCGCGACTACGCGCGTTCGATGGTGATTTCGCGGCAGGGGATCGTGGCGACGAGCCAGACATTGGCTTCGCAGGCCGGCGCGCAGGTGCTTGCGCGCGGCGGCAACGCGATGGATGCCGCGATCGCGGCGAACGCCGTGATGGGCGTCGTCGAACCGATGAGCAGCGGCATGGGCGGCGACCTGTTCGCCATTTACTACGACGCGAAGACAGGGAAGCTCACCGGCATCAACTCGAGCGGCTGGGCGCCGAAGGGGCTCACGATCGAGTTTCTGAAGAGCAAGGGCGTCACGAAAGAGATGCCGCAACTCGGCATCAACTCGGTGACCGTGCCGGGCTGCGTCGCGGGATGGGAGGCGCTCTACAAGCGCTTCGGCGGGGGGCTGCCGTGGAAGGAGCTGTTCCGGCCCGCGATTTACTTCGCGACCAACGGGTACCCGGTGACGGAAATCATCCAGGACCGGTGGCAGGCGAACGCGAAGAAGCTCGCTTCGGACCCGAATGCGCGCCCGGTGTTCCTGCCGGGCGGCAAAGCGCCGGCTGTGGGTCAGATCTTCCAGAATCCTGAGCTCGCGCACGCGCTGGCGCTGGTGGCCGAAGGCGGGGCGCCGGCGTATTATCGCGGCGAGATCGCGCGCGCGATCCTGGCGACAGAGGAGCGGCTGGGAGGCGCGATGCAGGCGAGCGACCTGAGCGAGTTCCAGCCCGAATGGGTGGAGCCGATCTCGACGATGTACCGCGGCTGGAAAGTTTACGAACTGCCGCCCAACGGCCAGGGCATGGCGGTGCTCGAGATGCTGAACATCTTCGAGCGGTTCCCGATCCCGACTTACAAGCCGCAGGGCGTGGAAGACCTGCACGTGAAGATCGAGGCGCAGAAACTGGCCTACCAGGACCTGCACAAGTATCTGGCCGACCCGCGCTTCGCGAAGGTGCCGCTGGAGGGGATCATCTCGAAGGAGTACGCGGCGAAGCGGGCGGCGCTGATCGATTTGAAACAGGCGCGCTGCGATGTGGCGCCGGGCGACCCGCTGCACTACGGGCACGACACGATCTATTTGACGGTGGTCGATAAGGACGGCAACATCGTGTCGCTGATCCAGAGCCTGTACGAGAGCTTCGGCTCGGGGGTGATGGTGGAGGGCATGGGGTTCCACCTACAGAACCGGGGCGCGCTGTTCGAGATCGATCCCGCGCACCCGAACGCCCTGGCGGGACGCAAGCGGCCGTTCCACACGATCATTCCGGGCTTCATGGAAAAGGGCAGCCTGCACATGGGCTTCGGCATCATGGGAGGATTGAACCAGCCGCAGGCGCACGCGCAGTTCGTCTCGAACGTGGCGGACCACGGCATGAACATACAGCAGGCGCTCGAAGCGCCGCGGTTCACGAAGCAGAACTTCGGCGGGTGCGATGTCGAGATCGAGAGCCGCGTGGAGCCGGCGGTGCGCGACGCGCTGGCGAAGATGGGGCACCAGTTGAAGGTGCGCGGAAAGTATTCGGGGCAGATGGGCGGCGGGCAGGCGGTGATCCACGATTCGGCCACCGGCGTGAATTACGGGGCGTCGTCACCGCGGAAGGACGGGGCGGCGATTCCGGAGCCGGCGCCGTATTTCAAATAGGCAAGGCCTGCGCGCGCTCGCGCTCTTCCTCCGGGCGGTTCATCAGGAACGCGGCGACGAGCCGCGTTCCCTTCCACCACCACACGCTGAAGCTCTTGCTGTCGTAGTCGCCGCGCATCTCGGTGCGGTCGGCATCCGAGGTGTCGCCCCAGAATTCCCAGGAAAGATCGAAGACATCGGAGAAGAAGTAGGGCAGGTTGCGGAAGGGCTCGCGCGCGCCGGTCGCCATGGCGCGCGCGGCGTGCGGTCCCTGCTTGACGGCGTTGTCCCAGTGCTCGACGCGGCGCCGGCGGTCGTAGAGGATGTCCCGGTAGTCGGCGACATCGCCCGCCGCCCACACGCCCGGGACGTTCGTCTCGAGATACTCGTTGACGAGGATGCCGTTCTGGAGCGCGAGGCCGGTGGTTTCAAACAGGGCGGTTTCCGGAACGACGCCGACGCCGGCGACCACGAGTTCCGCCCCGGCGGTCTGCCGCGCAGTAACGGGACCCGTGCGGGTGACGACCTTCACGCCGCGGGCTTCGTAGTAGCGCTGGAAGAACGCCGACAACTCCGGCGTGAACAGGCGCTGCCAGATGCGGTCTTCGGCTACCAGCATGGTGACCTCGATGCCTTTCTGAGCGAGAACGGAGGCGACCTCCATGCCGATGAAGCCGCCGCCGATGACCGCGGCGGAGCGCGCGCGGGAAGCGGCCTCGCGGATGCGGCGGGAGTCGGCGGCCGAGCGCAAGTAGTAGATGGGGCCGGGAAGGTCGAGCGTGCGCGGGCGAGCGCCGGTCGCGATGAGCAGCTTGTCGAACGCGTACTCGGCGCCGGAGCGGGCGCGCAGGCGTTTGGCGGCGAAATCCACCCGCTCGACGACTTCCCGGAGCACCACCTCGATACCGTGCTCGCGATAGAACTCGGGCTTGTTGATGAGGATGGACTCTTCCGTGTCGCGGCCGGCAAGAAAGCCCTTCGAGAGCGGCGGGCGCTCATAGGGCAGGTCTTCGTCCGAGGAGAGGATGGCGAGTTCGCCCGGTTTCGCCCCGTTTTCGACAAAGGCCCTGGCGCCGTAACCGGCGGCCATGCCTCCGCCCAGGATGATATAGCGAAAGGATTTCATGGTCACCTCTGAAGCGAGCGCGCGAGCAGTGGCGAGGCGCCGGCAGGAGCGCCGGAGCGGCCTGCAGGGATGGGCGCGCCACCGCTGCGCCGGTACCGCATACTATGGAATTAGAGCGATGCGGAAGGGGCGCGGGTACAGGAATTGTTTGGGTTGAGGCTCGTAGCTTATTCTGTTATCCTCGATTTTGGGTTTCACCAGATATTTGCTTCCTACCTAAGCAGAGGTTCGCATGTCAGGCCATTCAAAATGGGCGACCATCAAACATAAGAAAGCCGCCCTCGATGCCAAGCGCGGGAAAGCGTTCACGCGCATCATCAAAGAGATTACTATCGCCGCGCGCGGCGGCGGCGATCCCGACTCCAATCCCCGACTGCGAACCGCCATTCTCGCGGCGAAAGCGGTCAGCATGCCCGCCGACAACATCAAGCGCGCCATCCAGCGCGGCACCGGCGAAATTGAAGGCGGGCAGATCGAAGAAGTGATGTTCGAAGGCTACGGGCCGGGCGGCGCGGCCGTGCTGGTGCACGTGGCGACGGACAACCGGAACCGGACGGTGAGCGAGATCCGGCACCTGTTTACGAAGTACAACGGCAAGCTCGGCGAGCAGGGCAGCGTTTCGCGCCTGTTCGAGCGCAAGAGCCAGATCCTGATCGCGCAGGAAAACGCGACCGAAGACAAGCTGATGGAAATCGTGCTGGACGCGGGGGCCGAAGACATCCGCAACGACGGCACGAACTGGGAGATCCTCTCCCCGCCGGAAGCGCACGAGGCCGTGCTGACGGCCATTCAGAACGCGAAGATCGAGACCGTGTCGGCCGAAGTGGCGATGCTGCCCAGCGTGCTCGTGAAGCTCGAGGGGAAAGAAGCGGCGTCGATGCTGAAGCTGAGCGAGGCTCTGGAGGAGCACGAAGACGTGCAGAACGTGTACTCGAACTTCGATATCGACGAGAACGTGATGGAGGCCCTGGCGCAGTAGCGGGGGCCGTCGATGCGCGTCCTCGGCATTGATTGCGGCACCGAGCGGACGGGCTACGGAATTATCGACAGCGACGGGCGGGCGCACCGGATGGTGACGGCCGGAGTGATCCGGACGAGCCCGGGCCGGCCGCTGGAAACGCGGCTGGCGGCGATCGCGGCGGCCCTGCGCGATCTGGTCCGGGAGCACGCGCCGCAGGCGGCGGCGGTCGAAGGCGTTTTCTACTCGACAAACGTGAAGACGGCGCTGAAGCTGGCGCACGTGCGCGGCGTGGCGCTATTGACCATCGCGGAAGCGGGGCTGGAACTCGGCGAGTACTCGCCTCTGGAGATCAAGACGAGCGTGGTGGGTTACGGCAGGGCGGAAAAGCGGCAGGTGCAGATGATGGTGCGTTCGCTTCTGCATCTGGAGCACGAGATCGAGTCCGAAGACGCCTCGGACGCGGTAGCGGTAGCCATCTGCCACGCTACGCGCCGGGCCGCAGCGCTCATGCCGGAGGCGCCCATGGGGAAGACGCCCGTGCCGGAGGGCGCGCGATGAAATTGCTCGCGGCTCTTCTGATCGCGCCGGCGCTCTTCGCGGCCGACGGCCCTAGCGTGACTTACTCCCGATCGTTCCCCGGCAGCAAGCCCGCGTATTTCGAGATCAGCGTCGATAAGAACGGCCGCGCAACTTACAAAGAAGCGGTTGACGACGACAACCCCCTGGTTTTCCAACTGAAGCCGGACGAATCGGGCGCGATCTTCGGGTTGGCGGAAAAACTTGGATACTTCTCGCGGCCGCTCGAATCGAATCTGAAAGTGGCGAAAACGGGCGTGAAGACGTTCCGCTACACGGACGGCGCGAAGAAGGCCGAGGTGCAGTTCAACTATTCGGCCGATACGGACGCACAGGCTTTGCAGGACTGGTTCGAGCGGATCGCCGAGACGGAGCAGCGTTACATCGAGCTCGAGCGGACGGTGAAGTACGACAAGCTCGGCGTAAACGACGCGCTGCTGCGGCTGGAAATCACGATGGACCACAACCGGCTTGTGGCGCCGGAGCAGTTCCTGCCGCTGCTGGACCGCGTGGTCAGGAACGAAAGCTATCTGCACATCGCGCGGGAGCGGGCGGCGAAGCTGGCGGAAAGCATCCGGACGCCGGCGGCGGCGCTACAGCAATGAGGGTGCGCCTCGTCTCCAGCCTGCTGATCGCGGCTGCCGCCGCATGTCCCTGCGGCTCCCCGACGGCCGCCGCTCCGCTGCAGGCGACCTCCCAGAGCCGCGACCGTAAGGGAGCGGGCCAATCCGAAAAGGAAGCGCTCGACGAGGCTCTTTCCGAAGCCGGCTCAACCCCGGATATCATCCAGGCGCTCGAAACCCATCTCGCGAAATATCCGAAGAGCGAGCGGCGCGCAGACATCGAGCGGGCGCTGGCGAAAGCGGCGATGGACACCGGCGACGAGAGGCGAATCATCCTGTACGGCGAGCGCGTGCTGAAAGCGCAGCCGGACGATCTGCAGTTGCTGGAGCGCGTGGCGCGGGCGCTGCTTGCGAACGAACCGGACAAAGCGGCCTCCGAACGCGCACTCGATTACGCGAAGCGGTACGAGGCGGGAATCCGGGAGGTGGAGAAAGACGGCGCGCCATCCCGCGGCCGCGCCGGCTGGCGCGAGGAAGTGGACCGCGGGCTGGGCCGCGCGCTGGTGCTCCAATGCCGCGCCGAAGGGGAATTGGGGAGCACGGCCGAAGCGATCGAACTGGCGCGCAGGAGCTATGCGATTTATCCGGACGCCGAAGCGGCGCGCGAGCTCGGGCGCCAGCTCGAGAAAGCGGGCAAGTACGAGGAGGCCGTCGAACGCTATGCCGACGCCTTCTCGATTCCCGACGAGCGGAACAAAGACACGGACCGGGCGGCCGACCGCGCGCGGATGGGCGGGTTGTACCGGAAGCTGAAGGGCTCCGAGGCCGGGCTCGGAGACCTGATCCTGGCCGCTTACGACCGCACGGCCGCGCAGGTCGCCGAGCGCAAGCTGCGGCTGAAGCAGCTTGACCCGAACGCGGGCCTCACGAATCCGATGGACTTCACGCTCAGCGGCGTCGCGGGCGACAAGCTCGCGCTCGCGTCGCTCAAGGGCAAGGTCGTCGTGATGGATTTCTGGGCGACATGGTGCGGGCCGTGCCGCCGGCAGCACCCGCTGTATGAGAAGGTGATGGCGAAGTTCGAGAGCCGGCCCGAGGTGGTGTTCCTCTCCGTCAACACGGACGAGGATCGCAGCGGGGTAGCCGGATTCCTGAAGGAGAACGGCTGGGACCAGCCGGCGTATTACGAGGACGGGCTGTCGTCCACGCTGCGAATTTCGTCGATTCCGACCACGATCCTGATCGATAAGCGGGGCGAGATCGCGAGCCGCATGAATGGGTACGACCCGGCGCGGTTCGTGGATCTGCTGACCGAACGCATCCAACAGGCGCTTGCACAATGAAATTCCGGCGAATCATTCTGGTCATTCTCGACAGCGTGGGCATCGGTGAGATGCCGGACGCGGCCGAATACGGCGACACGGGCAGCGATACGTTGGGAAACATCGCGCGCCGCCGGCCCATGCGGCTGCCGAACCTGTGCGCGCTCGGCCTGGCGAACATTCGGCCGATCGCCGGGCTCGAGCCGGCGCGCGAACCGCTCGGCTGCTTCGGCCGCTGCGCGCTGGCTTCGCCCGGCAAGGACACAACCACCGGGCATTGGGAAATCGCGGGCATTCACCTGAGGAAGCCCTTCCCGACTTATCCGCACGGGTTCCCGCCGGAGGTGATGAACGAGTTCGAGCGGCGGACCGGGCGGGGCTGGCTCGGCAATGTGCCGGCTTCGGGCACCGAGATCATCAAGGAACTGGGCGCAGAGCACATGCGGACGGGCCTGCCGATCGTCTACACGTCGGCCGACAGCGTGTTCCAGATCGCGACGCACGAGGACGTGACGCCGCTCCCGGAGTTATACCGGATGTGCGAGATCGCGCGCGAGATCCTGCGCGGGCCGCACGAGGTGGGCCGCGTGATCGCGCGGCCCTTCGTGGGCCAACCCGGCGCCTTCCAGCGCGACAACGCGAACCGGCACGATTACGCCGTGGCGCCGCCGGAGGGCATGCTGCTCGATCGGCTGGCGGAGGCGGGGATCGCCGTGCATGCGGTCGGCAAGATCAGCGACATTTACCTTGGCCGCGGCATTCGCGAATCGGTGAAGACGAAGAGCAACGCGGACGGCATGCAGAAGACGCTCGATGCCATGGACACGGTTGCCGAGGGATTCGTATTCACGAATCTGGTGGACTTCGACGCGCTTTACGGGCATCGCAACGACGTCGAGGGCTACGCCGCGGCGCTTGAGGCGGCCGACGCCTGGCTGCTTTCCATGACGGCGCGCCTTCGGGAAGACGACTTACTGCTGCTGAGCGCGGACCACGGAAACGATCCGACCACGCCGGGCACGGATCACAGCCGCGAATACGTTCCGCTGCTTGCCTACGGCAAGCGGGCGAAGAGGGGCGTGAACCTGGGCACGCGCGCCACGCTGGCCGATATCGGCAAGACGGTGGCGGATAACTTCGGCGTTCATCTCGAGAAAGGAACCGGCTTTTTAGAAGCAATCGTATGAGACGACCTGTAATCGCGGGCAACTGGAAAATGTACAAGACGGCCGCGGAGACCCGCGCGTTTTTCGAAAAGTTTCGCCCCCTGGTGGAGAACTCGACGCACTGCGAGATCGTGATCTGTCCGCCCTTCACGAACATTTTGGCCGCGGCCGAGGAGGCGCGCGGCAGCCGCATCGAAGTGGGCGGTCAGAACCTGTACTGGGCCAAGGAAGGCGCATACACGGGCGAGGTGTCCGGACCGATGCTCGCGGGCGCGGGCGCGAAATGGGTGATCATCGGGCACAGCGAACGGCGGCAATACTTCGGCGAGACGGACGAGACGGTGCTGAAGCGGACGCTGGCGGCGCTCGAGTACGGATTGCAGCCCATCGTATGCGTCGGCGAGCAACTGGCCGAGCGCGAGGCCGGCAAGACCGAGCAGGTGCTGGAGACGCAGTTCCGCGGCGGCATCGCGGGACTCACACCCGAGCAGTTCGCGAAGATCGTCATCGCCTACGAGCCGGTGTGGGCCATCGGGACAGGGAAAACGGCGACGCCGGAGATCGCCGAGGAGGCGCACCGCTTCCTGCGGTCGCGGGCCGAGCAGCGCTTCGGCAAGGCCGCCGCAGGCGCGGTCCGCATTCTGTACGGCGGCAGCGTGAAGCCGGACAACGTGAAGAATCTCATGGCGCAGGAAGACATCGACGGCGCGCTGGTGGGCGGCGCGAGCCTGGATGCGGTGTCGTTCGCGTCGATCGTGAATTACTGAGCGAGCTCATGAGCGGCGCCCGCCGCGCACGGCCGGCGCAGGGCGGCCGCTTCCGGGTGAAACTCACGGGCGCGGGCCCGACTCGTTGTTATCGAAGCGCGACTGCAGGGGAGCCGACGACGCGCCTTTCTGTTTCGCGCCCCACGTCCAGTAGAGCCCCAGGTATGCGTACGTTTCACTCTGCCCGGAAACGCTGTGACCGCCCGCGAACAGCAACTGGAAACGGTGATCCGGAGTGAAGTAGTAATAGCCGCCGAAATCCAGCATCACGGAATAACGCGGGCTGAGGCTTTGGGGCCCCTCGCCGCCGTGCGTGAAGACCTCGCCGCCGAGCGTAAGCTTCTTGCCGATATCGCGCTGGAGCAGCCATCCCGCGATGGGATAGGTGCGCTGGCCGGGCGCTTCGTTGACCACCGCGCCGCCGCCTCCGTAAGTGGTCCACGGCCCGAAGCTTTTCTGAATCCAGAGCGGCAGGCGGGCCCAGACCTGGCCGTTGCCGAGGCCGCGGGCGGCGCTGCCGGTAGGGAGCTCCAGGAACGGAAACACGCCGATTTGCGGGCGGTGATCGGTTTCATCGACGAAGCGGTACTTGACTCCGGTTTCGATGTCGCCGAGTCCGGCCGCCTTCACGCCGTTGGGCACGAAGTTTCCGGCGAGCGGCACAAGCAGATGGATCTGGAGGTTCGGCGCGGCGCCCCAGTTGAACTCCGCGCCGGGCGCCTGTGTCTGCGCCGCGATCGAGGTGCGGTCCAGCAGGCCGTAGGCGTAGAACTCGTAATGGCGGAATTCGACGGGCTCGGGATCGTCGGTCTGAAACGGCGGGCCCGCCGGCGCCGGCAGCGCGGCCGCAGCAAGAAACAGGAGGAGAGCGCCCAGGTTGCTCAGATGCTACCAGCTTAGCGCGGCTGCCCCGAGCGGATCCCGGCCGGAAGATCACGAAGCCTGCACCCATTCGTAACCGGAAGCTTAGTAAATCGACCAGGTGCCCGGCGTGACCAGCTCGACCAGGTTGCGGTCGGGATCGCGGAAGTAGATGCTGTGGCCGCCGGCGATCCAGTCCACCTCGCTTTCGATCCCGACATTGTTCCTGTTGAGCGCGTCGCGCCAGGCCTCGAGATCAAGCGCGTGAACGGCGAATGCGAGGTGCAACTGGCCCGAACCCGTGTGCCCGGGGATGACGCCGCCACGCGTCGGCACGGGGCGTGCAGTGGCGCCTCGCCGGAACAGCAGCAGCACCTGATTTCCGGAAACGCTGAGTGCGTGGACCGTGTCGTCGGAGACCAGCGTCTTGAACTCGAACAGCGTCTTGTAGAACTCGGCGGCGCGTTCGAGATCGTCCACATACAGAGAAGTCTCGAGAAGCCCAGTCACGGTCGGCATACTTCCAGCTTAGTTGAAAACCGGTGACAGTACACTCATTCCCCGATTTTTCGGGGCTTCGGGTTCCGGTGTACCGATCGCGCTTCAACTCCGATCGGGCCGCTCCTTCCCGGGCGTGTGCTCGCCGGGAAGGCTGGCGGGATTTTCGTGCGCCCTCTCCCGGTAGGCGCCTTTCACCGCGCGGCCGAGGGAGACGGCGGACTCGCCGAAGCGATCGCGGAGGTGGTCGGCGGCGGAGAGAGCGCGCCGCCAGCGCTGGTTCTTCTCGTCTTCGAGCAGATTGAGCTGGCCCTGCGTGGGCGCGAGCGAGCCGGCCTGAACGCCGAGCAGGCGGACCAGGGCGCCGGGCTTCCAGTTTTTACGGAAAAGCAGGCGCGCCTGGTCGAGCAGATCCACGTCGAGTTGCGTGGCTGTGTCGAGCGTGTGCGCGCGTGTGATGGTGGTAAAGTCCTTGTAGCGCAGCTTAAGCTGCACCGTGCGCGCGAAGAGCTCGTGTTCGCGCAGACGGCGGCCGACCATCACGCAAAGCTGGGCCAGGGTGGATTCGAGCAGTTCGGCGTCGGCGGTGTCCACGTCGAATGTGTGCTCGTGGCTGATCGACTTCGGATCCTCCTCTTCGCCTACCTCGGAATCGAACCACGCGCCGGCGTCGAGGCCGCGCGACTTGCCCGCGAGCGCCAGGCCCCACTTGCCGAACTTCTCTTCGAGGAAGCGCTCGTCGAGGCGCGCCAGGTCGCCGACGGTGCGAATCGAATACGAGTGGAGGCGCTCCTCGGTGACTTTTCCGACGCCGGGGATGCGGCCCACGGGCAGCGGCGCGAGGAAGTTCGCCTCGAGGCCGGGCAGCACCCAGAGGACGCCGTTCGGCTTGGCGCGGTCGGAGGCGACCTTCGCCACCATGCGCGAGGCGGAGATGCCGACGGAGCAGTTCAGGCCGGTGGAGCGCTTCATGTCCTCGTGCAGCTTGTGCGCGGCTTCGAGCGGGGGGCCGAGCAGGCGCGCGGTGCCGGTCATATCGAGATATGCTTCGTCGATGGACGCCATTTCAACGCGCGGCGAAAAGCGCGAGAGCACTTCGAAGACGCGCTGGGAGTACTCGCGATAGCGCTTCGGGTGGGCGTCGACGAACACGGCCTGCGGGCAGAGCTTGTACGCGGTGCGCAGCGGCAGCGCCGAATGCACGCCGAACTTGCGGGCCTCATAGGAGGCGGCCGACACCACTCCGCGCTCGTCGGGCCGGCCGCCGACCACCACCGGCCTGCCCTTGAGCGACGGATCGAACAGTTCCTCGACCGAGACGAAGAACGCGTCCATATCGACGTGGAAGATGGTCTTCATGGCGCTATTGCGGAATGGCGCATTTCCCCGGCGCGGCAGATATCACTGGAAGCGAGCGGTCCTCGGACAACACCCGAAGTATGTTGGTTCATGGCGCAAACTGCGCGGCGAAGACGCGCGGGAGTCCGGCCAGATCGGGGACCACCTCGACGCCGGCCCATCGGGAATCGAACATGGCGCGCACGGCTTCCGCCTGGCGATAGCCGAGCTCGAGGACGATCCAGCCGCCGGGCCGGAGCACGCGCGCAGCATCGCGGCTCAACTCGCGGTAGGCGTCCAGGCCGGCCAGACCGGCGTACAGCGCGAGCCGCGGCTCGTGCTCGCGCACTTCGCGGGGCAAGCCCTCCTCTTCCACGGCCGGGATATAAGGGGGGTTCGAAACCAGCAGGTCGAGCGAGCGGGCGGCGAAGGCGGAGACGAGGTTGCAAGCGAGGAACTCTACCTGCGCGCCAAGGCGGAGCGCATTCGCAGCCGCGACGCGAATGGCCGCGAGCGAGACATCGGTGGCGCGCACCGCGCGATTCATCTCCAGGCTCAAGGTTACGGCGATGGCGCCGGAGCCGCAACCCACGTCCACGATGGAGCGGGCGTCGGGCGCAAGGCGCAGCGCGGTCTCGACGACGTGCTCGGTCTCGGGCCGCGGGATGAAAACGTCGGGCGTGACCCGGAACTCGCGCCCGTAAAATTCCTGGCGGCCGGTGATGTACTGCGTGGGCTTGCCCTGCGCGCGCTGTTCGAGGTAGTCGCGATAGAGCAGCTCCCGATCGGCTCCAAGCCGCTCCTCGGGATGGCCGTAGAGATAGGAGCGCTCGCGGCCCAGCGTATGGCAGAGCAGCACCTCGGCGGTGAGCCGCGGCACGGCGATTTCCGCGTCTTCGAGGAACTGAACGCCCGCGTCGAGCGCGTCCCGGATCGTCATGCGCCCGGCGCGGCTGCGAGCTCCGCCTGGTGATGGGTGATCAGCGCGTCGATGATCGGATCGAGCCGCCCGTCCATTACCATATCGAGCTGGTGGAGCGTGAGCCCGATACGGTGATCCGTGACGCGATTCTGCGGGAAGTTGTAGGTGCGGATCTTCTCGCTGCGGTCGCCTGTGCCGACCATGCTGCGGCGCTCGGCTCCGATTTCGGCCTGCTGCTTTTCGAGCTCGAGCTCATAGAGGCGCGACCGGAGCACGCGCTCCGCCTTGGCGCGGTTCTTGATCTGCGATTTCTCGTCCTGGCAGGAAACCACGAGGCCGGTGGGGAGGTGCGTGATGCGCACGGCCGAGTAGGTGGTGTTGACCGACTGGCCGCCGGGACCGGAGGAGCAGAACGTATCGATGCGGATGTCCTTGGGATCGATCTTGACCTCGACCTCGTCGGCTTCGGGCAGCACGGCGACGGTAATGGCGGAAGTGTGCACGCGGCCCTGCTGCTCGGTGACGGGCACGCGCTGCACGCGGTGCACCCCGCTCTCGTACTTCAGCTTGCTGTAAACCTTGTCGCCGCTGATCAGCGCGATCACTTCCTTGAGGCCGCCGACGCCGGACTCGCTGGCGGAGGTCACCTCCACGCGCCAGTGCTGCGACTCGGCATAGCGCGTATACATCCGGAACACCTCGGCGGCGAACAACGTGGCCTCGTCGCCGCCCGTGCCGGCGCGGATTTCGAGCACCACGTTCTTTTCGTCGTTCGGGTCCTTGGGCAGCAGCAGGATCTTGATCTCCTGTTCGAGGCGCGCCAGCTCCGGCTCGAGCCGCGCGACTTCCTCGGCCGCCATCTCGCGCAGGCCGGCGTCGGATTCGTGCAGCATGGAGCGCGCCTGGGTAAGGTCCTCGCGCACCTTCTTCCATTCGCGAAATTTCGCGACGATGTCCTCGAGCTCCCGCTGCTTCTTGGCGGTGGTGCGGTACTTTTCCGGGTCGCCGATAACGGACGGATCGGCCATCTGGCGCGTCAGTTCCTCGTAGCGGGCTTCGGTTTGTTCGAGCTTTTCGAGATATTCCATGGAGAATTGTTACGCGATTACCGCTTCGCCGCCCTGCGCTTTTTCGAGTTCCATAGCGCCTTCGAGCGCGTGGATGGCGACCGCGGTCTGATCGTCGGAAGGCGGCTTGGTCGTGATACGCTGCAACCACAGACCCGGCGCGGTCATCACCGCCACGAGGCTCTTCCGCCGCTTCGCCGCGAACCGGACGACCTCGTAACTGAGCCCGGCCACCACCGGCAGCAGCGCGATGCGCCCGGCGAGCTTGAGCAGGAACGAATCGAACGGCAGCAGCGCGTAGACCGCGATCGAGACGATCATCACGACGAGCAGGAAGCTGGTGCCGCAGCGCGGATGCAGCGTCGAGAATTTCTGCGCCTGTTCGACCGTCACCGGCTTGCCCGATTCAAAGTTGAACACGACGCGGTGCTCGGCGCCGTGGTATTCGAAGACCCGGCGGATATCCTTCATCCGGGAGATCAGCCACAGGAACCCCACGAAAATCGCGACGCGAATCACGCCATCGGCGAGGTTGAACGCGATGCGCCCCTTGAACACGCCCGACCATTTGCCGAGCGCGGTGGCCAGATAAAGCGGCACGAACTTGTACAGGAAGACAAAAAACGCGAGCGAAAGAGCGAGGTTGAGCGCCAGCGCCCAGGCGGGAATTTCCTTGGGCGCGTTCTCGCGCTGCCCCTCGGCGAGCGCAGCGTTGGCGGAAAATCGCAGAGCTCTGATGCCGAGCGCCATGGCCTGTCCCAGCGTGCCGACTCCGCGAAACACCGGCAGCTTGAAAATCGGGTACCGGTCGGAAACCTTCGGCAGCGGCTTCCGGTCGGTAACGATTTCGCCGCCGGGGCGGCGCACCGCGACGCAATAGCTGTGCGGCGCGCGCATCATGACGCCTTCGAGCACAGCCTGCCCTCCGACCAGCGTTTCCTCGCCGGCCGCGAGCGCGGGCATAGCCTGCACATGCAGGAAAAAGCGCAAGAACTCGCGAAAAGACAAAGCTGGAACTAACTCCTGCTGAGAGTATAACATCTGGCATCCGTTCGCTTACGCTCCGGCGAACGCCGGGCGACTCTCGCCCGCGCGGCACGCCCGGCCGCCGGCAGATCGGCCGCGGGCCGGCTTGCTCGCCGACGACCGGTGGAATCAGTGGAGCAGTTCGCTCAACAGCGCGTCGGCGTGATAGATCTTGCGCAGCGCCTCGGTCATGGCGGCGGTGTCCACCGCTACGGCGCGGTTGCGCGTGGGGTCGTAAACGAAATCGCCCACCAGCGATTCGATGTTGCCGTCGAAAATCAGGCCCACGATCTCGCCCGCGCGGTTGATCACCGGCGAGCCGGAGTTGCCGCCGACGACGTCATTGGTGCTGGCGAAATCGAGCGGAGTGGAAAGATCGAGCGAGGTGCGCGCCTGCTCCACTCGCGGCGGCAGGTTAAACGGCGGCTTCAGGCCAAAGCTGTACGCCCGGTCATACAGGCCGTAGAAAGTGGTTTTGGGAGGGGCGATGGTGCCGTTCATGGGATAGCCCAGCACCTGCCCATAGGAAAGCCGCAGGGTGAAGGTGGCGTCGGGGTAAGCGCTCTTGCCGTAGACGGCGAAGCGCGCCTCGCCGAGTTTTTCGCCGCCGCGCTGCTCGACGCTCTCCACGTTGTCCTGCATCCACTTGATCTGCGCCCGGCGCATCGGGTCCAGCTCGCGGGCGAGCACGATCATCGGATCGGTGGAAGCCGCCACTGCCGCCTCGCCGCCATCGACCAACTTGCGGCGCACCTCCGGATCCTCCAGGCGCGTGCCGTTGACCAGTTGCGCCGCCGCCTCGGCCGGCGTGCGGCCTTTCAGAATGGTTTTGAGAAACGGATCGTCGGGACCGGCGGCGGCCAGATCGGTTTCGAGCGCGCCGGCGATGCTCGCCGTCTCCAGGCCCTTATACACGGGCGCGGGGGAGAAGAGCTGGAAGCGCAGCGATTGCAACTGGGCGTCGTGGTATCCTGGCAACCGCTCGCCGTCCGGCTTCTTCACCTCGGCCACGTACTGCACGATCTGCATGGCTTTGGCGGCCAACTGGGAGTCCATCGAATGGTAATAGACATCGACAGTGCGCGTGGCCAGCTTGCGCTCGGCTTCGGCGATCTCGGCCCAGGCGTTCCCCCACTTCGCCTTCCAGGCGGGGTTCGCCATGACGCGATCCCGGAATTCGGCCTCCTCGGCCTGCTTTTTCGCCATCACGCTCTTATCCAGCAGCCCGGCCTCCATGCCCTGGTAGGCTTTCAGGCTGTTTTGCAGGAAGAAGATTTCCGAGGCCGCCTGAAGCGCCTGGTCCGCTCCCAACCCGGAATACTTCTGCAGCGTGGCGATGCGGTTCTGGAAGAGCTTGATGCGGGTGGGGCCGGAGATATCGCGGAAATATTCCAGCTCGGACATGGGGGCCAGCCGGGAAGTCGAGCCGGGGTTGCCGGAGACGAACACCAGGTCGCCCTCCGCCGGGCCGCTCGGGTTCCACTTCAAGTACTGGCGGCTATCGATGGGCTTGCCGTTCTCGTATACGCGGAACAGCGCCATGTCGAGATCGTAGCGCGGGTACGTGAAGTTATCCGGATCGCCACCGAAAAAGGCGGTCTGCTGCTCGGGCGCGAACACCAGGCGCACGTCCGTGTATTTCTTATAGCGATAGAGCCAGTATTCGCCGCCGTTGTAGAGAGTGACTACGTCGGACCGCAGCCCGGTTTTCTCGAAACTCTCCCGCTCGATTTGGGCGATCACGGCGCGGCGGGCGGCGAAGGCCGCCTCA
>Ga0078972_1001170_pt1 | contig 101598 bp, 103 predicted proteins | sample YelNatPaOPGAMG01_FD_67568 | JGI IMG/M metagenome (GOLD analysis project Ga0078972, IMG submission 67568) | Hot spring thermophilic microbial communities from Obsidian Pool, Yellowstone National Park, USA - OP-RAMG-01 (SPADES assembly) (version 2) | ecosystem: Environmental > Aquatic > Thermal... | reverse complement strand
TGAAAGGAAATATCATGCCTGTGGAGTGAAATCCTGAGAAGCCAATAGAATCGAAGTTCGAAATAATTCCATAGGAATACTTTGCCATCTTGGCAATGAGTTCGTTGCTGTAATGGGTCCTGATAAGCGCGCTTGATTTTCCGGTGTTGCCTCCTGCGATTCCCGCCTTATCTATCAGCAATATTCTCCTGCTAGTTTTAGAGAGGTAGTATGCAATGCTTGCTCCTGTACTTCCGGCTCCGATTATGACGAATTCAAAATTGTCATCCACTTTTTTGCAAGCTAAAAGTCGTATAAATTGTTATCCCATTTTTAAAGTGTGTAGAATAATTTGTAGGCGTTGGTCATCAGCCTCACGATATTTTAATAATGGACCTTCATGGCTGTCTCATTAGGCTATGTACTCAGATCTCTTTGCCTTTACAATTGCATCGATCACTCATACGTCAGACATCATGCAACACACTTCAGAGGCTGCTGTGCCGAATGAATATTATAGTTAAATACCTCCTGACTTTCTATACTTACGGTATTCCCTTTGCGTGAACCATCCAATCTATCCCTTTATCTTTTGTCTAAAACTGCTGTAAAAATTTCAGGGATTGTACTTTAATCCCCAATGAACTTATAATATCCCATTCGCGAAAATCTATTTTTCCCTTGATATCTTCTTTATCATCTCCCATTGTTCTTCTGTCAAGTGGGATAAATCACTGAATTCTCCGGCTCCCTTAAGCCATTCTCCACCATCAATTGTCACCACTTCCCCGTTTATAAACGAAGCTTCGTCAGATATCAGGAAAGCAGCTAAATTTGCTATTTCTTCCATTTTTCCTGTCCTGCCTAGCGGTATTCTATCAGTGATTGCTTTCTCCATTCCATCCAGCGGAAAGAGGTTTTTCCGTGTGGCAGGTGTTGGAAATGCGCCTGGAGCAATCGCCACGTGCCGGATCCCGTATTTTGCCCATTCAACTGCCAGCGATCTCACAACTGCCAGAACACCTGCTTTTGCTGCAGCAGAAGGCACAACATACGCCGAACCGGTCCAGGCATATGGAGTGACTATGTCAAGCACAACACCCTTCTGTCCGTTCTTGATCCATCTTTTCCCCATTTCCAGCGTCATATACATTGTCCCGTGCAAAACAATATTCAAAACGGAGTCGACAGCATGAGGAGACAGCTTTTCAGTCGGTGATGCAAAATTCCCGGCAGCGTTGTTAACAAGGACGTCAATATGGCCAAATTCTTTCTCAAACGAGTCCACTGTTTCAGATATCTGCTCTGGGAATCTTACATCGCATTTATGAAATGCAGTAGTAATCCCCTGACTCTCAAATTCCATGGCGGTGTTGCGCAAAACTTCTTCTCTCCTTCCAAGAATCGCAATCATCGCACCCAATTTCCCAAATCTTTCCCCCATTTCCCTGCCTATTCCGGTTCCCCCTCCCGTAATCAGAACCACCTTGCCTTTCAGCAAACCTTCGATGAACATCGAATGTAGCAGGACATTCCCAATAATTAAGGTGACGGATGGTTAGGTTAGTTGTAGGCATTTAGACGATAAGATTTTGACCTTATTCCCGCTGAAGGAATGGAATAGGGATGACGAAGCTAAACCTCACCCAAAATGAGTTCAAGGTGCTCAGGGCACTTATTGAAAACTCAAGACAGAGCGTGCTGGAAATTTCAAGTTCAACAGGGTTGAACAGAAATACAGTAAGGTCTGTTATCAAGTCCCTCACTTCTAACGGAATCATAAAGGGATTTACAGTAGATCTATCATCTCCATCAAATCAAAAGATGCTGATAGTTGAAACTGAAAACCCAGAACAAATTCCCGAGGATAGACGAATTGAAACGATTCAATTGTCAAATGGCCATTATTTGATCCTGTCCGATATGAGCGTTTTGAACAATTCCCTCAACTACGTACATATAGATATTGTTAATGAGCGCACAATTCATAACGATCTGGCTAGAATTGCAAAAGTTTACTGCGATTACTGCGGAAAGGAGATCCTGGATCAGCCACTTGTACTGAATTTCAAAAATCACAAGTATTATGCGTGCTGCAAGAACTGTAAATCAGACCTTTTGAAGCGATTGTCGAAAGACAATTAGGCATTATGCCTAAAATGACTTTTTATAACTTAAGTCGATGATTAGATGGTGAAAAAATGGAGAAAGATGTAGTGTGTGGTATGACTGTAAATCCGAACAAGTCCCTTAAAGTGAACTACAAGGAAAGAACCTACTATTTCTGTAGCGATGCCTGTAAGAAAGAGTTCGAATCAGATCCTCAGAAATTTACCGGTTCTTCTGTGGGACACAGTCATGGCCGCTGTTGCTGATTTTCCAGAATAAGATACAAGTGAAAAGGAATGGCAAAGGACCCAATCTGCGGCATGTATGTTGACGAGAACAAAGCCTCGATAACGAGTTTCAGGTACGGAAGAACTTACTATTTTTGCAGCGAGGATTGCAAGAATCAGTTTGAGGAGCCTGAGGTCGAACTGAGGCGATTAAAGAGGGTTTTCACAATTTCCTGGGTCCTTACCGTTCCAGTCATCATCCTGACTTATGCTTTCCATTTTGTCCACTATGAATACCTGATACTCATTATGGCATCCGTAGTGCAGTTCTATCCCGGTTTAAAGTTCTACAAGGGTACGGTGGATGCCTTCAAAAATAGGGCAGGGAATATGGATACGCTCATCGCAATCGGAACTTCAGCCGCATGGAGTTACAGCACAGCCGTAGTTCTATTCCCCGCTCTGCTGCCGGCAAGAGGAATATATTTCGACACTTCTACAGCTATAATATCCTTGATTCTCACTGGAAATCTCATGGAGCATCTCACTAAGGCAAGAGCTTCTGAAGCACTAAGTAAGCTTGTTTCTCTCATACCAAAAACTGCTCACCTTATTAGAGATGCGGAAGTAAAGGAGGTGAAAATCGAGGAAATAAAAGTCAATGATGTGATGTTGGTCAAACCTGGTGAGAGCATTCCCACCGACTCCATCATTGTCGATGGATTTTCATCAGTAGACGAATCAATGATAACGGGTGAGAGTATCCCTGTGGATAAGAAGGCAGGAGACTCTGTCATTGGTGGAACTATAAATCTGTCTGGTGCCATTAGGATAAAAGCTGACAAAGTTGGTTCTGACACGACACTTTCGGAAATCATCGAAACAGTCAGGAACGCAAACTCGGAGAAGGTGCCTATACAGAGGCTCGCAGATACAATCTCTTCCTATTTCGTACCTGCAGTAGTTTCGGTAGGCGTCCTAGCATTTCTTTACTGGTTCTATCTGGGTAAAATTGGGTTGACCTTCTCGCTGCTCGTTTTTGTTTCTGTTTTGATAATTGCCTGTCCATGCGCCCTCGGAATAGCAACCCCTGCAGCGCTCATGGTCTCATCCGGAAAAGCAGCTGAGAACGGCATACTGGTCAAGGGCGGGCAGTACCTTGAAATAGCAAATAAGGTAAACGTGGTGGTTCTCGACAAGACGGGGACGATTACTAAGGGAGTACTAGAGGTCACCGATATTGTTCCTCTCACAGGAATGGACGAGAATGAAGTACTGAGGTACTCAGCTATTGCAGAATCAAGCTCGGAGCATCCAGTTGCCAAATCCATTCTAAGGGAAGCAAAGAAGCGGAACATAGAAATTCTCTTCCCAAATGAATTCACATACATACCTGGAAAAGGAGTCTACTGTAAGTCGGATAAAGAAATACTACTTGGAAATAGGGATCTTGTCAGGGAAAATGGAATATCTACCGACCCATTTGAACAGAAAATGAAGGATCTCGAGATCGAAGGGAAAACTGTTTTGGTACTCGTACTGAATTCGAAACCAACCGGGCTCCTGGCCCTTGCTGATACCTTAAAGGACGACAGCGCAAGAGCAATAGCTGAGATACAGAGGATGGGTGTAGAAACTTGGATGATAAGTGGCGATAATGAGGCTACTGCCAGGACCATAGGAAGAAAGGTAGGGATAAGTAATGTAATTGCGAATGTCAAGCCAAATCAGAAATTGGAAAAGATTGAAGAACTTCAGAGAGCCGGAAATGTGGTAGCAATGGTCGGGGATGGCATAAACGACGCACCCTCGCTCGCGAAGGCGGACCTAGGAATTGCAATTGGAAGTGGCAGCGATATTGCAAAAGAGACTGGTGGAATCGTACTGATGAAGGATAGGCTTTACGATGTCTTCGTAAGCCTCAAACTAGGGAGAAAAACGATAGGGAAGATAAAACAGAACTTGATGTGGGCATTCTTCTACAACATAGTTCTAATCCCAATTGCAGCGGGTGCCCTTATTCCTTTCTTTGGTGCCACAATCTACAACATTCTTCCATTTCTAGCTGCATTCGCAATGGCATTCAGTTCCACAACAGTTGTACTAAACTCACTCCTATTAAAGAGGTTCAAGCCTTGATTCATTTAACCGATCGTGCCAAAGATTACATCACAGAGAATGGGATAAGGGAGATCTACCTTGTTCTGAAGTACGTGAGGGGGCCCTGTGACAGCAACCTCTGCAGGATGATACCCACGATCCAGATAACCTCTTCTGTTCCTGATGGAACTAGAGTAGTACTTCTTGACAGCGAGTTCGTTAAAATTTACGCAGTTCCTCCGGTTGCAAATGTAATCAGAAAAACAAGAAAGCAACCGGAGATTGGTCTAACGAGGATAGGAAAGAGATTGAAAATCGACGGTGTTCCATATACTTTTTAGGGTCCTGATTTGAAAATTGAATAAGAAAAGTTGATATCTACGAAGAAAATTTGCACACTATGGGATTGGGCAAAAGAGACTTAGATAGAAAAAGAAAGGCGTTGGAGAACAAGCTGAAGGAGCTGGAAGAGAAAGCCAGAAAGAATCCACTGAATAAGGCACTGCAGGAAGAAATAGCAGAATTTAAGAAGAAAATAAAAGAATAAAAAAACTGTTTCCCGTCAAAGGGAAAAGAGGGTGTTGCCTTTGTTCTTTAAGGGATCAGATGTAATCGTCTGACGAATCTTGGATCTCCTTTTCCTTTATTATCTTCTTCAGAAGTGGATGTGGCTTTTCTTCTGGAGAATAATCAACTTCCTTGGGGGTAAGTGCTTTTGCATCGTCGTGCCCGTAATGTTTTGCAGGAAGAATTGTTTTTCTCTCCGTCTCCCTCACTAGGAGTTGAGACATACTTCCACCGATGAATCCAAATGCGATTAATACTGCCCAGTTAGGTGGGAAATACAGAAGGTAGTACGTGAAGCTTGTGAACATTTGTCCAATGGAAGAGGCAAACCACGCACCGTACGGACTGATTATGTTTATGTGGTAGAGGATCACTGAGGAAAGATAGTAGTTTATGTAAGCCGGCACAGAAATCACATAAGTGAATAGAAAAGAGACCGCACCTATCACCCCTGCGACTATTGCCGTTATCAAAATTCCTTTGTACTTAGATCCTGAAGCTCTTCCCGCAACGTATCCAGATATCGCCGGACCAAATATTGGCAACCACCAGAGAAGTATAGTCGATATAAAGGCTATAGCTAAAGAGGATTTCCAAGAATATTTTCCTCTTTCCCTATACTTTCGCCACCCCTTCAGCATAATGTGTGACATTAGTCTGACAATATATAATTAGAATAAAAGCTTTTCCTATATTCCGGCTTTGCACCTAAAGACAACATTTTCAATCCTTTTTAGTGCAGTTTACATACTTTAGGAGCAGAATTGAATGTTTGTGCAAGGCCTAAATGAACAGATAGAAGTTTTGGAGAAACTCGAGCTGAAGCTATAGTGTTACAACTGAACAAAGACGAGTCGGAAAGTTTTGTGAAAATGATGGACGGCATGGGCATGTAATAAGTATTACATTATTGTACAATTGTAAGTATTGATGTATTAATAGAAACATTAATGAATATGATATTACTATTTGTATATGCCTTCAAATGATAGAGCCATCTTCCTCAATCAAGAAGATATACCTAGGAACTGGTACAATATTCAGGCTGACCTGCCTACCCCTATTCCGCCTCCTTTAGACCCGGAGACACTGCAGCCGGTAAACCCGGAGAAACTGATGAGGGTATTCGCCAAGGAACTCGTGATGCAGGAGGTCACCCGTGAGCGCTTTATAGCCATTCCTGAAGAGGTTTTGGATGCTTACAGATGGCTTCCAAGGCCAACTCCATTGTATAGGGCGAAGAGACTCGAGGAGTACCTTAAGACACCCGCTAGGATATATTACAAATGGGAAGGCGTAAACCCATCAGGAAGTCACAAGCCGAATACAGCCATTCCACAGGCGTATTATAATGCCAAGCAGGGGATAGAAAATTTGACCACCGAAACGGGTGCGGGTCAGTGGGGATCAGCGCTAGCAATGTCTGCCGCGTATTTCGGACTTTCTGCAAGAGTGTATATGGTTTCAGCTAGTTACAGGCAGAAACCTGGAAGAAAAATAATGATGGAGACATGGGGAGCCAAATGCTTTTCGTCACCAAGCAGTGAAACGGAATATGGAAAACGATTGCTTAAGGAGGATCCTGACAATCCCGGATCGCTAGGAATTGCAATATCAGAGGCGGTTGAAGATGCAGTTACCCATGAGAATACAAGGTATACTTTAGGATCTGTACTGAACCACGTGCTGATGCACCAAACTGTGATTGGTCAGGAAGTGGAGAGGCAATTAGAGATTGTAGATGAGACCCCGGATGTCATAGTCGGGAATATAGGTGGAGGCTCAAACTTCGGAGGATTCAGTTTGCCGTTCATGGGTAAAAAATTGAGGGGAAAACTCGATGCACGTTTCGTTGCCTGTGAATCAGCTGCAGTTCCGCATACTACAAAAGGAAAATACACATACGATTACGGAGATACAGGCCATCTGACTCCATTGATAAAAATGTTTACGCTGGGAAGTAATTATAGAAATCCCCCAATTCACGCTGGAGGACTGAGGTATCATGGAATGTCCCCCATCATTTCCTACCTTATCAAGAATAAGCATATGGAATCCTATGCGTATCCACAGAGCGCAGTATTTGAAGCCGGAACTATCTTTGCCAGAACAGAGGGAATCATTCCTGCTCCCGAATCTGCCCATGAGATAAGATTCGTGATAGACGAGGCACTTAGATGCAGGAAGGAGCAGAAAGAGGAAGTCATAATCTTCAATAATTCAGGGCATGGACTGCTCGATCTTTCTGCATATGATCAGTACAATTCAGGAAAACTGGAAGATTGGGAACCATACGAATTTCACTATCCCGAAATTGTCAGGGATGAGGCACGCTGATTCAAAGCCTTTCAGCTTGCATTCATGAAAAGTATTGCTGACAGGATGAGACTGTAAATGCTAAGATTTCCGGAGAATGAAATGGGTAAGGGATTAGGGAGCGCAAAAATCATCCTACTCAATTTAGTGGGATATTTGAAGCTCTACCGAAAGCGGGATGCCCGAAATGGGAGTAACGTGATCAGCAGACTTGGCGTTGGTAAGTGTAAAATGGTCGGTGAGGCGTGCTTCAGTGATACTAGAGCCATTTGAACCACTTATCTACTCAGGGACAATTGAAGATTTCATTTCTCCTCCACTTGACGCAGCTAAAGCAGGTGAAATATCCAGATTATTGAAAAAGAAACATAACGTTCTTCATCTCATTTTCGGTGAAGAACGGACGAACAGGTTACTCGATGAATGGGAAAGAGATGGCATCTTAATTTCCAGTGGAAAAAATGCGCTCATAATCCTGGAACAACGCTTCAAGTATCTTGGTACTGAAAGCTCCAGAATAGGAGTGATAGGGATACTTAATCTAGACGTTGACAGACATGATTTAATACCTCACGAACGCACTATAGAAAGGTTTGTAGATGAAAGAAAAAGGATTTTCAAGGAAATAGAGGCGCAAATTGAGCCAATATTTGTGACAGTGGTCGGATCAAGATTGGAAACAGTTCTAAGGGATACAGTTTCAAAGGAATCCGCATCATTTTCTTTCAATGATTCTTCCAACGTTCTCAATATTGTGTATATCATCCGAGAAACGCACCGCATAAATGACATATTGGATGCACTCAGAAGAGTAAAAGGAATCATAGCTGATGGTCACCACAGATTCAAGGCTCTGAATGAAATAAATGAAGAGAGGGTAAGCGCCGGTTTGGAAAAGTTCCCATGTTATATATACGTAACATCTTTCAATAGCGATTCGCTCAAGATATCAGGTTTTCACAGGATAATCAAAGATCACACTAATGGCAATTTCTTGGAAGCGATTGATAATTATTTCACTTCTATTGAAGTTCTTGAACCTAAATTGAAGGAAAGAATAGCCATATATGACGGCAAATTCAGGGAACTCAACCCATTGCCCTTAGTTGAGAAACTGATTGATCGCGAAAATAGCGGGAGATATGTATTCACCGACTTTTCCGACAGTATAATACTCTCCAGAATATTTTCACTTGACATTAACAGGGACCAAGACATGATAAACTTTACAGCAAGTTATGAAGAAGCAATCGAACAGATAGATTCTGGGAAAGCATCTCTTGCGATACTTATACCTCCATGGAATAAGAGTTCATTCATGAATCTTGTTGAGGCAGGGAAATTATTCAGCCCGAAGTCCACCTTTTTCTTCCCAAAAGTATATGCAGGCATTGCAATAATGAGGATGTCCAGTGACCGACGAAATGAATACTAGTTAGCATAAAACGCGTTGTATGTGAATGGCTGGCAATCTTTGATCGATGATGCTATTACCATTCAGAGACGATAAAGCAGGTAGACGCTAGAAGACTGAATTGTGGGAGAAGTAGATGACTGGAAATGCGTAGTACTGTGATGTAAGCAGTATATGAAATGGTAGTGGGGTTTAATAACGGTTGAAAATCACTGAGAACGGAACAGGTTCTCCGGTAAATCGACCAGGAGTTGTCAATGAATGTTCACACTTTTAATGTCTTGGGGTTGATGATGCATGCTTATTAATTGTACAACGCGTCATTCGCAACAGTAATAATTAAATATGTCCTCGCCTTGTAATTTTCAATGGTTTCAGGCGGTAAACAACTTGAAAGAGGTGCCGTTACTTACCTGATGCTTATTTTTCAATCGATTTCGTTCACGGCGCCTGCGATAGCAGTGACTGCAACAATGACTGGAGCTGCGGCCTTTGCATACGGTTCTCTTCCGTTGACGTACGTTCTAGCTGTTCTGGCAGTTTTCAGTGCAGCATTTGTGATTTACGTATTTTCAAGAAAGGTGGCATCGAGCGGAGGATATTACAGATATATAGAAAGGGGCTTTGGGCCGAGGATTGGGGGTTTTGGAGGATGGGTCTATATGCTCTATACAGTAATCGGGGCCACCCCGTTCATATATTTTGAGACCTCCTTGGCCGCACAGTATGGTCTGGGGATATTTGGGATCAATTTGCCTTCGTGGTCCTGGTACCCTATTGGACTAATCGTGGCTGTGGCCGCATATGGTCTTGCCTATTCTGGAATACGAAATTCACTCAAGTACAGTGTATATACTGGTATAATTGAGATGTTGCTACTCTTGGTTGTGGCATTTTTCATCTTGGGTAAAGTCCCAAATCCAGTTAATTTCAAGGTTTTCACTCCAGCTTATTCACCAACTGGATGGAACGGAGTTGCCCTTGGACTAGTTTTCTCATTTACGTCCCTAGCCGGGTGGGGGTCCATGGTGTTTTTGGGAGCTGAAGCAAAACACGCTCACTTCAACCTGAGGAGAGGGGTAATAGTTACAGTCGCAGTACTTGGATCATTTTTCCTGTTCATGAGTTACGTAATGACTATAGGATGGGGACCTGCTGAAATGGGATCGTATTTCTCTAATTTCCTCCCGGGGCTAATTCTTGCGATGAAATATGGTGGCTTTGGACTTGCGTTACTGCTGTTTATATTTCTCGTCAACAGTGGATTCGTCGATACCCTTGCTATAATAAATGCAGGATCGAGGGATATGTACACAATGGCCAAGGATGGATTTTTGCCCGAAACGCTTTCCTTCACGCACCCAAAACACAAGAGCCCACATAAGGCCCTCTTTTACAATACCATAATTGGAATAGTAATATTCACTGTAACAGGTTGGAGCATGGGACCACTGTACGGTTTCATTGTCACGGGAGTATGGACCGGGGCAGGCACTATTATCGATCATATAATGATCAATACCTCACTCCCTCTGTACATGAGAAAATTGAAGGAATACAAGGTCCAATACGCGATAGTACCGGCAATAGCAACAGTAATTTACCTATTTGCCCTATACGGGTCTTTCCTTTCAGTCAATATCTACGTTTTAGTTGCAGTTGTTTTCCTGGTAGTATGGCTAGTGGCAGGCGCAGTACTATTCTCTACGAAGAAGAATGTAAAAATTTCACTGGAGGAAGGCGAAGAGATCTGATCTGTGGGGCCCTGTGACTTGACCTTACTGACAAGGAATGGTCTTAGAACGGAATCATCTTTCCAGGAATTGAAACAGGGAATATAAGCACAGAGAAAGAAGGTGAGAAAATCTGAAAGTAATCGATGGAACAAATCTTGAAAATTTACACTTCAAGTGGAAAACGACAAACAAACCGATAGAAACAGTTGAGTCAGGTGAAGAATTCAAGGTAATCATTCCCGATTCCTCCACCATGCAGATTAAGGAGAACTACACGGCAGCAGATATGAAAAGGATAAATGAGAATAAATTCGATGGAGCGGTCGGGCCCATATATGTTGAAGGAGCTAAACAGGGAGACGCGCTTGAGATAAGTTTAATTGATATCCAGACTGGAACATGGGGCTGGTCTGCAATTCTATCAAATTTTGGTCTTCTGAAGGGACGGTTCAAGGAAGAGCTGGTGATATGGAATCTTAAGAACGGCTATGCTACTCCAAGAACCAAGTTTCTGAATGGAGTTCGTATTCCACTTAAGCCTTTTCTTGGGGTGGTTGGGACGGCACCAAGACGTGGCGAGTTTGGAATGATACCCCCTCAAACTTTTGGAGGTAACATGGATAACAGACTATTCTCAAGAGGGGCCGTCCTCACACTTCCGGTCAATCAAAAAGGTGCGCTCCTCTCACTTGCGGATCCTCATGGTGCGCAGGGAGATGGAGAAGTGTGCGGTACTGCCATTGAAACATCTGCCGAGGTCATTCTAAAAGTCAACATACGAAAAGATACAAAGGTCAGATACCCTTCACTTGTCTCTAGGGAAAAATTCGAGGGCAATGAAATAGTATCCATGGGAATATCTCCAAACCTTAAGGTGGCGGCTTCAACAGCAGTTATGGAAATGATTAAACAACTGGAAGGTAGAGGATTCTCACCTGAGGAAGGTTATATTCTTTGCAGCGTCGCCGGCAACCTTAGAATAAGCGAGATAGTAGATGAACCTAACTTTGTCGTCTCCGTTGTTCTTCCAGAAGAGGTCGCAGGGCAAAGAACACAGTGATTCCAGATTCTATTATTCCTTTTTTATCGGTGATTTATAGGTCTCCCCCTTTCGATTTATAGATACTTAAGGGGGCGTTAAATGCTGAAAATTGTTCTAAATTCTCACTGGTCAGATCAACTGTAATTTACACCAAATAGGGAAACTTAACAAGGTGCACAATAATAGATTCTGAGTCAATAAAAGTTGCATCCATTACGGCAACTGATGAGCATTCGTACTTATCATTGCGATTCGGTATTGATCGAGTCACCATTGCATAAAAGACAACTGAAGTGCTCTGTGACGGTGGATGAGATCGCAGAGACAGTTTCAACAACCTCCATGGCAGTGGAATGTCTGTAGTGATACTTCCAAGGTGCGATCCCTCCACACCATCAAGAGGCTCTACAAACGTGCGAAATGCTGCAGTTCTGTTTTTCAGTTTGTCGAAATTCTTTAAAGTATCCAATTCAAATCTGGTCCTTTACAGAAACACTATAATTGAGAAATGAACGAGGATATAAGTAAGGGAATAAAAAGATTAGACCTCCTACCTACAGAGGGCGCAACCCTGAAGAGGATTTTTGGGATAGTTTCCTGTGGATGTTTCCTATAGGGACCGGATGTGGTCTTTGGTCTCATTCTACTCTCACCCATCTGAGAAAGGACAGATATGATAACCTTACTAGAAAATTCAATCTATCATTAAGGCTCTTGATGCAGCAACGTCTATTATTTTCTTTGGTTTTTGCTTTAAATCTCAAGTAATATCAATTGGTCTACTACCAGTGTAAATAGCCAAATGCTAGAAAACTCGGGAATGTTCACATAGTTCACATCATAGCGTGCTTAAGGCAGTGATTATCTTGTCTACACCTAATCTTAGATCCTTCTCTTCTATCATAACTGGTGGTGTTACCTTTATAACATCATTGTTAGCTCCGACTAGAGTAACGATTACCCCTACTGTTTCAAGATATTCTCTGATTTTATATGCATATTCTCTGCCTTCTGGTCCATCATTACCTACGTCTATTCCAATCATAAATCCAATTCCCCTCACATCTCTGATCTTTCTATTTTCAATTTGTCTTATCTCATCGATAATCTTTTTGCCTTCCTTTCTTACAAAATCTAGTCTCTGGCTATTCAAAGATTGTAAAACTTTCAATGATGCTGCCGAACTCGCCGCATTTCCTCCCTGCATACACAAAACATTACCATATGGAAGATCCCACTCTCCGTTATATAGTACTGCGCCGAGTGGCAATCCGCCAGCCATTCCCTTACCCAGGCAAACCATGTCTGGATTTAGGCCCATCTTTTTAAAGAGAAAAATCTCGCCAGATCTACCAAAGCCAGTATAGACTTCATCCACTATCATTCTGAGACCATACTTCTCTCTAATCTTTAGAAGATAGTCCAAAAAATTCTTCCCGATAGGTCTTACTCCTCCATCTGATTGAATTAGCTCGATAATGAGGGGTGATCCCCATAAATCATATTTTTTAGATGCTTCTTCCAACATCGAATCGTTGAGCGAAACCGTTTCATTGAAATCTCTTCCTGGGAATTTCAAATGAATTACTTTATGCTCTTCGTCGATTCCCGTACCATTTGAAGTAAAATATGTGAGATAAGTTCTGCCATGATAAGCACCTTCTAAAGAAATAATTGGAAATTTATATCTAAAGAGAGCAGTGTCACATGCTTCAGTTCCAGATGTAGTATAAGCCACCTTAGAAAAGGAAGATAATTTAGACAATTCATCGGTCAGATTATTTGTAAAATAATTATCAAAGGATAGAGAGCTTATCCATGGAATATCGTTACTTGGAAAGAAATTGTAGCCAGTAGTCATTCCAGATCCAGAAAAATCAAGTAGTTTCGCTTTGTCCGTAAAAATGTAACATTGATCTGCTCCCTTTACTTTAAAGTCAAATTTCTTAAATTCGGGATTTACCATATTGAAATTTAGTAGTACTACATATTTATAATTTTGTCATAAGTCCCAAATTTACATATAAATAAAAATTATATACGTGCTTCTGTTAACTAATTGTGACTACTTCTGAAATTAAGAAAAGAAGGAACACTTTTTTGATTGTGATCGTTGTTGTAGTTATTATAATAGCGGGGGCGTCCTCAGCAGTAATTCTAACAAGAAAAGCATCAAACACCTTTAGCGCAACCCCTTCAACAACTGAACAATCTTCTACCACAACAGGTGCAAATTATTCAATTCAAATTAATGCCGGTTTAGTTTTCTCCTCTGCTAACGTTAACTTTGGAGACGGAAACATCTCACACATCATAGGGTCTAGTAGCAGCAAATCTTTTGAAGCTAGTCATACGTATGAGATCCCTGGATCTGCTCTCCTTTACTATAACATAACAGCTTCTAATGGTGCAGTTTATAGCTCTTCTAAAAGTCTCATTCCGTTGGTGGTAATTCCATCTTCTACTTACATAAATGATAATGAATCGGCTGGAACGATTGTTGTTAATTCTACTACATCGTCTGCATCATTAAATCCAAACTATCCAATCTTTGCAGTTGGAGCAAACATATCATTTAACCTAGGTTTTACAACGGAGCCTGTCAATTCAAGTTATCAGGTAGTTAGTCAATCATACATAACTAATTTTGGACTTAGCAATACCATAACATATGTCTGGAACGCGTCAAGTAAGATGTATGGCACTAGCCTAAGCCAATTAGAGTTTGGTTCCAATTTCAAGAATCCAGGCATCTATTATGTCATAGTTAAAACAACGACAGCAATTGTTAATTCTACTTCGGGGGCAATTGTCCAGGGAAGTTCTCAGGGCACGTATGTTTTTCTTGATGTCGCAGTTTTCAATGGAGGAGCCATATCTCAAGTACCAAAGTCAGTGTATGTTGATGACCAAAATTACATAGGTACACCAAACACCTTTGATGGAGCCATTGCATATAATGGACAAGCACTTGATATTTTGTTTAATACTCTTCAGTTCCTAGTTGGATATGAAGGAAACTCAACAACCCTATTTTACCCACAACTTGCAACGAACCTTCCATCAATAGCAAATGGTGAAATAAACAATAATTACGCTAACTATACTGTTGATACGCCTTGGGGGACCAACTATACTGTACACATTAAACCCTATGAGAACTATACTTTCTACATAAGGTCAAATGCTACCTGGCAGGATGGTACGCCCGTTACCGCATGGGACGTAGTTTATTCAATGACCAGAACACTTCTGTTTGATGCCGGTAGTCCTAGTACACCCGGATGGATACAAGCTCAGTACCTCCTACCTGGAAACTACTATACTTCCAACACATTCTGGAACATAACTCAGAATATCACCTGGAATAATGCAACTAATGCTGTAACATTCCACTTTCAAGAACCTATGACACCGTCTCTTGTGTTTCAGATTTTTGCCTACGCTTCTGGGGCATTTATAATGGATGCTGCTTGGATTGAAGAACACGGAGGAGGCATTACTTGGAACGCAGCGGGATTTGAGGCCTACAAAGCAGAAGGAAACGCAGGCAATTACAATACGTATATACAAGATAACATCATGGCAGATGGGCCTTTTGAACTGGAATATGTGATACCAACTGAATCCGTAATACTTATTGCAAATCCAAATTTCGTATCACCAAACAAATGGTACCCCGCTCCGACTATTTCCAAAGTTATAGTTAATTATATAACACAGCCTAGTACGATGTACCTTGAGATGTCTTCAGGACAAGCTAATGATGTCTCGATAAGCAGTTCAAACTGGTACCTTGTTCAGAATCTAGAAAAAGCTGGAAAAGTCAACGTCGAAAGCTTTCCGACAATGGATATGTACTTTTACGCGTTCAATTCGAACATCAACGAAACCCAGCTCAACGTTCTCTACCCAGGTGCCAATATGCCATCCAATTTCTTCAGCAGCCTACAAGTCAGGGAGGCATTTTCGTATGCATTCAACTATGCTAATTACTTCTCCAAAGACGTAGGCAACTCGGTTTATAATACCACCTTCGTGTTTCCTTATGCGGGTATGCTTATCAAAGGACTCCCTGGGTATCAGAGCATTAGTGACTTGAATAAGACTACTAACGGGGTTCCTTATTTTAACCTGACTCGTGCTAAGCAACTGTGGGACAGTGTCGACTTTTCAGCACTAGGGATTACGATAGCATCTAATGGGGTTTATGAATACAACGGAAAGCCCTTGGTTGTACCCCTAACGATTCCAGCTGGTAATACCGTCGACAGTGGCGGTTTCTTGACATTCGGCAGTGATCTTTCAAGCTTCATAAAAGGAGCAAGTTTCCCAGAGGTAGCAACAACGTTTCCGCAACAACTGAGTAATATGGTTCCTAATGAAAATGGAATGACCATAGTGCCGTGGCTGTGGGGACCAGATTACCCGTACCCAACGGACTATATGGGCGCAATGGCCTATCCTGCAAATCTATCATTCTTCCTGTCTGCGACTGGGTACCTCCCCTATTTATTCCAGCATGCGGGCCTTACGAGTCAAGCTGCCAATCTGACTGCTATGGCTACAGAGTACCAGAATGGGGCTTTCTCGACAAATCTCACATACGCAATTCAGCAATTCCGTGAACAGAACGAAATGCTTGTAAATATGTCAATATACCTATACCTCGGACAAGACAACTTTTTCTGGATCACCTCGAAGGCAGTTAATGTAACTGAAATTGTGGAGTATCAGGAGAATCCAGTGATTGCGGGAGAGATATCCCTCCTCTACAATGATCTGGTGATCAGCTAAATGGGATCAGAGGTGACGGAACTCACACCATCAAAAAGGGCCACTATAGATTCGTTCATCTCTAAGATGATGGGGAGACACAAGATTCCAGGTCTCTCCATTTCCATTGTTGACAAGGATCGAATTCTACTCAAGAAAGGCTACGGTGTCAGAAATATTGAGCAACATCTTCCTGCGACGCCCGACACGCTTTATGGCGTTGGTTCAGTGACAAAGTCATTTACGGCACTTTCTGTCATGATACTAGTAGGAAGGGGTAAGCTGAGACTGGACGATAAGATCACAGAGTATCTTCCAGAGCTTAAGGTAGACAGCTTCAACGAACAGGTATCAATTTCAGATTTGATTACCCATTCCAGTGGAATGCCGGCCCTTAATATCGCGGAAATTCACCTCTTGAGAGGCATTGGTTTCGATTCTACATTTATTCCTGCTGAAACGTATGAAGATTTTCTTCAACTTTATCTCGATGCAAAAAATGAAAGGGCGGGTAAGCCAGGAAAAAGATTTCTTTATTCAAACGAAGGGTACACCCTCATAGGAAAGATCATCGAAAAGATCGATAATACCAAATACGAGGAGTTCGTCACGAAGAATATTCTTCTTCCGTTGAAAATGAGGAGGTCTACATTTTACAGTAAGATTGCCGTTAGCGATCAGAACCACTGCCAATGTTACTTTCAGAAAGATAAATCGAAACCAATCCCGGTTGAGTATCCAGATCACGAGTTAGTCTACGCTCCCGGGGGGCTTATAAGTAGTGTTGTTGAACTTTCGAATTACTTAAGGATGTGGTTGAATAAAGGAATATTCGAAGGTCATAGAATTATAAGCACTGAACTGGTACACCAGTCACTTAGCGGAGGAATCGAAAGGGACAGAGGGAAAGAGGGCTCAGTCTCCTTTTATAATACTGGCTGGGCAGTAAACCAGAATTTCTTTGGCAGAACGCTAATTTCGCACTCTGGTAGTACAGATGTATCGTCGTCAAATTTGAGTTTTCTGCCGGAGGAAGGGATAGGTGTCGCAATTGGATCTAATACGGGGGAAACTCCCACCTCAGATATTGCTGAATACGTATTGACTTTCCTTATAGGAAGGGACCCGGCCAAAGAACTAAACTCCTATTTGACCAGTGAATTGACTGCAGACTTGGAAGGTAATTACTCTGATTATAGAAACTACACTAAGGTTACTGTAACGGCAAGGGGTGCCGGGTATCTGGAACTGAAGTTTGACAGCGACGAAATGTCTGCCATCTTTCCCCTTTTCATCGAAAACAAAAAGTTATACACAATTCTCAATGGCAAGAAAATCGAGGTCCCTTATTTTCAGACTGAGGATAAGAGGTTGGCGCTACTTTTTGAGAGACATAGATTTGTAAAAACAGCATAAATTTGAACTAAAGGTGATATCAATGCATCAAGGATCACTGATATTTTCCGAGGATAGGGGTGCATAATTTTGCGTTATTCCCGGAATCGTACATCTGGAAAAAGATGAGACTGATTAAGGTTCATAGGAATAACAACAATCAGATGTAAGGAATGACCTAGATGACTGCTATGCAGCTCAAGTATAAGTCTGAAGTCGCCACGTTAACCATTCCGGAGTACAGGACCAATCAGATCTAAAAATATAACCTAGATCCAAATATTGTCTAGTAGGAAGGGGAACTGCACCGAGGTAAATGGGTAGAGGTAAATCCTTCGGTATATATTGAATATGCCTTCGCTAGGATGGAACAGATCTGCAATCCGCATCATGCTTTCGTGGTGAAGCAGAATAAAATTCTAAAAGAATAAATGAAAAATCAATACAGCTTTGAGGGCAGCAGAAGATAAATAAATAGAAAACAATAGGGCTTTGAGAAAATGATTGTTAAAATGAAGAAAATAGGTTTTAAATCTAAAATAGAGGACGTTAACTTAATCGGCGCAACAGTTTACCATCTTAAGATACCCTTAACAGAAACTTTTACCATCTCTTTAGGAAAGCAAGATTACTATGAAGGTATAATAATCGAACTTCACTCAAAAAACCACGTAGGATACGGTGAAGGTGCAACTATAGAACAGATAACTGGTGAAATACCTGATGCTATCTTTGATAACGCTTCGCATATACTATCAAATATGGATAAAAAGAATTTTGACAGCAGTGAGAGTTTTTTGGATTATGTGAATAAATCTATGTACGGTAATCCTGTTGCAAAAGATGCAATAGATATTGCTCTTCATGACCTACTTGGAAAAATATATGGAATTCCAACAGTTAAAATGCTCGGAGGCAGCCTGCGTGAAATGCCCACCAGCTATACAATACCCATAGATAATGTAGAAAACAACATCAAATCTCTCAGAGAGTATCAAAGAGAGAATATTAAAATAATAAAAGTAAAAGTTGGAATAGATCCAAAACTGGATGCCGAAAGAATTACTGCTATTGCAGAAAACCTCAAGCAAGGACAATCGTTTTATGCTGATGCCAATCAAGGGTATAACTTAAATAATGCAATCAAGGTAGGAAATATCCTGTTTAAAAATGGTGCTTTGTTTTTTGAACAGCCAATGGAAAGGCATAATTTGAATAAACTGCGTGAACTTAGACAGAAAGTTGGAATTCCTATAGCTCTAGATGAAAGTATAAGCAGCCCGTTTGACGTAATAAATGCTATACTTTCTGAATCTGCAGATATTGTTAATGTAAAACTTACGAAAAGTGGCGGAATAAGGAATGCTTTCAAAACATTAGTTACAGCGCAGGCATATGGGATAGATGCCATGGTTGGCTGCATGCTTGAAAGTAAACTAGGAATTGCAGCTAGTCTTGCAGTTGCTAACTCGCTAAAAAATGTAAAATACACTGATCTTGACGGTTTTACTTTTCTAAGTAAACAGCCTTTCGAAGGCGGTATAATATATAAAAATGGATCTAATAAGCCGGTTAATAAGGATGGATTGGCTGTTAATAAGATAGAGAAAAATTGGAAGTAGAAACATATGAAGTCTTAGAAATAGGTCTACGAATACGATGCTCTTAAAGTGAAAGAAGAGAAGGGAAGAGATGAATAGTTCCCTAATGCGTCTAGAATTTTCGCATATATATGACCCTTAATCAACGAAACTTTCAAAACAAAGATTGGCTGCCAATTCTACGTCAAACGGGGTTGATCTGAAAGACAACTTTTCGCACACTCTTTTTGTATTCATTACTACTTATAATATTAACGTTATCTAAAAAATGAAAATAAAGGTCATTTGTTTGATCAAAACCGATTTTCGCGTCAAAGATTAATATTGCTTTTAGATTGTAGACTGGGGCAATCGTTGAATTCTATTACCGTTCTCATAACTTCCTTCAACGACAGAAGGATTTCCTATACCTTGGAGTCTTTGCAGAATCAAACTAGAAAGCCAGATGAGATACTTGTGGCAGACGGAGGGACCAAGTGGGATATAGGGGAAATCTGTAGCAGATTCGGAGCAAGACTGGAAGTGCTTCCTGGAAATGTTGTGCAAACAAGGAATGAAGCCCTGAAACTCATAAAGAGTGACATAATTGCGTTCATCGATACTGACGAGACAGCACCAGAGTCATGGCTAGGGGATCTCGTCAATCCAATAGAGGAGTCAAAGGCTGATTTCACAGGTGGTCCCACTAGGCATCATGCCCCAAAATCAGGTCCAGAGAGGTACGTCAACGAACTGGAAGATTACGTTTATGGGCATCTTGTACCTCAAAGTATCGTGTACCTTCCAATGGGAAATTCTGCCTGGAAGAGGGATATTTTTGAAAAATTAGGCGGTTTCGATTTGAGCATAGCAGGTGGGGCAGAAGACTATGACATAAACTTGAAAGCAGTTAAGGCTGGCTACAAGGGGAAGTTCGTTGAAGCTGCTTTTCTTTACCACGACCATTCGGAAATGAACTCTTACTGGAAGCTAGCCAAGAAGAGATATTCTTATCTGAAAGCAACTGCAAAAACATACATCAAAAACAACGCACTTTCTTACGGGATCAAAAGCTCGAAAGAGGGAAGGATAGATCATCCGTTTTACATCGTTGAAACGTTAATGAAGCCTATAGCGCTCGCAGATGCACTGATAAGAAGTTGATATTTCTTTTATAGCCGATGTCCATTCGTTGTAAATGAAAGTCGTGGTTATCGGAATAGATGGTGCCACTTGGGACCCTTTGCTCCCGTATATTGAAAGGGGAATGTTTCCAGGGTATGGCAAATTCTGGAACGAAGGTCTCCATGGTCCACTTATATCTACAATTCCCTACATAACTCAACCTGGATGGAAGGCATATTCAACCGGCATGAACCCTGGTAAAATGGGCGTTTATTTCTGGTCTAAAATAGACTGGATTAATCTCAAAATAAAAAACATAAATTCAATGGGATTTCATGGCAAGGACTACTGGGATATCCTCTCCGAAAATGGGAAAAGGGTTGCGGTCATAGACATGCCTTCGACATTTCCACCAAAAAAGGTAAATGGTGTGTTGCTTAGTGGCATTCCCCATGGAGAGGGGACGTGGGTCTATCCGGAAGAATTTGAGAAGGAAATCCCTCAGAACTATGTGAAGGAGCAGGTCCACCTATTCACAAAGAACGAAGATCCGGAAGTAACCATGGACGGGTTAGAAGTCGAAATTAAGTCAAGGTATGAAATGGCAGAGAAGCTGTGGGACAGCGACCTTGTTCATGTGTCCATAACGATGAACGATCATATTTCCCACTTCATGTGGGATAACGAAAATATAATGAGAAGGAATTTTAAGACCAATGACGAGGAAATAGCCAAGATACTCTCAAGGAACAAGGATGGATTTACCATCCTGATGAGCGATCATGGAAATGGCCCAATAGAGGATGAATTCTATGCAAACGAGTATCTTGCAAGGGAAGGGTTATTTGTAAAGAAGGAGGCAAAGCCGCCAGTTGTCTCAAGGGAGGCGATCGTCAATTTTGGAAAGAAGACTGGTCTCTACAAGGTCGCAAGAAGCCTTCCGAGTGGGGTGCAGCAGAAGATCATAAGGAGAGTGAAGATGCTTGACAGTAGCATGGAGTTCGACATGGATTCGCTCATAGACTGGCGAGAATCAAAGGTGATAGCTCTCGACGAAGGACTCTTCTATATCAACCCGATGTTCGAGGATGAGAAAGAGAGCATTCTGGAAGATCTGAAAAAGAGGTTGAAATCGTTAAGGTCAAAGACTGGCAAGCAGGTGTTCAGAAATGTAATGAATGGAACAGAGGTATACTGGGGCCCATACCTCTCAGACGCCCCGGACGTAGTTGCATTAACAAACGAAATTTACCATCAAAGATTCCAATTATCAGGATACCTTTGGGCAACTGACATTCCCGAAAAAAAGATGGCCTACAGGACGAGGCAGGTAGCGCATCACAGGATCAAGGGCATCTTTGGAATGCTTGGACCGGGGATCACACCTAAGCTCGTCTCTCCCAGCATCTACGATCTGGCCCCCACTATCCTGAAGCTTTTCGGCTACGATGCTCCTAAAGAGATGGATGGGAAATCCCTGATCTGATAGAGGGACCTAGATACGAATAAACGAAACATTTACACCATCTCCTTCGGTGCATCTATAGCCTCATTCGGACAGGGAGCCATATGGATATTTGCGGCTCTCTACCTATCCAATGTTCTTAAGGTATCACTTCTGATCATAGGTGTGGTATTCGCGGTAAATGCCTTCCTTGGTGGATTCATTCAGATCTATTCCGGTCGTTTGGGGGACCTGTTCGGTTATAAGAGGACGCTGATACTCTTCAGTTTCGGGAGTTTTGTCTCATACTTTCTCCTCTTCGTATCTTCAAGATACTATGCCAGTGCCATACTGTTCATCCCTCTTTTCGTCATAAACAATCTAATGTCCTCCCTTTATCAACCCTCATCGAACGCATTACTTTCACTTAGCAGTGATCTCCCTCTTTCCGGATTCTCAATAATGAGGGTGGCATCGAATCTTGGATGGTCATTCGGGCCGGCTATCGGTGGCATAATTATTTCATCCTTTGGTTATTCTGATCTCTTCTTGATTGCATCTGGCACTTCATTCATAGCATTTGCGAGATATTTCATACTGACGGACATAAAACCCAAGGGAAAGACTCCAACCAGATTCTCGTTCAAGAACATAGAAAGGAGCCTATATCTGCTTGGCGCCGGAACAGTGTTTTTATTCGTGGTGGTATCACAATTTTCGGTGACGCTTTCACTATATGCAAATCACATAGCTGGGCTCGGAACAGCTTCCATCGGTCTCATCTATTTCGTCAACGGAATCGTAGTAGTCCTCTTCCAGTTTCCCGTATATGCACTGATAAAGAAAATTGGTATGTGGAATGGAATGATTGTGGGTACCTTACTGTACATGATCGGATACTTTTCAATAGCTTTTGATAGAGTGCTTAATGAATTCTTCATTTCCATGTTTGTGATCACAATGGGAGAAAATTTTGTTACTCCGACTGGGAACGCACTGGTATCCGATATTTCAGGTGGAAGGACTCTTGGTACCTATATGGGAGTCTACAATTTCTTCAATTCCTTTGGAAGGGGGATGGCCCCCGCTTACGGAACATTGCTTCTGACATACCTCATAAACCCGTATGAGATATGGGGGCTGGCAGTATTCCCAGCTGCTATTGCAAGCGTGATATTCCTCTCCCTCAAGCTCAGGGAGAACAGGTTGAAATCAGCCATTCCCGCTCCACCTATCAGCATTGAGAAATAGTTATGTCAATCCTTCATCAGGTTGAGAATGAATGCAGAGATCAGCCAGATGAGACCGATAAGATCAAGTAAAATGTTCCCGGAGTATAATCCGTACCCAAAAAGGACAAGGGGCAGGATATAAAATAGGATAAACAAGACAATGGATCTCGGGCTCATCGAGCAATCTACCCGAACAATGCACCGAGTCCGGCAACCGCTTCCTCTTCGCTTTTTTCTTCTTTCTTTTCCTCTTTTTTATCTTCCTTCTTCTCTTCCTTCTTCTGAGGTTCTGCCGGTGCCGCTGGTTGTGCTGCTACCATTGACGACTTAATTGCCTCTTCTATATTCACTCCCTCGAGTGAAGATACTAGACTCTTGACTCTGGCAGGATCAGGCGTAACTCCCGCAGCCTTCAGTATCTCTGTTATCCCTTCTTCCGTAATTGGCTTCCCAACGGAGTTCAGTATCAATGCACTATAGATATATTCCATATTCTTCACCCCTAATTACTCTCTGATAATAAATTTGCGGTCTTAAACATTGCTCATCCAACCTTTGAAAGGCTTTCCTCTACAGACTTTGCGTTCAGGCTCCCTTTTGCAAGCAGCATCCCTATGTTTCTCTTTGTCGGATATGCAACAGCGAGGCTCAGTGCCATCGCATTCCTGTAAGCATTTGATATGAAAATTGGTGTCGTTTCTTTGTTATAATAGTTTATGAAGAGAGAGAGGGCTATTCCACTTGCACGGCCAGATGATAGCCTGTCTATGAAGTCTTGAGTGGAGATACCAAGGACGCTCTTATCGAAGAGTACGCCATCTTCAAAGGCTGCCCTGAAGTCAAGTCCAATTTCCAGTGGGAGTATTTCGAGTTTTGAAAGCGCCATTGCCTTGTCCCTCGATATTTTTTCCCCCTTTTTCACCAGCACCGTCTGCTTCCTGATCATTACCTTTCCCTGATCTATCGAAGCGGGAATACCTGCTTTCTGCAGTTCTCCTACCACCGGGCCTGGTTTCAGGTTTGTCGCCTTCGCCTCCAGAACTATATCCTCCTGAGCTGTCTCCCCTCCCTTGGCCGGAGCCCTGGTCCTGCTTCCCTCGATTTCCTTGAACAGACGGATCGGGTTCTCCTTCGAGAATATTGCTGCAACAGCTCCATCCATATAATTTTCCATTCCCTTCATCGCTTCGATGTTCATCTCCTCGAAAGCTCTCTTCAGGAGAGTCTTCTTCACCACTTTGATCTTGGCCTTCCCTCTCAGGGATCTCCTGATTTCTTGGAACTGTTTTCCGGGAACCCTCTCAATCCCCACAAGCGCGATAGATCTTGATCCCCTAATGTCCTCAGAAAGTGATTTTATTGCCTTATCCTTCACCTCTGAGAATCTGTTCTCTTTCATTTCACTTCACCTCCACCTTGACTGCCGGTCCCATGGTCGTCTTGACGTAGACGGATCTGATGCTCTCCTCTCCCTTCTCAAGCTTTGACTCAACTCTTTTGAGCACTTCAAGCCCGTTTTCAGTGATCTTGTCGATATCCATGTCCTTTGTCCCTATGGGGACATGAATCACCGGTTTCTCCTTGCTCCTGGCCTTCACTGTTCGCCTTAGGTTGTTTATTATTGGGACTGGGTCAACGTTTCCTGGAATGGGCCTGGGCATCTTCCCCCTCGGTCCCATGATCCCACCCAGTATCTTACCTACCCTTGGCATCAGGGCAGATTCTGCGATGAAGAAATCAGTTTCATCAATCATCTTCTTCGTGTTTTTCTTGTCTTCCATTATCTTGTCCAGTTCCTCTGCGGAAATTATCTTGTCAGCATTCCCCTTCGCCTTGGATGCCATTTCCTTCCCTGAAATGAGACCGATCTTCATCTTTTTCCCCCTCCCGTTGGGAAGGACAATCTCTTCGTTAATCCTGTTCTTTGGATTGGAAAGGTCCACATCCTTAAGGTTTATAGAAATATCCACGGATTCACCAAAATTTCTCTTTGGAGACTTGCCTATTGCTTCTTCCAGACTTTTCCTGAATGTCTCGTTATCCATTAAATTTCACCAGAGTAGTAATGCGAGCTCCTATGCTCTCCTACTCTAAATCGCAATTGACCCGTCTTTAATAAGTTTTTGTGTCTCCCTTGGATCCTTGCCTTCAACCGTTATCCCCATCGATACGCAAGTCCCAAGCACTTCCATAACGGCCGCCCTCAAAGAGGAAGCCGTCATATTGTCAATCTTCATCTCAGCTACCTTCTTTATCTGCTGCATTTTCAGGTCGCCAGACAACTTTGTCTTGGAGGCACCCGTTGCTGTTTCTATTCCAAGTTCCTTCTTGAGGAGGGCTGAGACGGGTGGCTTTCCAACTGATACCTCAAATTTCTTTGTTTCAGGATCAACTGTTACCTTCACAGGGACCTGCATACCCGAGAATAATTTTGTCTTCTCGTTTATTTCCTTCAGGACCTGGCCTATGTTGATACCCATAGGGCCCAGTGCGGGACCGAGCGGGGGTCCTGCCGTCGCCTTTCCTCCTTCAACCATAACTGATATTTCCTGCGGCATTTTTTTACACCTCTTTTTCTAGTAATTTCACTGAATCTGCCTTAACGGTAAGGGGTATAGGAACAATTGCATTCTGGAGCTCTAGCGTTATCTCATCCTTCGCCATGTCCACGTGGGTAATCCTTGCCTTCTCCCCCTTGAACGGTCCCTCGGTCACCTCGACAAAATTGCCCACCCCGAGAGATTCAACTGCAGGCTTCGAAACGAGATAATTCTCAATTTCCGATAGCTGAACTTCACCTGCTATCATATTTCTTGCACCCCTGACAGTCCTGAGCAGACCCATGGTCCTGTCGGGATATAGAGTCTCTATGAAAATGTATCCTTTAACGTCAGGTGGGACGAGTACTGAGAAAAGGTAGTCCTGTTTCTCAATTTTCGCTTTCATCCCAATGTCCCTCGCGATCTTTATTTCCTGTCCTATCGTGGTTTTAACAACAATAATCGTCTGCTTTATCTTGATTGAAAAGAGATCTTTGGAGTTTCCCTCCGTATTCAGTGTAACAGTGGCAAAATCTCCAATCTCTCCTCCTTTTGGGGTTTCAACGGAGAGCGCATTAATGGAGGAAGTTTTCGGTTTGAGTTTGTACTGGATCTTAAGTACATCAGGGTTCTTCGGGGAAACTGCAATCTGCCTCCCCTTTCTTTTCTCCTCGATCAGGAACCATTCTATCTCCTCCTTCTGTTCGTGGATGCTCAGGGATAGATCTATCTCCCCCTCTCTCTCAACCCCTTCATCATTTTCTATGTTGATATTAAAAAGAACCTTCTTGTTCGTTCCGACCTCTGAATCCCTGCCATCGCAGGTCCACTTTACCATTTACGGCACCTGAAAGAATACATTCATCATGAGATATATGAAAAATCCTACGCCGCCGATTATAATGATGCCTATTCCTGTGATCAGGGATGATTTCCCGAATTCGTCTCTGGTCGGCTTCTTTGCCATTTTCAGTATTCGAGAATACTTTCCTCTGCCGATTCTCTTGACTCTTTCAGTAATAGAATCTTCTATGTCTTCCAACCTGTCGTCCATGTCAACCATATTGGCTACCTCTAAACGTACTTGTTTTTGGCTCCTACCAATATGGCTAATACCTTTATATCGTTTTTCATGGACTCGTCTATTCTAGCACCCCAGATAATCCTTGCGTTTGGGTTAATTTTCTTCTTTATCTCGTCCAAGATGATATGCGACTCTTCAACCGACATGTTGGAACTTCCAGTGACAGAAACGATGGCAGACGTAGCGGTTGAAATTTCCAGATCAAGCAGTGGGGAACCCAGTGCTTTCTTAGCCGCTTCCATTGCCCTCTCCTGTGAGCCCGACTGTCCCATCCCTATCATTGCAGTACCACCATCTTTCATAACTGTTTTGAGATCGTTAAAGTCAAGATTTACAAGCCCGGGTTTCGTCACGAGCTCAGTCAACCCCTTTATGGATTTCATCAGTATTTCGTCCGCGAACCTGAATGCCTCGTTGAGTGGAAGCCTTGGAACGAGCTCGAGCAACTTATCGTTGGGTATAATTACTATTGTATCAGATTTCTGTTTGAGTTTCTCAAGTCCCCACAGCGCATTTTCCTTTCTCATTGCACCTTCGGACTGGAAGGGCGTGGTCACGACGGATATCACCAGTGCTCCTGCGTTTTTTGCAATTTCCGCTACTACTGGAGCAGCACCGGTTCCAGTTCCACCCCCCATACCGGCGGTGACAAAGACGATGTCGGAACCTTCAACAGCACTATTTATTTCCTGTTCAGCCTCCCTCGCAGACATTTCCCCTATCTGCGGTATCGCTCCAGCTCCTAGTCCTCGCGTCGTTCTCTTCCCGAGGAGAATCTTCTTTGTTGCCTGGGTCAGGAGTAGGTGCTGCGCATCGGTATTCGCAGCTATTATGTCAGCTCCCTGAATTCCCTCTTCCATGATCCTGGTGATTGTGTTGGAACCTGATCCACCGCATCCGAAAATCCTGATTGATGTCTTCAAGCCTTTCAAGACTTCTATTAATTCGGCGTCAGTATCTTGAAATGTTTCATTATCGGGCATAACAACTACCAATTTGACAAAATATTACGATATTTATAATTAGTGTTAGAGGCCATTAGGAAAGTGATTGTTGCCTCCGAACGCGAAAGGCTGCCGATCAGGTGCCGTTTAGAAATCCACAAGGCAGTCTCACTGCGTTCTTGCTTGACCTGGAATCCTCGTGTCAATTTTAATCTTCATTACGGAAGACGAAAATATCGAGATTATTACAGTTACCAGGATTATTATAGAATACATATCGCCCTGAATGAACCCCCTTCCCAGGGAATAACTTGCGATTACAATGCCTACCGCTCCCCGCCCCCCAAAGATCCCGGCAACTTTCCAGATATTTTCCTTTCCCACATACTTCCGAGAGAGGTAATAAGTTCCAAAGAGAAAAACAGAGACATCCAAAGCCACTATTACCCCCACTATGACGAGACCCGAACTTGACGGGAGAGCTGTTATGGCGCCGGCCACGCAGAAAAAGAGGGGGATAAAAAATGTGTTGTTGAGTATTCTTATGGAAGAGGTAATTGACTTGTATGCCTGGTTTCCAAGAAATTCCTTCCTTACAAGCATTCCTGCAAGAAATGCACCCAGGATGAAACTTACGTTGAAAATCAAAAATAGAGAAGACAGTGCCAGGGCGAACAATATTATGAGAGTGAGTGCGATTTCATCTGTTCCCTTAACACTTCTAAATATGAGGGATTCTACCGACAGGTTTTTTCGTAAAAATAACCAATCCAGAACGAATATCAGCAGAAGTACTAGTGAAACGACAATCAAAATGATAACTCCGTACGACAGTCTCTCACCAATAAAGCTCATCAAGACGAATGAAAAAATATCGATTAAAACTACGGTCAGAAGGACAAGCTGTCCATCCTTGTGGTTGAGTAAGTTGTTCTGGAGGATCAACACTGAGACGATGGAGATGGAAGGGACCGCTACTGATAGCGATACCGTAACGGCGCTGATCAATCCGTAGTGAAAGAACTTGAAAAGTATGACCAAAATAAGGATGAAGGGCATAAAAAACGAGGTGATGGAAAATATCAAGCTTCTTTTCAGTTGATTTGCAAAGAGATCTGTTGTAACCTCTATCCCTATGAGAAGGACTATGAAGAATATGGCAACATCCTCCAGCGCAGTTATCTGTGCGGATGGAACCAGAACCCTGAGAAAAACGGGTCCAAGAACTAAACCTGAAATTAGCTGTCCCACCACTCTTTCTGTTCCAAGCCTGACTGCAATCTCTCCGAAAATTATTGAAAGGAATAGTATGATCAGAATTTCTATAATGATATTCATCCGTCACCTCCATCCATGGATCGCGGGTCAGACAGCGAGGAAATCAATATCACTTCCCCTGCAGCATCTACAAAGGAATTTCCGGTTCTCTGGTATTTGGGAAGAGGATTCATATGATTGTGCAACTCAAATGCCCCTCATACCCTTTTAGCGTTCGCTCCTTGAATAACCGTGTGCCATAGATCTGTTAGCAAGCACAAATGGTTCGGATAAATTGAACCCGACAGCTCCCAGAGGATATTCAGACTTTTCTGCGATCATCTTCCACTCTTCATCAAGCCTGTCTCTCGAGAAAAATAAATCATAACTCATCAATTTTCTTATGATCTCTTCACCCGTACCTGTGGCAGCAATCCCGAATCCATCCTTTACCAGAATTCCACAGCCTGGAATCGGCGTATCCCCGACCCTACCTCTCATCATAGGACTGGACCCCCCAGTTGAGAGAGCTGCTGCAATTTTTCCATCAAAGTTTGCCACCGCTCCCACGGTATCAACAGTCTTCCCCTCCGAATACTGGAACTTTGGGTCTTTGATCGCAATCTTCCTCGACTCTTCCAACCTCTGGCGCGCTTTATCTGTCGATGGATCGTAATAGGGATGACCTCTCTCCCTTGCAAATTTTGTTGCTCCATCTCCCGACAGGATTACGTGAGGGCTTGATTCCATGACCTCTCTAGCAACCTGGACCGGGTTCTTAACGAACTCGATGTTTATTACCGATCCAAAGTTTCCGTCTACCATCACTGCCGCATCCATCTGAATGCTTCCATCCAGCCTCATTACTGATCCTGTCCCTGCATTAAAGTTCAGATCGTCCTCCATGTATTTAACTGCAGCAACCACTGCATCAAGCGGGTCCCGGTAGTTTATGGAAAACGATGCGTACTTATTGAGGAGGTCGTTCAAATTGTCAGAACTTCCTACCCCCCCGTGAAGAATAATTTGTCTCATGGCCCTGAATACTACGAGGATAAATATTTATTACGCGGCTTATTCAATAGATGATGTGGCTGAACAGAGACGTAGTTTCTATCGGTGACTTCAGCGTCGAGGAGATCATGGAGGTCATCGACAAATCTAACAAGATGCTACCATATGCTGGCACCGGTCATCCTGATAGACCCCTTTCAGATAAAATAGTGGCAACCTTATTTTATGAGCCAAGTACCAGGACAAGGCTGAGTTTCGAATCAGCTGCGATGAGGATGGGCGCTCAGATACTCGGTTTTGGCTCGCTTGAGGGGAGCTCAGTTGCAAAGGGAGAGTCACTCTCCGATACCATAAGGATAGTGAACGGCTACTCTGACGCTATTGTGCTGCGTCATCCGTCAGAAGGCGCGGCAAGACTTGCATCAGAATTTGCAGATATTCCTGTCATTAATGCGGGTGACGGTGCGGGTCAGCATCCCACGCAGACCATGTTGGATATTTTTACAATGTGGAAGGAATCCGGGCCAATCAATGGGAAAAGCATAGGGTTCGTCGGAGACCTGAAATACGGAAGAACAGTACATTCCCTCAGCCGGGCACTGTCTATGTTTGACGCTTCTCTCTACTTCATTTCTCCTGAGGAACTGAAGATCCCCAAGCACATAAAGAGGGACATAGAGAAGCATGTACCGGTCAAGGAGACCAGGAGCCTGGAGGAAGTGATTGGAAACCTCGACATTCTGTACGTCACCAGAATACAGAAGGAACGGTTCCCGGACATAGAGGAATACAAGAAGGTGGCAGGGACGTACATCATTAGGCCGTCGCTTCTTTCTGCAGGAAAGAAAAATCTCATAGTGATGCATCCCCTTCCAAGAGTAGATGAAATCCCACCAGACATAGACAACCTTCCGCAGGCAAGGTACTTCAAGCAGGCGTCATATGGCGTTCCAGTCAGGATGGCAATTCTCGACATGATCTTGAGGGGTGATTAGATGACTGAAGAAAAGATGCTGAAGGTCGAAAAAATCAGGAGGGGGACGGTGATTGATCACATTGCCGTCGGCAGGGCGTTCAAGGTCCTGCAGATACTGAAGATTTCCAGTGATCCCGGAGTGACTGTAAGTATCGCCATTCACGTTAAAAGCAAGAAAATCGGACTGAAGGATGTCGTAAAGATCGAAGATAGAATCCTCGACTCATCGGAACTTAACAAAATTGCCCTGGTTGCAGAAGGGGCAACTATCGCAATCGTAGATGATTATGAGGTCATAAAGAAGTTCACAGTGAAATTACCTGACATTATCACAGGGATTCTCAGATGCAGCAACCCGAGATGTGTCACCAATGCGGAAGGAAGCGTAAAGCCCTCCTTCTCGTTAATCTCAAAGAATCCACTGACTATAAAGTGCCACTACTGTGAGAGGGAGATGGAAACAGGCGAAATAATCGATAACATCTTCTAGCCATTCAGGGAATACTCATTCCTTGTAGACGGTCAGAGAAATCTTATCCCCGTCCTTCAGGTTGTATTTCTTTCTCAAGTTTTCAGGAGAGATTATCTCCAGGACTTTTTCATAATGTGTCCTTTCTGGCAGTACAACTCCGACCATTTCGTTAAGCATTGTTGCCTTCAGTAACTTGATCGAGCCGAACTTCCTGCCGTCCTGTTCAAACGGTTCCACCTCGAATCCCGGGAGGCTGTTAAGTATACTGCTGAAACTTGAAAAATCATCGGTGAGCTTTAAGTTTAGGGTTCCAGGAAATGGCACGAAGTCCAGAAATTCCTTTATCCTTTTTGTGTACCCCTCTCGGGATATATAATAAGACCCCTCCCCAAGACCAGTGAAGAGAATTCCTTCGACGGGTATGTCTTTAGATGATCTGAGAATGTACTTCAGCATGTTGAACTGATTCTCAAGTTCGTCGAACGACTTTCCAGTAAGTGTTATCTCTTCCCCATTCCTTACCCTCCTCCTAAGAATGTATCCTTCTCTTTCAAGGATGATAAGATATCTTGATACTGACTGTTGTGAAATCTGAAGCTCTTTTGAGAGAGATGTAGTGTTTATTATCATCTTCCCTCCCTTGTGATAAAATGCTATATTCTTTAGAAAATTGAAAAGCAGTGGATTCATAATCTTCTCACCGAAGTTCCTGCTACTGTCGTAACCCTGACATTCTTCTCCCTCAGTCTTCTTCCGAGTTCTCTATCGTTGGTAAGAACATCCCCTTTGTATTTTAGAGCAGCCTCAATTATGCCTTCGTCACCGCTTCCATCCACCTCAAGTATCTTGAAATTCTTCAGAATGACCAGGGCCATTTTTGCATCACGATTCTTAGAAGAAAGTTTATTGAGTTCCTGTACAACGGAAGACGGAACGGCAATCTCATCTGAGATGAATTTCCTCAAATCTATCTTTCCCTTAATTGAGTAAATCAGAGCATTCGAATCCAAAATTATCAATCTTTTCTCACCAATATGCCAAGTGCATAATTCTTCCTTATCCTGTCTATCCTAGTGGAAACCTTCTGCCCCTTCCTAGCACCAGGAATTATTATTGTAATATCCCCTCTCACCGATATACCATCTCCGTCCCTATTCACGTCCGTTACCTCAAGTTCGTAGATCTTTCCCTCCTCAATCTTTTCCTCCGAATACTTGATCTCCTTGTGGGCGTAAAGGGGACGCTCCGCACCGCAAGCCTTGCATTTCACAACTTCGTTCCTGTTCTCCCTCACAAGTTCGGTATCGAAATTACCGCATTCATAACACTGAACGTAAATTCTTAGATACTCCTGGATTGCTTTTTCTATGCTTCCTTCCGGTGGTTTCCCCTTGAAAATGAGCCTCCCATCTGAGATTTCACCAGATAGGCCGAACTGCCTTATCAGATATTTGAAGATATGTGATTCGTCCCTATTGATGACATCCACAATTTCCTTGAAATTCTTGATTATCGTCAACTTACCTTCTGTAATAATCTCGGGCTTTGGACTCTGGAACCTTTTCCTCTCCTCCCTCTTCTGAACGGAAGATTTAACCTTCTTCAGGAGGTCAGAATAGCTTTGTTCATCCACGTCAAGACATCGGAAGCTCATTTAAAAAGATTAACAATAGACAGAATTATCAGACAACTTCCAGAAGTTCCACATGCATTAAGTTAAGATTGTGGGAAATCGGTTGTCCCAAACCCCTGTAATTCCAATGGGAAAGACCCATTGCTGCGCTCTCGGAACGATGAAGTAAAGGAATATCGCGTTTCTCTGAATTTACAAAGATATTAGCAAGAAAGCTCCGACCTTCAGGGAGGAGAGAATGTCAGTGAAATACATGAAGCGATGATGGAAAGAGATCTTCTGAAATTATCTGTTTTGCTCTTTGTGAGTGCTCCTTATACAAATTAAATTAAGCTCAAGAATCTGCAAATGTTGCAGCTAAAATCGACTGCAGCCACTCTCAATTAATTGCCGACTAACTTTTCAGGAATGACATCGCTGGACATAATGTTAGCAAGTTGAATGACAATATTGTACATCTGGCAAACATGGTTGGGCGCTTAACTATCATTGTTTGACAACTCACCCAGACTTTGTCAAACAATATTCACAGACTATTTTCGACAAAATAGTAAATAAGCACGTATTAAACGAAGAATTAAATTATTTCTAATAAAATTTATTTTAGGTAGCTACTAAATTAGTTGTACGTCATGATTACAAATGTTTATATACTGATATGTTTATAACTATTTCAGGAGGATTGGTTCCAATTGGATTCTAATAGTACTAGGAGAATTGCATTGCGTCTGACACCACAGGAGGATGACGAAATAAACGACTTTCTCAGCACATCGCTTAGGTTCAAAACAAAGTCTGAGCTAATAAGGGCAGCAGTTTATGCATACATACAAAAGCCTCAATCTCAAGCATCTGCAGAGGAAACAGAGATAAAGCTTTCAAAGGCTACTTTGAACACTCTGGATCAAATGGTTCTTAAGGGTCTATTCAGAGATCGATATGATGCAATAGAATTCATAATGCGGAAGGTTAACGAAGAACATTTCCTACCGATGTGGTTAAGCAAGCTTGTCAGGGGATACATTGATAACAGGAACCTTCTAAATTTTGAGGATCTTCCTTTTGACGAAGAAAAGGAGGAAAGACAGAGGGGTGAAAAGAGTGATAGATGATATTAAAGTAGGCATATTCAACATGGTGAAAACCAGCCTGAAGAATGACAGTAGATATCCAGAACCTTCCATCGTGTGCGTGGGAATAGGTGGAGGGGGTTGCAACATAGTGTCGGAACTCAACAGAAGAAGAAGAGAAGTGAAACTATTCTGCCTCAACACAGACGCACTTTCAAATGCAAAGAGGGGCGAAGCGATAACAATGAACGTCGGAACTGATTACATTCTCGAAAATCGTGACTCGGGAGGGTTCGTTGAGGTTGCTAGAAAAGCCTTCAAAGAAGACGCCCCACTGATTGCGCTGCAGTTACTCAATAGAGCTGATCTTGTTCTGCTGGTAGTTACCCTTGGGGGTGGTACCGGTTCTGGGGGCGTAGTGGAATTGGTCAAGCTCCTGAAAAAGGAAAATACACCCTTCAGAGTGTACGTTGTGAGACCCTTTGAATTTGAAGACAACAGAAAAGAAATAGCAGATGGAACACTAGTTCAACTTAAGAGGGAAACGGACCAGATAGAAATTTACGACAACAACGAATTTGATTCGATTATGGAAGTTAATAAAAGGATCAGGGAAGACATCAATTCGTTCATAGAGGCAAAGGTCAATTTCTACGAGAATATCTACACGAAATGCTTTGATCAAATATTGAGCGAAAGCGTGGGAGAAGTCCTTTCAGAGGAAACTCTTTCCATTAATCTGGAAGTTGCACCTCTGGAAGCCGAAGTTCTCAGAAACCCTTAATTTATTTTTCTATTCTTTTAATTTTAAATGTTGGCATTCTTAACTTGATTTTAGAAGAAAATAGATATCTAGAAACTCAATTACTTTTGGATGCCATCCATCAGACTTCTGCTCAATCAACTGAACTCAGTCAAAGGAATCCGTTTTAACGAAAGTCAGATCAAGAAAACACTTGACGAAGAATTTGACGTTGCCATATTCCCCGAGATGTTTTACTCAGGCTACCTGACGCGGGACAACGTAAACCTTCTTTTGCTTGACGGTAAATTTATTGATTATTTGCAAGACAGAATAGGGGAGCGCATGATCATATTCGGTGCACCGTTCAGGGACAGATTCCTTTACAACGCTGCAGTTTCAATCACTGAAGATGATGTAAAAGTCTATCGCAAGATTCACCTTCCAAATTTCGGACCATTCGAGGAACTCAGATATTTCACAAAGGGAGATTCTCCCCTTACAATAAATTTCAAAGGATTCAAGATAGGAATAGAGATATGTTACGATCTATTCTTCGGAGATTCAGTGGAAAGGGGCATTGATCTCCTTGTGAACATATCTGCATCTCCCTTCACATCTTACCCATTTTTCGAAAGAGTCTTTCCTGCTCGTGCAATTGAGAACCAATCCTATCTTGCCTATGTGAATACCGCCGGACTCCAGAGAAACCAGGTATTTTGGGGAGGAAGCAGAGTGCTCGATCCTGACGGCAAGGATATACTGAGATTGAAGAATTTTGAGGAGGATAGGGGAACCGCTGATATAGATTCAGAAGTACTGGAATTTAGCAGGAGGAAGAGGAGGGTACTGAGCGAGGCATTGCAAGATGCTGAAGAATGATCTATTCCTTGCAAAGGTGCTGAATACCGAATTGAAGTACCAGTACCTCAAGAACACGCCAAGGTTCCAGAGGAGCGACAGAAATTCGGTAATTCAGGCGAAAAAATACCTCGTTAACAGCGTAAGATCATCTCTCTATGTGAACACATTCATCTACGGAATGATCTCAGTATTCTTCGGGATAGCAAGTTTATCTGGAGCCGCAGGAATGTCAAACGACAGTTTCATACTCTTCTTGCTTCTCCTGATTCTCGCGATAATGACGGAAACGCAATTTTACCGGGGTATCTGGGACATGAAACTTTTCGCCCCTTTGACTCAGCTCCCTCTGAAAATTGAAAGGGATGTCATCCCTTTTTCCCTATTTATTTACAACGAATTCTATCTGCCATTCATTACTCTTCCAGCGGGTCTGATAATATCCTACGGAATGAGAAGTATCTTTCCTTTCATAACATTCCTCATCTTCACGATTCTTTTCATATATCTTGCAAGGACCATCTCGCTACTTCTTGGACTTTCTTTCGTAAAGACAAACACAAATCGGAAATCTAAGCGCCTTTACCTGGGCCAGATATTTCAGGTTATATTCTTTGTAATATTCATACTGGCAATTGAAATAGCTACTAATCCATCTTTTCAATCTTATGTGAAGATTCCTCACCTCTTATTCTTTCTTATTCCGGTTAGCTATCAGTACATATCCTCCTTCTCCGCTTACCCTTTCGCCCTGTTCGCTGCAGTGTTTGCGCTGATCTACCCAGCCTATTCTTATATTCATAAGAGGAGCTTCACTGAAAAAATGGAAACCTTTGCAAGTATAGTCGGAGAAAGTAAGGAGAATATTTTTTTACGAATCAAAAAGCCCGTAACATCCCTCATTGACAAGGATTTCAAGATTATTCTTAGGAGGCGGGGAGCAATCATGACGCTGGTAATCCCAATAACCTTCATAATACCGATAGTACCAGAGCTGCTTTCCAAAACACTCGCAGGCTCTCAACTTTCCTTTTACATCCCCTACATCGCATCTGTTTTCCTCATTGATTTCATCCTTCTTATAAGTCTGGAGGGAAAGGCTGCCTGGCACCTTTCTGCACTGCCGCTGACGAGGCGTCAATTCTTCTTTTCAAAGTTGTACAGCATATTCATAATAGGCCTAATCTACTATGCAATACTTGTTGCCATAGTGGCGGTTGCAAATAAGGCACTCTTTTCTTCCCTTCTTCTATACTATCCGTTCTTTGCTCTCATTCTAATTGCAGTACTGTTTGCAGGAGGTACTTATCTGGTGAATGCGATTCCAAACGAGGTCTACTCTCTCTCTCAAGACGGGATAGGGGGAAGGTGGGTCTTCCTCAAGACATTCATCATAGGACTTCCCATAATAATAGTAAATGCGGCAGTCTTCTCATTCGCTAAATACGTCATAACAAGCAATATTTCATTCTACTTCAAGGGGTACTCGCTGACTATAATTGTAGATGCGTTAATGTCATACCTCTTCCTGAGAGTATTTCTCAAAAGGGGAGCACATTTCTAAATGAATGCAAATTACAGTTCCCGGTGGCTTTTTTTATAGTATCACCAACTTTTAGGTCCTGGGATTGGGTACTTCAGTCATTAGGAAAAGAGCCACTGAATGTTTCGTCCTCATGGTTAGGTGAGAAAGAATGGCAACGATGATCGATCTGATCTGCCAATTCATGCGAGCCATATCCCATTAATACAGGCTGTTATGACTTATTATTTTATGGTGGAACGTGTTTAAGAGTAAATGGAAAATGTAAGAAAGGTCCATCCAGTAAATCCAGATCCAAAAATAATAGCGGAAGCAGCAGAATTGTTGAAGAAAGGAGGGACCGTGGCTTTCCCAACGGAGACAGTCTATGGGCTCGGTGCGAATGCCATGGACGATGAGGCGTGCAGACGCATATTTTCAGTCAAGGGGAGGCAGCAGGACAATCCGATAATCATTCACATAAATGATTTTGACCAGCTTGATCAAATCTCATACGGAATTTCCACAAGCATTCGGGAGAAGCTTGAAGTTATATGGCCCGGACCCCTGACAGTCGTGCTTAAAAAGAGGAACATCGGCTCGATTCCGACCGCGGGGCTTGATACTGTGGCAGTAAGGATGCCAGCTCACCGAGTCCCCCAGGAAATGATAAAGAGTTCCAAACTACCTATCGCGGCTCCCAGCGCTAACAAATCTGGGAGTCCGAGTCCTGTCTTTGCATCCGAGGTACTGGAGGATCTAGGGTCAAAAGTGGACCTAATCCTCGATGGAGGTCCAGCTTACTTTGGAATCGAATCTACTGTCATCATGTTTAACGGTGATGAAATCATTATACTACGTCCTGGTGCATTCTCCGCAGAAGATATTAGCAACATTTTCGCGATGAAGGTACGGGTTTCTGGTGAATCGTCGGACGCACCCATTTCTCCCGGTATGAAGTACAGGCATTACGCACCGGTAAAAGAGCTCATCCTAGGTAAAAGTGAAGATGCCATCATAAAATTTTGCGAAGAGAACGATGTCCTATTTATTGGAAGTTCTGAACTTGCAAGGAAAATCAATTCTGATTCAATAGTCCTTGGCTCACGCAGGGACCTGTACGAGGTAGCAAGAAATCTTTTTCCGTCGTTCAGGGCACTGGACAAAAGCAAATATTCAAAGGGGATAATAGAAGGATTTGATGAGAGGGGGATAGGTCTAGCAATAATGAACAGAATAAGAAAGGCTACCGGGGGCAGATCTATCACTTGAAAGTGGATATACTGCGAAATTCCATTTCTCTTTTCGGTCATAAAGCTCGCATAATATCCGCTTGCATTTGAATCCTTGACAGTTTATCTGGTTCATTCGTATGGCATTCGTGTGCTAGCACTTTCTGATCTTCCCATTGGCCGAATTGAACTTTATCATCAAAGTCCAATAAGCTCAGGAGAAGATGTGATGGGACACCCTTGAACCGTCTCAATTACCAGAATCTATGAACCCTCTGGACCTCAAATAATTCATGATTTTATCAACGCTCTCATCAACCGTCTGGATGTCCGTGTCAATAATAATATCGGGCGAGAGCGGCTCCTCATAAGGGTCCTGAATTCCCGTAAGATTGGTAATCTCTCCAGCGAGGGCCTTTTTATAAAGTCCTTTTGGATCCCTGACCTTCAGCACATCAAGAGGGCACCGGACGTAAACCTCAACAAAATCGGAAATTTCCCTCCTTGCCTTTGTTCTGACTTCCCTGTAGGGGGAGATCAGAGGAACCAGCGTCACGATCCCATTTCTAGACAGGAGTTTTGCCACAAATATTACTCTTTCATTGTGTTTTTCCCTGTCTTCCTTGGAAAATCCAAGGTCTCGTGAAAGCCCCTTTCTTATCTCGTCCCCGTCAAGTATCTCGACCTTTTTGCCGTCACCCGTTAGAATCGATTTGATGCGTTCCGCAAGTGTGGTTTTCCCCGCACCGGGCAGCCCAGTGAACCAAAGGACAAAACCTCTTTCATTCGACATATTCAATCCCCTCGAGTGGCTTGCCCTGGATACCGTACATCTTCCTTACCTTAAACAGCCTGAGGATAGTGGGTGCTATTCTGTAGATGTCAGAGTCAATCACCTTTCCTATCTTTTTGTCCTTTCTGTAGAGTATGTAGATTCCATCATAATCGTGGACTGCATCATCAGGTCCAGTATCATTTTCGAGGAGATAATCGGTACTGTACCCAAGGGTACCTGCCGCTCTCCAGCTCAGGTCATCCAGGTACACAAAGAGATCCGACCTGTCCCCATTTACTGTTGTAAACGCTTCTTCTGGCTCGAAAACACGGGTATTCCAAAATTCGCCATTTGGGCCCCTTATTGACTTTATCTTTTCCTTCAGTTTATCGAGTTCCGTTCTGACGTTTTCCTTTTCAATTATCCCTTGGGGCTCCCTCCCTTTAATATTCAGGAACACCCTAGCGTAGTAACCACCCCATGCCCACGCTTTGGAGTGGGCCCAGTCAACGTCCAGTTCCTCAAGGGATGAACCTTGTTTCACCTTTCCATCATTAAGCTTCAGGTATCCTTCCCTTATCAGCCACTGGTTGATTGCAAATGCGCCTTTCATCCCCTTTGCTCCGTGATCTGAAACGATCAGAACAACTGTATCTTCATCAAGTAAATCCAATATCTTGCCAACATGCGAATCAACCATTTTAAAATATGAAATGAATTTTCCCCTCATTTCAGCGTCATCTTCATAGAGGTGGCTCGTTTCATCTATATATCTCCAGAAGGAGTGATGGATTCTATCTATTCCTATCTCAACCATGAAGAAGAAGTCCCACTCCTTCTCCCTCAGGAATTTTTCTGCCATTTGGAATCGGACGTCAGTCATCCTGAAAATCTCATCGATAATCTTCTTCTTTTCTGGTTTCCTGAATTTGACGTCAAACTGGTAATCAGGAAAGTCCCTGAGAATCTCATTCTTGAGTCCCGGCGGATAGGTGAACTCTTTATCCCTATCTGGTGTCAGGAAGTCAGTCACAAGTATACCGGGAACGGGTTTTGGTGGGTAAGATGGTGGAACAGCTATGATTATGCTCTTCTTGTTTCTCTTACCAAGTATATCCCATACAGTATCAAATTTAATATCGTTTGAGGACGGTATCTTTATTCCGTTGTAAGAATTAGGAATTCTAGACCTGAAGCCATATAGGCCGAGTTCTCCCGGTGATCTTCCTGTTGACATAACCATCCACGCTGGAACGGTGATTGGTGGATCGCAACTTCTTAATTTCCCATGAATGCCATCTGCAGCAATCCTGGTGATATTCGGGAGGTCTGCTTTCAATTTGTTGAAGATCAGCTCTGGTGCTGCACAATCCAACCCTATAACTGCTACTTTCATCGTACCCACTCAATCCAGGTATCCCAGTGACCTGAGCCTTTCCTTTACCTTCTTTTCGTCCTCCTCATTGAAGGCGTCCTCGTTGTTGCTGTGTGCAAGTATTTCCCTGAGGACATAGGTGACGTAGTCGCTGACAGATGTGAATCCAGTCCCCTTAATTTTATCCTGGATTTTTTCGAAAAGCGGGGTGGGCAACGAAACCGTAGTATACTTTTTATCGCTCGCCATAAGGTGCGAGACGATTGCAGTAAATATAATTTACTGTAATTAAGTGTAATTATAAATCCGAATTTTGCTGTCTCGGTATTATGACATCAATCCAGACATCCCCAATTTTCCCTGCTTACATTTTATTCGACTTCTTGGTAGCCTGTCTGAATGTGAACTTGCCCTCCTAAAGTCAATCCATGTATATACTTCACGAAAGAATTAAATATTATTTGTCACTTGGACAATTCTGGTGAAACGCATGGCGGATAACAACACAATATTCATCGGGAAGAAACCGACGGAAAATTACGTGTTTAGCACAATTATGCTCTTTACGAACGGAGCAAGCGAGGTCTCAATAAAGGCTAGAGGGATGGCAATAAAGAGGGCGGTAGACGTTGCTGAGATTGTGAAGAACAGAATGGAATCAATGATGAAGACGCAGGTCAAGTACCAAGACATAAAGATAGCAACAGAAAAGGTACAGCGGGAAGATGGAGAAAGCAACGTTTCCTCAATAGAGATTGTACTAAAGAAGTAGGTGCAACACCACCTACCATTATATTTTTAATTTACAAAAATAGATGTTCCAGATCCTCCACAGAGATGGCTTATCCAGAATAGGGGAGCTGGAAATAAAGAATAAAAAAATTACAACACCGGTACTTTTGCCGGTTCTGCATCCTTTTAAGGTTGAACCTTGGATTTCCCTGATCAAGCAGCTGAAACTTGGCGGCGTTATTACAAATTCCTACATCCTCAAGAAGGGTGGTTTTTCCGAAGGTAAGGACATTCATGATCTTCTGAATTTTCAGGGTATAGTTATGACAGATTCAGGAACATTTCAGGAGCACATGTATGGGGAGTTAAATGAAGGGAACAAGGAAATGATAAAGTTCCAGCTAGGGGTAAACTCTGATATAATCACGATAAGGGATGTGTTCTCAGAAATGGATCATTCCAAGGAAAAAATTGAAAGAGACATTTTGGAAAATTACAGGAGGGGACACGAAGCTGTCTCAGAAATTGGGGGGTACATTGCCCTGCCGGTCCAAGGGGGAGTTCATGCCGATCTGAGAAGGAAAAGTGCAGAACTTATGCGCTCTCTGGAAGGGGAATATTACCCAGTTGGCGGAATAGTCCCTCTCATGGAGAGATACATGTACTCCCTGGTTGCTGAGGCGGTGATGTATACTAAAATGAGCCTCAAGAATTCCAGCGTGATTCATGCATTCGGTGCTGGCCATCCAATGTTCTTTCCCCTCCTTTTCCTAATGGGGGTCGATGTCATAGATTCTTCTGCATACGTTAAATATGCAAGGGACGACAGGATCCTGACAGAAACCGGTACGCTGGACCTCGGTTCTGTTTCTGACGAACTGCCCCCTTCTCCTTATTTTGATAAATATAACAAGAGGGAAATTGAGTCACTTGACCGTGACGAAAGAGCGACAGTAATAGGAATGCACAATCTTTACGTCTCAGTTAAAGAGATAGAAAGGATAAGAAGAGAGATCAGGGATGAGAACATGTGGAACTATGCGGAATATAAGGCACATTCTCATCCGCTCCTGCTGGAAGCGTACAGAAAGATCCTGGAATTTCACGAATACATGGAGAAATTCGAACCATGGTCAAGACAGAGTCCCGTATTCTACGAAGGGAATGAAACATTACTACGTCCTGATGTGAGGAGGTTCATTTCTAAAGCTGCAACAGGGCCGTCCGGAATAAGAGTTGATAAGAAGCCTTATTCATACTATTCTGAATCTCCGGCAGAATACGTGCAGACCCAGTTTGGGAATATATCCATGTACCTCGATGAGACATATCCTGTTGCCCAGTCGTTATTTCCAGGGGAATACTTTGATGGATCCTGGGATATAGAAAAATTTGAAAGGGCTGAGTGGAAGGACTATCTCTTCAACAAGGTAGATTACATCTTCAACTACCAGTTTGGCAAGCCCCTGTATTCGATTTTGAACAGGGGTCAGGTAGATATTCTGAGGAGCAAGAATACAGGCAAGATCAGGACAATCTTTTACGGTGGAGAACAGATACTCTCCTTGAGGGCAACGGATGGCCTCTTCAGCTTGAACATGGGAGGCGCAAAACTGCTTCATAAAAATTTCCCATACCCAGCACATAGGGTCGTTGTTGACTCAGAAACGTCTGATTTCATAAGGGAAGGGAAAAATATATTCGCTAAGTTCGTGGATGATGCTGATCCGTCCATCAGACCGCACGACGAAGTGATTGTTGTAGATAGGGACGACAACTTCATTTCATACGGCAGAGCTCTTCTTAACAGGGACGAAATGATCCAGTTCGAAAGAGGGATCGCTGTAAAGAACAGGATACGGTCAAAGGACGCATAAATGAGCTACCCCTCAACCAAAGAATGAACTCTTGATTCGGCGACCATACTCATCCCCTTCCACCCCAAGAGTTTGCCAACTAGTCTATTGCCAGGTCTGTTACGGAGGTAGCTCTCTCCACAGGCGAATATTCGGATCGCACCGATCCTACTGTCAGCGATTCCATGCAAAATAGTATGCATTTGCATTGGAGGGAATCCGGGTATCTCCCGCTGGAGATCGGATTTCTACTTCTCCCCCCTAACCCTTAATAAAACCTATAATGATTTTAATAAAGAAGTATTCAACGGAAGTGGAAATCCGAAGGGTTAAAACAGTAGAGGAATACAAAGCCGTGGAGAACATTCAGAGGGTAATCTGGGGAATGATCGGGGAATCGCCTGCACCCGTCACATTATTGACAGCAATCAACACGAATGGCGGCCTGGTTGAAATAGCGAAGGAGGGTGATAAGATAATCGGGTTCAGCCTTGCATTCCCGGGAGCTGAAGGGAACTACAGGTACCTCTATTCGCACATGGCGGGAGTTCTCAAGGAGTACAGGGATAGAAACATAGGGTACGAAATCAAGAGACATCAGTTTGAAGAGGCCAGGAAGATGGGCTATACGGAAGTCAGATGGACTTTTGATCCAATGAAAACGAGGAATTCATTCTTCAATGTTCACAAGCTTGGTGCTTATGCGTACGGTTATAGAATCAACTATTATGGCATCATGGAATCGGAGGAGAACCAGGGGGTAGAATCAGACAGGATTGAAGCGCACAAGTTCCTGAATAGGGAGATAGTTAGGAGCCCCCATTATGAAGTAGCTGCGAAAATTACAGATTATCCAAACCCCTGGGAGAAAATTGACTTCAGCGGTGATAGCATAGGAATTGAGGTTCCATCAGACATAGGAAATTCTGATATTGATCTGAAAAGGAAGTGGAGAAATGCGCTTAGAAGTGCCATTATTAGCCTTGAAGAGAAGAAGTACGTGATGAACGATGTTGTAAAGAACCAAAGGTCAGTTTACCTCATCTTTACTCTAAAAGAAAAAGTAGGTCTGCGTTGAAATCAGATTGAAAAATCTTCGACTTCCGCTTCTTTCCTCTTCCTTGGTATCTTCTTGATCTTCCAGTATGTGGTGACATATCCAGCCACAAGATTCCTCAGTTTTTTCGAGGCATCAGGTATCACTTTATTAACAACATCTTTGTTTCTTTCAAAGTCTTTGCTAAGGTAGGGTTCATATTCCTCGTATACCTGTCTTGCAACTGTCTTCACCAACGTGGGTCTGATGGCACCCATGCTTCCGTATGTTCACAAACTAATTAAACGTTTCATGTCTTGTCGTCCACAAATTCTGCAGATCCCTTTAGCACGGAAAAGAGTGCTGCGTAAACTGGGAGGCTGTGCCTTCCTTCTGTTATCTCCTCGTTTCTATTCAGAAATTCAAATGTCATTTTCCTGCTGAGGTTCACCTGGACAATATCCTGAAATACATCGGGTATGGTCTCAGCAAGAGGATCGAAAGAATCGATCTTATCGTACTCAAGGATCTTGACCATCAGTGCAGTTTTGCCATGTAGACTTCCGGGAACCCTTATCAGCCTGTGAATGTCAATTGTGACCGGTTCATCTATTTTGGAAGAATACCTTCTGATTGCAATTTTCTTCGCGTTCCTGTCCAGGTAACCGTCTTTTCTTATTTCCTTCTTCCCCTTGTCACCTGTTGTCTCCCCGGTTACCTCTTCAAGCTTCTGCCTCCATTTCCTGTCCGGGGAATCAAGTATCTGCAACAGAGATGATCTTGCGGCATTAATCCTCTCCTGCCACCTTGTAACCGCAGCTGGCCTGAGATCATACGCTATGCATCTTCCGGAAATATAATCAACGATTTCCCTTCTCTCTTGGGATTCCAATCCCTCAAAGATCGAATAGACATGAACGTGGTAACCCCTGCTTCCCGAAAACACAATCTCAAGATCCTGCTTACTTACGTTCAGGTCGTCAACAAGAAGATTTAGCAGTTTCTTGAGTTCCTCCTTTACGAGAGAAAGCATTTGTGCATACCCCATCCTGTCTGCTCCCTCTATGTGGTCGCCGTCGATGTCAAAAACGAGATCTGCCCCTTTCCACCTCTTGTTTTCCATATTGGCTGTCGGATGATCGTAATAGGCACTCGAATAGTAAAAATGAAGCGGAACATTGACCAGCACGTATTCTCTAAGCTCTTCCATATTGGGGAAGGAGGTGTGTCTTACCATGCCCTGTTTGCCGAAGGATGAAAATGCCATTTCCCTCTTCTCTACCTGTCTGATTCCGAATGTTTTCACTCCCTCATAGTACTTTTTGAAATAATCCTGCGCTACCCTCGTAGAAAAATCATTCATTCTTCTTCCTGTTGAAAATGAAATATAGCGCTACTATCGAGACGATCACAATTCCAGTAAAGATATAACCGTAAAGAGATCTCACGCTTGGATTGGTAAAGCTAGTCGGAGTAGAATTAGAGAAACCAGGGAGCGCACCTGAATTTAGCTTCTCCTGATTGGTGTATCCTGTGCCGGTGGCATCAAGGGCTGCAATCTTCTGGAATCCAAGTGTGACATTTGTTGTCGTGAAATTTCCGATGGACTCCATTGCCTCAATGAATTCGGCCCCGTAGGGGTTCAGTCCGGTAAGTCCGTAGTCGAACAGTATATAGTTTTTCAGCGGACTATTCTTCCAGTCGTAGGTCGAAAAATTCTTACTGAATATGACGGGATAAGCGGTATCGTTCCACATCGTGCTTGTCACTGTAACGTTCACCCCTTTGTATGTGAGATAGCTTATTGTCGGGTACGTTACCGGGGATGTGGACTGTGCATAGGACTGACTGTTTATCAATGCGACTGAAGTCAGTAGAATAACTATGATTGCAACAAGTAGCCGTCTGTTCACTGGGTAGTGTATGAATGAATCAATTAATATTTTTCTCTCAAGAAGGCCACAGCATTCCTAAAAAATTCCCCCCCGGTAATTCCACCTTCTCCCCTTCTTGTCCAGTCTGAAACCGTATATCTGTAGAACGCTCTCTCGGGATGCGGCATCATTCCGAGGACATTCCCCTCCTTATTACAGATCCCAGCGATATTGAATGCTGAGCCATTCGGATTCCACGGGTATTCAGCCACCTTTCCCTTGTTGTCAACGTAGGTTACCACGTTCGTGCCACTTTTGATAATTTCCCGCAAAACACTGTCATCGCGGGCTACGAACCTTCCTTCAGAATGGGCAACCGGGAGCTCTATTATCTGGCCTTCTTCAAAGCTCCTGAGAAAGAGGCAGTTCCTCTTGTTGACCCTTACGTATACAGTCCTCGCTTCGAATTTGTTGGAAAGATTAGGTGCAAGAGCGGCCTCGATTCCGTAAGATCCATCGACATTTGGTATCAAACCAAGTTCCACCAGAACCTGAAAACCATTGCAGGAGCCCATCACAGGATTTCCATTCTCCACAAAGTCCTTGACGTCCCTCATCAACCGCGCCTTGATTCTCGCTGCCATGACCGCACCTGCACGAACGTAATCACCCGCTGAAAAACCGCCTGGGAAAAAGAGGATGTCGTAACTTCCTATCTTTTTCCTCCCGTTCTCAAGCTGTTTCAAGTGAACTATCTCCGGAGAAGCCCCGGAATGCTTGAAAGAGAGAAAGGCCTCCTCCTCGTTGTTGGTCCCTTCCATCGTTAGAACCGCAACTTTAGCCTGCCTCCTCATGAGTACCCCCTCTTCCAGTTTCTCATTATTCTGTCCAAATCAACTGAGAATACCCTCTCTTCACCCCTAGAAGCGCTGAAAATTGATTCCTGGGTTTTACCGATATAGACTGCGTCATCTCCAAGGATCTTCAGAAATTCTTCCTCCTTACCCTTTTTCACTTCGGCAATCCAGCTAGATTGTGGTTCCGAAAAGATGGCAAAATCTGTCCTGAGTCCCAGGACTGAGACATCCACATCTGCTCCTATGTTGGAACCCACTGTCATTTCGGAAATTGAAACAGCCATTCCACCGTCTGAAACATCATGCAATGAACTTACCATGTTGCCTCCTGCCGCCCTCAAAAGATTCCATCCCCTCCGTTTCAGTGTTCTGGGATCTGAGTAGGGCACTTCTCCTCCCGTCAATCCAAGCAGGCGATAGTAAAGCGATGCACCTAAGTCAGTCGTAGGGATTCCGACGAGATATATGCTGCTACCGACCTCCTTGAAATCCGGAGTTATTGCCCTCTGAATGCTGTCGATCTTGCCAACGGCCAGGATAGTTGGAAAAGTTGGGATTCTCTTCTTTCCTGCTTCGTTGTAGAAAGATACGTTCCCGGAGGGGAACGGGATACCAAGGTGCGACGCGCTATCATGGAGGCCTTTAAGCATATCGATGAATTCACCCATGACATCGGGGTTTTCAGGATTTCCAGCGTTGAGACAGTCCGAAAAGCCCAGTGGTTCTGCCCCAACCGATATAAGGTTCCTTACTGCTTCATCTATTGCAGCCATCGCTCCAAGATACGGATTCCTGTGAGAATAGAAAGGATTGGATCCGTGGGAAATTGCTATTCCAGTGTCTCTATCCCAGGATGGTCGGATGATTGATGCGTCCGAGGGGCCCTCCCTACCAACTATACCCGTAAATGGCCCAACGACCGTGCTCCCTCTCACTGTGTGATCGTACTGCCTAACTGCGTATTCTTTCGTTCTCACATTCTTGTCCCTGAGCATTCGAAGCAGCAATTTCTCAAAATTAGCAGGGTACCTTGGTAGTACTGCTTCTGCCTTCCTCTCTTTATGAGCCGAGGGCCTTTCATATAATGGAGGAGAGGTCATGAATTCTATGTCTATGTCCAATACCTTTTCATTCCCATAGAAGATCTTCAGCCTTTTTCCCGGTTCACTCTCTCCGATGACTGAGGACGTTACGTCCCAGCCCTCCATTATATTCAGCACTTCCTTCACGTGCTCCTCCCTTACCGCAAGGAGCATCCTTTCCTGGCTTTCTGAAATCCATATTTCCCATGGAAGCATGTTTTTTTCCTTTGTCGGGACTTTATCAAGAAATACCTTGCCTCCCATGCCTCCAGCTTCAAGCATTTCTCCAACAACACTACTGAGACCTCCTCCTCCCAGGTCCTTCAGGGCATAAATGAGACCAGAGTCATTTGCCTCCAGGACAGCGTGAATCAGCGGTTCCTTCACTATGGGATTTCCAAGCTGGACTGTTGTGATATCCTCCCCTCCTTTTTCCATTACCGCAGACGCCATGTTGACCCCATGTATCCCGTCCCTTCCAGTCTTCCCACCTGCTATTATGAGTTTGACATGAGGTTCTGAGATTGCGGATGATCTGATCTTCTTCTTGTTCACGACCCCCACGCAACCAACGTTCACAAGTACGTTTGGAGAAAAGTAATCAGCGTATACTATTGCGCCAGAGACTGTGGGGATTCCGACTCTGTTTCCATAATCTCTGATTCCTGCAATGACCCCCCTCTCAATGAATTTCGGAGATTGAAATCCCTTTATCCTCCTATTGCCAAAATATAGTGCGTCAGTAACTGCAACAGGCTGCGCTCCCATGCTGAGTATATCCCTGAGTATTCCACCAACTCCAGTTGCCGCGCCACCATATGGCTCAATTGCGGATGGGTGATTGTGACTTTCCATCTTGAATGCTATTGCAGTATCCTCATCAAGGGATACAAGTCCTGCGTCTCCCTGAGAAACTATCTTGTCCCTGCCTATGCCGAAAATATACTTCCTCAAATGGATCTTGGAACTTTTGTAGCTGCAGTGTTCGCTCCACGCCTGGGCAATTGCCTGGAGTTCAACGTCTGTTGGTTCCCTCCCTTCCCTTTCAAAATGAGACTTTATAATTTTCATCTCATCCGCTGAGAGACCGAGATGCATCCGGGAGGAAATATCCAGGAGCTCTTCGCCGGTTTTTCTCAAGACCGGCACATGTTGAACGATCTCCCGTTCAGTCATCCACCACACACTCATTTATCACTGGATTTGAAAGCAACTTTTCGCAGAATTCTTTCCCCCTTTCCTTGGACCCTTTTTTGAGGGTTATGAAATAAACTTTACCGGATCTCACGTCTTCCACTTCATCGTATCCGAGGAGTCTCAACGCCTTGAGAACTGAAAGCCCCTCTGAATCTTCCACTGTTTTTTTAAGAGTGACGGTTATTCGGAGGCCGACCATATTAAGGCATAGATTCGTGATAAATAAACTTGACAATCATGTGTATTTTATCACGAGGTCCATGAATATATCAGATACGTCTTCGCATTTGTCAGTAACGCTCTCCATGAATTCGTAAATCTCCTTCAGTTTGAGCAGAACTACAGGGTCACGGACTGCAAAGACAGCGGCATAAGATGCTTCCAAAATGTCGTCAGCCTTGTTCTCCAACTCATTTATCTTTACGATCTCCTCTTTTATTTCCGTGGAATCCGCCTCGCCAAAATTACCGAAGAGCTTGAGGGCCTTGTTTACCTCAACCACGGACTGAAGAATTACGACCGCCATTTCCTCCATTGTCTTTGTCTTTTCCACCTTGAAAAGCGCAAGCCTCTTTGAAACAGCATTTATGAAATCAAGGATGTCATCATACTTTGTCGCCAGATTTCCGACGTCAACGGATTCCAGAGGTTTTTGCATGTGATTGACCCTTGTATAAATTTCATGGACTATTCCGTCAGCTTCGTGTTCCAGTTTCTTTATTGCTTCAGCTCTCTCTGGAAGATGATCGTACTTTGAAATCATTTCTGACAGGGCGACCGCACCCTCCTTTACCTTTTCACTCAACCTTTCTAAATATTTCGAGAATTCTAAAAATACAACAGAAGACTCCTCAAGTGCCATTCCTTTAGGCTCAGTTCCAAGGAGCCAGGTGAAAGCAAGGCCGAGTAGCATGAAAATTGAAATAATCACGAATGTGACGTTCCATCCATAATACAGAACGAAGATGGGGAATGTGAAAGTTCCAAGAACTGCTCCCAGTCTGCTAACTGCAGAAGATGTCCCTTGAGCAGTTGCTCTCAGCCTCGTTGGAAATATCTCGGTTGGCACGATCCAGGTGGTAACATTCGGTCCTACGTTTTCAAAGAATTCGTACAGTGCCAGCGCTATCATGATAACGTATAATCCATAACCGTAAGTCATGGCAAGGATGAATGAAGCGGCAGCCATTCCCATAAATCCTATCTCCTGTAGCCTCATTCTTCCAACTTTCTCTATAATGAAAATCGCCACCAAAAATCCGATCAGGATGAAGACATCAAGTATGACAGTACCCAAGATCGCATGGACCTTGTCCAGGAGAGTTGATCCTTTGAACCCAATGGTGACAAGGATGAGGGGGATAGATATGCCCACCCCGTACACCCCAGCATCCATGAAGAACCAGGGGATCCATGAAAACAACGTTCTCTTCCTGTATTTCGAGCTAAGAAGTTCGGATATCTTTCCCCTTCTTTCAGGCTCAATTGCCGAGAGGTCCTTAGTATAGTCAAGGGAATATTTTTCATTTATTTCTCTGATTATTTCTTTGGCCTTTTCAGGTTTGTTGTTTGCAAGCAACCATCTGGGCGACTCTGGCATAGCATGTCTCAAGAACAGCACCAGAATTGCGGGGATAACCCCGGAAGCAAGCATAATTCTCCATGAATCAACCTGAAATCCAAGGATATTTATGTATTCGAATCTTCCAAACGTGAAACCTACGATGGCTGCTACAATTGACCCGATCCCCCAGAACATGAATGTCGTCGTTATCAGCTTTCCCCTTCTCTGTTTCGGAGAAAACTCAGCGACGTATGTGGAGGAAACGGGGTAATCTGCTCCGATTCCTATTCCTAGAAGAAACCGGAAAATTATGAGTTGCGTAATGTTTGTTGAGAGTGCGGTAAGAAGCCCAAAGAAAACAAAGAAAGTCAGATCTATGACATACAGCGTCCTTCTTCCAACTCTGTCCGCAAACCTACCCAGGAAAAGAGCTCCGACAAACATCCCGATCAGGGCAGATGAGCTTAGAAGGCCGAGCTCAACGCTTTTTAGCTGGGGCGCCGAAGTAAGCCAGTTCTGGGATTCCACATATATCAGAACAACCGATATGATGAACAGATCGTAGCCGTCAAGAAAGACACCGGCAGCAGATAACGAAACAACCTTCCTGATGAATCGATTCTGCCTCCTTGTTACCTCTTCCATCGAACCGCTGATGACTTCTGGGAATAACTAGATTATCTTTTTTCGAGAGTTTCAAATCTACATTGAAAGAGGATGATAACAAAGATACCAGTATGACGCCCTCAAAAAACTGTAAGATTGTGGGAGGAGCTGAATGCATGCAGGGGCAACGGTCTATGAATCAGGAGCCTCCAATCCTTCAGGGAGGATATCATTGAAAGCATAAACTACATCTAACAATCCACAATCTGCAACTGCTATGATCTACTCTTTTGTTGGGAAAGGAGGGGTCGGAAAAACCACAGTGGCTTCTGCGGTAGCACTGTATCTTGCATCTAAGGGTAAGACGGTCATAGTCTCAAGCGATTTTATGTCATCCCTCACCCACATATTTTCAGAAAAAATAGAAAATCTCACCGTAGTGGAAGTAAAGGAAAGGGATGTAGCTGATAGATGGAAGGAAAGGTACGGCAGAGAGGTTTCAATGATACTGAAACAATTTGTCGACGTTGACGACTGGATTGTCGACCACATTGCAAGAAGTCCAGGAGTGCCCGAAGAGTTCATGATATCCAACGTAGTTGACTTTGAACTTTCGGGGGAATATGAATATGTTGTGTGGGACACTGCTGCCTCATCTTCCACAATGCACCTACTTCTGCTTGAAAGAGAGTTCTATGAACATCTGGAAAGAGATGTAAAGATCTTCCTGAAAATCAGGGATAGATTCCACTCGGATAAGGTGCTTGAACTGCTTGAAGAATGGAAGGATCTTGCGGTGAAGGTATGGAAGCAGTTACTTTTGACAAAGTTCTTCCTTGTGACGACAATGGATTCATTGAGCTTGCTTCAATCAGATGAGATAGCGGATGATTTAAAATCAATGGGAATTAATATAGCAGGGAAAATCTGCAATAGATGTGAAGCTAGCTCAGAAGATCAGTTCCTGTTCAGTATACCAGAAATGCGTGGTTCTGCCAGGGATATTGTAGATTCAATAAGAGAAGAAATTTTGGAAGGAAGTGGTTTTGGCCGCCTTTTAAATCTCTAACATTTTGATGACAAAAGTTTTAGATGGCAAATAACATCTGCATTTGATCTTTCCTCATGATTGACATAGGCGGAAAAGAAGTTGTGTTAAGGGAGGCGATTGCGTCCGGATTCATTGCTCTCAAACCAGCAACTATTAAGGCAATAGGGGAAAAAAGGATAAAAAAAGGGGACGTGGCTGAAATCTCCAAGGCAGCAGGTGTCATGGGGGCAAAGATGACTCCACAGAACATCCCTTTCTGTCATCCGATCCCAATCGATACCGTGGAGCCGGAGATTGAATTCAAGCAGGGTGGAATCGAGGCGAAGTGCACGGTTAGGGCGCATTACAGAACAGGAGTGGAGATGGAGGCGCTCAGCTGCGTCAATTCAATGCTTCTGACAATCTGGGACATGGTAAAATACTTGGAAAAGGATGAGAAGGGAGGGTACAGTACGACGGAAATATCAAGAGTTAAGGTATTGAAAAAGAGCAAGGGTAGCGATGGTCCATAAAGATGCAACTGAACCTAAGCTCAACATCCTGGTAATAACAGTTTCTACCTCAAGGAATGAGAAGACCGATGTTTCTGGAGAGAATCTCAGGGAGGAGTTCAGCAAAGATCTTCACTCTGTTGACAAAGTGATGTGTGGAGATGATGAGATGGGGATACTTGATGCGTTTCTCTCTCATCCGGAAAAGGACGTTTTCATTTTCGTCGGAGGTACCGGGCCCAGCAGAAGAGATGTTACAGTCGAAACCCTGAGGAAGATTTCAACGAAGGAAATGGCGGGGTTCGGGGAAATGTTCAGAGTTGAATCCAAGGAAAGACTTGCATTTCTGTCAAATGCAACTCTCTTTCTGAAAGGGAGGAAGCAGATTTACTGTGTGCCTGGTTCTCCAGATGCTGTCAGGCTGGCCCATTCAATCATAAGCTCCGTCATGGGGCATATATACAACGAATTGAATAAGGAATGATTTCCTGTGCAATCTCTGGATACAGTTTCACGAGGCTATGATAAAACTTCCCCAATGTTCTCGGGAAAAACATAACCAGGGAAACTAGTGGAATATCTGGATGACCTCTTCAGCTTGGCTATGAATCTCCTTCCCATTTTTGAGTCGTAGAACCCCTTCTGCATCATTATGTCATAGTTCTCCTCCCTGATCCTTTGAAACTTCAAATTCAACAACCTGGCGTAATATTCAATTGAGATTCCGACATCTGCTCTTCCCTGCTTTACGGCTTTTGCCACCGCAGCGTGGCTCTTTGCCTCCCAGAAGTATCCCCTGATAGTCTCCTTTTGGAAACCGGTTCCCAGCTCCCTCTCCATCTCGCTGTCTATCAGATCTCGTGTTCCGGAACCTTTATTTCTGTTCACAAATATGAGATTTCTCTTTATGATTTCAGAGAATGACGACGTCCCATCCGCCGAAATCATCCCCTGGATCCTGGAGTAGCCTCTGATCAGAACCCACTTCCTCTCTTTTTCCTCCTCCACTAGAAAAGTGTTGTAATCTCCATCTTTTAAGAGATGGATCCCCCCTGCGTCAGCTTCACCGAGTCTGATCGCATCCACTCCTCCCCACGAGCCAGTACTGATGATGGTAGGACGAGGTGTTGCGTCAAAAAGTACTCTTTCAATGAGTGGGTCGTTTGAGCCGATGAACAAGATATCCCTACTTCTGGATCTGAGTGGGAAGAAAGGAACCGTTTCGTCCCTCTCGTAAAAATTCTTTCTGCTGGAAAGCACGACAAACCCATCTGCGTACAAAAGCCTGCTTATAGAGCCGGACTCCCCGAATATCGGATACGCCCTTCCACTTCTCCCGATGATTGCAGGAAGAACAGTATCCTTCCCCTTTTCCGAATTTAGCCTGAAGGGGAGTGCCACCATTCTCCGCTCTTCTTCGGGGAAATTGTATGCTGATTCCAGGGGCGGGAGGATTACATATTTCAGGACTGACGCCGCAGACAGCGGAAAACCAGGCATGCCCACGAAAAGTGTTCTGCCGAAAGAAGCCAGGAATGTAGGCTTTCCAGGTTTCATCGATAGCCCATGAAAGAGCATTTTGCCGCCCAGTTCGCCTATGACCCTGTACAGAAGATCATGGAAGCCAGCAGAAGTGGAGCCTGAGGAGATTATTATTTCGAATTTCCCAACGTTGCTTTCTATGAAATTCTCTATTTCCATCTTTTCGTCCCTGAGCGTACCCAACAGGGTGCATTCAGCTGTTCCCGTACTTTCTAGAACAGATTTGAAGTAGTATGCATTGCTGTCAAATATTCTCCCAAGTCTCAATGGAGTTCCGGGATCAGTCAGTTCGTTCCCTGTTGAGACTATTCCCACTTTCATTTTCCTCATGACCTTTATCTTCCCTATCCCAGAAGAAGCGAGAACAGCTATTATCTCTGGAGTGATTATATTCCCCCTCCTCACAAGTGTCTCCCCCACGAAGAAATCAGAACCTGTGTGCGCTATATTTTCACCTGGGAAGGACGGTCTGAACACCTCCACTCTGTCCCCCCTTCTTGAAGTGTATTCTACCATTACTACCGAATCGGCTCCCCTCGGAATCATGGAACCTGTCGAAAGGTAAACGGCTTCCCCTTTTCCGACCTCCATTTCCGGTATTTTTCCAATCTCAATCTCCGCAACAAGCTTCAATTCAATTGGAGAATCCTCTTCGCAACCGGCAACCGACTCGTGATTAACCGCATATCCATCCACCTCTGACCTATCGAATGGTGGAACGTCCTCAGTGGAGTATACGTCCTCTGATGCGACAAATCCCGCTGCACTTGAAATAGATCTATCTTCGCTCGAAACAATCTTGTCTATTTCTTTCGCTAGTATCTTCCTGGCTTCTTCGGGCGTCACCAGAACATGAAACACCTTGGCAGAAGTTACCATCTCAACACCTCTATTTCGACTCTTTCTCCTGCCTGGATTCCTTCGGAATTTTCGTCTATAACAAGGATTCCATCTGCATCTATCACTGAATATATCACGCCAGAGCCGGTTACCCTTGTGGGAATTACCCTCAGTTCTCCGCCACGCATCTCAGTCTTGACCCTCACATAGCTCCTGAAGCCAAGAGTGTTGACCACGCTCCTGTCGAGGATTCCCTCCCTTGTTTCTTTCTGCTGAGGCAGGAGATGCATCCATTCATGAATGAGCCTCAGAATGAGATTCTCAGATGCAATTAGTGCCGCCACGGGAAGTCCAGATATCATGAATACCGGCTTCCCTTTATAGACGCCGAGCGAAGTGGTCCTTCCCGGTCGGATCCTTACCCCCCTGAAGACAAGTTTCCCTTTGGCCTCCATAAGGGAGGGCAGTATGTCCCTCTCACCTGGCCCAGTTCCGCCCGTCATGATAATGACGTCCTCCTTGACATTCGACATGACCCTTTCGATTTCTGCTTTATCATCACTCACCGCTCCGTATCCCACCGCATGGAAACCGCTTCGGTCAATTAACGACTGGATGAAAGGCTGGGTTGAGTTAATCACCTTTCCGGAAACAAGTTCGTCACCTGTTGAAACAATTCCCACGGACAATGAACATACTGCGACCTCTTTAATGTTGTATTCCATGAGCGCTGCCACATGAGGAGGTGTTATCTTCTCCCCCCTCTTCAAAATGCGAAATCCTCTCTTGAGGTCCTCTCCCTTCCGGCTAACATTCTGAAACTTTCTCACTGGAACAAATACCTTCAGCTCATTTCCATCCTCCAGGGCATCCTCCAGCATCACAACTGAATCTGTCCCCTGCGGCATCCTAGCCCCCGTGGTCACCACTACTGATTGACCAGCTTCAACGCTTATACCCTCCTCAGAGGAGGGGAACAGTCTACCCAGGAGTTTGAAGGTCGATGGGTTCGTCTTGGTTGACGAAATTGTCTCCCTTGAGTTTACTGCGTATCCATCCACCGCGCTCCTGTCAAAGGGAGGGAAATCAGAAGGTGACTCTATTTCTTCCATGGAATATTTTCCCACTGCTTCGAGAAGTGGAACCTTCTTCTCTCGCGTTCTGGGTACGTATATCTTCCCCCTCTTAACAGCTTCATCCAGACTGATGAAAGATGTCAGTTCCATGGGTTTAAATTAAATCGTTTCCTAAAACATTTGCTAGTACGGAATGTCCTTCGCTTTGGTTACATCGAAATCCACAAACCTGCCATTGCTTTCTCCCTTAAATGTGGCAAAGTAAAATCTTCCCGCGATTCTGAATCTTATGAACCTGTTGGCTCCATCTCCCATGATCTCATACTCACTTCCGTGCGTATCGTTGAAAACCAACGACTCTTCCGTTAACTTGAAGTAACGCCCCTCCAGTGACAGGAGATTCCTGTAATCAAGTAGCGAAAGTGTCCTGTAATGTTCTATATTTTCCAGCGAATTAACGGCCTCCACGATTTTCCCCTTGTCTATGGATATCAGGGTAGAGAAGCCACCATCAAGGTCCCTCCCGTTGTGAGTGGCATAGATGAAATCAAAACCGTATTCCTTAGAGTAGTCGTCAACCAGGCTTATCATACTCAGTCTTGCGACCTCGTCCTGGAAAGAAAATGGTTCATCCATCAGAAGCAGCAGCGGCCTGGAAATTATTGCCCGGGCGATTGCTACTCTCTGGGCCTCTCCCTGAGAGATCTCCCCTACCTTTCTACCTAGAATGCCTCCTAGTTCCATTTCCTTTACTACCTGGCGATAGACGGAAATATCCCCTGTTCCGTGCCTTACGGACAGCTTCAGATTGTCGTCCACGTCCATAGTCCTGAACAGGAGTAGGTCCTGTGGGATCATGGCTGCCCTTCTGTTCTGTACCGGAAGTGAACTGATCTCTGTATCGTTTACGGTGATTCTTCCCTTCCCCTCAGTGAGCCCGGCGATTGCCTGGAGGAGGGTCGTCTTCCCTGATCCATTCCTTCCGATGAGAAAGTTCTTCCTCCCTTTTAGCACAAGCCCTGGAATATCGACAATGAATCCCCCCCGTTCTACAAGGAAATCCTCAAAGATTATCATCGTTCACGCTCCAGTAGCTTCACCCCCAACAAAGCCAGAAGTCCGGTGAAAATGAGAATCGAAGATGAGGCCACCGCAAGAGGAAGCTGGCCTCCAAGGAACTGAGAATAAATGAAGACGCCCGCGAGGTGAACGAAGCTTGGAAGAATGTAATACGCAACAATCAGGAGGCTTCCAACCTCAGAGATGGACCTTGCCCACGAAAGTATGAGCCCTCTCAGCAATGCTCTCTTCATCATTGGAATTGCAATTATGAAATAGCTTTTAAATGGACTGAGTCCGAGGGTCCTCCCTATGTTCTCATATTTCATCACATCCCTTGAATAGGAAATCTGGACTGTCCTTATGGAATAAGCTGAAGAGAGGAAAAACAGGGTAACAATTACAGCAAGGAAGGTATCCAGAAACTGGTAATCAGGGTAAATGCTTAGAATAAATCTTCCAAGTGGCATGGTCGGGGAAAAGGTGATGAGCATCATCAGCCCAACCACGGTATGCGGAATCATTATGGGGAGTTCGACAAGCGCGTCAAGCGCCTTGATGCCACTATTGCTGTTTCTTGAAATGAAATAAACGTAAGGTACGGAAAAACCTATTGCCAGCAATCCTACAAAGAGTGCAAGAAGATAGGTGTAGGATATGCTCTGCCAGATGCCTGATTTAGTATCTTCAACTATGTACGAGAAGCTTTGAAACGTAATTGTCCTGACAATGGGAGTGAGTATGAAGAGAATGTAAATTACGAAGAAGATAACGAAGAGGTAGTAAAGGGAGTTGCCTCTATTATACTTCTTCATAGGAAGAGGATGGAATGTATCCAGGTACAGGTTGAGTCAATCCAGCCAAGAAAGCGGGTTGTGAAGAGAGGGGGGAATAGATGAACGGTACAGTGATTGGATCGAAGTCCGAAGCCCGCAGTGATGTCACTCCAAGGTTGCTGATAAGATAATAGATAAACTGCTGCGCATCAGCTGTATTTCTTGAAGCTGTGAGGATAGTTGCAGCATAGAGTATTGGCCCGCCGGGAAAATTTCCAATATTATCCGAAGGAGGACCGGAAGTGTTAACCTCTTGATAGAAACGGACCTGAGCGGGGCTTATGTTTCCAAGGTTGATCCAGGAAGGAAGACCATTGCTGCCGTTCGGGTTTTGATAATAATAAAGGTGCTGATTTACCGCCTGTGACCTGTAGGTGAGCGCATAGTCTGCTGCGCCTGTCGTAAGGTAATTGTTGAGGTCAATCTCGACGGTGGACAAAATCAACTGCTGTGGGTTTGCATTCATCTTGTATTTGAAAAGCTGGTCATAAAGGGCCATGGAATCATTCACGGGATAGCCATGTCCATTTCCACTCCTCTCAAGTGATCCATTTTCCCCAAACCACGAGTTCCAGGCAGAGTTATAACTTTTGAACATTGAATAATCATTACCGAATGCTTCCTTCACATAGGGGTTTGACCAGTTCGTATAGAGAATTCCGGCCAGTTTGATCATCTCTATTGCCTGAAAGCCGGATGGATCCAGGGAAGAGTTGGAAACAGCGACCTTAACTCCAGGTGCGCTCAGATTCTCAAACCAAAACGGGCCAGCTATTCTGTAGCTGTTGTTTGTCCAGGTCACTGCCATTTCGTTAGATGCAAATATCACCATCCATTTCGTGTAATTTGGCATCAAGTACTGTGGAATGACCCCCGCAGCTGCAGAAATGAACACGTCGAAATTGGCACCGGATTTTATCTCTCCTGCCCCCCCAACGGAACCTCCGAATGTCAGGCCTGAATTGATGCCCGTAATATTTTCAAATTCAGGGTTGAACCTGTCGCCCAGGACGTTCTTCAGCGAACCTGCAGCGTAGATTGAGATAACATTGTTCTTGTTAGATGAGGGATGCACGGTGTAAAATCCAATAGCATAACCTACCACTATTCCAGTTACTAAGACAACTGCCAGCAGAGTAGCAATTATACGTCGATCCACCTTCTACTTATATCTGATTCATATTTAATTTTTGGCTGAATAATTCGCATTGCTGATGTGATTTCCCCCCTTGATTGGCCAGTGGGCACACTCAAATCCATTACCACGGGTCTTGGTTATCGGAGATTTCCTATAGAGTAATTATTGAAGTGTTTGAGGTAATGATTTTAGGCAGTTGCTCATATCTCTTTGATGCCTATCGTTCTCAATAAGATCGGAACCTGCAAGTATGAGATTCCAGAGGATAGGGGGGCTGGGATGAGGGTGCCTGGTATAGTATACGCGAACGAAGAACTGATAAAGGGAATCAGATCAGACGAATCACTCACTCAGGTAGCAAACGTTGCTAAATTGCCAGGAATCATAAAAGCATCTCTCGCAATGCCAGATATCCACCTCGGATATGGTTTTCCGATCGGGGGCGTTGCAGCATTTGATCTGGAGGAGGGGATAATTAGTCCCGGCGGCGTTGGGTATGACATAAATTGCGGCGTCAGGTTAATCAAAACCAATCTGAATGAAAAGAATGTCAGGCCCAAGATAAAGGCGCTTGTGGATAGAATGTTTGAAAACGTACCTTCTGGCGTTGGAAGGGAGGGACGGCTCAGGCTTCCTGCTGGCAGAATGGAGAATTTCCTCGATGATGGTGTGAAATTTGCAGTCGCAGAGGGGTACGGATGGGAGAGGGACGAGGAGAGGATCGAGGAGAGTGGGTCAGTGAGTTTCGCAGACAGAGCCAGGGTCTCTCAAAAGGCAAAGTCAAGGGGATTCCCCCAGCTGGGTTCTCTGGGTGCGGGGAACCACTTTCTGGAAGTGCAGAAGGTGGATAAGATTTATGATGCGGAAACGGCCAAAAAGTTCGGCATATTTTCAGAAGGACAGGTTGCTATAATGGTTCACACCGGTTCTAGGGGATTCGGGCATCAGGTGGCAACGGATTACCTTGAAGTGATGGAAGACGCGATGCAGAAGTATAAAATTTCCGTACCTGACAAACAACTTGCGTCTGCTCCTTTCCAATCAAAGGAGGCTCAGGATTACATGGGGGCAATGGGTGCAGCTGCAAACTTCGGATTTTCCAACAGGCAGATCATAACTCACTGGATAAGGGAAAGTTTCAGGGAAGTCTTCAATCAGAGTCCAGAGGATCTGGAGATGGATATAGTCTACGATGTCTGCCACAACATTGCGAAGGTTGAAGAGCATTCTGTTCAGGGAACGAGAAGGAAAGTTGTAATGCACAGAAAGGGAGCCACAAGGGCTTTTCCAGCAGGAAGGCAGGAACTGCCAGGTATTTTCAGAGAAACAGGTCACCCCGTTATAATACCGGGCACTATGGGAACTGCATCCTATGTGCTTGTTGGAACGCAGAATGCACTTGAAGAAACATTCGGTTCGACATGCCATGGATCAGGGAGGACAATGAGCAGGAGCAGGGCAACAAAGCAATATTCAAATGAAGCTGTCAGAAATGACCTGGAACGGCAGGGGATCTATGTCAGAGCTGCCACTAAATATGTGCTTCAGGAAGAAGCGCCGAATGCATACAAGGACGTGGACCAGGTCGTGGAATCCGTTGGCTGTGCAGGATTATCTAAGGTTGTGGCCAGGCTCAGACCAATCGGAGTGATGAAAGGATAAAAATGATGGCGAATCCGACGGCTATGCATGTGACGAAAGGTATCTTGTAGACAGCTCTATCACCACTTATCCAGAATTTATTCTTGTCTTTCACACCCTCAGCCGGTAGTGATGCAAATTTCCGAACCGATTTTTCGTCTCTACCCCTTAAGTGGACTGCCGCGCTTGAAATAACTCCAATCAAGCTCGCTATAAGGATGACTGCCAGAACTGGCGGAAAGAGGGAATCCAAGATTGGGAGATGTGGGTAGAGTGGAACGCTCACTGCAATAGTCTGCAGGACCTTAAGGTCACCCCTACCAAAATTCCTGATCATTACCGAAAATGCCTTTATCAGGAGAATGGAATAAGCGAGGGATAAGGTAATAATGGATGGCGACAGCAACAGAGGCAAAATTACAAGCACATAGATGATCATCGAATATTTCTTCAGGAAGAATTCAGAAAGTACCGGCACCAGAAATATTGCCAAGTATGAAGAGGTCAGTGCGAAGTACAGGAGCAAACCTGCATCAATGCATAGAAAAGGCAGCGTTGTTATCTTTCTCCTGGTAAAATCCTCATACCCCGCATACAGGAGAGCGATCAGGAGAATCACTGAGACGTAGGGATAATCAGACAGCATGACCTGTCAGTCACCTTTTGCCGTTTATGATAAGTTCCAGTTTCCCAGATTCTCCCCTTCTAGTTACACCAAATTCGTCAAGTTTAAGAAGTTCCTCCATACTTATGACTGTACCATCCCTGCATACCCTGAAACCGTTTATGCTACAACTGTCGCATATCCCGATTCCGCACTTCATCAATCTTTCAAGGGAAATGAATATCTTTGCCCTTACCCCCTGGTCTATCCTGTCTATAAGTGACTTTACCATTGCTTCAGGACCACAGATATATATGTAGTCGTAATCATTCGCGAACGGCAGGAAAAGGTCCACTACAGTACCCTTCATTCCCAGGGATCCATCATCAGTTGCAACACGAAAGTCATCCTTCAAAAAGAAGAGTTCATTCCTCGAGCGTGCACCAACGTACACGTCCCCCCTGAACTCGTCTATCATGCTCTTCAAAGAAGCGAGTCCAGTACCTCCCGCAACGTAGGCTACCTTACCTTTCGGTTGCGGGTAGGAGTTTCCGTAGGGACCCCTGAAGAAGATCCTTTCTCCCTTTTTCATCATTGAGAGTGACCTCGTCGTTTCGCCGTATACTCTGAAAGTTATTGAGAAGGGGTTGCCTATCCTTGAAAGAGACATCGGTACCTCTTTTCCCCCTGGTACCCAGACCATCAGGAACTGGCCGCGACTTGCTTTAATGTCCGAATTGAAAGAGATGGTGAATACGCCTTCATTCTCCTTTTTAATTTCGGTTATGATGGAGTGGTTCATCTTCTCACCATCAATCCAATTATGTCTTCCAGTTTAGAGAATCCTTCATCATCGAGATATTTACTTACACCCTCCTTGATCTTTCGATATACGTTGTAGTCCTCGTATATCAGCGCAGTCCCAACCTGAATAGCCCTCGAACCAAGGAGGAAGAATTCAATTGCGTCCTGCCAGGTCGTAATTCCTCCGACGCCAACTATGTCCTTTCCAGTTTCAAGGTAAACGTCGTATACTGCCCGAAGAGCAATCGGTTTGATACCCGGACCAGAATATCCGCCTACGATATTGGAGAGAACAAATTTCCTTGAATATATTTCAACTCCAGTAGCCTTAAGCGTGTTTATAAGAACATAGGCATCTGCCGCCTCTGACGCCTTTGCAAGGGACACTATGTCAGTTACATTCGGCGTAAGTTTCGCCCAGACCTGGAGTCTTGTCTCCTTCTTGATTTCAGAAATTATCTCTTCGACCAGGTCCAGATCCTGTCCTACCTCCGAACCTACTCCCTTTACGTGGGGGCAGGAGAGGTTCAGTTCTACCTTGTCAAAACCCGCTTCCTTAACCCTTCTTGAGAGATGAACGAACTCATCCACGTCCTTCCCGAAAATCGAAACTATTATCATTTCTTTCAGGGGAAAGGAACTCATTTCTGACAGGAAATTCTCTATACCGGGGTTGGAAAGTCCGACTGCATTCAGAAGTCCAGTGCTTATCTCAGATATTACCGGAGTAGGGTACCCCTTTCTTTCCTCAACTCCTATGGATTTTGTTACTGCCGCCCCTGCACCCTCATTGAGTGACCTCAGAAGCGAACCTGACGTTTCGTCAAGGATGCCGCTTGCAAGTATGACCGGATTTTCAAGTGAAAAATTTCCGATCCTGGTTGATATTGAAGCCATCGCAGAGCAATTCCATTTCGGATAAAAATTTAGGGATTGTCCTGAACAATCTTTTTTCTCTGTGAATGGTACATTTCAAGTATTTCCTGTTCATTCGTCGCTTCCTCGATTCCCTTATCCGTCCTCCATCTCCCGGTGAATCTTGGGAACCTGATTGCCAGGCCGGCCCCCTTCCTGACCACATCCCGGCAGCACGTGTGGGTAGGTGAAAGAGTTATCTCAGCACCCTTTACCTCCAGCATAAGTGACGGCACAAACCAGAAATCAGCTGTTATGGTACTTTCTACCCTGGGATCCTTCTGCTTGATCGAATACTTCTTGAGCATCCTTGGAAGATTATCAAGCTGTTCCTCGCTAAAGCCAGTTCCAAGTTTACATATCGTCTTGAATTTGTCTTCTTCCTTTGAGTATACTGCCATAAGCAGTGCTCCATATCCTCCGCTCCTCTTTCCTTGACCACCAAATGCTCCCACCACGACCAGATCAACTGTATCTTCCATTTCAAGCTGGTATTCCCTCTTGTACTTGATCCAGAGAAACTCCCTGGCGCCTGCCTTGTAAATTGACTTGTCTTCAATGCTCTTTGCCATGATCCCCTCGCATCCTGCTTCAAGAGCCTCGTTGAAGAATTTCTCTGCAGACTCCACGTCTGTTACCACCCTGCTCTTCGCTATTTTCACTTTTTCACTTTCCACAACTGAATTCATGAGTTTCAGTCTTCTCTCTGCATATGGTATGCCCATCAGATTCTTTCCGTTAATCAGCATTGCATCGAAAAGAAATATTACGACCGGTATCCTTTCAATCGTTGCGCTGAGGTCATATTTCCTTCCCCTCCTCCTTGAAATTTCCTGAAACGGGAGCATCTCATCTGTTTCCATGTTGAACGGTACGGCCTCACCATCAAGTATCGCATTCTCGACTTTCACGCTCTCCTTGATCTCTTTCACTATGTCAGGAAACTGGGACGTCACGTTCTCGAGCCTTCTTGAAAAAAGTTCGACCCTATTTCCGATCTTGTGAACTTGGGTTCGAAGTCCGTCATACTTGTATTCTATTGCGAACCTCCCTCCCATCTTCTCCAGGATCTGTTCCAGCGTTGGAAGCCTCTCCGCCAGCATCGATCTTACCGGAATCCCCGGGGTGATTTTTATCGTGGCGAGGGAATTTATCCCCCCTGCCATTGCGCGGTAAGCCAGCTCGGGGAGATCGGGCATGATGTTATAGGCCTGCTCCACGATTTCGCTCTCCTCTTTTGAGCCGAAGGCTACAGCTATGGCATCGACTATTGTCATATCTGCGACGCCGATCCTCATCTTCCCGGTAACTATTCTCAGTATGTATCGTACTTCAACCGGCTCTGCATTGTGAAGAAGATCTAGCAGTATCTGGAGCTTTCTCTTCTGGGATCCACCTCCAGATTCCATTGAAATCTTCCGCAGTGATTCATAAACCTTCTTGATCGTGAGTTCCTCGAAAAAGAGCGATGACTGTTTCTTGCTCTTCAGTATCTCTTCGCCAATCTTTCCAAGATCCCCCTTCTTGATGAGTTCAGCCTCAATCTCTTCCTCCCTTAAACCTCCGAGGGAAGAGAGTGCCTTTATGGCAATCTTTTCCGCTATGCCAAGCTCAATCCCTTCATAGTCCGGTGCAACCTTTCCCTGCAGAAGAAAAACTGATTCCCTGATGTCGTCTTCCGTCTTTCTAAGAAGACCTGAAATCAGGTCGACCATCTCAAGTCTCTTAGTAGTGCTCTCGATCTTGTCAAGCGTTTCTGCCAGTTCCAGGAATCTCACTATTGTAGATATTATATTTAGTAATAAATCTCTCTCAATTGCCTTTCCTTGGCTTTACCATTTAATTTGGGGATAGATTCAGTTGTTCTGAAATCCTTTCATCTCTGAATCCCAGAGTCTTGTTGCGTGTCAACTACTCCTCGCTAAAGCTTCGGAGCTTGTTGCTGGTCTCCTCTCCACCTGTGAGTGGAGATTCATCGAACCGCAACGATTATCAGTGCCCAACTTAACCGTCTTACTCTTCAAGAGAGTGCCTTACCATTTCAGGTGTGGGCATAGAAAACATGCAATGGTTATTCATAAGTTTTACTTCATAGGGGGAAGTCAGTGTATTTCCTCTCTAAGGATCGGGGTTTTACCGCTTCCCCCAAACCCCTACAATTTTTATAAGTTTGTAAAGAGGAACTTAGATGCAGCTGCTGAGTTATTGTATCCGCTAAATGCTTTTATTTCAGTAGAAAATAACGAAAAGATTTCCATGATTGCTGATTATGAATCCGTTCCCTGTTCCATCTTTTCATCAAGAATGCCTGGGAAGATAAGTGCTATCCGGGGTGTTCGGTATGAATGAAGTATTTATCATCGGCGTGAAAAGGACCCCTCTTGGGAAGTACGGGAAGGCGTTTGTATCGCTCAGCGCGATAGATCTGGGATCCATAGCAATAAAGGCAGCAATCCTGGACGCAGGAACCGAGCCACGGGAGATTCAGGAGGTAGTCATGGGGAATGTAATCGAGGCGGGACTTGGACAGGATCCAGCAAGACAGGCAGCAATAGCTGCAGGAGTGCCTGTCGAGGCATCCGGGTCAACCGTAAACATGGTGTGTGCATCCGGTATGCTTTCAATAGCAAACGCCTATTATAAGATCAAATCAGGCGATAGGGATGTCATGGTTGCGGGGGGGATGGAGAGCATGAGCAATGCTCCATTCATCCTCGATTCCAGTTTCAGATGGGAGAACAAGAACATCAGTGCTTCCAGACCCGTCATGGATGCAATGCTCCGGGATGGTCTCTGGGATTTCAAGTACAACAAGCACATGGGAGCAATTGCGGATGAATGGTCAAAGAGGCATGGCATTACCAGGGAGATGGCAGATGAATATGCTGCAGAAAGTTTCAGAAGAGCGCAGGAAGCCACCAGAGATGGCTCTTACAGGAAGGAGATAGTTGCAATTAAAGGAATGGACTTTGATGAGGGAATAAGAGAAACAAGCAGGGAACAACTGGCAGCCCTGAAGCCTGCGTTCAGTTCTGACGGAATACTGACAGCCGGGAATTCTTCCCAACTTACTGACGGGGCCGCGGCACTTGTCCTTGCAAATGAGGACTTCATCGAAAAGAATGGACTGAGGAAGAGAGCAAGGATACTCGGGGTTGATACTGTGTCAATGGACCCATTTGATTTTCCCTATTCACCCGTTCCTTCGTCGAAGAATCTGATGAAGAAACTGGGGTTGAAGATAGACGATTTCGATCTGGTCGAACATAATGAAGCATTTTCAATCGCTTCGATCGCCGTCAGAGAAGGGTTGGAGGTGGACCCGAAGAAATTCAACGTTAGAGGAGGAGCTGTTGCAATGGGACACCCGCTGGGGGCATCAGGAGCCAGAATCACCGTTACCCTTCTGAGGACCCTTGAAGACAAAAAGCTCGGTCGCGGACTTGCTACGATTTGCCATGGTGGCGGCGGTGCATATTCTCTTGCAATTGAGGTGGTTTAAGTGAAAATAGGGGTCGCAGGAATGGGTATAATGGGATCAGGCATAGCCCAGCTTTCCGCTACTTCGGGGCATGGAGTGATAGCAACTGATGTTAACAGGTCCTTCTACGACAGGGCTGTCATCTCAATGGGAAAGAGCCTCGACAAGCTGATTGCAAAGAAGATCGTAACAGAGGAGAAGGAGAAAATTCTCTCAAGGATTTCCTATACAGAAGACCTGAAGGATTTTTCTGAATGCGATCTCATCATCGAGGCAGTCGTTGAGAACCAAAAGGAGAAGGTGGAATTCTTCAGGAAGATCGAACCCATAGTTTCGCAGAACGCGATCATATCTTCGAACACCTCGTCTATCAGTATTACCTCCCTCGGAGCAAGTCTGAAAGATCCAACTAGATTCCTGGGGGTTCATTTCTTCAACCCTGTCCCGCTGATGAACCTTATAGAACTAGTGAAGGGGGTGAAGACCTCCGGGCAAACCGTGGACAGGGCAATTGATTTTGCAAAGAGCGTTGGGAAGGAATATGTGATAGTGAACGATTCTCCAGGATTTGTCACGACAAGGATAATAGCCATGCTTGTCAATGAGGGCGCCTTCGAATTTTCGGAAGGTCTTGCTTCCAAGGAGGACATAGACAAGGCACTCAAACTCGGTGGAAATTTCCCGATGGGTCCATTGACGCTTGGCGATCTTATTGGACTGGACACTACTGTAAATATCATGGACATAATGTATGAGTCGTTCAAGGATCCAAAGTACAGGGCTGCGCCTATATTGCGAAAGATGGTTGAGGCTGGAAAGTTAGGCAAAAAAAGTGGAGAGGGATTCTACAAGTACTGAATCCCTATTCCGGCTCTGCCCAAATGTCGCTTGATCTCCATTCCAGCTGCCTGGAGATCTTCATATTCACCTTCATCCCCACCTTGACCTTCTCAGGGTGATTCGTTTTCAATCTTGTAAGAAACAGTGTATCTACCCCTTCCAGTTCCACGTATACCAGGGTAAAGGGCAGATCTTTGAGGAACTTTTCCCCCGCAAAGTGGAGGGTTGAGAAAGTATGAATCTTCCCCTTTCCGGATAGATTGATCCACTCTGTCTCCCCGAGGCAGTAAGGGCAGTCGCTTCTGGGTGGCAGGAATGTGACCTTACAGTGGTTGCACCTGGTAGCCATTATCTTTCCTTCTGAAAGAGATGTAAAGAACGGGCTGGTTTTTCCGTACGAATGCCTGTAGTCAATCTCATATGGCGTCCGTATTATCAGCGGGTCTATTGAGAACACTTCCGTCATGATTTCACCTCCCGAGCACTCCCACGGTTACATAGGTTCCGGTGCCTGCGTGTGAATGAATCAGGCCCTTCTCCGCTCCCTTTACCTGTGTCTTTGCGGAACCGTGGAATTTCCCTGCCACTCCCTGCAGTTGCCAGAACACTTCCACCGCCTGCATGATTCCAGTCGCCCCAACGGCATGCATCGAGCCGATCAGTCCTCCAGATGGATTTACGGGCAGATCCCCATCGATTGCCGTTACCCCATCCTCAACGAGTTTACCACCATCCCCATATTTGGCGAGACCAAGATCCTCATAGGTCTGAATTTCGCTGCTCGTATAGGCATCATGAAGTTCAATAACGTCCAGCTGCTTCAGAGGATTCGTTATTCCAGCCATCTTGTACGCCTGACGTGCTGCCTCTCTCCCTGCCCTGAATGAATGCACCCCTGGATATTCCAGTTTTTTGTACCATTCCTTCTTTTCATGGGGGAGGATAGGTACGCCTGCGACAGTTCTCGGTCTGTCGCCCGCCCTCATAAAATCGGTGCCTGCGCCCGTACCCTCTATCCAAATGGGCGTATCCGTAATCTTCTTCGCCTTCTCTTCTGAGGCTAGTATTGCAACAGCAGCTCCATCGCTCATCAGGCATATGTCCAGCCTCTTCAGAGGAGTTGCTACGTAGGGAGACTTGAGAACATCGTCAACAGTAATGAACCCTCCGTCCCTCATTCCGTATGGGTTCATCTTCGGGTTCGTCTGTGCAAATTTATTGTACTGTGCATTGTTCCTGTTCTTGACTGCGACCATGGCCATCTGTTCCTCTGTCGTCCCAAACTCTTCCATATGCCTCTTTGCCATAAGTGCATAGTAACCGCTATAAAAGCCACCGATAGGGAAATCCCAATCAGTATCAGACGCCAGAGCTATGAATTCGTTTCCCTTCGCTGTATTGACCTCTGACATCTTCTCAAATCCAACGACCATCGCAACATCCAACAGTCCGGAAGCGACATGGGCATAAGCATCTCTAATCGCAAGTCCTCCCGTTGCACCGCCCCCCTCTATCCTCACCGACGGTTTCGGATTGAAGCCAAGATAATCCTGAATTATGGATCCAAAAAGCAGCTGGTTCTCGAAATGATCAGAGAAGTAAGAAACTATGGTTCCGTCTATGTCGTCCTTGGAAAGATTTATGTCGTTCTCAAAGAGAGCGACCCGGGCGGCTTCTGCCGCAAGTTCTTCCTGTGTTTTATCTTTTCTGGCCTTTGAAAAATATGTCAGGCCACCTGCCACAATTGCTACCTTTCTCGGCAATTTATCACCTTTTGGCAAGCAGCTGATTGTTATTAAAACTTTTTTTTGATTTGGTCTTTTATCCTGATGAGAATCTGTCAAGACTCATTCAATTAACGATTCCAAATGAACCCGTCTCATCGTGTGAAGAACTGGAGTTATTGGAAAGCCTCAGTAATAGTATTCTCCTTTCTTTCGCTGTTCGCTATCTAGCCTTGAGTCCGGCTTGTTTATTCTGGGTCTTTGTGTATTCTCATCCCTTCTGAATGTTATATTGATATTTCTCAGAAAATTATTCATTCCGTCCCTGAGATTCATGGGACCGATCGACCTTCCGTAACTTCCACCCTCACCACTGAATACTATAAGCGATGTTGAAATGAGATCAATGAAGTATATGTCGTGGTCAACGACAAGCACTGAGTTTTTGTTGTTCTCCGCAAATCTCTTTATCATTCTTGCAACTATCATCCTCTGATCCGCATCAAGATATGCAGATGGTTCATCAAGTATGTAGACATCAGCCTCTTTCCCTAAAGTTTTTGCGATGTAAACCTTCTGAAGGTCCCCTCCGGAAAGTTCTGAAACTGAATTATCCCCTATGCTCTCGAGGTTAAGGGGCTTCAGTATATCATTCCTGAACTGGTTTTCAGAGACTCTATCCCCCAGGCTCTTCTCAAGAAATTCGAGAACGGGGATTTGAAAATCCGACTCGGGACTCTGTGGTTTGAAAGACGTTTTCACCGAACTCGTTATGGAACCACTATCCGGTAGAAGTTCGCCCGCTATCATCTTCACGAAAGTTGACTTGCCAGTGGAATTTGGGCCGATTACACCCGCAACCTGCCCACGTCTAATTTCTCCCTCATGAACTGTGAGCTGAAAATTCTCGAAGTTCTTGGTAAGAGATGTCCATGAGACTAAAGGTACAAGGGATCTGTCTATTTCGGGAGGCTTTTTGGAGAATCTTATCTCGTAATCCCTGAATTTCATGTTTTCCTGTTTGATGTATCCATCAAGGTAGGTGTTGATGGCTTGTCTAGTCACGTATGAATTGCTGACTATGCCGTACCCCCTGGGTTCCCCATAAGTTAGGTAGACATAGTCTGCCATGAAGTCAAGGATCGCGAGGTCGTGCTCCACGACCACCACCTTCCTTGTTTCCGAAAGTTTCCTGAGAATTCCTGCGATTTTCAGTCTCTGAGATATGTCGAGGTAGGATGACGGCTCGTCGAAGAAATAAACGTCAGCCTCTTTCAGGAGAGCCGCTGAAATTGCCAGTAGTTGCAGTTCCCCTCCGGAAAGGTATTTCACATCTTTCTCGTAAATTCCGCCGATGCCAAGTTCTTCCAGTTTCTGTTGTGCTCCATCTCCATACTGCTTCAAGAGGTCTCTCACTTTCCCCGAGTAGTGCTTTGAAATGGAATCAACGTACTGCGGTTTCAGGGACATCCTTATCGTGTTGGAATAGACCTTTGCAAGGTATTCACCGAGGTACGTCCCCTTGTACTTTTCTAACACTCGCTCTTTGTTCCCCTCTGAATTCGTAAAATTAGGGATCAGTGATCCGTTGAGAATGTTGAGAATTGTCGTCTTTCCGGTGCCATTTTGACCCAGGATGCCGATGATCCCCTTCACCTCAAGGGACGGGATACCGTACAGTACGAAGCCATTGCTCCCGTACCGATGGACCTCCTTGTCCTTCTCCCTCTCCGGCACCCCTATAATTTTTATTGCTTCATACGGGCATCTGTGCGCGCAGATCCCGCATCCTATGCACAATTCTTCGTGGATCTGCGGGAACCCGCTTTCCATGAAATCTACTGTCATTATGTTGTTTCTGACAGGAGGGCAGTAATACTGGCATTCCTGCCTGCATTTCTTAAAGTGACACTTATCGAAGTCAATTACTGCTACGTGCATCCGTACCTAAACCTTGGTTCTCCAGATATCTTCAGGGAGACCTTCGTAGATTACAGCTTCAGTGGAAATGGACTCCTCTGCCTTAATCCCATCGCTGAAGGCGAGTTTCCTGACATTTTCTGGCCTTATGAGCCAGTAGTGGATCCTCCACTCTCTCCCGTCAAAGAGTGTCGTCTCCTCCCTCTCTGTGTCAAGGATTCCAAGATCCTCAAGCATGTAAAATGCATCCCTGTCCTCTGGTTCAAGCATGTTGTCTATCACGTATCTGCTATATCCAAAAAAATTGAGAACGTGAAATGCTATGTCGTATGCCTCCTGTTCGCTCATTCTCTTGCTCTGCCTGCTCATTCCGTTTGAAATTGCTCTTGCCATTAATTCAACTGTAATAGGTCCTTCAGTGAATGTTTGTTCTATTAGAGTCATCTGAGGTCACTCGACTTTCATGTAAGTACAAAAAAGTTTATAAACTTAGTCATTGGAATCATTAATCCAATTTGTTCTATATTTATAGGTAAATTCAAATTGGCTAAATTCGAATGCGGAAGAAGTGAAAATTCAATTTCAATCGGAAAATATAAAATTCAGGAAAACCTCCAGTGCTGTATGATTGAATTTGACAGCGAGATGGTAATCAGGTTCCAGGACATGAGATCTCCAATCAGCTACTTCTCACGGGTATACGGCTTTGACGGGTACTTGAATTTCTACCGGAAGGGGAGTGGAATAGAGACGGTGGTAACCTATCTAAGAGAAGGAAAGGCTATGGATGAACTGAGAAAGGCCATGAGGGACAGGGGCTATAACTTTATTGACAGGAAAGCTGGAATCTCAATTGAAGTTGAAAAGGAATGTTATGTCTGTGAAATGATTGATTCCCTCCTGACGGTGAAGAATGCACTCATCGATGTCCCAGTTTTCGTTGCAGACGGAGACGTTATATTGAGAATAAAGTTCTTCAAATCATCATCCGAGCTACAGAGAATTATTTTCAAGGATTCCGAGAAGAGGGATTTCTTCAGCATAGATTATCTGGGACCTGTAAGGAGCGACAAGGACTGGCTCCTCGAAAACGAAAGGGGATGGGAAATGAGGAAGCTCGTGTTTTATGTGGTACCCACTAAGTCCTTTACCCTAAATTATTCAAAATCTGACAGGAATTTTAGAGCAGAAATTTCGGTCAGAAGCGTGGATAAGTCGGGGTTCCTGGACGTTTTCTATGAAGTGGAGAAGGAATTTCCGGAGTGGGAAAGGATGCTCAAGAATGAGGCGAAGGAATTTCAAGTGGTCGCAAAGAACGAATCTGGAACAAGGATTCTTCATGCGGTGATACCGGAACAGGGGATACTCATCGACCCATACAAACTTTCAGAGGTTGACCTGCCATTCAACTATTCCGTAGAGGTTGCAGGCGATAAGTCAAAGGTATCGATGATTTTTGAAAAGAACAGCCTGGACTCTTTCTTTAAGCTGATTGGCCAAATAAAGGAGGAAGAATTTCAGGAGTCACAACTGGAAATAAAGTCAGTGGGCAAGTACCCGTAGATTTAGATTTTTGTATTACTTTTAGAATGTTGTACCAATAATTAATTAATATACTTAGCAGTCAAAGCATTATGAGGAGTGCAATAATACTGACAATAGTAGTTGCTTTTGCCCTACTGGCAGTGCCACTCAGCTCTGCATCTGTCATCCACGCAACAATAAACACAAAGACAAACGAAGGGACTGTGAATGCAACCAGCAACTACGTGTTGTATTACACATACCCCGAAAACAGCACAACATCTCAGCAACTGAACGGAACGGTAATCTGGGTGAACGCCACGTCCTACCTCAACTCGAGCGGAAGACAGAGCCTTGAAGGGGATATGAACGAATACGATTCCCAAGATCAAAGTGCGTCTGATTCTTCGAACAACTCCACGTCTAACAACACAACTGTGGCACAACCAGCGGTTCATGTGATCAATGCAACATTGACCTACCACCTGCATGCATTTGCTAACCAGACAAATCTGACCGTTTACAGGAATCTAACACTTAATCTGAAAATATCTAACATAACAAAGAAAACCGGTAACAATTCCACAGTCATAGATATGTCGTGGCGTGCTTTCGGCGTACAGGGAGAGCTTATGAGCAGTTTCAAGGGAAATATGATGGTCTCTGTCCCTAGCTATAACCTAACGTACCAGTCTAGCATCAATACGAACATGGACGTAAACCTGCTGGGAGACCTTAACCTTGGAGGCGACGGTGAGGGAGAGGATGGTGGTCACGGCGGTATCATGATGGGACTACTGTTTGCAAACGATCACTTCGGGACGAACGTCATGAACTACGAAACCATAAACTTCCATGTATTCTCAGTCCCTCTGACGGACTGGACCAGGGTTTACAACAGTGTGACAAACAGCACGACTTTCTATTATAACTCAAGCACGAATTTCAGTCTCAACGCTTCATACTCTAACAACGGCGAGAATTATACGGTGAAGGTCAAGACAGATCCAGCGGCCGCAATCACGACAAATGGAAACGCTATGCCGACATCGGCAAATGAACTGGTGGTATCGGGGTCAGCACAGTCAAACGGAATGCTTTCTGCATATGGTCTACCCATAGTTGGTGCGGTAATTGCTGTTCTAATCGTAGGTCTTGTGGCAGTGTTTGCGAGAAAGAGATCAAAGAAACTGTGAATTTATTTTTTTTATAATTTTTTACAAGTTTATCAGTAGTAAATCTCCGAAGCTTTAGCTAGGAGTAGTTGACGGAAAAGAAATTATATTCGTAAATGTCATCTTAGTCAGATGAATGCTATTGAATCTTATAGCCTGAACTTTTTAGTTAGGTTCAAGGAACTGAAATATGATTGCGAAGAAACTGTGATTGGAAAATTCAACGGTGAAATAGAATTTGATAACAACAATCTTGACGTCCGCGCTGTGAAGATGAACGGAAGGGAAATACCCTTCAAAGTGAGGGACAACAAGCTCGTCATGGGACCGGCAGATGGAACTGAGTTACTGATAAATTTTTCCGGATTGGTTTCCGAAACATCACTCATGGGAATACACGAGAGCAAGTACGAATCCGGACACATAATCACAACACAGATGGAACCTACGGGGGCAAGATCCGTCTTCCCCTGCGTGGACGAGCCATCCGCCAAGGCGAAATTCAAGGTAGAGGTCAATGTCGACGATGAGGTTGAGGTCATATTCAACACCCGGTATATTGAAAGGGTTGTTGGAAATGGCAGGTCCCATTTCGTCTTCGAGGAAACGCCTCCAATGTCCACCTATCTCATCTACGTTGGAATAGGAAAATTTGACATAGTAACAAAGAAGAAAGGCGACAGGATGCTTTACTTCGCAGCATCTCCTGGAAAGGCGAAGGAGGGAAAGTTTTCTCTGAACCTCCTGAGCAAGCTCTTCACAAAGTATGAATCGTACTACAGGATCAAATATCCGCTCTCGAAGATGCATCTCATAGCAGTACCACAGTTCGGTGCGGGTGCGATGGAGAACTGGGGTGCAATTACCTTCAGGGAAATTGCTGTGCTTGTGAACAAATCTGTAAGTTTCAGGGACAAGAAGCAGATAGCCTACACGGTATCACATGAATTTGCACATCAGTGGTTCGGCGATCTGGTGACCATGAAATGGTGGGACGATCTCTGGCTCAACGAATCATTTGCGACTTTCGTTGGATACAAGATACTGGCAAAAATTCACACTGACTGGAATCTCTGGGAGGATTTCATCAGGGAGGAGACGCTCCCGTCTATGACAAAGGACGGCCTTCTAACCACGCATCCTATCAGGGTTGAGGTTAAGAGTCCGAATCAAATTGCAGAGATATTCGACCAGATAAGTTATGGCAAAGGTGCGTCGGTGCTCAGAATGACCGAGCAGTTCATCGGGGAGGGAAAATTCAGGGAGGGAGTTTACAGGTACCTGGACGGACACAAATATTCAAATGCATCCGGGGAAGATCTATGGACTTCCCTTTCAGGTGCAAGCAAGAAAGATGTAAACAGTTTCATGAAATCCTGGCTTGAGAAGGGTGGTTTCCCCCTCGTCAAGGTCAGGAGGGAGGAGGGGAAGCTGGTCGTGACGCAACGAAGATTTTCATATCTTGCCAACAACGATGATTATCTCTGGCAGATACCCTTGTTCCTAGAGAACGGTAGAAAGAAAAGGAAACTTCTTCTGAAAAAGAGAGAGACTAGAATAAGGAATTCTGAGGGGTATCTGGTTAATCCGAACGGAGAAGGTTATTACAGGATACTCTATGACGACGCTTCTCTGGAGCAGGTCCTTTCGTCTAAATCATCACCTGAATTCGTGATGAAACTTATCGACGACTACTACGCTTTCCTGCTGTCTGGGGATATTGACCTGCAACGTTTCATTTCCTTGATTGAAAGACTGAGGGAGAGAAATGAGTACAGTATAGTACTAAGGCTGACTGAAATTCTATCAGAGCTGAACATTATCACAGATTCAGAGAAACTGATTTCCACTGCTAGGAGTTATATGAGGGAGAAACTTAATGTGTTCAAAAACACACAAGATGAAAATTCGAAAGTTGTCCTTCAGACGATAATGCACGGCCTTGTGTTCGTAGACAAGGAGTTCAGAGAAGAGGAAAAAGTGAAGCTGCTGAACTACCCGTCGGTCTCACCGGAGGAGAGGGGCACCGTCCTGATATCTGCCTGCAAGGAAGGGTTTGAAAAGGAGAGGATATGGGGCATGCTGAAAAATCCGGAAAATGACACGGAACTTGTGCGTGTGATGCGTGCAATGAGCTACCTACCAGATAACCACGAAGTCACCGAATTCCTTGACTATGCGAACTCCAGACCTGAGCTCAGGGCGAATGCAATCTACTCAATGTTTGAGGCTACTCTTAACAAAAACTACAGAAAGGAAATATGGAAATGGACTTCATCCAACATAAAGAAGGTAAGGGAGGTGTTTGAGGGCAGCAGCACGATTTCCTTCTACATTGAGATACTGATATCAATTGCAGGAATAGGAAACAAAGATGAGGTGGATGGGTTCGTGGCGAGTGCGAATATACCTGAAGCAGAAAGAGCTATTAAGAACGGGCTTGAAAAACTTGAGATCAACCAGAGACTTGCCGGTATGGCCGGGATAAGATAATGAATTTATAATATCCCTTAATGTCCTAAGGATTTCTGATGAATCTATATGAATATCAGGCAAAGGATTTATTCCGGAAATACGGGATCCCCACCCCTCTGGGGAAGCACGTGAACAGCGAAGAGGAGTTAGTGTGGGAGAATTTCCCGGTTGTAGTTAAAGCACAGGTCCTTACGGGAGGGAGGGGAAAAGCAGGCGGTATTAAATTTGCGGAGAACAAAGAGGAGCTTCGAGAAAAGGGAAGAGAAATTCTTGCAATGACCATTAAGGGACTGAAGGTGAGGAGTCTCCTTCTAGAGGAAAGACTTGAAATCTCGAAGGAATACTACGTTTCTGTAACCCTTGATAGAAGCAGGAAAGGGCCAGTAATAATTGCGTCTACTTCGGGCGGTGTTGAAATAGAGGACGTCCCCGATTCCAAGATTGTCAAATACTGGATCGACCCAACTCTTGGCTATTCACAGTTCATCGGTAGGGAAATATCATTCAGCCTTCACCTTCCACCGGAGGAAACAAAACAGTTCACAGATATACTTGCCAAAATCTACTCTCTCTACGAGGGGTACGACTGTGAACTCGTAGAAATAAACCCTCTGGTCGTCCTGAAAGACGGCAGAATAGTGGCAGGGGACGCGAAGGTTATCATAGACTCTGATTCACTGTTCAGGCACAAAGATATTGGAGAAAATCCCGCAGAAAGAACTGAACTTGAGGAGCTGGCTTATTCGAGGGGGTATTCACTTGTGGAACTGGGCGGGGATATAGGGGTCATTGCAAATGGTGCAGGACTGACTATGGCAACGCTTGACGGGCTCACGCTTAAGGGCCTGAAGCCCAAGAATTTTCTTGACCTTGGAGGAAGCGACGACGTTGAAAAGGTTGTCGGGGCCTTCCAGATACTGAAGGAGGCAAAGCTCAGGGGGCTTCTCATAAACATATTCGGCGGCGTCACGAGATGTGATACAGTTGCAAATGGTATCGTAGAAGCAAGGAAGAGGGTCGGAATAACGGTCCCGATAGTAGTCAGGTTGTCGGGTGTGAATGAGGATATTGGAAGAGCAACACTGAAGGAGAACGGGATAGAGGCTTATTCAGATATGATGGATGCAATTGCGGAAACTGACAGGTTGGTGAACGGGCAATGAGCATAATAGTGAATGAAGATACCAGGATAATTGTGCAAGGAATTACAGGCCACCAGGGTTCATTCAACGCAATTCAAATGCAGAAATTCGGGTCGAAGGTTGTGGCAGGTACGTCCCCTGGCAAGGGGGGAACGGAAGTGAATGGGATAAAGGTCTATGATACAGTTGAACAGGCGATGAAGGAAGGACCGAATGCAACGTTCATCTCTGTGGCCGCACCATATGTTCTCGACGCAGCCAAGGAGGCGCTTTACAGCGGCCTGGAGCTGATTTACATCTTGACTGAGAAAGTACCGTATCAGGATACAATGAAAATCGTTAGCCTGGCAAACAAGCTGGGAAAGAAAGTGATCGGACCGAACGGACCCGGCGTCACATCTCCTTTTTCATGCAAACTTGGTATCATGCCAAACCAGATATTCAGGAAGGGGAATGTAGGTGTCATATCTAGAAGTGGCACTCTCACCTATGAAATCGTCAACCAGATCACGACAAACGGCCTCGGTGAAAGCACAGTCATAGGACTTGGAGGAGATCCTGTGACCGGAATGAATTACATCGACGTCCTCGAGGAGTTCAAGAACGATGACCAGACAGAAGCAGTCGCAATTGTCGGTGAGATTGGAGGTACGGCAGAGGAAGAAGCGGCTGAATATATCAAGAATAGATTCAACAAGCCTGTTGTGAGTTACATAACCGGTAGGAGTGCACCTCCAGGTAAGAGAATGGGTCATGCAGGTGCAATAATTTCAAGGGGAAAGGGAACCGCTGAATCCAAGGTGAAGGCGCTGGAAGAGGTTGGCGTGAAGGTGGCATCATATCCGTACGAAATACCGTCACTGTTGAAGGAGGCATTAAGATGAAAAGGGACATAATTTCTGTCCTAGACATGAAGGACGATTTCGAAAAATTTGTGGATGATGGAATTAAGCTTAAGAAGAGCTTCAAGGCAGGAAAGAAAGATTCATCCCTAGACAGAAAAACACTAGGAATGATCTTCGAGAAAGCATCAACCAGAACTAGGGTAAGTTTTGAGACCGCAATGACGCAGCTTGGCGGTCACGCAATCTACCTTTCTCCAAGAGACATGCAGATGGGGAGAGGGGAAACTGTGGCAGATACGGCGAGGGTACTGTCAGGAATGGTAGATTCAATACTGTACAGAGCCTTCGAGCACGATAACGTGTTAGAGTTAGCAAAGAACTCCTCGGTCTCCGTTATAAATGGTCTGGACAACCTCGAGCACCCTACCCAGATCGTGGCGGATTTCATGACCATAAGGGAAAGAAAGGGGAGTTTCAGGGGACTGAAGATAGCCTATGTGGGAGATGGAAACAATACTGCAAATTCACTGATGCTCGCTTCGGGGCTAGTAGGTGCTGATTTCTGGATAGCAACCCCTGAGGGATATGAGCCGGCAGGACGGTTCGTGAACGAGGCCAAATCCCTTGCAAGGAAGCACAGATCGGAGATTGTGGTCACCAATAACTACAAGGAAGCTGTGGCGGGTGCGGACGTAGTCTACACAGACGTCTGGGTATCCATGGGTGAGGAGAAGGAAAAGGAGAGGAAGGAGAAAGCTTTCAAGCATTACCAGGTGAATGGGAGGATGGTTTCACTGGCAAAGAAAGATTACATTTTCATGCACTGCCTCCCTGCCCACAGAGGACTAGAGGTCACAGACGGAGTTGCGGATTCACCGAACAGCGTGATCTTTCAAGAAGCAGAAAACAGACTGCACGCGGAGAAAATAATCCTCAAGAAAGTGATGCTTTAGTTCATACGGATATTTTGTCGAATATTGTTCCACAATATATTTAAAGTAGCAGACGTTAAAAAGTTAATGACCAATAGCATATATCAGAAGTTGAGAAGGGAGGGGGACCATGTTCCCAGATTCCTGATCAAACTCTGGCAGATAAGGATAAAAGAGCACTTTGGGCTGGAGGTCGACAGCGACATAGCTGAGGTGATAGTAAAGATAGTGCACGAGAGGAGTACGTGGAAGGTGTCCAGGGCCGAGAGGTACATCACCGCCCTGCTGAAAATGAAAGGGGAGTCCAAGGAAGAGGCAGAAGAGGAAGCACGGAAGCTAGTCAGGACCGTTCTTGAATGAATTTACATCAAAGATGAAGGAAAGGGATAATATCATTCTCTGCGCCGGGAAGAAGAACCGGAATGGAGTTTGAGATTTCAGTTGCTATTTCCCGCACGGTTTCTTTGCCATTATAGTGAAGCGGCAGCGTCCTTTACTCAGTTTTAAATACTAAATATCAGATGTTCTGTAGGTGGTTTGGGCTGGTATTGCAGTATTCTTTAAAGGCAGGGTGAGATCGAATGAAGCAGGTATCGCTGGAGATAGCTCTGTCAAAACTTAGAGATATAGGGGAACGCAAGATAAATCTGGAGCAGTACTCTACTCCGTCCACCGTTGCAGCCAGTATACTTTACAGAGCGCTGAACGAGGGGAGCATCCAGGGCAGGGCCGTTGCCGATTTCGGTTGTGGAAACGGTGTCTTTGCCATCGGTGCAGCCCTTCTTGGGGCAAGAAAAGTCTACGCAATAGATAAGGATGAATCGATGATAAAGGTTGCAAAGGAAAACTCGAGAGGAGTAGGGACGCAGTTAGAATTTTACGAATGCGATGTATCTGAGTTCAACGTTCAAGTAGATACCGTCATCATGAATCCTCCCTTTGGATCTCAGAGAAGGAATGCAGACATTCCCTTCATAGAAAAAGCGCTTGAACTCTCTAAAGATTTTTATATCCTGCTTAACTACAAAGCTGGAGATTTCTTGCGAAAGTTCATAGACGGCAGGGGAGAGGTTGCCTGGGAGGAAAAGATGAAATTCCCCCTGAACCATTCATATGATTTTCACAGGAAGGAAGTTAAGATGTTGGAAGTCAGGGTGGCGAAGGTGAAAGTATGGTAGGTCGGTTGGTTATTCCCGGAGAGTATCTGGGTACGGAAGAGGAGTTCATCGTTGGTACGGGAACATACGAAGACGACGGGAGGATCTACTCCTCAAATGTTGGAAATGTGGAAGTTGGCGCCGACTATCGCGTCAAGGTCAAGGGGAAGGAGGAAAAGATATTCGTCCAGCCAGGTGACGAAATAATTGGCGTTGTGACTGATATAAACGAGCCTCTTGTCATCGTTGCAGGAGAATATCTCATTAAGTTTGGAAAGGTCTACGAGGTCAAAACAAGGGCACTTGTTCACGCGAGCAGAATAATGGGTCATTATCTGGACCAATGCTCCAAGGCGGTCAAAGTGAGGGATGTGGTAAGGGGAAAAGTTGTATCAACTAGGGGGAAAATAGATCTTTCTCTGGAGGCACCGGATGAGGGTGTTGTCTATGCCTTCTGTTCAAAGTGCAGGAAACCTTTGAAAAGGATTAATAGCGGCCTTTATTGTACATACTGCCAGAGAACGGAAGTGAGGAAGGTTTCAAGAAAGTACGGGGAGTTCTCCGAAGGAGTGGTTAGAAAATGAAGATCGATGAAAGCGACAACAAGGTGAGTGTGGAAAAGCTGGATGTTGAAGTGAAGCATCTGAGGAAAGAAGTTGAGAATGTAAAGGTCATTTTAAGGGGGCTTCTTCAGGTCGTAATGGAGAATGACGAAGAAGACGACTACTACGAATACACTTAGGTGAGAAAATGGCAGTTCCTATGGCAGTTATGCAAACCATGATGCAAAAACCAATCTCTCTCCTGCTGAAGGACAACTCAGTTCTTGAGGGAGTTCTTGAAAGCTACGACGACTACATGAATATAGTCATTTCAAACACTGAGGAGATAACTGAAACAAACAGAAGGAAACTGGGGACGGTAATACTCAGGGGGAGCAACGTAGTCAGAATCTCGCAGAAGTGAATGTTGAGATTGAGGGAGGCATATTCCTCTCCGATCGTTCAGGAATGGTGCATAGAGTTTTATCATTAAAGAAATTCCATACTGTAAGGTAACAATGCTTGTCTTAGGGATAGAAAGCACTGCTCATACTGCGTCAGTTGGGCTCGTAGAAGATGGTATCATCAGGGGATTCAAATCAGATTCTTACAGACCGTCAAAGGGAGGGATAAATCCTCGGGATGCAGCGGAACACCACAGAACCGTATTCCCTACCCTCCTAACTGCTCTGCTGGAAGAGAAGCATGTTGAAATGAATGAAGTGGATAAGATTGCTGTAAGTATTGGACCGGGGCTGGGGCCCTCGCTCAAGACAGGTGTGGAATTGGCCAGATACCTTTCAATAAGATTCTCCAAGATACTTGTACCGGTGAATCACGGGGTCGGTCATCTGGAGATATCAAGGAAATTCTCTGGTCTTGAAAATCCCCTTTTCCTCTACGTATCTGGAGGGAATACGCAGTTGATCACGATCGGCGACCACAGATACTCAGTACTTGGGGAGACCCTTGATATTGGAGTCGGCAATTTCCTCGATAAAATTGCAAGAGATCTAGGCATACCCTTCCCCGGTGCGCCTGCACTGGAGATCCTTGCCAGGAAAGGGGGGAAAGTGCTCGACTGCCCGTATACTGTCAAAGGGATGGATGTCTCTTACTCTGGGCTTTATACCTACCTCAGAAATCGCATAGGAATAGAGTCTGCAGAAGACATTGCATTCAATGCACAAGAGTACTCTTTCACTGCCCTGGCCGAAATAGTTGAAAGGGGAATGGCACATTTCGGATTGAGCGAATTTACCATCACCGGCGGAGTTGCAAGGAACAGGAGGCTCAGGGAGCTCCTGGCGGGAATGGCAAAGATGAGGGGTTACACCTATTATTTTCCTGAGGATTCCCTGTTATCGGACAACGGGGCAATGATCGCGCTGGCTGGTTACATGAGCAACGTCAGGCCTTCTAGAAACCTGTCTGTTAAACAGGCAGACAGGGTGGACTCCAGGGAAAGTAGGTGGATAGGCGCAAAAAAGCTCAGCCCAAAGGCAATGGTTGGGGGGGAGAGCATGGTCGAACTATCAACCTTCCTTGGGAAAGAATGCATAATCAAGACTAGAAGAGGGGGAGAATACAGAAATCCTCTGATAAATTTGAAGATAAATTCATCCAGGATGAGGAAGGAGGTTAAACTCCTTCATTCGTTCAAATCAATTGGGCTGAAGGCGCCGACGGTACTGTACGTCGACCTGCAAATGTCATCGATCGCGATGACCAGGATAAATGGCAGTGTGTTAAGCTCCTTTCTGAACGATGAAAGATTTGATAGGGTGCTTGAAGTGGTTGGCAAAAATATAGCAATGATGCACCGGGAAGGAATGAGTCATGGTGACCTTAACGTAGGCAATGTAATAGTTGATGATGGAATATACATCATAGATCCTTCAATGGGGGAGCTTGATGCGGAACTAGAAGATCTTGGTGTGGACGTCCACCTGATGAAGGAATCGCTATCAGCGCTCGGTAAGGGAGATTCTTTCAAATGGTTCCTAAACGGTTACAGAATCTTCAAAAACTACGGCAAGGTTATGGAAAAGGTGAAGGAGATAGAAAAGAGGAGGAGGTACACCTGATCCTTGCAACATCAAACAGAGGGAAGTACGCTGAATACCGTGAAATCCTTTCCAGGTCTGGAATCAAACTCGAACTAGTGCTCATTAAGTACCCAGAAGAGCAGCTTGATTCCCTGGAGGAGGTTGCTAAAAAATCTGCGTACTATGTGCGTGAAATTATAAAAGGTGACTTCTTCCTAGATGATTCGGGGATATTCATAAATGAGCTGAAGGGGTTCCCTGGAGTATATTCTTCTTATGTGAACAAGACAATCGGAAATCCAGGTATACTGAAGCTGATGGAAAATGCCAGGGACAGGAGTGCGCAATTCTCCACCTGCATTGCATATTACGATGGTACCGTGAACCTGTTTGTTGGGAAAACGAGTGGTACTATCTCCACCACGGAAAGAGGAAGGAATGGGTTCGGATTTGACCCAATCTTCATCCCGGACGGGTATGAGGAAACTTATGCAGAAATGCCTCTGGAAAAGAAGAATAGCCTGTCCCATCGGTTCAAGGCTGCCAACTTATTCCTTGAATTTCTCAAGAAAAAGAAAATATAGCTATTCAAAATGCCTGAAGGATGGAAAGAGGCAAATACAAAGAATTCAAAATCCCAATTTCTCTCATTATGATAGCTGTTACCTTATTCTTTTTCATACTGATGATAATATACTTTTTCAGCCTCGCCGTTCTTCCAGCTGAATTTCAATCCTTTGTCCAGGCACTTGGTGGGTGGTCCTACTACGTCTTCGTCCTTTCACTCGTAGGCTTTCTGTATTTTGCCTATCTTCTGGCAGCGACTACCGCGCAAAGGAGAAAATTTGAAGAGCTGATAGAATCAGACAGTAAATCTACCTTCGTCAAGAACTCCAGAGACCTGGACATCATCGCCAGAAAATTGGGTCCTTCATTCAGAAAACGTTTCGAAGAGAAGAAGGATCAGCTGAGGGTGAAGTAGACACACAGCAGCTCATCCCCTGATCCAATGGAATTTGATCAATCCTCTAGGATCTTCTTGACGAATTCAGGCAGCGCAAAGATTGACCGGTACAGCTCATCGTTCATGTACCTTCCCTTGAAATCCCTATGCTTAGCTATCCTGCCGTTGGAGGCGATTACATACGACCACATTCCCGAGGGGTACGAAGGAACAAACGACAGGTAGGGCTTAACCGTCCTGAAGTACTGGCTGAGGCCTTTGTAAGCTTTCTTTATGAAGGCTGGGTTCATGAATGGCGATCCGCTCTGCGTTGCAATCAATCCGTTTCCGTCCAGCAGCTTCTCAGCTTTCATGTAGAAAACGTCTGAGAAGAGCGAGGCGGCAAAACCTATTGGGTCGGTGGAATCTACGAGAATTACATCGTACTTCCCCTCTGAATCAACAAATTCAAAAGCGTCCTGATTATGAATCTTTACTCTCCTATCATCAAATGAAGATGCAAGGCTTGGAAGAAATGCCTTTGATGCTGCAATGACATCCTCGTCTATCTCAACAAGGTCAACCTTCTCTACAGGATATCTCAACACTTCTCTTGCAACTCCGCCGTCACCGCCTCCGATGATGAGTATATTCTTGGGGTCCGGATGGGATACCATTGCAGGATGCGCAAGCATCTCCTGGTACATGAATTCGTCCCTTTCTGTTACCATAAAACATCCGTCGAGAACCATGACTCTCCCAAAGAATTCAGTTTCAAAAATATCGATCTTCTGGTATTTTGATTCCTTGGAGTATAGATGCGATTTGACCCTCACGCTAAATTTTACGTCTTCATTCTGCATTTCCGAGAACCAAAGGTCGACCTTCATACCTCTTTATGTTGAAGGGTAAAATAATCTTTGTGAATCGTTGGTCTTTTCCTCTTCAAATACGCAGTTTTCAGCCTATAGACAACCTTTATGAATCAAGATGCGATATCGAATTGCATTGTAGGTGAAACAATGATGCAACAACCTAAAGAAGAAAAAAAAACCGAAGAACTCGACCCCTTTAAAATTGCACAGAAACAACTTGACGAAGCTGCAAAAATAATGGACCTAGACCCTCAGGCTCACGAAATTCTGAGAGAACCCCAGAGCATCGTCCAGGTTCAAATTCCAATAAAGATGGATAACGGAACCACGAAGGTCTTTACTGGATTCAGGGTACATTACAATTCCGCAAGGGGACCCACTAAGGGGGGGATCAGATTCCACCCTCAGGAAAGTTTGTCAACAGTTAAAGCGCTGGCCGCTTGGATGACGTGGAAGACGTCTCTGGCAGACATCCCGTACGGTGGTGCAAAGGGAGGAATAATTTGCGATCCAAAATCAATGAGCGCCGGGGAGCTGGAGAGACTTTCCAGGGGATATGTCAGGGCAATTGGTGAATACATTGGCCCCGAAATAGATATTCCTGCGCCGGACGTTTACACCACCCCACAGATAATGGCATGGATGATGGATGAATACTCTGTAATGGAGGGGTATAATGTGCCCGGAGTAATCACGGGAAAGCCCCTTGAGATTGGCGGTTCACTCGGAAGAGGCGACGCAACAGCAAAGGGTGGAATGTACATACTGAGAGAAGCGGCAAAACACCTCCATATAGATCTATCAAAGTCTACCGTTGCAATACAAGGTTTTGGGAATGCGGGCGAATTTGCTCACAAACTGGTAACGGAAATGTTCCATTCCAAGGTAGTGGCAGTTTCTGACAGCAAAGGGGGAATCTACAAGAAAGATGGTCTCAACTTTGAAGAAGTTAAACAGCACAAGGAGAAAACTGGAAGCGTCATTGGATTCAAGGGCGCGAAGGACATATCGAATGCTGAACTCCTTGCACTGGATGTGGATGTTCTCATCCCATCTGCACTCGAGAACCAAATAACGGCGAAGAATGCAGGAAACGTCAAGGCGAAGATTCTGCTTGAATTGGCAAATGGTCCGACAACACCAGATGCAGATGAAATTCTTGTCAAGAACAAGGTCTTTGACATTCCCGATTTCCTTGCAAACTCTGGAGGGGTCATCGTATCTTACTTTGAGTGGGTCCAGAACATAGGCGGATTTTACTGGGACATTGACGAAGTCTATAGCAGGCTAGACAAGAAAGTCTCTAAGAGCTTCTGGGAGACGACAGAAACAATGGCAAAGTACAAGACGACCCCCAGAATGGCTGCGTACATTCTCGCCGTGGACAGAATTGCGAAAGCAATGAAAGTTCGTGGCTGGTACTGAATTTAATTTTATCTATTTTTATTTCTTATTTTCTTGATTTTTGGCGTTTTTATATTTCTCGCTATTAAATTCATTTTTTCATTTTTTTCAATTTTAGAAATGCGCTATAAACTTAAAATATGGGTATACCGGTATTAAATTATGTTTAGGACCAATCCGAGGCATTCATACCTCCTGGAGATGGAAGAATTCAATTCACTCCTCTTAGAAGACTTCGTCAATAGCTACGGAAAGACGCTTCTACTTCTAGGGGATGGAGTTTTTGTTGATGCCCATCACCTCAAGAGAAGGTTTGGTAAACAGTTATACGTACAGAGAATCCTCAATATGTACCAATTCCAAAAAACAATTTTGGAGGATTTCTACTACGAAGATTTCTCAATTTTCATAGTGGTTAGGCTATCTGAACTGAAGGAATGGAAGGAAGACGTACTCCTGAACATATCAAGTGCACTGGAAGTTATATCAAGAAGAACTGAGAAACCTAACATCTTCTATTTGGTGGAAGACGAGGAATTCAGGCCGCCGTGGCTTAACAACGTCTTTCACAGAAAGATAATCGAGATGATCAAGAAATGGGAAGAAACACCCCTAGCCTCAGAATGGAAATAGAGAGTATAACTGAGGAGATAAGAAAAGCTGAAAGGCTGATGAGAAATGATGAAAGGGAAATACTCGAGGATTTTTTAAAGAAAGTTAAGGTACACATTCCTGAGGGTTCAATAACCAATCTGGACCCCTACTTTTTCTTCCTCCTTTCAGTATTGGTGGAAATGAAGAAAGAGATGAAATGATTGTAGATGCATGGGGTAGCAAGAATATCTATACCATAGACGAAGACAAAAAAATCAGAAAATGGGATTACTATCACACGATTTATGTCAGTGGTGACCGTTTGGAGAGAGTGATCGATGAAATAGATACTGTTCCGTGGATAAAGTGGAAACTGGAAGAAAGGGAAGACATCTTTTCAAGAAAGAGTGTCGTGAGCATAACTCTTCCTCCAAACAGAATAAGCGACGTTATAAGAGCAATAGAAAAGATAGGAAATTTCAGGGATTATAAGATATACAATGCGGACATAAACGTAATTCAATCTTTCATGGTAAAGAACAACCTCCATTTCTTTGATGACAAGGGGGGAATGGATTTCAGAATACCGGATTTCAATATCCTCGAGATCAAGTTTATCGATTCTCTTGAAGAGATAGAAATAAATGGAAAATTATTCACCAACCTCCCTTCATCACTTGACTACTTCTTCTCGTTTCTGAACGAAGCCAATATAGTAATCTCAGAGGGTGGTGACAGGTATTTTCCAGATTTCTTTGACATAGCAAGGGGCAAAGGTTATTTTGCACGGACATCCAGAAGCAGGGAAAGAACGTTTACATCCTATGGCAGGATCAGTCACAGAACAAGTGGATTCATCATTTATGGGATACCCCACATAGATAGGAATACATCATTTATATTCGGCGAGGGGGGACTTGAAGGACTTGCAACAATTTCGAAGATAACATCGCTGCCACTCTTCCATTCTGCCAGAATAACTCCGGGTACTGCAGTATCTTCGTACGAAGTCAGGAAATCACTTGAAAGGGAAATAATGATTCCTCTCTACAAGGATGATCATGAAATGATAAAGGATATGGATACATTCATAAGTGCCGATAGGGGTGGTCTATACCTCCAACCAGTGCCTGGAATCTACGAAGATGTGTTCGAAATAGATTTCAGTTCCATGTACCCCTCCATAATAGTGAAATACAACCTCTCTCCAGAGACGATAAATGTGAAATGCAAGAATGGCAGGAGGATTGACGACCTCGGATATGATGTTTGCATGGATAAGAGAGGGATTCTTCCAGAATTCTTGTCTGATCTTCTAGAGCTTCGTCTCTACTACAAGGGTAAAAGAGAGTTTAATGAAAGATACAGGAAGAGGGATGCGGTCCTAAAATGGCTACTGTTGACATCGTTCGGTTATACCGGATACAAGAATGCAAAGTTCGGAAGGATAGAGGTCCATGAATCAATAACAAGTATAGGGAGACGGATACTAACAGAGAGCGTTAACATAGCCAAAGAGGAGGGATTCAAGATAATTCATGGGATAGTCGACTCCCTCTGGCTTCAGGGAGACGGAGATATCCATAAAGTGATGGATAGGATAGAGGAGATGAGCAAATTGAGAATTTCTCTTGAGGGGCATTATAAATGGATCGTCTTCCTTCCAACGAGAGACGGAGGTGGGGCGTTAAACAGGTACTTTGGCATTATGGATGACAGGAAATTCAAAGTGAGGGGAATAGAACTTAGAAGAAGCGATTTTCCTAATATATGCAAGGCTATGCAGGAAGATATTTTAAAGATTTATTCCAATGTATCGAGGATCGAAGATTTCCATAAGTACTATGAAGACGCCAGGGAGGTATACCTATCATATGTTGATAGGATAATAAACGGCCATGTTGAAGATCTCGACCTGAAGATTTCAATAATTGCAACCCGCAGACCGGAATTTTATAGAGTGAATGGCCTGAGGAAAAGTGCAGTTGAAAAGGCGGGTGATGCAGGACCCGGAGATGAGGTAACAATGTTCGTAATAGATGAGAAGAAAAAGAAGGTGGATGTTGAAAATCTTGAGAACAGATATGATAAAAATTATTACCTTAGGAAACTGGAAATGGCCTGGGATAGCATATCATACCCCTTCAGGTACATACCGGTAATATACCAAAAAAAGATAGAGGAGTATGATTCAAATTGATACCATGCACCTGGATGGAGAAACATATACCGGTATAAGGATAGACACAAAACCCGCACCCATAGTTCTCATACTTGGAAAGAAAGGGTTCCTAATGTGCGGATACCTTAACATGGAGGCAGCAGACAAGGTTGGGGCCGTAGCAGCATCCATTTCAGGCGTCAACACGTTCGAGGACCTTTTGAACAAGGATGTCATGAAAATAAGCATCAGAGCAAGGGAGCAGGGACTCACAGATGGAATGAAGGGAAGGGAAGCGCTGAAGTATCTTTAGGAGTAGACGTAGTAAAAATTTCCTTGCAGCCCGGCGCCCGATGTGAAAAGAGCGATCGTATTCGGAAAGGGGCAGATAAAATTTCAGCTTAGCGGTAGAGTTCGTAAACTTTAAGATAGGAGCCCTTCTTCCTGCCCTCGATCTCTTCCCTTTCCGATTCCACCGTTGCAGAACCTATTTGCCTCCCTGCCATGTCTTCGATGATGCAAGTAGACCCCTTTCTCAGTGTTCCGGTGATTTTCTTTATACCTGCTGAATACAAGTTGGCTCCATTTTTTATTCCTTCATATGCGCCCTGATCTATCGTGACCCTTGGAAAGTCCTTTGACATCATAATTTTCAGGGTCGGGAGCCACCTGCCCTGCACCTTAACGAGGATTGAGGAATTTCCATCATAGATGACCGAATGGTCATTCTCCTCTATTTCAAGGTTATTTGACTGAACTGAAATCCCAAAAGTTTCAAGAAGCGCCTGGAACTCCTTTGTCTCCCTTTTAGAAAGAAAGTGCCTCTTCATCAGCATAAGAATAAGGAAGTGACTATAAATATTGCCTACCCAGATTTTTTCTACCTCTCCAATTTTCAATTAAGCTGATAATCATTTCATAATCAAGGCCTAGTCAAAGGATATCTGCCCTCTAACCTCTATTTCCTCCCTCTTCTCTCCGATTCCCAGCAAGACTATTGGTACCTTCAGTTCACTTTCAATGAATTCTATATAACTCTGCAATTTTGAAGGTTCCCCCTCCCAGGGCGTAAAACTTTCATAGTTTATCTTGTCCGGGACAACGGTTGGATCAAACTCCTCTATCTCTGTGCCGTTCTGTTCATACGATACAGCCACCTTTACCTCTTTTAGTTTACCAAGCACATCTACCTTGGTCAGGGCGATATAATCGAGACCATTCAGCTTAACTGCCCTCCTGAGCATGGGAAGATCTAGATAACCAACACGTCTGGGGCGACCAGTCGTGGAACCATACTCACTTCCAAGCATTCTCAGTTGATCTCCGACTGTTCCAAAGATTTCCGTTGGAAACATTCCCTCTCCAACTCTGGTTGTATAGGCTTTCGCGACACCCATGAACTTCTTGAAGTACTTCGGAGGTAATCCAGTTCCTACGGTGACGCCACCCGACGTCGTGTAAGATGATGTAACAAAGGGGTATGTGCCTGATTCAATATCTATAAATGTTCCCTGTGCTGTCTCGAAAAGTGCGCTCTTGCCATCGTCAATCTGCTCCTGCAGGAATGATCTGGCATCGGTCAAATAGCCCCTGATCTTTTCATAGTCCTCTAGCAGTTCGTCTACGTATCCTTTCTCAATTGGGATCTGGTATATTGTACTGAGAAGGGCGAGATTGTCAACCAACCTCTGCCTGTCCTCAAAGTCAAGGAGCCGTATCCCATACCGTCCATACTTTGATTCGTAGGCGGGTCCAATCCCCTTCAGGGTAGTTCCTATAATACCCTTTCCCCTCACACCTTCAAGATACTTATCCCTCTTGAAATGCAGTTCAGTGACCACATGCGCAATTTCCGATATCCTGAGGTCAAAGGCACTTTTGAAGGACCTTAAAAATTCTATTTCCTGGACCAACCGCCTCAAGTTGACAACGACACCGCTGGCTATCACAACTGATTTGGCACTGAGAAATCCTGCAGGTACCAAATGATATTTTATAACACGATCCCCCACGACTACGGTATGGCCAGCGTTTTCTCCTCCGTTGAATCTAACGTTCAAATCGTAATCTTTAGACAAGAAGTCGATGATCTTTCCCTTCCCCTCGTCGCCAAATTGGCATCCAACCAAAGTCAAGGTTTCCATCTGAACCTTTTAGCTATATGCCCGACCAGATAATAACTTTTCATTTTTAGCCGGACTGTATTTTGAAATTTGTTTTGAATGAAAAGGCCTCATGTATCCTGTACCTTTTTTGGTAAGAAGACGAGAAGGAATGTTGACACTACTGCAAAAGCCAGCATTATTAAAAAGGAATCAAACATATTTCTGATTACCAGCAGGCCATCAAATGCCAGTAGCCCCACACTTCCACCTACCGTATTGCCTATCCCCCAGACGAGGGAACTTGCACTTGAAAGATTTTCCTTTGGAACTATCTGTGAAACGTATCCAAGAAGTACAGGGAACCCTGTATAGGTAAAGAGTGCAAAAAACGTAAAGTTCACCAGCACTGATGCAAAGGAGCGCGACAGGAAGAGGAATAAGAGGAAGAAGCCTATTAGACCGACCGATGTCAAGGAGATAGTGAACTTCCCACCGTACCTCGACGTCAGATAACCGAAGAAGGGTTGCCCTATAACTGCAGAAAAAAAGGCCACAGATATAATTATGCCCATGAGTTCCTTTGATCTGAAGACACCATCCAAATATGTGGGTATGTAGGTAGTGCTGATCGATACAAACATAGATCTCAAAAAGACTATTACCACTAGTAATCCAATAACTGATGTCATCCCTCTCTGAGATTGAGGCGATGCAATTTTGCTCTCTCCGGAAAGTATACGTGGACGGTACTTTTCTCTCTTGAAGAACTTCAACCCTAGATAAACAACAGCTGAAATTATTAAGAAATATACGACAAACGCAATCAGGCCAAGTTTGATTCCGACAATTGCCGCGAGAAACACCAGAATTAACGGAAAGACACTCCTTCCGAGGCTTCCAAATGAGCCGTTTATTCCCAGATACGATGCAGATTCCTTCTGTCCGAACGTATACGAGAGGACGGTCGCTCCGATGGGATGATATATCGACTGACTTATCCCAAGGATGACGGACCCAATTATCATGAAAAGGTAAGCTTGATTAACAAGAATGAATGGTACGATGAAAAGTAATACTGAAAGTCCATTCATTACCAGGGCACCTCCAAGCAGCATTGCATCCCTATCGACCCTGTCCGCATATCTGCCGATGACAACACCCATGAAACCTGATATCAGGTTATAAAGCACGGGCATCAGACCTATTATTACCAGCGACAGTCCTTGAATCTCAATGTAGTAAGTGATAAGGACGGGAAATAAAAGGAAATTTCCATCGACAGAAAAATGACTCAGGGAGGTGAAAATAAGAGATTTGAGTTTTGCATTCATGAAATACAGGGTACATCAAATCAAGCAATTTAAGAATCATGAATGAAATGGTTGGTTGGATGGAAACATTTTTTATGTGGCGGACCGAGGTCAGAGTGGAAAACTAGACAATTCAGAACCCATTTTTCGCCATTAGGGTTCAGTGCCGGAAAAATTTCCATACTTCAGACTGACACGCTTTCATCCTCAAAATCGGAGCATTCCTGCCTCTAAGTTTATGAATGAATGTTCCAGTTTCCATTCTATCTATTTCCTAAATATTTCAACAAGGGACAAACAGGCAACTTGACCATAATATATATCTCTCTTTTCATTTTGTTCTCACGTCAAGGATGGTGAAGGGAAATAATGGTCAACCCTGAGCGCAAAAAGTGGGATGTGCACTGGAACACTAGTCACTTACGTGGTAGAAGAGAAGATCCTACCTCAATTATCAACCAATTTGGAATAAAATCTGGATTTGTGATCGCTGACCTCGGATGTGGAGATGGTTATTTTACGCTGCCACTGATTTCCCACATCGGTAGAAGTGGGATGATTTATGCTGTTGATTCTAATTCTAATGCGCTTAATATCCTGAAGAATAATTTGGCTAAAATTGCTTTTGAATCTGTGCGGGTCAGGATAATAATGGCGGACGTATCGGATACACCTATTCGGTCACACTCCGTTGATACAGTCTTATTTGCAAACATCTTCCACGATATAGAGGATAAGTCGAGATTCCTGAAGGAAGTCAAGAGGATAGTTAAACAGTCAGGTGTGATAATTGACATTGATTGGCGTAGAGTTCCGTCTCAGTTTGGACCGCCAGAGAACATACGCATAGATGAGCCAACCGCATTAAGAATTATGGAGGAAAATGGGCTTAGACTGATCAGGTCCATAGATGCAGGACAGTACCATTATGGATTCATCATGAGTGTGGAGGAAGAACACATTCATTGAAATTTTGTAAAATGCAGTTGGCGATGGCAAGAAAAGGAAGGGAGCATTGTCAGTAGAAGAAATACAAAAGATTACTAAGCCTTCTTGAGGTGTAGGACTAAATGTTTCACGTTGAAAAAGAATATCAGGGAAAATTGGACGAGATCAGTGATAAACTTCTGATGCACCTGAGGACGGAAGGGTATGTGGTCGTCGCCGATATTGACGTGAAATCAATACTGAAGCGCGCCTTGAACTTTGGTTTTAAGGACTACCACATATACGAGATTTGCAAGCCAGAGGCAGCAAGGGAAATCATAGGCGATGATGACCTTAACGGTCTCTTCGTCCCCTGCAAGATGATTGTCTATCAAGATGGACCGGTCACAAAGCTCCGGCTGCTAAAATCTTCTGTGATCGTAAACCGATTTTATAGCAAAGCGGAATCGCTTATAAGAAAATATGAGGATGAATTGGTGAAAGTCATTGAATCGTTCCAGCCTTAGTTTGATCGCATTAGGTTGGATAACTACATCATAATTATATCTTCATCATCATACAAATTACCATGGAAGCAACGGACAGACTCAGTGAGATACAGCAGTTATTCGGAAATATAATGAACAAGAGCGAGGTGCTGACAAAGGATTACATGAGACTGATAGACAGTGTTGTTAAGACCGGGACAATACCACCAAAATACAAGGAACTTATTTTTGTAGCACTTTCCCTGACGGAAAAGTGCGAATGGTGCCTTTCATATCACTTGAAGCTAGCGATTGAAAATGGCGTGACCGAGGATGAGCTTATAGAGGCTGCTTTCGTAAGTTTCTTGATGGCCGGAACTCCTGCACTTATGCAATCCATAAAAATGGAGGAGTTCTATAAAGAACTGAAGGGACAGCAATGAGCTCAAGTACTGAGTGAGGCGATATGTGAAGATTGAACGTTCACGCGTGGAACAATACAGCCAGCCAGTTTCGTTAGGGCAGTCAAAGTATTTCAGAGTGCAAACAAGGTGTATTTCCTTTGCTCGCAGTAATCTATTCTGCGAATTAGGCATCATGAAACTGTTTTATATTCACCCCAAATCATATAAACTGCTATCCTAAATATTCATTATAAATACTCAGGAAGATTACGTGAAAGTAATGAGCATCGTGGGAAAATTCAAGGCTTTGACAATTGCAGTCAAGTATTACCCTCGTGCAAGATATTTAAGATATTATCACAGGACGGTCGAGAGGACAGGCAACCCGCCAGATCGGAACAGGAGCCTAAGAGAAGCCACCAAGCTGAAAAATGCGATGATTGATTCCGGTCCGCTTTTCATTAAGCTTGGCCAGATGCTATCGTCAAGAAGAGACGTTGTACCGGAGGAGTACGTACAGGTTCTCACTGAACTGCAGGATTCGGTACCCATGCCAAATTTTTCCCCGGTCAAGGAGTTAATTGAATCAGAAATCGGAAAATTGAGCGATGTATTTGAGGAATTTGACGATACGGGTATATCTGGGGCAAGCCTAGGTCTAGTCTACAGGGCAAAGTACAAGGGAAAGGACGTTGCTGTCAAGGTAAATCGACCTAATATCAGGGAAACGATAAGGAAGGACAAGGACAAGATATATGCATTCGTAGGTCTGCTTGAAAGATTCTCAGGAAAAACTTTCTCCCTCTCTACTTTCACAGAACAGTTTGTCACAAGCCTGGACCTTGAGCTGGACTACAAAAGAGAGGCAGAATCCATAGAAATCATTGGTGCTAAAATAGAGGAACTGGAACTGGGAATTCAGGTGAAGGTACCTAGAGTGTACAAGGAAATTTCAACCCAAAAGGTCCTTGTGATGGAATACCTGGATTTCATAAAAATAATAGATATAGAAAGACTGAAAGAGAATAAGGCAGATCTCAAACTACTTTCGAAGAAGATAGATGAGATGTTCCTGAGGCTGGCTCTAAGGGAGGGGAGGTTCCACGCAGACCCTCATCCGGGAAACATTGGATGGAGCAAAGACGGTAAATTGATCCTTCTCGATTTCGGAATGACCTCGGAGCTTCCTGAAGAGATGAGGGATAAACTGCTTATGGGTTACTACTACCTATCGTCTCTCGATGCGAGGCATTTGCTGAGTGTTCTCGTCGATATAGACCTAGTTGATCCGCTGGCAGATAAAACATTCATGGAAGAGGTCCTGAATACAGTTTTCAAGGATCTTCAGGGAAAGGAAATCAGCAGGATTGAATACGAGGAACTTGTGCACAAGGCCAACACCGTCTTGTTCAGGTTCCCATTCAGGCTACCCTACAACCTTGCACTGTTCGCAAGAATGTCCGTTATTCTCGATGGCGTCTGCAAAACACTCGACAAAGACTTTAATTTCATAGAGGTCGCAACAGAAATCATGAAAGATGAAAAGGCACCCCGCAAAATCCTGAAAAGGAGAATACTAGAGTATCCACGCAGAATCCAGAAGCTGATAAATGACTTCCTAAGCATCCCTGAACTTATAAAGAACCTAGACAGACAGTCAAGGAGAAAGAAAAGGGTGAATTATTCAAACGCAATTATAGCATCTGGGCTTCTGATTTCAGGGGCCATTGTGATATACAGCTCAATTTACGGCCTTATCCTTTTTGCAGGTGCTGCTGTGTTTGCAGGATTAACTTTTAGAGACTAGTTAATCGGCACTGTTTTGACTTCCTTCCTTCTAAGCTTGATCGTGAGAACGCCATTTTCCATTGAGGCTTTGATTGATTCTGAATCAAACTCACCATTGATCCGGATAAACTTTGAGAACTCTTCTACTCTCTCTTCGTAAACCACCCTTCCAGTTATTTCCTTCTTCCTCTTCCCAGATACCTTCAAACCGCTCTTGGTGCTGAGAATTTTAACTTCCTCCTTGTTAAAACCAGGCAGGTCTAGGTAGATGAATACCTCCTCCCCTTCCTCGGATATGTCAATCGGGGGGTAGAATACCTCGGAAATTGTCTTGATTCTTTGGCCAGCCTTTTTGACCACGCCTTCAATCCCTATTTCCATATTTATAAAGTAATGATGGAAATATAACACTTTTGTTTCAGGACTGCCGAAATCATCCTGAGAGGAACTTCATTACCTCCCTCTCGCGCGCATTGATCCAATCAGGATCCATGGAACTCAAGTAAATTCTGATTACTGGCTCTGTGCCTGATTTGCGAATCAGTATGAAACTGTCTCTATCAACCAACCTGAGGCCATCAATTTCATCAGCCTCCATCTTTTTGTAAAAATCCTTAATTTTTCCTTTGATGCTCTCAAAGTCGGTCCTACCGGCAATCTTTATCCTTTTCAGCCTGTAGTCTGGAAGCTGCTTTATAAGCTTCGATATTTCCATATTGGTTGAAGACATCAGATCCAATGCCATTGCTACTGACAACCCACCGTCCCCTGCATTTAGATACTGTGGAAGAATTACCTTTCCATTCTCTTCTCCACCCATCAAGCCGTGGATCTTCGTTAGAACATCCGATACCATTGGAGCGCCAACAGCAGTTCTCACAACTCTCACACCGTGCTTCTCTGCAATCCTATCAATAAGGAAACTTGAAGCAACTGGGAAAACTAGGTCACCTTTTTGCTGTTCGAGAACGTGATCTGCTACGAGGGCGACGAATTTGTCACCGTCTATTAGGTCTCCTTTTTCGTCAAGAAATGTCGCCCTGTCACCGTCTCCATCGTGTGCCACGGAGAGATCGAATCCTCCGATCCTGGCAAGAGACCTCATATCTCTTATATTATCCTCAGATGGCTCTGGATCTCTCCCTGGAAAAGAACCATCAGGGTTGCCGTTTATGCTAACATAACGAGTACCGAGTTTTCGGAGGAGAAGTGGGGTGGTCACGAGAGTAGTAGAGTTGGCACAATCGACCAGGACCCTAAATCTCTTGCCTCTGATCCTATTGGGCGCAACATTTTTTAGAATTTCGTTTATGTAGGGGTAGATAGCGTCATCGTTTCGTATTCTACCCACGAAGTCCCAGGTGGTCTTCACGAAACTCTCTTTTGTCATTATATCCTCTACCTTAGCTTCGTCTTCTTTTCCTGGGTTTGAGCCGTCAATAGCAATTATTTTGAACCCGTTGAATTCAGATGGATTGTGGGAGGCAGTTACCATTATCCCAGGGATCTTGTGCAGTTTGCAATAGATTTGAACTGCAGGAGTCGGGACCATCCCGAGGTCTATCACATTTTTACCAGAATTCAGGACTCCGGATTCGATAGCTGTTCTGAAGATATCGGATGTTGTCCTGTTATCATACCCTAATGCGATATCCTCGGTATCATAATAAGTCCCAACAGCCATGCCAAACTTATAACCCATCTCAGGATCGAGGCTCTCGTTCAGGACTCCCCTGATCCCGTTGGTGCCGAATAAGGTCATCAAACCCAATTAGAAAGACCGTACTAATATTTTGCTAGATTCAATGATTGCCTTTCAGAGTTTGCAGTACTTGAAATTCATCAAACCCGGATCCGTTCCTTTTTAGAACTTCCCGAAAGCTTAACATCGTCGAACCTGAGAGTTTTATTTGTTAAATTATAGTAATCCCTTATTACATTGTCTCTGATTCTGGCAAGTTCCAGCGAATCTGCGAAAATTAGCACCGATCCAGAATATTCTCCCACGTTGAATATATAGGTCTTAATTTCATACTTTTCAAGTAACTTTGAAATGGTTCTTTGGAATTCAGAAAGTACCCCTAAGTTATATCCCAAGGATTGGGAATAGGCAGAAATGCTCTCTACGAAGGATGGAATGTCGTCCGCCTTGATCGAATCGACGATTTGATTATATCTTCCTTCCTCGGTAGCTATGTGATTTCTGATTCCCGTGAAAGGGTAGCTCAACGTAGACGCCTCTTTCCTAAGCATCTTTCCATCGTTGAACTTCTTCAAATTCTTTTGAAACGATTTGAAGGGCTCATTTATCGACAGCGAATTCTCACTTATCAGGAATAAGGAGTACGGTTCAAAATCAATTATTTCATTCTTGAAAGAGTCATTTGACCTGTCATAAAAAAGGATATTGCCTTCCTTTCCCTCCTGTCTCGTCAGCGTTTCGTAGGAATAGTGTGACCCTTTGATTCTGTCCTGAACTTCTCCACTCATCTGTATAATTTCTGATGTACTCAGATTTATGTCATTCACCAACGAGAAAGACTGTACAAGGAGATCCACAAAGGCCGAATAATATCCTAGTGACATGTGATAATTGAGTCTTTCATCCGCAACGATGAATGGCGACTTCTTCCATCCTCTCTGTATCGAAATGTTTGTTACCAATTTTATTGGATCGTACCAATCGTTTGTCAATTTTGAGACTTTATATGATAATTCAACGGTGTTATTGCCGTGCCAGATTACTCTGTCGCTTGTCCTTACTAGAGCATCAATAGAAATTGAAATCGGAATGGTAATAACGTTTCTTAGATTCGATACCGGAGGAAAACCTATAAGCGTAATTATTCCGGGTTCAGAAACCTTGTACCCTCCGGAAAAGGCATTGACCGTTTCATCATCAAACATTATTTGACAAATGTTTTAAACATAAAAGTTTTCTTTGAACTATGATAGTATCAGACGGTACGATCCTTGATCTCATAAAGGGTGGGTCACTAGTAATTAGCCCCTTCGATCCTGGCAAACTTACGCCCAATGGCTACGATTTTAGCCTTACTGATACAGTAGAGATTCCACCTAATGAAGGGTTTCAGGTTGAAACGCTGGAATCCGTGTCGATTCCGGGTTTTCTGGGTGCGATGATGCTACTGCGTTCTTCCTATGCAAGGAAAGGTGTTGTCGCAAGTTTTGGGTTCGTTGATGCAGGTTTCAAAGGAAAAATCAACTTTTATATGAAAAACCTAGGAAAGGAGACAGTTAGGATAGTGAAAGAGAAAGGTGTATTTCAAATGATATTCCTGAAAATGGATATGGAGGCCGTCCAGACATATGAGAAGAGGTCAGGTCACTATCAGAACCAAGGACTTAAGTAAAATTCTTGATTCACCCGGGCCAATGATTAGGGGAGAATTCTTTGCCTGCAAGGCTGTGGATCTGTTTATGATATGACACTCCTAAGGTTAATGAAATATCCAGGTGCCAAATCGGTTGTAATTCCAGACATAAACAGTATCTTTAAAAGCTCGAAGAGTAGAATATTTGTGGATGTTTTTGGCGGGTCCGGAATAGTTTCGCTTAACGTGGAATCTGACCAGACAGTATATAATGACCTTAATCCGGAGCTTGTAAATTTATTTCAAGTGATTAAGTCTCATCCCGATAAATTCCAGAAGAAACTCGCGGAACTGACTTCCTCTAAGGAGCTTTTCCTAGAGTTTGGTGAATCCATAAATTCAAGAAAATATCATGGCCCTAACGATTTTGAAAATGCGATATTAACATTCTACAAATTCAATGTCGGATTTGGGGGGATGGGGGATACTTACTCAACATTGAAGGAAAAATCGGCCTTCACTTTAGTCCAAAGAATAATAGGTCAGCTCAGGAAGATAAGCTATAAAATTGGAAGTTGGAAACTGGAAAACTTAGACTTCAGGGCATTGATCAGGAAATACGATCACTTTGATACATTCCTTTACCTCGACCCTCCATACATTGGCAGGGACTGGTATGACTTCAATTTTTCAGAAGAGGATCTTGTAGACCTAAAGGAACTTGTGGAACGGACGAAGGGGAGGTATCTATTGAATCTTAACTACTCTGACACCGTTGCATTGAAGGTTTTCGGGCCTCCGCCCTTCGTGAAGAAGTACGTTAATCAGAATGTGAAAAATGAAAGGACAATAGAATACCGTACGGTATCATTTTATACGAATGTTTCTTGATTTTTAAAAGAATTTGCCTGATAGGAATTCCAGAATTGATCCACAAGGTGTATTCTGCGAATTTCAAAGAAGTTTCTTAGGTTATCATAACTGGATAAGGAAATTTCTTTGGATTTACGTTCGAAGGGAGTATCCTTTAGCACTTGCAGCGCAATTGTCCGTCTCATTCATCTGGCGAAGGCTTGTCTTAATTCAATTTTAATGGATACTAGCTCTCTGTTTGCGAACAGAGGTCAATTGCCCATTTTTTCATATTACGGTCATCGAAAGGAAAGAAATGAATTACGAAGAATTTTGAGACATCAGGGAAAGACGGCACGACGGATCTGGCTCACTTTATAGGTATCAGGAAGTGGCATCGATTGAGGCATCTACCTCTGGAATTTTATCTATTTGAGAACATGAAACAAATGTAGTCATGAAGGGTCTCTTATTGGCCAGGGGGGACTAGTACTCGGGACGGCTATCTGTTGAAATTGAAAATCGAAAGAAGCTCTCGTAGCAGTTTGGTTTTTTCAGCCCGTTTTGAGAGTTCTCTTAGAATTTGTTGGTCCATTAACGGAGGCATACGCGTAAGCCTTTTCCCATTATATACACAGAATCTCAGCACTATGCTCTTATCATCATATTGTAATGCCTGAATCGTAGGTTCCCAGCTTTCGGTTATCCCTCCACTCTTCAGTGTACATTTCACGAAAACTTCCTCAATGATTTGCCCCCCTCCCCAATGAAAGGCAAACTTTCTGGGAAGAATTCTTTTTTCCCCGTCGCTTATCATTATCCTCGGCATAGAAAGTACTCCTCTCCTGGTATCCCCAATACATAATCTGCATTATCGTTTTCCAGACATTTAACAAAAAGATCGGCAATCTCCATATTTTCACAATCCATTTTTGAACTTATAATTTGGGACTAGAATTTCGGGAATGTACTGCATCGGATCTGGTCCTGTTTCAGTAACTTGTACTTCTTTCAAACCCGTTGGTCTTGGTACCCTCTCGTTTCGCGGCAGATGTTTGTGCCGGTAATGAGATATCAAGCGCTTCTCCTAAAACGCGGTTTAACGCCTTTTCAAGTGGATTACTGGACTGCTTAAACACAGTAGGTATGCAGGTGCCGGGATTTGAACCCGGGCTAAAGGCTTGGAAGGCCTTTGTGCTACCAGGCTACACAACACCTGCTGATCCAGTTCGTGAATCATTGCCATTTTATTAAATATTTGCAAGAT